>JACXTT010008166.1_pt1 | contig 14577 bp, 9 predicted proteins | sample 9270951 | NCBI WGS metagenome assembly JACXTT01 (sample SAMN15532306, study PRJNA645909) | rock metagenome | isolation source: weathered quartz diorite | place: Puerto Rico | collected 2017-06-21
TGTAGAAATCGACGGGCAATGCCGCGGCGGGGAGCTGGATGTCTAGTTCGCCGTCTCCGTGAACTTCCACCGGCGCTGAGATTCCGAATTCCGAGGCAAGTGACGCGTATTCTCGAATCCGCTCTTCGTCCAGAATCGCAACAATCAGCAGGATCGCGTCCGCGCCATGCGCCGCCGCCTCGATCACGTGGTACGGATCGATGGTGAAATCCTTGCGCAGCACGGGCAGGCGGGTCGAGTCTCGGGCGGCGCCGAGATGCTCCAGGCTACCCTGAAAAAACGGCCCGTCGGTGAGCACGGAGAGCGCCGAAGCGCCGCCTTGCTCATAAGCGCATGCTTGCCGCACGGGGTCGAAGTCCGGCGACAGGACGCCTTTGCTAGGGCTGGCTTTCTTGATTTCCGCGATGATGGCGGGTGTCCTGGATTCGAGCGCGGAACGGAAATCGCGGCGGTGATGCAACCGGGCGCAGCGCTCCAGTTCCGCGAGAGGCACGCTCGATTCGGCAAGCTCCTCCCGTTTTCGAGAGACAATTCGGGCCAGAATGTCGGGGACGTTTTTGGTCAAATCCGGAATGCCTTTGGTAACCCCTATCGTATCAGGGGCCGGGCCACCGCGGCCAGAGCCGTCCCGTAAGAGAGCCCTCCAGGGCTCTGCGGACGCAGAGTGTTTCGACCTGGTTGGAAAGAACTGGACGAAGCTATCGACGCATTCAAGCGCGTACGAATTATCCCGGAATCAATGACGCGGAATTGCTCCTGTTCCGAAAGCACCCGGATGAAGCAGATTCGATCGTTCGCCAGGTTCTTGAGACTTGCGCAGCGCTGACGATGCGACCAGTCGTCTCGTTTTGGACGGACTTTACGGCGGCCACGCCATTTGATCCTGGGCGACGTCAACGCGGCGGCTGATGCATACCGCGCCGGATTGGGCCGGGAACCGCGTCCGTCAAAAGGCGATGTCAAATCGGCTACCGAAAGCGCCGTGCGTACGGCCGAGGCAAAAAGGCTAGGAACTGAGGCGGTGGCGGCACTGCTGGCCATCCTACAATGATGCCGAACGCTCGGCGGCGCACGCGTGCATTTGGCGATCGGGGTGGACTGCAAGAGCGGTCCGCGCAGGAGACCGGCCCGCTGGACGCCGCCCCGCTGGACGCTTGACAGCGCCAGGGCCGGATGGTTAGCTGGAGTGAAATCCACGGTGATTGGGATGGTGGCCGGGTTGGCCTGCGTATTCCAGCAGGTGATTCGTACAAGGAGGCTATTCCATGAAAAAGGCGTTTCTGCTGTGGCTGGTTTGCGTGTGCGCGGCGAGCGTACAGGCGCAGGAAACGGGGTCCATTCACGGAAGGCTGGTGGATCCTCAATCGGCGGCGGTCCCCGGCGCCAAAGTATCCATTGAACAGGCTGGGACGGGAATCGTGCGCAGCGCGGAGTCCGGCACGGACGGCTACTACGCTTTCTCCAGCGTCGCGGTGGGAACATTCACAGTGACGGCGGAAGCGCGCGGTTTCAAGAAAGTCGTCGTGCCGAACGTGAAGGTGGAGGTGGCGCAGCGGGTGCAGTTGGACCTGTCGCTCGAAATCGGCGCCATCGCTGAAACCGTGGAAGTGACTGCCGCGCCGCCGCAATTGCAGACGGCGGACGCGCAGATCAGCAGCGTGGTGGAGAGTAAAGCGATCTCCGACCTGCCGCTCAATGGAAGGAACTTCACGCAGTTGATGGTGCTGATGGCAGGCTCGACGGAGCGGGCCAGCGGTACCGTAGCCGGCCACTACGCCGAACGCGCAGGCGGCATCGCCTTCAGCGTGAACGGGCACCGGCAAAGCGCCAACCAGTTCCTGATCGACGGTTTCATGGCCAAGGAGGTGCAGCACGGCACCAATTCGGTGGAGCCGATCATCGACGCGCTGAGCGAATTCCGCGTGCAGAGCTCGAACTACACGGCGGAGTTTGGGACGGAAGCGGGCGGCCAGATCAACGCGGTCCTGAAATCGGGCACGAACCAGTTCCACGGCACGGCCTGGGAGTTCCTGCGAAACGACAAGCTGGACGCCAACAATTTCTTCAACAACCGTACCGGCACGGCGCGGCCGCCGTTCCGGCGGAACCAGTTCGGCGTGGCGGGCGGCGGCCCGATTATCAAGAACCGCACCTTTATTTTCGGGGCGTACGAACGGACAGAGGTGGCGAAAGGAATCACGCAACTCACCACGATTCCGAGCGACGCCCAGCGCCGGGGTGAATTTGGTACGGCCACGGTGAACGATCCGCTGAGCGGCGCCGCATTCCCCGGTAACCTGATTCCGGCGTCGCGACAGAATCGCATCACGACGACGATTCTGGACAAATACGTTCCCCTGGCAAACCGCTCCGGCGTGTTCAACTGGGTGTCCACCGATCCGCAGACGATCAAAGTGGACCAGTTCAACTGGCGCATCGATCACCGCTTCAATGAGAAGGACAGCCTGTTCGGGCACTACGTATTCGAGGACACGGATTTCCATTATCCGCGCCTGTTCCCGACCGACGGCGCGACGCAGCGGCTGCGCGGGCAGAACATCCTGGCGACCTGGAACCGGCTGGTGAACAGCCGGATCATGAACGAGTTCCGCGCAGGCTTCACGCGCTACATCCAGAACGAGACGCAGGCGCGAGCGGGAACCACCAACGTGGTGAAAGAGCTGGGCATGCAGGGATTGTGCGAAGTGCCTTCCTGCTGGGGAATTCCGCAAATCGCGGTGACCGGCTTTGCGCAATTCGGGGAGCACGGCGGGCAGGCTGTCTCCGGACCGCGGGCCTGGCGCAACGAAGCGTTCCAACTCCAGGACAGCGTCTACTACACGGCTGGATCGCATTCGCTGAAGTTCGGCACGGTCTTCCGCCGGCATCGCGACAATTTTCCGGAAGCGATTTATCCGCGCGGCCAGTACACGTTCACCGGCTTTCTGACGGGGCAGCCTTTCGGCGACTATCTGCTGGGCTATCCGCGCACTACGCTCACCAGCATCGACCTGTTCTCCCCGCACTTCCGCAACTCGGTAGTGGAGCCCTGGGTGCAGGACGACTGGCGCGTCACGCCGGAGCTGACGGTGAACCTTGGGCTGCGCTGGGAATGGGCGGGACGGCCGGTTTCAAAGGATGGAACCATTTCGACGGTCGTGGTGGACGCGAAGGGCGCGCGGCTGATCACGGGCCAGAATCCGGACGGCTATCCGAAGGCGCTGGCCTACAACGACAACAACAACTTCGCGCCGCGTATCGGCCTGGCGTACTCGCCGAAGGCGCTGAAGAATCGCACGGTGTTCCGCGCGTCGTACGGGATCTTCTACCAGCGCGAGCTTGCAAACACCTGGGTGGACCTGGCGATCAACGATCCGTTCATCCGTCAGACCACGTTCAATCTGGACACCGATCCGCGCAGCAATTTCTATTTCGCGAGGTACGACCTTTCGCGGCCCACGGCGCTGGCGCCGCCGTCGCCGCTGCTAACCTTCGCCGTGGATACGAACTGGCGCGAAGGAATGATTCACCAGTGGAATTTCAACGTGCAACAGTCGATGGGCTACGGGACCGTGCTACAGATCGCGTACGTGGGCAACCGCGGATTGCGACTGCCGTGGGCGACCTTGCCTAATCAGCCGGATCCGGGACCGGGACCGGTGCAGTCGCGGCGGCCACTGCAGAATTTCGGCCAGATCAACGGATTGGGCTCGGGTGGGGACTCCTACTATCAGGGGCTACAGATTCAGGCCGAGAAACGCTACACCAACGGGATGCAGTTCATCATCGGCTACACGTACGCCAAATGCATCTCGACCAGCGACGCAACGTTCGTGGGAGAGTCGACCTCCATCCAAAACGGGCGCGACTTCCACCAGCAACGCGGGCTGTGCACGCAGCACTTCAGCCAGCGCTTCACCGGAAGCTGGGTCTACGACGTGCCCTTCGGGCGCGGGAAACATTTCGGAACGAATCTGCCGCGCGCAGCCGACACAGCGTTCGGAGGCTGGCAGCTAAACGGCATCCTGACGTTCCGCACCGGATCGCCGTTCACGGTGACCCAGGCCGGAGACGCGCCGAACGTGGGCGACGGCTCGGCGCGGCCGGACCAGATCGCGAACCCGAACAGCGTTTCCAACCGCAACATCGACCAATTCTTCAACACCGCGGCGTTCGCCACCGCGGCGCCGTTCCGGTGGGGCACGGCCGGGCGCAACACGGTAATCGGGCCCGGGATCGCCAACTGGGACTTTTCCGTGTTTAAGAGTTTCCCGGTATGGGAGGCGGTCCGGCTGCAGTTTCGCGCGGAATTTTTCAATCTGCTGAACCATGCGGAATTCGCTTTCCCGGGATCGACGATCGGCACGGCGCAGTTCGGGCGGATCAGCGGGACGGGGCGCGATCCGCGCGACATCCAGCTCTCGCTCAAGCTGATGTGGTAGCGAGCGCGGCGGCGAGGCGCTTTATACCGAGGCGCAGTTCCCGCCGCTAACCAGATCTTTACTCGCACCGAAGAGCGGTCATCGGATCGATCCGCGAAGCACGCCGCGCGGGGACATATCCGGCGAAAAGCGCCACGCCCGAAAGAATAACCGCCGATGAGGCAATCGTTATGCCGCCAGCGCGCAGTCCGAAGAACATCTCCGAAACCATACGCGAGACCCACAGCGCGGCGGGCACGCCGCCGGCGACGCCCGCCAGCACAAGCCACGTCACATCGAGCATCACTGCGCGCAGGACGTCGTCGGTCCGCGCGCCTAGCGCCATGCGGACGCCGATCTCGGACGTCCGCCGTGCCACCGCATAAGACATCAACCCGTAAAGTCCGACGCCGGCAAGCAGCAACGCAAGCCCGCCGAAAAACGCTGAGACGTTAGCCATCAGCCGTTCATCCGACAGGAATCTGTAGGCTCGCTCCTCGATCGTCTGCGTCAGCAAGGGATAATGATGTCCCATGGATTCCAGCGTCTGCTGCACGCCGGGCGCCAGCGTCGAAGCATCGCGAGTGGTGCGGATGACGGCCAGCGGCTGGTTGTACACTGGCTCCTGCATCAGCGGAATATAGACCGCCATTGGATCGTGGCTCTGCGCCCTCCAGAGGCTCGCACTGTTGACTATGCCCACGATCTCCCTGCCCTCGATCTTTCGCCCGATCGGGCTTTCTCCTGCGAACAAGCGGCGCGCCAGACTTTCGCTCACGATCGCGACGCGCGGAGCGTTCTCGTCGTCAGCCCACTCGAATTCCCGGCCCGCGAGCAATCGCATCCCCATCAAGCTGAAAAAATCGGGCCCGACCCAGTCTCTTACAGCCTGCACAGGCGCTGTGGAGGAATCCGGAATCGATACGGACTGTTTGACCTCGAAACGGTTCACAGGTCCAATCGTGGAGTAACTCACGGCCGCGACGCCAGGAAGCTCAGCCAGCCTCTCGGCAAGCCGCCGATAATAGGCCGTGCGATTTGGAATCTCTTCGCGGCCAGCTTGTGGGAACAGTTGTACCGCCAACAAACCTTCGCGCCGGAAGCCGGGATCGGCGGATCTCATCTCACGAAGACTCCCCACAAACAGGGCCGCGCCGTGCACCAGCACCAGCGAGAGCGCAACCTGTGCGCACACCAGCGCCTTCATGAGAGTTCCGCCGCTCCCGCGCGACGTTCGCGGGTTCTGCCGGAGCGCCGCCGCCGGGCCACTCCCGGTGATACGCCACGCGGGTATGAGACCGAACAGGACTCCCGTCAGCAGGCCGATCGCGCTGCTGAACGCCAGCACTCGGAGGTCGGGGGTCGTATCAAGCGCGTGCGGAACGTAGCCGGTCCAGGCGGTGTTCATGAGGAGCCGGCTCGTCCAGAGGGCCACCAGTACGCCTGCAGCGGCGCCCGTCGTCGAGAGAACTACGCTCTCTGTGAGCAGTTGCCGGATCAGTGGCCACCTGCCTGCACCCAGGGCGACGCGAATGCCCATCTCCTGCCGCCGCGTAGTCGCGCGGGCGAGCATGAGATTCGCCAGGTTCAGGCACGCGATCAGCAGCACCAGCCCAGCCAGTCCCATCGACACCCCGAGGGGGCGCGACATGCGATCCCTCAGATAGGAGTTTCCCGTTGCAGCAGATTGCACGTCGATCCGCCGCGCCAGGAACCTCGCTCGTTGCGCGCCCGAGTATTCGGCGGGCACGTTTGCGGCTTGGACGGCGGGCCAAAAAGTTTGGAGTTGCGCGCGTGCCTGCTCCAGCGTGACGCCCAGCTTTAGCCGGCCGGCCACCAGCAATACCGGGTCGCCGGCCCGCAAGTTCTTCATGTGGAATCCCAGCGGCACGGTGACGTCTGAACCCGCGTCGATGATGAGGCCCGTAAAACTCTTCGGTGTCACGCCGATTATGGTCAACGCCTGGCCATTGACTCGAATGGCCTTGCCCACAACGGCCGGATCACCGTAATAGCGCCGCTGCCAGCAACGGTAATCGAGCACAGCAATCGGCGCCGGCGATCCGGCCTCCCGGCCCACATCCTCCGGCCCGATGAGCCTACCCAGCAGCGGCTGCACGCCGAGGACTGCGAAGGCATCGCCGCTAACCTCATTCAGGTTGGCCGGATACCTCGCGCCGTTTGCTTCGAAGTTGGCGATGATATTGCCGTTCCAGGCGAACATACCGGAGAAAACCCTTTGGCCCCTGCCGATCTCTTGGAAAGTGCGCAAAGACAGCGCATCATATCTGGATTGGCCATCTGGCCTGACGGTCGAAATGGCGACCAGTTGCTGCGGCTCTCGCACCGGCAATGATCGCAGCATTAATGCGTTCATCAAGCTGAAAAGCGCGGTGCTCACGCCGATGCTCATCGCGAGAGAAGCGATCGCGAAGATGGTTACCACCCGATCCTTGACGAGGACGCGAACGGCATATCGGACATCCTGCCGGAATTGGAACATCGGCTTCAGGATAGCTCGTCGCGCCGGTCGCCACACGCTTTGGCACAGGAGCAAGGCCGAACGTGCATTACACGTCCGAACCCAAAGGCCACGGCCCGAATGTTGCCATCCAAGTCCCGGTGCACATCGCGCGGCTCGCGACGGACTTGCAGCGGAACGGGGCGCGACCCGCGGGATATCTCAAGCTGATGTGGTAGCGAGCGCGGCGGCGAGGCGCTTCATACCGAGGCGCAGTTCCCGCTCGGAGTATCCGGCGTAGCCGAGTAGAAGGCCGTTCCATGGGGCCGGCCCGAGGCAATAGGCGGACAGCGCCTGTGTATCGACACCGCGGCGCCGGGCTTCGGCGGCGGTGTCGCGGTCCGAAATACGATTGGGCAGCAATCCGATAAGGTGCATGCCCGCGGGCGCCGGATCGACGCGCATCAGGCTGCCCACTTCACCAGCGGCGGCGTCGAGGAGGATCTGCTGCCGTTCCAGGTAGAGCGCGCGCATGCGGCGGATATGGCGCATGAGGTGTCCGCCATCGATGAAATCGGCCAGCACGGCCTGCTCGATGGACGGCGGAAAGCGCACCGCGGCGAGACGGGCGTGCAGGAAGACATCCACCAGATCCGGCGGGAGCACGAGAAAGCCGAGGCGCAGCGAAGGGAACAGGGTCTTGGTGAATGTGCCGGCGTAGACCACACGAGAGGCGGAGTCCATGGCAAACAGAGCGGGGAGGGGAGCGCCGTGATAGCGGTACTCGGAATCGTAGTCGTCTTCGAGAATCCAGGCTTCCGAGGCGGCGGCGAAGCGCAGCAGGCGCTCCCGCCGGGCCATGGTCATGGTGACGGTGAGTGGGTACTGGCTGGAGGGCGTAACGTGGATGAGGCGCGGCGGGCCGGGCGGAGGAGCGGCGTCCGGATTCAAACCTTCAGCGTCGACGGGCATGGGCACAATCCGCGCGCCGGCGGCGCTCCATGCCGAAATCACGCCGCGGTAAGACGGATCCTCGACCCAGGCCGGCTCGCCGGAGTCGAGCAGGACGCGGGCAGCGAGGTCGAAAGCCTGCTGGGAACCGGAGACGATGAGAATCTGGCCGGGATCGCAGCGGATGGCGCGGGCGGCACCGAGGTAGTCGGCCAGCGCTTTGCGGAGGGGCGGGTAGCCGAGAGGGTCGCCGTGGCCGAGCAGGGCGCGGCCGGGGTGCTTCCACTGCCGGGCCACCAATTGGGACCAGAGTTTGACGGGAAATTCGTCGAGCGCGGGAACGCCGGAGCGGAAAGCGCGGATGGCAGGGATTCCTCCCGGCGCCGCGGGGCCGAGGCCGGCGAGATAATCGGCGCGGCGCGCCAAGCGGCGTGGGTGGGTGGTTGTAGCGCTATCGGGGCCGCCGCGGGGCTCTCTGGTTTGGGCTCCTCCGGGAGGCGCGACTTTGGCCGCCAGCAGATCGTCGGGAAGCTCGGTGGCGACGAAGGTGCCCGCTCCGGTCCTCCCTTCGAGGTAGCCTTCGGCCAGAAGCTGGTCGAAGGCGGCGAGCACGGTGTTGCGGGAGACGCCGAGGTCGCGGGCCAGGTCGCGCGTGGAGGGAAGGCGCGAGCCAGAGGCTAAGCTGCCATTGCGAATGGCCTGGCGGATCGAGCGGCAGAGCTGATCGTAGAGCGGCTCGGGCGAGGATGGATCGAGGGAGATCGGGAGGAAGGGCGCGCCGGAAATCCGGGAACGAGATCCCATGTTCTAAAAAGACGAACGCCGGGGCGAGAGGTCCCTCGCACCCGGCGCCTGAAAAGAAACACCATCCGCAGGCAGGAATGCCTGCGCCACGGCAGGAATGCCTGCGTTACTTGGTCATGTCGTTGACGATGCCACCACCGGCTGCCTTGGCTGCCTTCTCGGCTTTCATCTTCTTCGTGGCGAGGGCCTTCTGCACCCAGTTGTCGGCGACATCGACGTCCTTCTTGTACTCGTCGGCCGTGTCGACCAGATCCGCGCGGTAGCGGATGAGAAGGTTCATGTAAGCCATGGCCTCGTCGTAGTCCTTGTCGACTTCAAGCGACTTTTCCATGTTCTTGATGCCTTCGTCCAGAATCGGCATCCACTTCGCCTTTAGCTCCTCGCGGACTTTCTTGTCCTTGAGCGGCCCCGGATCTTCGGGTTTCATACCCATCTTGTTGCGGGCTTCGCGGTCCGGGATCAGCCATTCGGTCCAGGCGATGACGCCCAGTGTGTAGTAGGCGTCCTTGTTGTTCGGGTTGATGGCGATCAGCTTCTTGTTCCACTCGGTGGCCTCGGCCATCTTCTTTTGCTGGAAATAGAGCGAGGCGATGGAAGCCACGGCCACTTCGTTCTTAGGCTCCAGCTCCAGCACCTTGAGGAACGTGTTGTGGGCGTTTTCGGCCATCCGGTTGTTTTCGGGCGAGTCGGCGCCGGGAATGTACTGGTTGACGTAAGCGGTGGCCAAGTAGAGGTGCGACGTGGCATAAGTAGGGTCCAACTCCACCGACCGGCGGAAGAATTGCTCGGCGTCGGCGTATTTCGCGCTCCGGAACGCTGCGACGCCCTTGTTCAGGTTGTCGCGCGCCTTGAGCTTGTCGCAACCCGTGGAGGCGATAGAAAGGACGGCTACGGCCGCGAGGGCGAGGACGTTTCGAATCATGGACACACTCCTGAAATACGCTTAATTGCCCTGCTCCATCTGCGGAGTCATCAGGCCGACCTTGTCGATGCCCACACCTTTGGCGACGTCAATAACTTTGGCGACGTCCTTGAATTCGAGGTCGGGGTCGCCCTTGACGAAGATGACGCGCTCGGCGCGGGTTTTGAAGATCGCTTCGAGCCGGGTACCGAGGTTTTTCTCCAGGACCGGCTCGGTGTTGATCATCAGCGATTTGTCCTTATTAACGATAACCACTACGGTGCGCTGATCGGCCTCGGTCTGCTGCTGGTCCTTGTTGGGCTGCGGCACGAGGGTCTCCAGGCCTTTCGGGGTCAGCGGCGTAATAACCATGAAGATGATGATCAACACCAGAAGAATGTCGATCATGGGCGTCATATTGATGTCGGCCTTGGCGCCACCGGCTCCACCGCCTACATTCATTGCCATAGTAATGACCTCTTTCGGAAAAGAATTCCGTTACTTTCTCTCTCCGGCCAGGGGCATCGCGTCGCTGCGCTCGGTCACCTGTTCGGTCAATAGGCCAAGCTGATCCACGCCGGCCGTACGCATATTGTTGACCACATCGACGACCTTTTCATAGCGCGCGCGGGAATCAGACTTCAGGTAACAGGTCTTGTCAAGGCGGTTGGTGAGAAGGTCCTTAACCTTGGCCGGAAGGTCTTCGGGCTTCACCTTCGTGCTGCCGAGGAAAACGTTACCGTCGCGCGTTACCGCGACCAGGACGGCATCCTCCTTGTCGGCGGCCTGCATGGCGATGGGGTTCTTGGTCTTCACCATGTCGACGCTTACGCCTTTGGACAACATGGGCGTGATGACCATAAAGATGATGAGCAGGACGAGCATCACGTCAACCATGGGGGTGACATTGATGTCCACCACGGGCGCTGGAGCTTTTTGCTTTTCCATCGATGTATCTCCCAAATCCGGGAAGGAGCGGCCCACGGGCATTGAGCGCCCCCGGACCGCCTTCCCGCCATTCAACTCGCAACGAAGGGAAAATTACTTCTTAGCGGTCTGGCTTCGCTTGAGGAAGTAGTCTATCAACTCGGAACTCGAGTTGCCCATTTCCACGTCGAAAGCCTCAATGCGGCCGGTGAAGTAGTTGTACATCCAGACGGCCGGGATGGCGACGAACAGGCCGATGGCCGTGGTCACCAGGGCTTCGGAAATGCCGCCCGCCACCGCGCCGAGGCCGGTCGACTTTTCGGTCGAAATGCCCTTGAACGCGTTGATGATGCCGACGACGGTACCGAACAAGCCCACGAAGGGAGCAGTGGAACCGATGGTGGCGAGGCCGGAAACGCCGCGCTTCAGCTCGGCGTGAACAATGGCTTCGGCGCGGTCGAGGGCGCGGCGGGAGGCTTCGATTTCCTCGCCGGGAATCTCGCTGCTGTTGCGATGGGCCTGGAACTCCTGGAGGCCGGCAACGACAACTTTGGCCAAGTGGCTCTTCTTGTAACGGTCGGCGATCTTGATAGCCTCGTCGAGTTTGCCTTCGCGCAGCGCGCCGGCGACGGCCGGAGCAAAGGCGCGGGACTGCTTCCGTGCGGCATTGTAGGCCAGGAAGCGATCAATCATTACGCCAATCGACCACGCCGACATGATAAACAAGCCGATCACGACCGCCTTGGCGAGGGGCCCCATCTGGGTCCACAGCGAGCGGGGATCCCACCCGATCTGTGCCCCTTCCTGGAGCAAAAGGAACGACCAAACCTGCAACTGTAAAAGCATGTTGTTTTTCTCCTGCGAGTTGAATTGAATTGGCGCTCCGGACGCCTCCTAAGGCGAGCCGCCCGGAGCGGACTTCTTTCTCTTAATTGCTCAACGTAAAGTTCACGTCAATGACGGTGACTACTTCCACCGGCTCTCCATTGAGGAGGGTCGGATGATAACGCCACTGCTTTACCGCCTCCAGGGCCGCCGGCACCAGCAGCGGATGGCCGCTGGCCGCCTGCAGATTCTGAATCGTGCCGTCCTTGCCGATCACGGCGTTGAGGCGGACTACACCCTGGATACGCGCCTGTTTGGCGAGCGGTGGATAGGCCGGCTTGGGGGCTGAGATTGTCTTGGCCGCCTGCACGTTGCCGCCGACGCGGATACGCGTGGGGTTAACCGGCTTGGGCGCTTCCTGCTTCACCGGAGGAGGCGGGGGCGGAGCGGCGGTGGGAACCGAGCCGATGATGCCGCCGATCACGCCGCCGGTAACGCCTCCCGGCACGCCGCCAGGGACGCCGCCGACCAAACCGACGCTGGTGTTGGGAAGCTCTTCTTCCTTGATGATGGCGATCTCTTTGGGAATGTTCTTGGGGGCCAGGAGCTTTCCGGCGTCGAACTGCTTAGGAATGACCTTGACCACCTTAATCGGCGCGGCAGGAGGAGGCGGCGGAGGCGGCGGGGGCGGGGGCGGGGCCACCAGGTAGCTGGTCAACTGGGTCCTGGGCAGCGCATCGGTAAAGATCAGGGGGATGAGGATCGCGATGAGAATCGCGACGATCTGCCCCAGAAACGAAAGCGCGACGGTCCACGGCTTACTGGTTTTCCCCGTCCCGTCAACGAAAGTTTGCTCAAACATGTTGGCTCCTCAAACCGGGCCGGAGCAGTCACCCCGCCAGGCCCCATTGCTTAGCTCCCTCAGCCGCTTCACCCGAAGCGGTTTCCAACTTCCGCCGGACCTACTTACCCTTTTTGACCAGCGGCCTTGCTTCCTGCCTGAGCGCCGGCTTCGACGCCACTGGAGCGGCCGCGCCTTTCAGCTTCTTCCGGCTCTCCGCGTAATTGTGCCAGAACAGAACGATCGGACTGGCGATAAAAACCGATGAATAGGTTCCGATGATGATACCAATCACCAGGGCAAACGAAAACCCGTGCAGTACCGGGCCGCCGAACAGCCACAGCGAGACGGCGGTGAGAAACGTAAGGCCCGACGTCAGGATGGTCCGGCTCAGCGTCTGGTTGACGCTGCGGTTGATCAGCGATTCGAGCGGCTCCCGCCGCAGAATCTTCAAGTTCTCGCGAACGCGGTCGAAGATGACGATGGTGTCGTTCATCGAGTAGCCGACCAGAGTCAGCAGCGCCGCGATCACCGTTAGCGAGATCTCCTTGTTGAAGATCGAGAAAATGCCCACCGTGATGATGGTGTCGTGAAACACCGCGACGACCGCGGCGACGCCGTAGATCCATTCGAACCGGAAGGCAATATACACGAGCATCCCGGCCAGCGCAAGCAGCGTGGCGCTGACGGCCTGGCCACGAAGATCGTGCGCGACCTTGGGACCCACCACTTCAACCTGCCGTACGGCAAACGGCGCCAGATAACACTCCTGTTTGAGAATGCTAACGATCCTATCATTAACTCCGGGCACAGTCGATAGCTGCTCGAAGTTTTTGACTAACCCGGATTGCGGGGGATTGTTGCGGAAGGCGAGGACATCGGAGACCAGTTGTTGAAGCTGGGGCTCAGCGAGCTGGATGCCGGCGCGCTGCAGCGGCTCCCGCAGGCGCATGGCCAGCCCTTCCTTGGTGGCGTTGTTGAAATCCAGCTTGCCGCTTGCGGGCTGGCCGAACGTGGCGTCCAGCGTCTCCACCATGAGGCGGCGGCTTTTCTCGAGCTGCTTTTCGTCAGCGAGCTCGGTCCCGATGATGACCTCGTTATTGCCGTCGGTGAGGTTCTGCACGTTAATGGAGCCCGGAATCTTCGCCTCGAGAGCGGAACGAATCTTGGCATCGGGGGGAGGACCATTGAAGCGGACGTACATGACCGCGCCGCCGTTGAAATCGATGCCCCACTTCACGCCGCCTTTGACGGCCATGCTGACGAGGCCGGCCGCCGTGAGAACCAGGGAAGCAATGATGAAAGGCCACTTTTTCCCGAGAAAATCGAAGTTTGTGCTCTTAAAAATTTCCATCGAACGCTACTTTCAGTTCGTCCCTCGGTCCCGGCGTCCGATCCACCCGGCGTGCACTTTCCCGCCTCGATCAGATTAGACACCGCACCGCCGGAACTTGTTCCCTAGACCCCTTTTGTTGCTCCGATTCCGTTATGGCCATCGGGTATTGTACACTATCGCGGCGCGGGGCTTAAAAGAACCTGGGGCCCCGTTGCCGCGGGTCCTGCTAGATGCTCAGGGTGGTGAGCTGCCGCTGGTTTGACAGCTCCCAGTCAAAGATCGCCTTCGAAACGAAAACGGCGGTAAACACGTTGGCGAACAGGCCGATGACCAGCGTTACGGCGAAACCGCGCACCGGGCCGGTGCCGAACATGAAGAGAAACGCGCAGGACACGATGGTGGTGACGTGGGTGTCCACAATGGTCCACCACGCCTTGTTGAATCCGGTGTCCACGGCGGAGACGACTCCCTTGCCGGTCCTCAGCTCCTCGCGGATTCGCTCAAAGATCAGCACGTTAGAATCAACCGCCATGCCGATGGTGAGAATCACGCCGGCGATGCCGGGCAAAGTGAGCACGGCGTCGAAGTACGACAGGGCGGCGATGAGGATGATGGTGTTAAGCACGAGGGCGAGCACGGCGTTGATGCCGGCGCGCTTGTAGTAGACCAACATCGCGATCACAACGGCGGCGAGCCCGACGATACCGGCGAGTAGGCCCTGGTGAATCGAATCCGCGCCCAGCGAGGGTCCGACCGAGCGCTCTTCGCGGAAGACGATTCCGGCCGGCAGGCTGCCCGATTTGAGAAACTCGGCCAGGTTCTTGGCCTCGATTTCGCTGCCCAGGTTGGTGATGCGGCCGGAGTCCTCGATGCGGCTCTGGATGGTGGCGACGCTCACGATGCTGGTGTCGAGCAGCTCCTCCAGTCGGTTGCCCACATTTGCTTCCGGAAAGCGGCCGAACTTCCTCCCGCCGTCCTGGCGGAGGGTGAAGGCCGTCTCCAATCTTCGAAACTCGTCCTCTCCGGGGCTGGACCTGATGACATCTCGGCCCTGGACCCATGGCGCGCTCGGCTGCGGATCCCACTTACCGGCCCCCCTTGCCCCGCCCC
>JACXTT010008167.1_pt1 | contig 14575 bp, 12 predicted proteins | sample 9270951 | NCBI WGS metagenome assembly JACXTT01 (sample SAMN15532306, study PRJNA645909) | rock metagenome | isolation source: weathered quartz diorite | place: Puerto Rico | collected 2017-06-21
TTCTACACCTTCACCACGTATATGCAGAAGTACCTGGTCAACACCGCCGGCATGTCGATCAAGACCGCCAGCTATGTGATGACGGGATGCCTGTTCCTGTACATGTGCATGCAGCCGGTGTTCGGCGCGCTGTCCGACCGCATCGGCCGCCGCACCAACATGCTGCTGTTCGGCGCGCTCGGTGCGCTCTGCACGGTGCCGATCCTGACGGCGCTGGGCACGGTCAGCAGCCCTGAACTCGCCTTCGTGCTGATTGCCGTGGCGCTGGCCATCGTCAGCTTCTACACCTCGATCAGCGGCATCGTGAAGGCCGAGATGTTCCCGCCCGAGGTGCGCGCGCTGGGCGTGGGCCTGGCCTATGCCATCGCCAACGCGATCTTCGGCGGCTCGGCCGAATACGTGGCGCTGGGCATGAAGACGCTCGGCCACGAGACCGCGTTCTACTGGTACGTGACGGCGATGATGGTGATTGCCTTTTTCGTCAGCCTGCGCCTGCCGCGCCAGGCCAAGTACCTGCATCACGAGCATTGATGCGCACCCCGCGGTGCAATGCCGCGGGACGCCGCCACGAGCATGGCAATATACGGGGGCGGCAATCGCCCCCGTCTTTCATTGATCACCCCATGGACCTGAACGCCCTGCGCCTGTTCGTCGACATCGTCGATGCGGGCAACCTGAGCGCGGCCGCGCGCAAGCTCAAGATGACGCGCGCCAATGTGAGCTACCGGCTCAAGGCGCTCGAAGAAGAGCTGGGCGTGCAGCTGCTGCGCCGGACCACGCGCCATGTCGAGCCGACCCCGGTCGGCGCCGGCCTGTACGAGCACGGCCGCAACATCCTGGGCGAAGTGGCGGCCGCCAATGCGCTGATCAGCAATATGGGCAAGAGCTTGCAGGGCCATGTGCGGCTCTCGGTGCCCACAGGGCTGGGGCATACGCTGCTGTCGCCGCTGCTGGTGCTGTTCAAGCAGCGCTATCCCGACATCACGCTTGACGTCATGTTCGACAACCGCGTGCATAACCTGGTGTCCGAGGACGTGGACGTGGCGCTGCGCATTATCTCCACCCCGCCCGATTCGGTGGTCGCCACGGAAATCGGCGAAGTCGACTGGATCGTGTGCGCGTCGCCGGGGTATCTCGCCGCGCATCCCGCGCCGAAGGCACTCACCGGGCTGCAAGGACATGCGATGGTCTGCGCCTCGCCGGTGGGCCAGAAGCTCAAGGCATCGGGCACGCGACTGGATGGCGATGAAGGCCATGCCGCGAAAGAATCCCGCGAACAGGTGGTGCTCGAACCGACGCTGACCTCGGAAAACTTTGCCTTCCTGAAGGAATCGGTGCTGGCAGGCCTGGGGATCGGCATTCTCCCGATCTATGCAATCGGCGCCGAACTGGAAAGCGGCGCACTGGTGCCGCTGCTGTGCGACTACCGCATCAGCGTGTTCGGCAGCAAGCTCTACATGCTGACCATGCCCAACCGCTACCAGACGCTGGCCACGCGCTACCTGCTGAACTTCCTGAAGACCGAGCTGCAGGCAGTGTGGCCGCGCCTTCAGCAGCGGCGCCACGGACTATAGTAGGAGCACAAGGATAATCGTCGGCGCATCCGCACCTGAGGAGCTACCATGGCCCTGGCTAGCACGCTTGCAAGCTGCCTGAGCAGCAAGAACACCCAGTACGACATCATCCGCCACCCCTACACCCTCAGCAGCATGGCCACTGCCGAGGCCGCGCATGTTCCCGGGGACCGGCTGGCCAAGACGCTGTTGCTGGAGGATGACCGCGGCTATGTCGCCGCCGTGATTCCTTCAAGCCATCATCTGCACATGGCCGCCATCTGCGAACAGACCGGGCGCAACCTGGTGCTGGCGCATGAGGACGAGATCCGCGAGATCTTCAAGGATTGCGACCTCGGCGCGATCCCGCCGGTGGCAATGGCCTACGGCATGCAGACCTATGTGGACGACAGCCTGATGGCGCAGCCCGACGTGTATTTCGAAGGCGGCGACCACCAGGAACTGGTGCACATGAGCGGCGAGCAGTTCTCGCAGCTGATGTCGGACGCTGGGCACGGGCAGTTTTCGCGCCGCATGATGTAAGCGGCGCTTTTTATTGGCCACTGAACGGCCACCACGCGGGTTGCGAGCCCGCGCGGTGGCCGTTTTGCATGCTGGCGGGCGGGTGATGCAGACGCTTCAGCCTTCAGGCAACGCCGGCACGCTGTCGTCCTTCAGGTCCACGCCCGAGCGGCCCAATGCCGCCGCGCCGCGCAGCAGGAAGGCCAGCCGGTCGGCGGCCTGCGCATAGGGCAGCCCTTCGGGCCGCACGTTGGAGATGCAGTTGCGATCGGCGTCGGTGCGGCCCGTGCGCGGCGCATGGGTCAGGTAGACGCCAAGGCTGGCGGGCGAGCTCAGCCCCGGCCGTTCGCCGATCAGCATCACCACCTGGCGCGCGCCAAGCAGCTCGCCGATCTCGTCGCCGAGCGCCACGCGCGACTGCTCGGCCACCACCACCGGGCCGATGCGCCATGTCGGCGGCAAGCGCGCGCGGGTGGCATCGAGCAACGGCAGCGCGTGCGTCTGCGTGGCCAGCGCAGACAGGCCGTCGGCAACGACGAACACCACATCGGGCGCCGCGCCCGGCCGTGCCGCGGCCAGCCGCGCGCGGCTGGCATCGTCCAGGCGCCGGCCCAGGTCGGGGCGCCGCAGGTAGTGCGCGCGGTCCGGAGCCGCGCTGTGCACGGCGAGGTTCGGTAACCCCGCCGCATCCAGCGCCGCGGTGACCGCGCCCACGTCCAGCGGCAGGTGCACCGCATCGCGCGCCTGCGCATGGGCCAGCCCGAAAGCCAGCACCGCATCGGTGGTCTGGCTGTGGCCGGTACGGCCCAGCGCCACGCGCGCGCGCGTGAACTGGCGCAGGCGTTGCCAGGGGTCGGCTTCGGCTTGCGGAACGGCGTATGCAGGATCGGCGGGAGGCGGGCGTCTGGCCGTCATCGGCTGCACCTTACAGGCTGTGGGCCATCTGCAGCAGCGGCTGGCGCTCGGCGGGCTCGAGCAGCCTGCCGCTGGCATCGGCAATGCCCATGCGCTGCAGCCAGGCCTCGAACTCCGGCGCGGGGCGCAGCCCCAGCACCTCGCGCAGGTACAGCGCATCGTGGAACGAGGTGCTCTGGTAGTTCAGCATGATGTCGTCGGCGCCGGGCACGCCCATGATGAAATTGATGCCGGCCACGCCGAACAGCGTCAGCAGCGTGTCCATGTCGTCCTGGTCGGCCTCGGCATGGTTGGTGTAGCAGACGTCGCAGCCCATCGGCACGCCCATCAGCTTGCCGCAGAAGTGGTCTTCCAGCCCGGCGCGGATGATCTGCTTGCCGTCGTACAGGTATTCGGGACCGATAAAGCCCACCACCGTATTGACCAGCAGCGGCGAGAACGCACGCGCCACCGCGTAGGCGCGCGCCTCCATGGTCTGCTGGTCGACGCCATGGTGCGCATTGGCCGACAGCGCGCTGCCCTGCCCGGTCTCGAAGTACATCAGGTTGTCGCCAACGGTGCCGCGCGCCAGCGCCTGCGCGGCGTCGTGCGCCTCGGCCAGCAGCGACAGGCTGATGCCGAAGGCCGCGTTGGCGCGCTCGCTGCCGGCCACCGACTGGAACACCAGGTCCACCGGCGCGCCCTGCCCGATCGCGCGCAGCGTGTTGGTGACATGGGTCAGCACGCAGGACTGCGTGGGGATGTCGAAGCGGCTGCGCAGTTCATCGATCATGCGCAGCAGCGAGACGATGGCGCCCAGGTTGTCCGAGGCCGGGTTGACGCCGATGGTGGCATCGCCGCAGCCATAGAGCAGCCCGTCGATGATCGACGCGGCAATGCCCTTGGGATCGTCGGTCGGGTGGTTGGGCTGCAGCCGCACCGAGAGCCGGCCCGGCAGCCCCACCGTGCTGCGAAAGCGCGTCACCACCTGGCACTTGCGCGCCACCGCCACCAGGTCCTGGTTGCGCATCAGCTTGCTGACCGCGGCGGCCATCTCCGGGGTGATGCCCGGCGCCACCCGCGCCAGCGTGGCGCTGTCGGTTTCATGCAGCAGCAGCCAGTTGCGCAGGTCGCCCACGGTGCTGGCGCCAATGGCGGCAAAGGCCGCGCCATCGTGCCGGTCCAGGATCAGGCGCGTGACCTCGTCGTCCTCATACGGCACCAGCGCCTCGGTCAGGAACTGCTTGAGCGGCACCTCCGCCAGCGCCAGCCGTGCGGCCATCCGCTCCTGCTCGCTGGCCGCGGCAACGCCCGCCAGCGCGTCGCCGGAGCGCGCCGGGCTGGCCCGGGCCAGCAGCGTGCGCAGGTCGGCAAAGACGTGGCGGTGGGTGCCGATGGTGTGGGTGTAGGCCATACGTTCCGTTCCTGGGCTTTGGGGAAAACGATGACAGCGGGGCGCCAGGCGCCTTGCCGGGCACGATTCCCCCTAATATAGACAGCCTTTGCGTGTGCCGTGATGCCAACATCGCGTCAGCGCACACGGCCTGACTCAGGAACAACATCTGGATCAGCGAGAATTCAGCATAAATTTGAGCAAATTGCATGCCGGAGACCCCGATGAAAGACCCCGACCCGACCACCACCCCGCGCCTGCTGCCGGCCGCGTGGTACAGCGTCGGCACCGTCGCCTACCTGCTGACCGCCCTGGCGCTCTGGACCGTGCTCCACGCCAACCTGGTGGCTGCATTGCTGTCCGGGCTGCTGCTGTATTCGCTGGTGGACGTGCTGGCGCCGCGCCTGAAGCGCCTGCACCAGCGCCACGACGCCCTGGCCGTGGCCATCCTGTCGGCGCTGATCCTGCTGGCGCTGACGCTGGCGGGCTGGCTGCTGGTGCGCTTTGTCAGTGGCGAGGGCAATACCCTGGACGGGCTGCTCAACCATGTGGCGGACATCATCGACCGCTCGCGCGAGCAGATGCCGCCGTGGCTCAGCGATGCGCTGCCCAAGGGCGTGGACGAGCTGGCCAACACGCTGATCGAGACGCTGCGCGAGCATGCCGCGATGGCGCAGAAGCTGGGTGCCGAGGTGCTGCGCACGCTGGTGCATATCCTGATCGGGCTGGTGATCGGCGCGATGGTGGCGCTGTACCGCGCGGTGGCGCGGCCCAACCGCCGGCCACTGGCCGCGGCGCTGGTGGCGCGTGCACGCACGCTGCAGCAGGCGTTCTCGCAGTTCATCTTCGCGCAGATCCAGATCTCCACCATCAACACCGTGCTGACGGCGATCTACCTGCTGCTGGTGCTGCCGCTCTTTGGCGTGCACCTGCCGCTGACCAAGACGCTGCTGGTGATCACCTTCGTGGCCGGGCTGCTGCCGGTGCTGGGCAACCTGATTTCCAACACCGCCATCGTGGTGGCCTCGCTGTCGGTGTCGCTGCCGATCGCGGTGGCGTCGCTGGTGTTCCTGGTGGTGATCCACAAGCTGGAGTACTTCCTGAACGCGCGCATCATCGGTGCGCGCATCCAGGCCGCGGCGTGGGAACTGCTGACGGTGATGCTGCTGATGGAAACGCTGTTCGGCATCCCGGGCGTGATCGCCGGGCCGATCTTCTATGCCTACCTGAAGCGGGAGCTGGCCGGCGCCGGGCTGGTCTGAGTGCCGCAGCCGGCTCGCCGCAGCGGTGGTAGGACCAATGCTGGTTCAGGCGCCGTCCTGCTCCACCCGGCTGCGCACGAAGTCGATATGGGTCTGCATGGCGGTGCGCGCCTCTTCCGGGCGGCGCGCGCAAATCGCATCGCACAGCGTGCGGTGCTGCAGCAACAGCAGGTCTGAGGCGCCGTCGTCCTGTTCGCGCAGGCCGGTGCCGTTGATGGTGATGTGCTCGCGCAGCATGCCGATCACGCTGGTATGCAGGTGCAGGAACATGGTGTTGTGCGAGGCCTGGGCGATGGCGTCATGCAGCTGCGCATCGGCATCGGCCTCTGCCTGCTTGTCGTCGGCCGCGCGCGCGCGTTCCAGCTCGGCCATCAGGGCGCGGATGCGCTTCACGTCAGCGGCATCCGCGCGCAGCGCCGCAAAATACGCGGTCGCGCCCTCCAGCACGCGGCGGAACTCCAGGATGTCGTCGCGCAGCGCGGGGTGGTCGGCCACCAGCTGGCCCCAGGGCGAGGCAATGCCGGCACGTAGCTGGTCGGTGGCGTAGACTCCGGCACCGCGCCGGCTCTGCAGCAGGCCGCGCGCGGCCAGGCGCTGGATCGCCTCGCGCACGGTGTTGCGCGCCACCTCGTATTGCCCGGCCAGCACCCGCTCGGCCGGCAGCCGCGTGCCGGGCGGCCAGGTGCCGTCGAGCAGCGCGGTCTCGATCCGGCGCATGACCGACTCCACGCGTCCGCGGGTGCGCCCCTGCCTTGCTGCCGCTGCAGTCATACCGTGTGTCCTCGCTCCTGAGCTTGCGCGTCGCCGTGCAGATTGGTCCAACCAATTTGTACCGCCGCGCGGAAGCGGGAATTATGCGCCGAAACGTGCGACCCCAGCACGTCCGGAGCGAGACATGAAGGATCGTCAGTACCCCACCGGCCCTGCCCCCGCGCAGGCCTACCTGTTTGCCACCTGCCTGGTCGACATGTTCGTGCCGCAGGCCGGCCTCGACGCCGTGCGGCTGCTTGAACGCGAAGGGCTCACCGTGCACTTCCCGCGCGGCCAGAGTTGCTGCGGCCAGCCCGCCTACAGCAGCGGCAACCCCGACGCGGCCCGTGCGGTGGCGCGCGCCCAACTCGACCTGTTCAGCCAGCCCTGGCCGGTGATCGTGCCATCAGGCTCGTGCGCGGGCATGATGCGCCACCACTGGCCGCAGCTCTTTGCCGACGATCCGGTGGCCGGCCCCAAGGCACTGGAACTGGCCGGACGCATCTATGAGCTGGGCGAGTTCCTGCTCCATGTGCTGAAGGTGGACTTTGGCGATGCCGCTGCGGCGGGCCAGCCGCAGGAGCACATCGTGCTGCATACCTCGTGCGGCGCCCGTCGAGAAATGGGTACGCGCCAGCACGGCGTGGCCCTGGTCGACGCGCTGCCGGGCGTGACCCGCGTGGAGCATGAACGCGAGTCAGAATGCTGCGGCTTCGGCGGCACCTTCTCGCTCAAGCATCCCGATATCTCCGGCGCCATGGTGCGCGACAAGGTGGCGTCGGCCTGCGCCACCGGCTGCGAGCGGCTGGTCTCGGCCGACTGCGGCTGCCTGCTGAATATCGGCCTTACCGCGGCGCATGACCGCGCCCCGCTGCAGGTGGAGCACCTGGCCACCTTCCTGTGGCGCCGTACCGGAGGTGCCGCATGAGCACGCCTGGCGCCCGCGAACGCATGCTTGGCCGGCTGCGCGCCGCCGCGCCTGCGTCTTCCCCAGACACCGCGGAACTCGACCGCCGCATCGACGGCCATTTCGAGGCACGCCGCCACGGCACGCCAGCCGTTGGCGAACTGACCGGCGCGATGCAGGCGGCACTGCAAGGCCTGCATGCCGAGGTCTGGTGCGCCAGCGAGGCGGCCTGGCCGGCATTGCTGGCCACTGAGCTGGCCAATGCCGGCGTGAAGCGCCTGCTGCTTGATCCCGCCAGCCAGGCCGGTGCCGCGCTGGCGGCCGCCTTGCCGGCCCATATCGAAGCCATCGGCTACGACCGCCCGATCGAAGCCTGGAAGGCGGAGCTGTTCGACACCGTCGATGCCGGCTTCACCGTGGCGCGCTCCGGCATTGCCGCCACCGGCACGCTGGTGGTCGCGCCCGATGCCGGCTCGCCGCGCACGGTGTCGCTGGTGCCGCCGCTGCATGTCGCGCTGGTGCGCGCCTCGGCGCTGCATGCCGACCTGCACCTGGCCGCGCGCGCCGAGCGCTGGTCCGACGGCATGCCCACCAACCTGGTACTGATCTCCGGCCCGTCCAAGACCTCCGACATCCAGCAGACGCTGGCCTACGGCGCGCATGGTCCGCGCCGGCTGTGGGTCGTCATAGAGACCGACACCGCGGAGGCCGGGCAATGAGCCAGCACACACTGAATTTTGTTCCGCCGCAGGACTTCAAGGCACGCGCCCGCGAGGCGCTGGACGATCCCAAGCTGCGCCAGAGCTTCCGTGGCGCGATGGACTTCCTGCAGGGCAAGCGCCTGGCGCAGTTCCCTGACGCGGATGAGCTGGAACATCTGCGCGACCTGGGCGAGGCGGTGCGCCAGCACGCGCTGGCCAACCTGCCGGACCTGCTGGTGCAGCTGGAGGCAAAGCTCACCGCTGCCGGCGTGCAGGTGCACTGGGCCGAGAACGCCGATGAAGCCAACGCGATCATCCACCGCATCGCGGCATCGAAGCAGGCGCAGCGCGTGATCAAGGGCAAGTCGATGGCCAGCGAGGAGATCGAGCTGAACCATTACCTGGCCGAGCGCGGCGTGGACTGCATCGAGTCGGACATGGGCGAGTACATCGTCCAGCTGGCCGGCGAAAAGCCCTCGCATATCGTGATGCCGGCGATCCACAAGACCAAGGGTGATATCGCGCAGCTGTTCCAGGCGCATATCCCCGACACTCCCTATACCGAGGATGTCGACGCGCTGATCCAGACCGGCCGCCGTGCGCTGCGCCAGGCCTTTGTCGAAGCGGATATCGGCTTGTCCGGCGTGAACTTCGCCGCCGCCGACACCGGCACGCTGTGGCTGGTGGAGAACGAGGGCAACGGCCGGCTTTCCACCACCGTGCCCGACGTGCATATCGCCATCATGGGCATGGAGAAGGTCGTGGCCCGGCTGGAGCACATCGTGCCGCTGTCCACGCTGCTGACACGCTCGGCCACCGGGCAGGCCATCACCACCTACTTCAACCTGATCTCCGGGCCGCGCCGGGCGGGCGAGCGCGACGGCCCGCGCGAGGTCCACCTGGTGCTGCTCGACAACGGCCGCACCCAGGCCTATGCCGACACGCAGCTGCGCGCCACGCTGCAATGCATCCGCTGCGGCGCGTGCATGAACCACTGCCCGGTCTACACGCGCATCGGCGGCCACGCCTACGGCACGACCTATCCGGGCCCCATCGGCAAGATCATCTCGCCGCACCTGCTGGGGCTGGACGCCACCGCCGACCTGGCCACCGCGTCGAGCCTGTGCGGCGCCTGCGGCGAGGTATGCCCGGTACGCATCCCGATCCCGCAACTGCTGGTGCGCCTGCGCACCGAGGCCAACCGCGATCCGGAAGAGCAGGTCGCCAACCCGCTGCGCGGCCAGGGCGCGAAGTACAGCCGCGGCGAGCACCTGGTGTGGCGCTTCTGGAGCGGCGCGTATTCGCACCCGGCGACGTACCGGTTGTTCCGCTGGGCCGCCACGCGGCTGCGCGCGCTGACGCCGGCCAAGCAGATGGGCTGGACGCAGCACCGCACGCCGCTGAAGCCGGCGGCGAAGAGCCTGGCGGATTTGCTGAAGGAGAAGGGACAGCCGGAGTAGGCCTTCACGCAGTGCTTGCAAACAAAACAAAGATTTCCCGAAACACCACCAAAGCAGGAGACTAAACCGTGCAACCCTGGACCCAACTCTATACGCCGCTGGGCAGCCTGTGGCTGTCGTCGCTGGCGGCAGCCATTCCCATCCTGTTCTTCTTCATCGCGCTGGCCGTCTTGCGCATGAAAGGCCACGTCGCGGCAGCAGTGACGCTGCTGCTGGCCCTGGCCGTGGCGGTCTTTGCCTACGGCATGCCCGCGCAGCAGGCGCTGGCCTCGGCGGGCTTCGGTTTTGCCTACGGCCTGTGGCCGATCGCGTGGATCATCGTGACCGCGGTGTTCCTATACAAGATCGTGGTCAAGACCGGCCAGTTCGACGTGATCCGCGCCTCGGTGCTGTCGATCACCGACGACCAGCGCCTGCAGATGCTGCTGATCGGCTTTGCCTTCGGCGCCTTCCTGGAAGGCGCGGCGGGCTTCGGTGCGCCGGTGGCGATCACCGCAGCGCTGCTGGTCGGCCTGGGCTTCAACCCGCTGTATGCGGCGGGCCTGTGCCTGATCGCCAATACCGCGCCGGTGGCGTTTGGCGCGATGGGGATCCCGATCATCGTGGCGGGCCAGGTCACGGGCATCGATCCCTTCCATATCGGCGCGATGGCCGGCCGCCAGCTGCCGCTGTTGTCGCTGCTGGTGCCGTTCTGGCTGGTGTTCATGATGGACGGCGCCAAGGGCGTGCGTGAAACGTGGCCGGCGGCACTGGTGTGCGGCGGCAGCTTTGCCGTGACGCAGTACTTCACGTCCAACCATATCGGGCCCGAACTGCCGGACATCACTTCGGCACTGGTCAGCCTGGTGTCGCTGGCCGCGTTCCTGAAGGTATGGCATCCGCGCGGCGCGTCGCAGCGTGCCGGCGGCAATGTCAGCGGCGGCACCGTCGCACTGGCCGGCTTCGGCGGCGGCTTCGGCGGCGCGATGTCCGGGCGCAAGGCGTCGCCCTACACCATGGCGCAGACGCTGCGCGCGTGGGCGCCGTTCGGCATCCTGACCGCCATCGTCACCGTGTGGAGCCTGCAGCCGTTCAAGGCGCTGTTCGCCGCCAACGGCGCGCTGGCGGGCACGGTGCTGAAGTTCAAGATCCCGGGGCTGGACCAGATGGTGATCAAGGCCGCGCCGATCGTGGCCACGCCCAAGGCCTATGACGCGGTGCTGAAGCTCGACCTGCTCTCCGCCGTCGGCACCGCCATCCTGCTGACCGCGCTGATCTCGGCGGTGCTGCTGCGCATGAAGCCGCGCACGCTGCTGGCCACCTTTGCCGAGACCCTGGTGGAACTGGCGCGCCCGGTGCTGTCGATCGGCCTGGTGCTGGCGTTCGCCTTTGTCGCCAACTACTCCGGCATGTCGTCGACACTGGCGCTGCTGCTGGCCGGCACCGGCGCGGCCTTCCCGTTCTTCTCGCCGTTCCTGGGCTGGCTGGGGGTGTTCCTGACTGGCTCTGACACTTCGTCCAATGCGCTGTTCTGCGCGCTGCAGAACACCACGGCGCATCAGATCGGCGTGTCGGACACGCTGCTGGTGGCCGCCAACACGACCGGCGGCGTCACGGCCAAGATGATCTCGCCGCAATCCATCGCCGTGGCCTGCGCGGCGACCGGGCTGGTGGGCAAGGAGTCGGAGCTGTTCCGCTTCACGGTCAGGCACAGCCTGCTGTTTGCCGTGATCATCGGCATCATCACGGTGGTGCAGGCTTACCTGTTGCCGGGGATGATCCCGGGGTAACGCGCCGGTCGGCACCGATGGAAAAAAGGCGGCCGTATGGCCGCCTTTTCTTTTGCAACGACGCAACGCCGTGTCTAGTCCAGGAACTCGTTCCCGTCGGTGAGCGGTGCATGCCTGTAGGTGGCCGGCGTCCGGCTCAGCTTGACCGGCGCGCCCAGCCCCTTGTAACCGCCTTCCATCTCCACCACCATCTCGCGGTGCTGTGTATGCGGATGCTGCAAGGCATCGGCCACGGACAGCACTGGCGCGCACGGCACGCCAGCGGCCACCAGTTCGTCGGCCAGCACCTTGCCGTCGAACTCGCGCAGGCTGGCTTCCAGCTCTGCCTTCAGCGCCACGCGATTCACCGAGCGCGCGCCGGCCGTAGCATAACGCTCGTCATCGGCCAGCGCAGGCAGTTGCAGGTGCTCGCACAGGATGCGGAACTGCCGGTCATTGCCCACCGCGAGGAAGATCGGGTCGGTGGCAGTGGCGACGGTGTCGTATGGGTAGATGTTCGGATGCGCGTTGCCGGTGCGCTGCGGCGTCTTGCCGCTCATGAACCAGTTGGCCGCATGTGGATGCAGCAGCGACAGGCCGGAGTCATAGAGCGCGGCCTCGACGAACTGGCCGCGCCCGCTGCGCGCGCGCTCCTGCAGAGCCAGCAGCACGCCGATCACGGCATTCAGGCCGGTCACCATGTCCACCACCGGCAAACCCACGCGCAGCGGATCGCCATCGGCCTCGCCGTTGATGCTCATGATGCCGGACATGGCCTGGATGGCGGCGTCGTAGCCGGGCAGGCCGCCCAGCGGGCCATCGGCGCCGAAGCCGGATACGCGGCAATGGACCAGCCGCGGGAAGCGCGCGGACAGCGTGTCGTAGCCCAGCCCCCACTTCTCCATGGTGCCGGTCTTGAAGTTCTCGACCAGCACGTCGGCCTCGGCCAGCAACGCAAGCAGGACCTCACGATCCGCGTCGGCGGTCAGGTCCAGCCGCATCACGCGCTTGTTGCGGTTCAGGCCGAAGTAGTAAGAGGCCACGCCGTCCTTGAACGGCGGCCCCCAGGTGCGGGTGTCGTCGCCTTGCGGCGGTTCGATCTTGAGCACGTCGGCGCCGTGGTCGCCCAGGATCTGGCCGCAGTACGGGCCGCCCAGGATGCGCGACAGGTCGACCACGCGGATGCCGGCGAGCGCGCCGGGGCTGGTTTGGGTCATGGCTGGTTTTCCTGTGCGGTTCAGTCAAGCTGGGCGCCGGACTTCTGCACCACGGCGCGCCACTTGCCGACCTCAGCCTTGACGAAGCCGCCAAGTTGCTCGGGCGTGGTCGACGGCGCGAACTCCAGGCCCTGCGCCTGCAGGGTCTTGCGCACTTCGGGCTGCTTGAGGGCATCGGCAAAGGCGCGGTTGAGCTTGCCGATCACTTCGGGCGGCGTGCCGGCGGGTGCGACCACGCCGAAGAACACCGATACGTCAAACCCGGGCACGCCCTGCTCGGCCACGGTCGGCACGTCCGGCAGCGCCTGCGAGCGCGCCTTGGTGGTCACGCCCAGCGCGCGAAACTTGCCGCTCTTGATAAACGGCATCGCGGTCAGCACGTCGGTGAAGGCCATGCTGACCTGCCCGCCCAGCAGGTCGTTGAGCGCGGGACCGGTGCCCTTGTAGGGGACGTGCTGGAAATCGGTGCCGGTGACGTTGTTGAACAGCACCCCGGCCAGGTGCGACGACGCGCCGTTGCCGGACGAGGCATAGGTCAGCTTGCCCGGGTGCGCCTTGCCATAGGCGATCAGCTCCGTGACGTTCTTCGCCGGCACGGAAGGGTTGACCACCAGCACATTGGGCAGCTGGCCGATCTGGATCACCGGCGCGAAGCTCTTGACCGGGTCGTAGTTGATCTTGCGGTACAGGCTCACGTTGATCGCCAGCGGCGCCGAGGTGCCGAACATCAGCGTGTAGCCGTCGGGCTCGGCGCGCGCCACCACCTCGGCGCCGATATTGCCGCCGGCGCCGGCGCGGTTTTCCACCACCACCGGCTGGCCCAGGCTGGTCTTGAGCGCGGCGGCAAGCGTGCGCGCCATGGCGTCGGTGGGGCCGCCCGGCGGGTAGGTGACGACCATCATGATCGGCTTGGAAGGAAAGTCCTTCTGCGCGAAGGCGGGGGCGATACAGAGCGAGCAGGCGGCGATGGCCGCTACGCGGTGCCAGAGTTTCATGGCGTTGTCTCCTGGGTATGGGACGTCTCCCGCTGATGGCGGGATGGTGTTGCGGGGGATTGGTGCCGGACGTGGATCCGGTCAGAACACGTTGACCTGGTCGACCGCGCCGGCGGCGCGCACCGTGCCGTCAGCCGGTGCGACGGTCTCGGCCAGCCACTCGGGCTCGGCCTGCGCGGCCAGCGGGTCCTGCGGCAGCACGCGATGGCGCAGCACCAACTGCGCCAGCCGCATGCGGCGCACCGAGCCGATGCGCCCGGCCTCCCAGGCCATCGCCACCGCGCTGGTGACGTGGTACAGCGCCGAGGCCGCCTGGCGCGCCAGCAGTTCGCCGTCGGTGCCGGCCTCAGCGGCTTGCGCGGCCAGCTTCGCAGCGGCGGCGATGGCGCCTTTGAACACGGCACGCGCCGCCACATGCATCGGCGTATCGGCCAGCAGGCCGGCCAGGTGCGCCTGCAGCACCGGCAGCGCGCCTTCACGGCGAACCGCGCGCAGCACGTCGAGCGCAACGATATTGCTGGTGCCTTCCCAGATCGAGCCGAGATGGGCATCGCGCACCAGGCGCGGATCGCTCCATTCCTCGATATAGCCGCAGCCGCCGCGGATCTCCATGGCGTCGCCGGTGACCTTGCGCGCGTCGCGGCAGGCGCGGAACTTGATCAGCGGCGTCAGGATGCGCATCAGCGGGTAGGCGTCGGCCTCGCCAGCATCGGCGCGGCGCAGTGCTTCGGCGGTCTGGAACACCATGGTGCGGGCCTGCTCGGTGGGCAGGGTCAGCTTGAGCAGCTGGCGGCGCATCAGCGGCATGTCCTGCAGGCGCTTGCCGAAGGCCTGGCGCTCGCGCGCGATGAACAGGCCCTCGGTCAGCGCGCGGCGCATCAGGCCGGCGGCGCGCACGCCGTTGGACAGGCGCGAGTTGTTGATCATGTCAGCCATCTGCACGAAGCCGCGGCCGGGTTCGCCGACCAGCCAGGCATGCGCGCCTTCCAGCCGGATCTCGCCGCTGGCCATCGAGCGCGTGCCCAGCTTGTCCTTCAGGCGGATGATGCGGTAGTGGTTGTCGCTGCCATCGGCCAGCTTGCGCGGCAGCAGGAACAGCGACACGCCCTTGTGGCCCGGCACGGCGTTGCCGGCCTCATCCTCCACGCGGGCCAGCACCATCGCCAGCGCGGC
>JACXTT010008168.1_pt1 | contig 14575 bp, 14 predicted proteins | sample 9270951 | NCBI WGS metagenome assembly JACXTT01 (sample SAMN15532306, study PRJNA645909) | rock metagenome | isolation source: weathered quartz diorite | place: Puerto Rico | collected 2017-06-21
CACTTGAACCCAACCGAGAGGCCCGTCGGATAGGCCGGCGATCTGCCTCTCCAACCAAAGTGAGGGCATTATGTCGTCAGATCTCCCATCCAACCCGTCGCGCCGTGGCGCGCTGAAGTGTCTCGCTTTCGGTGGTGCGGGCACCGTCTTTGTCTTGGCCGGCGGTGTTTTTGCACCGGTGGAACTGGCCCTTGCCGCCACCGGGAAGGGCCCTGCAGTTGCCGCGGGCATTCCCCTCTTCCTGCAAATCAGCGATACCCATATCGGCTTCAATAAGGAAGCCAATCCCGACGTCGCGGGCACGCTCAAGCAGACCATCGACTACGTCAACGCCATGCCGATCAAGCCGGCGCTGACGATTCACACAGGCGACATTACGCATCTTTCCAAGGCGGAAGAGTTCGACCACGCGGCCCAATTGATGTCGGGCCTGAATATCACCGAGTTGCATACCGTGCCTGGCGAGCACGATGTGACCGATGGGCGCGGGACGGAATACTTCAACCGCTTTGGTCAAGCCTCCGGCAACAAGGGCTACTACAGCTTCGACCACAGTGGCGTCCACTTTGTCGCCCTGGTCAACGTGATGCATTTCAAGCCGAACGGTTTGGGGGGGCTGGGCGACGACCAACTTGCCTGGCTGAAAGCGGATCTGGAGGGGCGCTCAGCCAGCACACCGATCGTCGTCTTCGCTCACATGCCAATGTGGACGATCTACCAACCGTGGGGTTGGGGCACCGGCGATGCCGGCGAGGCAATGAGCTATCTGAAGCGCTTCGGTTCGGTCACTGTCTTGAACGGCCATATCCACCAGATTGTGTCGAAGGTGGAGGGCAATATCACCTTCCACACGGCGCGCTCGACGGCCTATCCGCAACCGACGGCCGGCAATGGTCCCGGACCCATGCCGCTGACGGTACCGGGCGATCAGCTTTCCAGGATGCTTGGCGTGACCAGCATCAAGATCTTGCGCCACCCGCTCACAGTGACGCTTGCCGACACGACGCTCGCCTGAATTGCCACCGACTGCTCACCAACCAGGACCCAAATCATGCTAACGACTATCCTTCGCCGCGTCTTTATCGTCCCCCTCGGGGTCGGGATGCTCATGGCGGCATTGACTTTCGAGTTCTCCGTTGCGCAAGCGCAGGAGACCAATGTCGTCGTTGTGAAGAACTTCGCGTTCTCGCCGACGTCGCTCACAGTCAAAGCCGGCTCGACCGTGACCTGGAAAAATCTCGATGCCGAACCGCATACGGTTGTCGACGACGCCGGCCTGTTCCACTCCAGCGCGCTCGATCAGAACGATACATACAAATTCAGGTTCGATAAACCGGGTGTCTACCAGATCTTCTGCGGAATACACCCGCATATGAAGGCGACAATCACCGTCCAGTAGAGCGGCGCACCGGTCTGACCTGTCCGGCTGCGTCAACCGATCTCGGCCACCATGCCCACCCCGTCGTTGCCGCGCTCCATCCTCACGCTGAGCCACGCCACCAGCAGCGCAGCCAGCGGCGCGAGCGCGGCCACCCACGGCAGCGCCTTCAGCCCGGGACCATGGTCGACCACCACGCCGCCCAGCCACGCGCCGATGCCATTGCCGAGATTGAACGCGGCGATATTGAAGCTCGACGCGAGGTTCTGGCCCGCGCCGCTGGCGTGGTGCAACACGCGCAGCTGCAGCGGCGACACGGTCGCGAACGCGGCCACGCCGAGGACGCCGACGAAGACCGCGATGGCAGACTGGCTGTGGATGGCGAAGGTCATGGCCGCCAGCACGGCGGTGAGCGCCGTCAGCGAGCCGAGCAGCGCGGCTGTGGGCTGGCGGTCGGCGAAGCGGCCGCCCAGGATGTTGCCGAGGATCATGCCGCCGCCGAACAGCAGCAGGATCGGCGACACCGCGCTCTCGCCGAAGCCGGCCACGCGTGTGAGCAGCGGCTGCACATAGGTGATCACCGCGAAGATGCCGACGGACTGCAGCACGGTCATCAACAGGCCGAGCAGCACCTGCGGGCGCACGATGGTGGCAAGTTCATCGCGCAGCGCGACGGGGGCGCTGTCGTCCCGGCTCTTTTCCACCAGCGCGGCAATCACGACCAGTGAGACCAGACCGATCACGGTCATGGCCCAGAACGTCGAGCGCCAGCCCAGGTGCAGGCCCAGCCAGGCTCCGGCCGGCATGCCGAGCAGCGTAGCCAGGGTCAGGCCCGAGAACATGACCGAAATCGCCGAGGCGCGACGATCGGCCGGCACCAGGCTGGTCGCCACCACGGCGCCCACGCCGAAGAAGGTGCCATGCGTGAGCGACGTGAGCACGCGCGCGAGCATGAGCGTGGTGTAGTCGGGTGCCAGCGCGCAGGCGGCATTGCCGATGGTGTAGATGACCATCAGCGCGAGCAGCACGGCCTTGCGCGGCATGCGCCGGGTGAGCAGGGTCAGGACCGGCGCGCCGGCGAACACGCCGAGCGCATAGCCGGACACCAGCATGCCGGCCGCGGCAATGCTGACGTGCAAGTCAGTGGCCACTTGCAGCAGCAGGCCCATGATGACGAATTCGGCGCAGCCGATGCCGAAGGAGCCGGCGGTCAGCGCGTAGAGGGCCACGGGCATGCGGCCGGTGCGCGGCGGGTGAGGGACTGAAATTGACATGGTGGGGCGCTTGCGGATCGCAGGAGGAATTGCGGAAGGCTGAAGTGTCGGCCTTTTCATCTTCTTCGGAAACCGGCATGATCAATAATCAGTTTCAAGAAAAAATTGAAGATCATGGACCGCATTGGCGATATCGGCTTGTTCCTTCGCGTGCTCGACCTCGGCTCGATCAGTGCCGCCGCGCGCAGCCTGGACCTCTCGGTCGCCGTGGCCAGCCAGCGTTTGCAGCGGCTGGAACGCGACCTCGGCGTCCGTCTGCTGCATCGCACGACGCGACGGCTGCATGCGACCCCGGAAGGCGCGATCCTGGCCGAGCAAGGCCGCGCGCTGGTCGAGGACCTGGACGCACTGGGTAGTTCCTTGCGCCAGGCCAGTACCGGCATCGCGGGGACACTGCGCCTGACTACCTCGTCGTCGTTCGGCCGTCTCCATATTTCGCCGCTGCTGCCGGAATTCATGGCACGCCATCCCGGGCTGAAGCTCAGCTTCACGATGACCGACAACGTGCTGGACCTGGTCAGCGCCGGCTTCGACCTGGCGATCCGTATCGGCGCGCTCGACGATTCGACGCTGGTCGCGCGCAAGCTCGCCAACAACCAGCGGCTGCTATGCGCCTCGCCGCAATACCTGAGCCGGCGCGGCATGCCGCGCACGCCCCAGGACCTGGCCAGCCATGATTGCCTGCTGCTGGTGGGCAGCCAGGGCCGGCAGGATGTCTGGCGACTCGGCGACGGGGCGGGCGGGGAGGTTGCCGTCCGGGTGCGTGGACCAATCGAGGCCAACTCCGGCGAACTGCTGGCGGATGCCGCGCTGGCCGGGCTCGGCATTGCCATGCATTCGACCTGGCATGTCTGCGCGGCCCTGCGCACTGGCCAGCTGGTGCCGGTGCTGGCCGACTTTCCGGTGGCGGACTCGGGCATCTACGCGGTGATGCCGCAGCGCCGGCTGGTGCCGCCAAGGGTGCGGGCGTTTGTGGATTTCCTGGCCGAACGCTTCGGCGAGAACCCGCCGTGGGAGCGCCCGGCGTGACGGGTTGCGCCGCGGTGCAACCTTGTGCCTAAAAAATGGGCGGTCCGGTGCGGTGACGCACAGACTGGGCGTTCCGGGCGAGTCACACAAGGATATCCACAGATTCTGTGGATATCCTTGCCGGATTTTCAACGTGGGTTTCTACCAGCGACGGTTCGCCCCGCTCGGGGGTATGCTGGACAGTCCGCCGGCCGATGCCGTTCGGCGACCCGGCGTGCATTCTCTCCCTACCAGACACCATGCAATTTCACGGGCCGACGGCAGTAACGATTCCGACGATGCTGGCTGTTGCCGCCCTGGCGGCCGGCTGCGTGGCGCAATACCGCGTGCCGTCCGGTGCCCCGGTGGCCAGTGTGCGGCTGATGACGGATACCGATGACAACACCACCTTTACGGTGGTGGATCCCGCCAAATGCCCGGTCCCGGCCCGTCCGCTGGTGCTGGCCGGGACCGGGAAGCAGCTGTCGGCGATCGGGCGGGAGCGCGGGCTCGAGATGGCCGGGAGTTCGCCAGAGCCGCCATCGCGCACGCGGGAACGACAGGTCGAAGCGGGCAGGCGGATCTATGTGGGCGTGAGTTCAATGACTGCGCCGCCGCTGCCGGAGGTGCGTTGCGCAGCGGGCGTGTCATTCGTGCCCGAGGCGGGCGCTCAATATGAAATCCGCTACAAGCGGGACGAGACCGCGAGCCAGTGCTCGGCTCAGGTATTGCGCCTGCGTCCGTTGCTGTCGGGCGGCGCGCGGCCCGTGGTCGAGCCGACGCAGCAGGGCTTTCGCGCGCTGAAGAAGGAATACGTCTGCCAGGCGTCCTGAAGACGCCCGGGCGAGCCGGCCCCTGCGGGCCGGCCGGTGAGGATTACGCCTCGATCAGGAAACGTTCCGGGCGCTTGCCCAGCCATGCCGGGGCACGGCCGCGGCCCGACCAGGTCTTGCCGGTCTTCGGGTCCATGTACTTCGGCGGCAGCGGAGCGTGCTCCTTCTTGGCGCTCGAACCGGCCGGACGGCCGCGGCCGCGGCGCGGGGCGATGTCGTCCGGGGTCAGGCCGTATTCGGCCATCAGCGAGCGGATCTGGTCGATCACGCCGGCGACTTCGGTCGCCTTTACTTCATTGAGCTTGGCTTCGAGCGCTTCTTTTTCTGCGAGAAGTTGCTTGTATGTCGCCATTTAAATTCCCCTTGTTTCTGCAATTGGCCGCTGCATGGTACTGGAACTTCATGCCGATATGCCATTGTCATGCTGCGGTGGGTACAAAAAAATTTTACAAAATATAACGCAAATTGCACGGGTCGATTGTTACAGACTGTGCGCTTGCCGGGAATAACAGGGGCTGGCGGCGGCAATGCCATTGCTTTGCCGTGGCGCTATGGAATTACCAAGGGCTTAGGTCGATGGCGATCGGGATGGGGATTTGGTTTTCCGATTACGCACGTGCGCATGCATTCGGGACCGTCAATCGGGCTGCACGGAAATCCGTTATGTCCCGGCTGCAGATATCGGGTTTCGATCTGCATTCGCCGAGACCGCTGCCGTTCGCATGATCGGCGATCAGGACATGGCCGGCATCTCGCCTGCCTGGCTGGCGAACACAGCCGCGCCGATATGGTGCGCGTTTTCGATGCGGTGGCGGCAAGCGCGAAGCGTGCGAATATTCCGCATGGGCTGTCGCGCAATAAAAAAATGCCCCGGGAAAGCAGGAATCCCGGGGCTTAAATCCACCGTTGTGGCAGTGGAGGAGACATTGTTGAATTCGGCGCGGACAACCGCGCCATGGGCAGCGGCGGTCCGATTGAAGCGTCTGGTTCAGATCGCCCAGCCTCCGGCATAGAACGCGGCAAGCGCGATGGCAATGGCCACGGTGCCGACATTGAGCTTGCGCCATTCACCGGCGACGATACGGCCGACCACCAGCGTGCAGAAACCGAGCATGATGCCGGTGACGATATTGCAGGTCAGCACGATGAATACCGCGCACACCAGGCCGGCCAGCGCATCGACCAGGTCATCCATATGCAGGCGCGAGACGCTCGACAGCATCAGCAGGCCCACGTACATCAGCGCCGGCGCGGTGGCATACGACGGCACCAGCCCCGCCAGCGGCGAGAAGAACATCACGGCCAGGAACAGCAGGCCGACCACCACGGCAGTCAGGCCGGTCTTGGCGCCGGCGGCCACGCCGACGGTCGACTCGATATAGGCCGCGGCCGGGGCGCCGCCGAACATGGCGGAGAAGATCGAGCTGACCGAGTCCGCGGTGAGCGCGCGGCCGCCATTGCGAATATGGCCGGTGGCATCGAGCTGGCCCGCCTGGCCCGCCACGGCGCGAATCGTGCCGGTGGCGTCGAACACGGCAGTCATCACCAGCGCCAGCACGCTCGGCAGCACGGCGGCGGACAACGCGCCGCGGATGTCCATGGCGCCGATCAGCGACTGGTGGCCGGGCGCGCTCAGCGAAGGCAGCGCGAACACGCCGGTGAACTTCACGGCGGGATCGAAGATCAGGCCCAGCACGGAGATGCCGACGATCACCAGCAGGATGCCGCCTGGCACGCGGCGACGCTCCAGGCCGAAGATGGCGGCCAGTCCCAGCACCGACATCACCACCGGGAACGAGGTGATCTTGCCCAGCGCGACAGGCAGGCCCGCGCCGCTGTTCTTGACCACCAGGCCGACTTCGTTGGAAGCGATCAGCAACAGGAACAGCCCGATGCCGATCCCCGCGCCATGCGCCACGCCGGCCGGCAGGTTGCGCAGGATCCAGGTGCGCACGCCGGTGACGGAGATCGCGGTGAACACCACGCCCATCAGGAATACCGCGCCAAGCGCCACGGCCGGCGAGAGGCCCTGTCCCAGTACCAGGCCAAAGGCCATGAAGGCAGTCAGTGAAATGGCGCAGCCGATGGCGATCGGCAGCTTGGCCCACACGCCCATCAGCAGCGAGCCGAATGCCGTGGTCAGGCACACCGCCACGAACACCGCGCTGGTGTCGAAGCCGGCCTTGCCGAGCATGCCAGGGACGACAAAGACCGCGTAGACCATGGCCATGAAGGTGGTCACGCCGGCCACCAGTTCCTGCCGCTGCGTACTGCCGCGCGCAGTGATCTGGAAGTAGGCGTCGAGCTTGTTCTTGACTTCGGGTTGCGCGGAATCGACTTCCGTCACGGACGGATAGGGCTGTTCGATCATGATGATCTGTCTCCTTGCAGGGCGCGGCCGCGGCCGACGGAAAGGCCGTGGACAGGCTTTGTCTCACGTGGTTCTAGGTATCGGCCCGTGGCAATGCTCGCCGCGCGGCCGGTTTTATCGGTGTGCTTGCTGTCTGTCGCCTTCTGCATGGGCGCGATCTGGGCAAGGCTGAAGGCTAGGTGACGCGCGGCGAATCGTCATAACCCTGACAAAATGCGCGGTATGCCGGGAAGGAAATAGTGAATGTGATGAATTGCAGGCTTCGTGCGAGATGGCGGCACCAAGGCGGGTCAAAGGCACGCCGGCAATATCACCTGATGCAAATGGGGCCTATAGGGGTTGACCCGTATGTCTTGCGGGTAACTTCTATATACTAGGGATAACCCTTGAATCGGGCTGTGCGGATCCCGCTTGCGCGGTGTAAGTGCGGTTCGAGGCGCTTCCCACTAACGCCTTATCTATCTGAATTTTCTTATGCAAGTCCTCGCTGATACGTTTTATCGCCAGTCGCCCAGCCGCCGCCCGGCTGTTGCCCCCGCCGCCCACGCCGATCTGACCCGCGACGTTGCTTTGTACGCCCGCATGGGCAGCGGCCGTTCGCTGGCCGCGCGCGTGCGCGACTACTTTGCGCGCGGCTGGTTGCTGCATGTGGAGAATGCCCGCGCGGCGGCGCCCATCCACTGGCTCTGAACCGTTCCGGACGCCATCCACGGCGCAAACTCAGTACATTCCCGTCGCTTCCTTGAAGCGTCCCAGCGTCCAGCCGTGCCCGAGCAGCACCATGCGTGTATGCAGGTCATCCATCACGGCTGCGCTGACCCGTTCCCCGAGATAGATGAGCGTCTTGTGGCGCAGGTCGACATAGCCGAGCGTATAGCGGCCGCTCAGCGACTGCCACAGCGCGTGGGCGCCCGCTGACTGCCGGGCGCCGCTCAGCAGGCACAGGCCGCCATCGAGCGCCCAGCGGTAGAGGCCTGACGCCAGGCCCCGGCGTTGGTAAGCCGGCGCGAACTTCGTGTGGGGCGAACGCACCCACCGGTCGGCGCGTCGGCCGACCTCGATCAGCCGGTTGAACACCGTATAGCCGGCAAGCCGGCCACTGGCCACGTCTTCCACGTACACGAAAATCTCGCCGTCGGCCTCGCGATAGCGCAGGCGCAGCCCCGGTAGGCCGCTGGGCTGGTCCGCCATCGCATGGAGCCGGTCGCCGGGACGGCGCATGCGGTCATGCAGCGCCCCCAGTTCGTCTTCCACTTCGGCGTGGCCGGGGCTGACATCGATGCGCAATTCCAATGCGCGTGCCAGTCCCTGCGCCGGGTGGCGCAGTGCAAAGGTCATGGTCATGGCGCGACCCTCGCTCAGGCGTTGAGCGCGAGGTACAGGATGACGAGCGCCGCCATGGCGCAAAGGGTGCGGCGGTAGATCGATGGCATGGCTTTCTCCTGGATGCACGATGGTTTGCCGCTGCCAACGGGACAGCGGCATGCAAAGTGCCGTGCGGGAAAGCTCAGGTCGGGACGGAGGTCCGCCGAGCTGCCCGCACGGCCAGGAAAAGCACGGCACAAGGGGCCGGGGCTGCCGGCAGGTCGATGACGCTGGCCATCTCCGGCGCGCACGCGGCCGCGCCATGCATGGCATGGCGAAGCGTGGCGGTGGCGCGGCGCGGGTGGAGCATCAGCGGATGGATAGGTGGAATAGGGCCCGGCATGGCGGGGCGCGGCCGGGTAATGGGTCTTATGCCATATCCCGTTGGGAATGTCCATCTATTGTGCCGGGATTCGCTGCCAACGGCATTTAACCGTGCGGTTCATCGCTCGGCTGCAGGAGGCGGTGCGATCAAGTCGGGTTACCAGAAACCAATTGTGAACACTGTCTACATGAACTAGACTCGGAAGCACGTGCCCCACATCGGGGCAGTTCCGCAGGAGCCATGATGACCGCTTCCCCGGCGCCGCAAACCGATCCCCACCCGATGCCGACACCGGAATCCGGCCCGGCGATGCTGCTGGTCGCCACGACCAAGGGTGCCTGGTTCCTCACCAGCGACGCGGCCCGGCGTGCCTGGCAACTGCGGGGACCGGTGTTCCTGGGACATACCATCCATCACATCGTGCAGGATCCGCGCGAGCCCCGGCGCATGCTGATGGCCGCTCGCACCGGCCATCTTGGTCCGACCGTATTCCGTTCCACCGACGGCGGCCAGAACTGGACCGAAGCCACGATGCCGCCCGCTTTTGCCAAGGCGGCCGAAGGCGAGGCGGGGCGCGTGGTCGATCACGTTTTCTGGCTGACGCCCGGCCATGCGACCGAGCCCGGCACGTGGTACGCCGGCACGTCTCCGCAGGGCCTGTTTCGCAGTACCGACCATGGCGCAAGCTGGGACTCCGTAACCGGTTTCAACGATCATCCGATGCGGCGCAGCTGGACCGGCGGCGAACAGGACGGCACGCCCGACGGCCCCAAGCTGCATTCGATCCTGGTTGACCCGCGCGACCCGAAGCACCTGTACATCGGCATGTCGAGCGGCGGCGTGTTTGAAAGCACCGATGCCGGCGCGGACTGGAAGCCGCTGAACCGCGGCTGTGCCGCCGATTTCCTGCCGGACCCCGATGTCGAATACGGCCACGACCCGCACTGCGTGGTGCAGCATCCGGCCGCGCCCGACATCCTGTACCAGCAGAACCACTGCGGCATCTACCGCATGGACCGGCGCGAAGAGATCTGGAAGCGCATCGGCGACGCCATGCCGCGCGAGGTCGGGGATATCGGCTTTCCCATCGTCGCGCATCGGCGCGATCCGCGCACGGTGTGGGTATTCCCGATGGATGGCAGCGACGTCTGGCCGCGCGTGAGCCCTGGCGGCAAGCCGGCGGTCTATGTCACGCGCGACGCCGGGGAAACCTGGCAGCGACAGGATCGCGGCCTGCCGGCCGCTCAGGCCTGGCTCACGGTCAAGCGCCAGGCCATGGCGGCCGACGCACAGGCACCCGTGGGCCTGTACTTCGGGACCAGCGGTGGCGAGATCTGGGCCAGCGCCGATGAAGGCGAGCACTGGCAATGCATTGCCAGCCATTTGCCGCATATCTACGCGGTGCAGTCGGCGCGGCCGGTCTGAGCGGGCAGGGGCCACGGCCATGCGCGTCCATATTGCCTCGCCGCTGCTTTCCTACACTGGCCAGCAGCCCGTGGTGGAAGCGCACGGCAGCAGCATCGGCCAGATGCTCGGGGACCTGGACCGGCAGTTCCCCGGCATGCGCTTTCGCATCGTCGACGAGCAGGACAAGCTCCGGCCCTACATCCGCGTCTTCGTCAATCGCGTGCAGCTGATGCGGCTCGATGCCCCGCTGCACGACGATGACGAAATCCACATCCTGCAGGCGCTCGCGGGCGGCTGACCCGCCGCGTCACGCGCCCCGCGCCTTGATTGGCGCAGGGGTGCGCCTTAAATCCCCGATCCCGGCTGCCGATATCCAGACATCGAAGGTCTGCTGTCCGCCTGCCGCCAGGCCGCAGAACGTACCGACCGCAGCGGCAAACCAACTGGCCAATCGGCATGCAAGGGGAGCATCACATGAGCAGCGCGATGAGGGATATCGACGAACGCACCAACCTGACCAACAACAACCAGTTCGAACTGCTGTTGTTCCGGCTGGGCGACGCCGAGCATTCGGGCCAGTCCGAGCTCTTTGGCATCAATGTCTTCAAGGTCCGCGAGATTCTGGTGATGCCGCCGGTCACCACGGTGGTCGGGGCCGACCCGTCGATCCTGGGCATGGCCGATATCCGCGGCCAGGTGATTCCCGTGATCGACCTGCCGCGCCTGGTGGGCTGCAAGCCTGTCAACGGCCTGGGCATCCTGCTGGTGACCGAGTACGCCCGTTCGACGCAAGGGTTTGCGGTCGAGGCGGTCGAGGAAATCGTGCGCCTGGAGTGGAACCAGGTGCATTCGGCCGAGGCCACCGTGCGCACCGGCCACGTGACCAGCATCGCCAAGCTCGACGCCGGCACCGACCAGGCGCGCCTGGTGCAGGTGCTGGACGTCGAGCAGATCCTGCGCGACGTGTTGCCGTCGCGCCAGCCCGACGTGGTCCCCGATACCGTGGGACCGCAACTGACGCTGCCCCCGGGAACCAAGGTGATCGCCGCCGACGATTCGGCGCTCGCGCGCGGGCTGATCGAACAGAGCCTGAAGGCGCTCGGCGCGCCGGTGGTGATGACCAAGTCCGGCAAGGAAGCCTGGGACCTGCTCGACAGCATGGCCGCCGAGGCGGCCAGCCGCGGCCGGTCGATCCATGACGAGGTGGCGCTGGTGCTGACCGACCTGGAGATGCCGGAGATGGACGGCTTTACGCTGACCCGCAAGATCAAGGCGGACAGCCGCCTGAAATCATTGCCAGTAGTGATTCACTCGTCCCTTTCCGGTGAGGCCAGCGAAGAGCATGTGCGCAAGGTCGGCGCCAACGCCTATGTCGCAAAGTTCGTGGCCAAGGAACTGGCCGACACCCTTCGCGGCGTGCTGGCGCATTGAGCGCCATGCCGCTGTATCGCATCAGGCACAGAACGGCGCCCGGTGCAACCATTTCCCCACACCGCGCGCCTGCCTAGAAATTAGGCAAGCCAGTGTTTTCCAGTAGCGGCGCGCCTTGTGCGGTTGTCAATAGGCCGGATATCCACTGTTCCTGTGGATAGTTTTCCCGGTGCTGCGGCCGCCTCCTACCAAAGGATGGGGCGGCGCCCGAAATTACCGCGGTGGCGGGAGCCCGCCACCGCCACCTTCCTACTTGGGCTGGGCTACCACCCGGAGATAGGGCTTCAGCGTCTTGAAGCCGTCCGGGTATTTCTTCCTGGCGTCATCGTCCGAGACCGAGGTCGGGATGATCACGTCGTCGCCCGGCCTCCAGTTGACCGGCGTCGCCACGGCATGCTTCGCATTGAGCTGCAGCGAGTCCAGCAAGCGCAGGACTTCGTCGAAATTGCGGCCGGCGCTCATCGGGTACGCAAGCATCGCCTTGATCTTCTTGTCCGGCCCGATCCAGAACACCGAGCGGATGGTCGCGTTATCTACCGCGGTGCGGGGCCCGCCGCTGGCTTCAGGGTGGATCATGTCGTAGAGCTTGGCCACCTTCAGGTCGGCATCGCCGATCATCGGATAGTTCACCGCGTGGCCCTGTGTCTCTTCAATGTCCTTGGCCCAGCGCGAGTGGTCGCCGACCGGATCGATGCTCAGGCCGATGATCTTGGTGTTGCGTTTGTCGAATTCAGGCTTGAGGCCGGCCATGTAGCCGAGTTCAGTGGTACAGACCGGCGTGAAGTCCTTCGGGTGCGAGAACAGGATGGCCCAGCCGTCGCCGATCCATTCATGGAAGCGGATTGGGCCCTGCGTGGTCTCGGCGGTGAAGTCGGGGGCTTCTTCGCCTATTCGAATCGCCATGATCGAACTCCTTGGTCTTGTGGTGAAGGTGGTTGGGTGGGCTCGTTGCCCGCTTGCCAGGCCCTTGCGGGCGGCTAGTGGAACACCAGCACGGGAATCGCGCTGTGCGTGAGGACCCGGAACGTCTCGCTGCCGATCAGCATGGCCTGCAGGCCGCGCCGTCCGTGCGATGACATCACGATCAGGTCGCAATCTCTTTGCTGTGCCGTCTGCACGATGGCCTGCCACGGATGGTCGTCCGTGGCGGTGACCGTCTCGCATGGCACGCCCGCCTGGGTTGCGGCCCGGCTCAGTGCCGCCAGGAATTCGTCCGCGTGGCGCGCCGCCTCCGCGGCGAACGTCTCCCGCGTGTCCTGCAGGCTGCTCAGGCGGTAGGTCATCAGGTGGTACTGGGGAATCACATGCAGTCCGGTGACGCGCGCGCCGAGGCGTCCGGCAAAGGTCATGGCGCGTGCAATCATTGCCTCGGCACGGGGCGAGCCGTCCGTGGGAACCAGGAAGTGCCTGAACATCGTGTCCTCCGCTTGCCAGTCCACTGGAAGCCGGCGCGTATCCGGCTGGCGCATGCCCCGGTCCGCGCGGGCCACTCCAGTATAGGAATTGCCCGCTCGTCGCGACAGCCCGACAGTGCGCTTTCCAGCGCTATTGCGCCGCGTCCAGAAGCGGGGCGGTTGCCGGTCTTCGATGATTAACATGCTGTTATCATCCGATGTGCTTACAGATCATCCGACGACGAAGGTGCCCCATGATTGCGTTGCGTGAAGCCTGGCAGGCCGGATTGTTTCGCCGCGGGAACTGGCTTTCCAACATCGTCGCCGGCGCTATCGTCGGCGTGGTGGCGCTGCCGCTGGCCATGGCCTTTGCCATCGCGTCCGGCGCCAAGCCGGAGCAGGGGCTGTACACGGCGATCGTGGCGGGCCTGCTGGTGTCGGCGTGCGGCGGCAGCAGGGTGCAGATCGCGGGGCCGACCGGGGCGTTCATCGTCATCCTGTCCGGCATCACGGCAAAGCACGGCATCGACGGCCTGCAGATCGCCACGCTGATGGCGGGGCTGATCCTGCTGGCGATGGGGATGACGCGCCTTGGCAGCGTGATCCGCTTTATCCCGGCGCCGGTGATCGTGGGCTTCACGGCCGGCATCGGCGTGATCATCTTCGTCGGCCAGTGGCGCGACTTCTTTGGCCTGCCGGCGGTGGCCGGCGATCATTTCCACCAGAAGCTCTGGCACCTGCTGCAGGTCCTGCCCCAGTTGCACCCGGCGACGACCGCGATCGCGCTGCTGAGCCTGCTGCTGGTGGTCGGCACGCCGCGCCTGCCCTGGCTGCGCCGCATCCCGGGGCCGCTGGTGGCGCTGGTGGCGGCCACCGCGATCCAGGCCGTTTTCCGCTTCGACGGCGTGGCCACCATCGGCACCGCTTTCGGCGGCCTGCCGCGCGGCCTGCCGGGGCTGGCGCTGCCCGAGGTCACGCTTGCGCGCGTGCTGGAGCTGGCCGGACCGGCCTTTACCATCGCCATGCTCGGCGCGATCGAGTCGCTGCTGTCGGCCGTGGTCGCCGATGGCATGGCCGGCACGCGCCATGACTCGAACCAGGAACTGATGGGGCAGGGGCTGGCCAACGTGGTCGCACCGCTGTTCGGCGGCTTCGCCGCGACCGGCGCCATCGCGCGCACCGCCACCAATATCCGCAACGGCGGCAACAGTCCGCTGGCCGGCATCACCCATGCCGCGACGCTGGTGCTGGTGGTGCTGTTCCTGGCGCCGCTGGCCGCCAATGTGCCGCTGGCCGTGCTGGCGGCGATCCTGTTCGTGGTGGCCTACAACATGAGCGAGCTGCGGCACTTCGCGCGCATGGTCCGCCGCGCGCCGCGCGCCGATGTGGCCATCCTGCTGATCACGTTCTGCCTGACCGTGCTGACCGACCTGGTGGTGGCGGTCAATATCGGCGTCATCCTGGCCATGCTGCAATTTCTGCGGCGCATGTCGGCCTCGGTCGAGGTGTCGCGGCAGGACGCGCCCGACCTGGAGCACGAGCTCTCACGCGACGGCGGCGTGCCGGCGGGCCTGCCGCCCGGCGTCATGGTCTACGGCATTGACGGGCCGTTCTTCTTCGGCGCCGTGGAAAACTTCGAGCGCGCGCTGATCCAGACTCATACCGATCCGCGCGTGCTGCTGATCCGGCTGCGCCGCGTGCCGTTCATGGACATGACCGGCCTGCAGACGCTGGAGGAGGTGATCGGCAAGCTCAGGCAGCGCGGCGTGGCCGTGGTGCTGTGCGAAGC
>JACXTT010008169.1_pt1 | contig 14573 bp, 9 predicted proteins | sample 9270951 | NCBI WGS metagenome assembly JACXTT01 (sample SAMN15532306, study PRJNA645909) | rock metagenome | isolation source: weathered quartz diorite | place: Puerto Rico | collected 2017-06-21
CATCCCTGATCGTGGTAACTTCCTTCACGGCGTAACCCTCCGTCGCCGTTGTGGCGACCCTGTTTGCTCAACAGGAGGTTACGCCGTTTTCCTTTTTCCACAGAACTCGGGACGGATCCCCTTGGGGCACCCTGCGTGCGAGCGATCCGTGGTGCTCGAGCGATTCTCCACCAATCATCGAAGGGCTGCTTTGGCCATTGAACAGAGGCGATTCTGATTTCGTCGGCGTTCTGCGAGAGCAAAGTCGTCAGCCCGAACCACTCGGGAGTCTCTTCCAAGCTACTCAATTCTCGAGAACGGATCGAGCGGGAGGTACCGCCGAGTCGCTTCGCCAGACTGTCGAGTTCCCTTCCCCACTCTTCGGGAGCGAAATAGACCACCGAGTTGATTCCTCCCTGCGGCACACGGACCATGGCGTCAGACCCTCGCTTCAAGACCAGTTCCCTATAGTCCCCATGCATCGACCTCATGCAGTCGACGCTCGAGCACGACGCCAACGCGGCCTCGGCCTTGGCGCGCGCGTCGGTCTGGAACCGTCTATCGCCGGCGAACCAATTTCGGATGAGGCGATCGGCTAGTGTCTGCCGTCCAAGAGTTTCCGCGATCACGAAGGGATCGTTGCCGAGTGCCGCGAATAGCTCTCGAAGCATCTGAGGATCTCGGGAGCCTTTCACCATCCGGTCGAGCTCAGCTTGTAGCTGCTCGTCGGTGATGGGCCGTTGCCACCACGTCATCAGGGCGTCGGACTTCTGGAGGTAGTCCTCGACCTTTGATCGAATCGTTTCTTCGGACATCACCGACGAGAGCGGTGGCTTCGGCCGGGGATTCTGCGTCGGCCAAAGCCTATGACTCCAGTAGACCTGCTCGATCGCCTTCTGCGCGGCAACGCGCTCATCAAACGTGAGCTCGCGAGCGAGCAACGTCGATGCGCTGAACATGACCGCGGAGATCGCACGAATCGCGCTCGCGCGCTGCTTCGGGTTCATCGGCGGCGGCCCCCTGGCTGACTCCACGTGGAATCAGTTCTTGCCGAAAGATACGCGAAACGACCAGGGACCCGTGTCGACCTAACGATCGATTGGGGTGGTTGGCTGGAGGGTCGTTCTGACCGTGCCCCTATATAAATGATAGGGACTCAAATTATAATAATTAAATTGATCGCCCGGTATGCCCGGGAGGGAGCCGGTCGCTTCCCCCCGGGCCTTTCCGCGGCGATCAGGGGCACCCCGCGATCATCCGTGTCGCGCAGGCGGTGGCGGCGGCCGATCGCTCGGCGCCGTTGCCGTCTCCGTACGAGCCTTCGAATCCGACGTTCCGGGGGACGACGAGGTAGTAGCGATTCCCGAATTCTCCGGACAGCGTCGCCGAGGTCGCCCCGCCGGTCGTGCACATCTTGGGCGCATGAGAGTAGTAAGAGCCGAGCGTCCCCGCGTAGACCTCGTAGTCGTTGTCGCTCGACACGCAGGACGCCCCCCACTGCAGCGTCAGGTCGTCGCCGCTCTTCGTCAAAGTCAGCGGGACGCCCGGAGACGTCTCGGGGACGCGACCTGCGGGCCCGCCGGGGCCCTGTACGTCGATCCCCTCGACGTTGCTGAACGCCGTCGCGCTGCCGTCGGTGTAGACGCCGCGCACGCGATAGAAGTAGGAGCCGTTGAACCGGCCCGTGACCTGGTACTGCGTCTCCGTGGCCGGAACCTGCGCGATCGGGTGCCACGTCGCGCCGCTGATGGTGATGTCGTCGACCCACCATCCCGAGGTGACGTAGAGGAAGTAGTCCGAGGTGCCGCCGCTCATGCGGAAGCGAATGCGGAGCGGCTGTCCGATGTACGAGGTGAGATCGACCTCGTGATGTTGCATGCGCGTGTCGGCGGGCGGAGTCGACGGCGCATCGCTGAGCACCAGGAGCGTCGTCCAGGTGGTCCCTCCGTTCGTCGTGATCTCGACGCTTCCGGTGTCGTCCGGCTCGTTGAAGAAGCGGCTGAAGAACGTCAACCGGGCGCTCGCGACCGATGCCGGGATCGTGAGGTTCTGCGCCAACGTCAGGGCGTTGTTGAGCGAGACGATCCCCTCGCCTCCAGCCGACCAATAGCTCTCGGGGGGAGGAGGAGGGTTCGGCGTGTGGTTGTACGCCGTGCTCTGCGTCCAGGGCGGCGCCGAAGCGCTCCCGGGAGGATTCGTCGTCCAGTAGGTCGCGAGCGACCCCTGCGCGTCGTCGAAGAGGCCGAGCACGTAATTCGAGGACTCCTCGATGTCGTAGAGAGCGAGCGTCCGCGTCAGCCCCCGGTTGTTGCTCGTCTCCGCGGCGGACCAGCTCAACATGTAGTTGCCGTCGGAATCCGTGGTGCCGGGATCGTTGAGCTGAGGCGGATTGAGCAGGAGCACGGACGGGTCCTCGATCTTCGCGGTGTCGTACGCCTCGTAGGCGTGGCCGGCGCCGTCGTTCGCGTCGGAGTAGCTCAGGCGGATCGTGTCGCCCTTGTGCACGGCGAGCTGTCCCGGGCCCAAGATCTGTCCCTGATCGGGGATGATCAGCGTGACGTCGCCGCGGAAGGTCGAGCTGTCGCCCGACGTCTCGCCGAGGCTCACCGTGATTCCCGTCGGGTTCGTCGTGCTCGAGACCCGAGCGGTGATGAACTCGACGATCCCGGGGTTCGCGTTCCTGTCGAGGTCGGTGACGCGCAGCCGAGCCGAGACGCTCGGGATCGGATTGTAGGCGGGCTTCTCGATCTCGGCGCGGCCCCGGCTCGACCGGAGATCTCCGGTGGCGACGAGCGCGAACCCCTGTTTGCGCCCGGGGTCGGGGCCGAGGGAGCCCAGCGTCGCCGCCGTGACGGTGACCGTGTACGTACCCGGCGCCGGGTTGGCGAGGTAGACGCCCTCCCACGGATTCACGGCGTCCGGCGCCGGCGGCAGATCGAGCGCGTTGCTGAAGTCGTTCTGCGCCGGGTCGTTCCCTCGGTGAATTCCGCCGGAGGGATCGATGACGACGAGGTTCAGGTCGTTGACGAGCTTCCCGCCGTCGAGCATCGAGCCGGGATAATCGGTCCACACCAGAGTGACTTCGAGCGGCACCGTCTCGAACGGCCCCCCGTTCCCGACCTTGATCGTGAACGTCCGGCTCTCACCGTTCGCGGCGAGCCCCGTCGTCCCGGCGAGGTCGTATTCGTCGTGGAGCCAGAGGTCCCGGTGGTCCCCCTGGAAGTAGAGGACGTCGTCGGCCTTGATGCGCCCCCAACCCTGTCCGTTGGAGGGCCACGAGCCGCCGGAGCCGTTGTCCGTGTAGAGGCCGGTCATGTGCTCGCCACTGTTGATGAGCAGAGCCTTGAGGAGCGCCGCGCTCGGCGGCGGGGCGCGCAGCTCGCTGCCCGCGGTCGGCTCGCCGTGCGGGTAGTAGCCGTCCCAGAGATACTGGCGCATCAGCAGGGCGACGCCCTGCGTCGTCGGCGTCGCCATGCTCGTTCCGGAGAGCTCCTGAGTTCCGCAGGGATCCTTGTAATTCGCGGAAACCAGCGTGCCGGGGGCCCCGATGGTCGGAGACAGACGATTCGACCCCGGGGGACCGCTCGCAGGGATCGGTCCGTGGCTCGAAAAGTCCGCCATGTTGTTCGGGTCGCCGTTGCCGTTCTCCGTCGCGCCGACCGTGACGATGTCCTTCGCGGTCCCCGGGTTGCCGACGGTGAGCGGAGCCGGCCCGTTGTTGCCGGCGGCGTAGAGGATCAGGAAGTCCGGGTGAACCCACATGAACTGGTCGAGCTGGGCGGTGCCCGAGTCGTAGGTCGAATCCGCGCTTCCCCACGAATTCGAGTGGGTTCGCGGCTCGACCGCCGGATCGTACACGCCGTTGCCGTTGAAATCGTAGGCGGGGGCGAACAGGTCGTCGTAGTAGTCGGACGGCGGATTGACCGTCAACCCGCCGCCGACGTTGATGTCCTGGAAGAAGAGCCTTGCCGAGAAGGCCTGCCCGTCGGCGGGGGACACCTCGTTCCACGGCTTCTGATCGCCGACGATGGAGCCGGCGACGTGGGTGCCGTGACCGGCTTCGTCGGTGTAGTTCCCGGTGGCGCCGTTGGGGACGGTGTACGCGACGATCTTCCTGTGGGATGGGCTGGGCTGAATCTGCGGTCCGCCGGAGCCGCCGTTTCCATCGTCGATGAAGTAGCAGCTGGCGTCGTTCGGGTTGGTGCCGAGGGGAGCGCCGGTCGTGTCGTCGAAATCGTACGCGTCCACGCCGCTGTCGGAGATCGCGCCCACCTGCCCCGCGCCGCTCAATCCGTGATCGTAGAGCGGCAGAAACCCCTTCTGGTTCGCCTGGACGACGTAGCGCGCGTTGTCGTTGATCATCTTGAAGACCGGCTTGTCCTGCACGTAGCGGACGCCGTCGATCGCCGCGAGCGCGGACATGAGATCGGCTCCCGCCCGGACGACGAGCAGCTTGACCCGAGCGCTCTCCCGGCGCTCGACGATCTCGGCGCCGGCGGCGGTCGCTTCCGAGGCGATCGCCGACAGGTCCGCATCGGGAAAGACGTCGACGAGCACCGTTCCTCCGGCGGCCGCCGGAGCGATCTTGTAAGCCGCGTGCAGCGCGCCGAGCCAGCGAACCGGCCGCATGGACGCGATCTCCGCCCGCTTGGCGCTCATCGAGCCGCCCTTGGCGTTCAAGCGTACGAGATAGGCGTTTCCGGAGATGGCGTCGTGGAATGTGACCCCCGCGGCGCGCAGCGCGTCCAGGTCAGCCCGGTTGGGAGGCGCCGCGAGCTGGAGCAGCGCGTAAGCACTGTCGACGCGCGCTCGAAGCCCGGCGGGAATCGATGGCTCGCCGTCGGTCAGCGGATCGAAGCTGTAGCCGCGAAGATCGATGCGATGGCTCGGGGCCGCGCTCGAGGCGGCGGCCATCGCCGGAGCCGTCATCGCGAGCGAGCACGCGAACAAGAGCCCGGCTTGCGCTCGAATGGTGGTCGATAACACGGTGTCGCCCTCCTTGCGTCGCCTCGAGAGAGGCGCCTGTCGGAAGGGTGGCGTGAAGATCTTTCGCCGGCCATGGGGAGAACACCCCGCGTAGCGGGGGAAATTCCCTCACGTCGGGCGGCATCCTCTAATCAATCCTCGGGAGGTCCGGATGCCGCGGCGAGCTGGTCCGCCTTCACCTTCGAGGCGTCGAACTTCTTCGCGGCGGCGAGCATCTTCGGCACCGTCTCCTCGAAGGTGCTCGCAGCACCGCGCTGGAATCGCAGGGGGTTGATCCGCGCGACGACGAACGCCTTGAGGTAAGGGCTCACGAACCCTCGCTCCTTGAGGGCATCGACCGCCGCGATCACGGCGTCGTCGAGCTCGATCAGCGCCGCCGCCCTCTCCTCGCGCGTCGCGAGCGCCGCGGGGAGCTTCGAGCCGATGAAGGCCTCGACCCGTCGCAGCATGGGAGCGTAGGCGCCGCCCGAGAAGCGGCCGCGTTTCTCGTAGCAGAGACCGAGCGTGAGAAGGGTCGGCTCCTCGAACTCCAGCGCGAATTCCTTCTCGGGGCGCGGGTCGAGCTCCGCCAGCGAGCGCGCCATGCGGATCACTTCCAGCGCCTTCTCGCGAACGTTGTGCGCCTTCTCGGTGTTGAGCGCGAGGATGCGGTACGCGACCTCGGGCTCGGGGACGACGAGCGCGACGATCGCGCGCGCGCCGAGCGAGCGCATCGCCGCGAGGCGGTGGTGCCCGTTCGGCGTCCAGTACCCACCTTCCGGATTGCGCACGGCGATGATCGGGTCGAGGAAGCGGTCGAGTCTGTTGATGACGTCCGCGAGACGCGCCGTGTGGCTCTCGGACAGGTCGCGCTGGAACGGTGTGGGCGCGACGCGCTCGACCGGGAGCGAGGCCAGGAGCTGCCAGCTCCCTCCCAGCGGGTCGCGGTAGGTCGCGAGCACGGCGCCGCCGTCGTCTTCGATCCCCCGCGAGAGCGCCTCGATCTTCGCAGGCGGCGAGCCCGTGCCGACCTTCGACGCCTCGACTCCGCGCGAGCCTGGCTCGGCCGCCGGCTTCTTCTTGCGTCTGCGAGGAGCCCCGTTGGTCTTGCCCATGCCTCAATCTCCATGCACAACGATAAACCGTCAAAGTTTCACTAGTTCAATGCGACGATTTTGAATCTGTGTCGACCCCAAAAGCATCTATTGTTCCCCGACTGGCGACGCCGTATATGAGCCACACCATCTTCAGAGGAGATAGGTCATGAGCAAGAAGACTCTGATCAACGTCGGTCTCGTCGTCGCCGCGATCGCGATGCTCGTGGTCGTCCAGATGTTGACCCCGACGATCACTCACGTCCAGGCCCAAGCGACGTCCGCAACTCCGACGCCCACGCCGACTCCGACACCGACCGCGACTCCGACACCGACTCCTACTCCGACGCCGACCCCGACGCCGGGCGCGCCGTGCAGCCCCGGGTTCTGGAAGAACCACACGGGGCTCTGGTACGGTCCGGACTACTGCGGCCTGACCTCGGCCCAGACGCTGTGCAACCTCAGGCCCCAGTGCAACAACGACGAAAGCGCGCGCTCGGCGGCTGCCGCGTGCCTCGAGGCGGCCAAGGGACATCTCTGCGACGAGTAGGACGAGAACTTTGACCACCCGCGGCAGGCTCGCCCTGCCGCGGGTGTTTTCCCTCGCGGTTCGAAACTGGTCTAGGCTTCTGCGCCGATGGCGGCGCTCCTCGTGTCTCTCGCGGCCCTCGCCTGCTTCGGCGCGTGCGGCGTCGCGATCCTTCGACGGCTCGAACCTGCCCTGGATCTCACCGAGCAGCTCGCCTACGGCGTTCCCCTCGGCGCTGTCGTCTCCTCGTGGGTGCTCCTCGGCCTCGCCTGCGTCTTCGGCCTCACTCCGACGCTCGTCGTCCTGGTCTCGGTCGCCGCTGCGGTCGCATCGCTGCTCGCCGTAAAGGGGCCTGTCCCCTTTTCTGCTCGCAGCGTTCGGCCTGCGATGGCTGCTCTTCTGGACGACCGTGCTCCGCGTCGACGCCACCGGGTTGTGGGCGGCTCAGCGGAGCATCTGGGCGGACGCCGCGCAGCACTTGGGCGACGTCTGCTCGTTTGCGTACGGCGACAACTTTCCGCCCGTTCACCCGCGGTTTCCTGGCCACTCCTTCAACTATCACTTCTTGACCTCGGTGACGACGGCGGCCCTCGTCAAGCTCGGCCTCGCGCCGTGGACCGCGCTCTGTTTGCACAGCTTCGTGCTGTCGCTCCTCGTTGCCCTTTGCGTCTACGTCTTCGCGCGGAGGCTCGGGCTCGGTCCGAACGCCGCCGGGCTCGTCCTCGGTCTCCTGATGCTCGGCGGAGGGCTCGAGTGGTGGACGACGCTCGTCACGCACGCTCCTGCGACCTATCGCTGGCTGAACATCTACTTCTCGATGATCGCCCCCCAGCGGGGGCTTCTCTACGGCCTGCCGCTCGGACTGTTGACGCTGCGCCTCCTGCTCTTGGGAATCGAGCGTGACCGCGTCGCGAGCTTCATCTTCGCCGGGCTCGTCGCCGGGCTCCTTCCTTACGCGCACCTCGGCACGTTTCTCACGCTCGCGCTTCTCACGCCGTTCTTCGTGCTGACGTTCCCGACCCTCAACTGGCTTCCGTTCCTGGCGAGCTGGGTGATCGTCGGCGGACCGCAGATCCTCGTGCAACAAGCGGGCTCCGCCGGCGCCGCGGGCGCTCTGCGATGGCAGCCGGGCTGGCTCGCTCCCCCCGGGCCCTGGTTTCAATTCTGGCTGATGAACTTGGGGCTGTTCCTGCCGCTGCTCCTGACGGCCTTCGCGTACCCCGGCGAGCTGCCCCCGCGCTCGCGCCGATTCCTGCTCGCCTTTCAGCCGTTGTTCATCATCGCCAACCTCTTCGTCTTCCAGCCGTGGGACTGGGACAACACGAAGATCTTCATCTGGTGGTATCTGGCGGCGTCGATCTTGATCGCGTCCCTCTTGTCGCGCGTATGGAGCCTCCGACCGCTCGCGGTCACGCGGCCGCTGGCGGCGCTCGTCGTCCTCTCGTTGACGCTCTCCGGGATCCTCGAGAATTGGCACCAGGCGGCCGATGGAAAGCGCAACCGGATGCTGACCACCGAGGAGATCGACCTCGCGCGCCGGATTCGCGAGTCGACCCCGCCCCACGCCCTCTTCGCCACGGGGCTTCTCAGCAACAATCCGGTCTCGATGCTGTCCGGACGCCGAGTCTTGATGGGCTACACGGGGTGGCTGTGGAGTCAGGGGATCGACACGACGGGGCGCCAGCGCGAGCTGACGTCGATCATGACGCTCGCTCCGGAGGCCGGGAGATTGATCGACGAGCATCGAGTCGATTACGTCGTCGTCGGCCCCGACGAGGAGGGGCGATTCGGCTCTGACCCCGCGGCCTGGCGCGAGCGCTACCCGAGCGTCATCCGGACGGAGCATTACGACGTCTTCGCGGTCCGCGGCGCGAGCGCTACCGCAGCTTCCAACCCGGGAGGATCAGGCGCCAATTGAGCGCCGCGGGAGACAGCGGCAGCCCCACCAGGATCGGATAGAGAAAGACGAAGGCGGCCGCCACCGCGCCGACGTACGCCCAACCGATCCACCGCCAGCCGCCGCCGCGCCGGTGGAGCGCCAGCACGGCCGCCGCGGTCGCGAGAGCCCCGAACGGAACGGACGGGAGGAAGTGATAGGAGAAGGCGATCCGCGGGACGAGCGCCCAGGGTAGCCACTGCCCGAAGAACCCGATGAGGACGACCGTGAGCGCCGCGACGTTCTTTCGCCACCGGACCGCGAGCCCGACCATGGCGGGCAGAAACGATGCGTAGAGCACCGGGTTCGGCGCGGCGAAGCCGTTGACGACGCGCCCGCCCGCGGCAGCTCCGGTCCAGTACCAGACCGGGCGCAGCGCGAGCGGCCATTGCCACCAGCGCGACGACCACGGATGCGTCGCCGTCAGCCGGGTGTGATACATGAAGATCTGCTTCTGCAGCTCGAGCCACTGAGCGCCGGTGTGGCCGGTCGAGAAGAACGGGATGTACGCCGCGAGATACACCAGCACGGGGAGGAGCCCGACACCGGCGAGGATTCCGAGAGCGACCTTGCCCCGGACCTCGGGCGAGCGCACCGCCACCCGCACGCCGTGCGCGAGCACCGCCAGCCCGCAGAAGAACGCGAGATAGGCCGCGTTCCACTTCGTCGCGATTCCCAGACCGAGGAAGAGCCCGGTGCGGAGGAGCGGTCCCAGGAGGCGGCCGTCTTCGGCGGTCAGGACGTCGTACAGCGCATCGAGCGCCCCAAGAGCGAACACGGTTCCGAAGATATCGAGCATCCCGATGCGCGCCTGGGCGAAGTACATGCCGTCGCACAGCACGAGAAGCGCGGTGAGCAGCGCGAGCGCGCGATCGTTGGCGATGCGCATCGCGAGCCGGTAGATCAGCACGATCCCCGCCGCGCCGAAGAGGATCGACGCGAACCGCCAGCCGAACGCCGTGTCGCCCCAGATCTCGATCCCCGCGGCGATGCAGAGGACACCCGCGGGAGGGTGGTTCCACATGTACGCGACGCCCGGGCGGGGCGCGGTCGTATCCCAGACGTAAGCATCGGCGTTTCCCGCGACGTACTGGCCAGCCGTGTACGCGTGGTACACCTCGTCGAACTCGTAGTCGACCGGCAGGCCGAGGCGCGGCGCGAAAACCGCCATGGCGAGGAGAAACAACGCACCGGGGGCGACGTCTTGAAGCTTGAGCGTCGTGTCCGATCGCGGCATCGCGCGCGTATCGTACCCGAGCGATGGTCGGGACTTGCCGCCCTTTTCGGCATGAGCCTTGCGTTCAGCTCATACGGTCCCACATTTCCTCGCGGAAAGGAGACCGGACATGGTCAAGAGCCTGCCCTGGATTTGCGGAGTGTGTGCGTGCGCCCTCGTCGCCGCCTCGACCGCGAACGCTCAGGAGACGCACTTCAAGATTTACGGCGGTCCCGCGTACGTCGCGCCGATGAGCGATTCGAGCGTCACGATCGGGTCCATCAGCGACACGGTGAAAGCGGAAGACCAGGTCGGTTGGAATCTGGGGATCGAGGGGCGGTTCACGAAGTGGATCGGCCTCGAGATCGACTACGTCAATGCCGATCAAGACGTGAGCTTCGGCGGGTCGACGATCGGCGACGCCACGTTCTCCCCCCTCACGGCGACCTTCAACATCCACGTCGTGCACAGCACGATCGTCGACTTCTATCTGGGGCCTTCGTATTCCTACGTCAACTGGGGGGACATCCACCTCAACGCCAACGGCGGATCCATCACGGGCGGCAGCGAGATCGGGACCGAGAGCTCGAGCACGTGGGGCGCCAGCCTCGGCATCGATTTCGGGATCGGGAAGCATTTCGCGCTCGGCGGAGGCCTCAAGTACCTGGACACGAATCTGAAGCTGAACAACGGGCAGACGACCGACGTCAAGCCCTTGGTCGGGCGACTCACGGCCGCCTTCCGATTCTAGGCGTACATTAGTCCCGGTCGAGGAGACGGAGTTCGGAGGCCGGGCATGAACCGTCGAGCCGCGTCGCTCGTCGCCGTTCTCGCCGGCGCGACGACGCTCGTCGCCCGCGCCGACACGTGCACCACGACGCCTTGGATCGGAATGAGCGGTGTTCCCGCGATCACCGACTTTCCTTCGGGATATCTGTACCTCGGAGCCTACGAAGGACTGCTCTACGACGGATCGAACGCGATGCCGATCGACCACGCGGCCGACGGCCTGGCCTTCGCCGCCAACATCAGGCCGCGGACGACCTCGGGCTCGCTCTGCCTCTCGCCCGGGCCCGGCTGCAAGATCGTCTTCCTCTCGATCGGCTTCTCCAACAACACGATCGAGTTCTGCGGCGGTCAAGGGATCGGGGGCGATCCCGACGATCCCGCGGCGTCGGCCTGCCCTCTGCCGACCGCCGTGCCGCCGTACATCCAAGCCGAATCGTTCATCGCGCAGGCGGGCGCCGACGCCCGCGTCGATCACTCGTCCGTCGTTCTCGTCGACGGCGCGCAGGGCGGGAAGACGCTCGCCGATTGGGATCCGACCGCCTCGGGGTTTGCCGAGTACAACCGCGTTCGCGATTCGATCCTCTCACCTTCCGGGTTGTCTCCTCTGCAGGTGCAGTCGGTCTGGCTGAAGGACGCCGACGCCTCGCCGACCGTGTCGCTGGCGACCGGAGGGCCCGGCAACCCGCCGGACGCGCTCGTCGCCGAGCGGCACATGGGGAACATCGTGCGCGCGATCAAGGCCGCCTACCCCAACGCGCAGCAGGTGTTCATCAGTCCGCGGATCTACGGCGGGTACGCCAACACCGCGGTTCCGCCGAACAACCTGAATCCGGAGCCGTATGCGTTCGAGCTCGGCTTCTCGATCAAGTGGCTCGTGCGCGCGCAGATCGAAGAGGCCCGCGGGAATGCACCCGACCCGGATGCCGGGAGGCTCGACTACAAGAGCGGCGCCGCTCCGTGGGTCGGCTGGGGCCCGTACTTGTGGGCCAACGGGACGTCGGCGCGGCAGGACGGGCTGGTCTGGCTCAACAGCGACTTCCGCTATCGCTTCTCGTCGGGCTCCGGGGTGAACGAATGCACGCACCCGAGCGTGAACGCGGAGCGCAAGGTCGCGAGCCTGCTGCTCGACTTCATGACCGTGACACCGCAGACCGATTGGTTCCTGGCGACGCCCGCGATCTGCGGGATCCTCGGTGGATCGGTCCGCTTCGCTGCCGACAAGCAGACGATCTCGTGGGCGATCAGCGGAGCGCCGGCGCCGTTTGATGTCGTCCTGGGGGACCTCGGCGTGCTCCGCGCATCGGCCGGGAACTTCGGCGGGGCGAGCTGCCTCGACGACAACCTCGCGGCGAGCTCGACGACGGACTCCGCGCAGCCCGCCCCGGGGCAGGCTTTCTATTATCTCGTGCGCTGCGACGGCGGCACGTGGGCCGATGGCACGCAACAAGCGCAACGAGAGACGACGCTCGTCGCGTGCCCGTAGCCGGAGGAGAAAGGGGACACTCCCCTTTTCGAAAAAGGGGAGTGTCCCCTTTTCATGAAGCGCCACCGCAGGACGTCGTGAACTTTCGACCGGGCAAGTAATCCCTACACGCCCCCGGCGAGGCCGGAATTCCGAGATTTCCATTTCGAATCAAACTGCGACTTGCGGTCGGCGGGCGCCCAACAATGTGCCGGAACAAGCGAGATTCGGCGACTTTCGCCCCCTGTTCCGCCCGTCGTGGCACCGCGCTTGCTGCCTCCACGGACGCGGACCTCGGCATTTCCTCGAGTCCTCCATCGCGAGATCCCCGATGTCTCCGATGGCCGGGACGACCCCACGGTTCCGCGAGGAAAGCCGAGGTCAGCGCCTAAGCGAAAGGAGGCAGCACATGAAAGCCAGGCACCTCATTGGGATCGCATGGATCGGAGCAGTCGGACTCTTGCTCGCCGCATGCGCGCAGGCGCCGACCGTCGACGTCGACGCGGCCAAGCACGCCATGGATGAGGCGCGGCAGGCACAGGCGCCCGACTACGCGGCGCAGTCATGGCAGGCGGCGCAGGACACGGAGACCAAGCTCGAGACCGAGCTGGATGCCCAACAGCAGCGGTTTGCCGTGGTCCGTTCGTACACGGTCGCCCGTCAGCTCGCTCTCGACACCAAGACGGCGGCGGAAAAGTCTCGTGACGAGGCGGTCGCCGGGAAGCAGAAGGCGAAGACGGACGCCGAGACGATGATGGCGCAGGCGCGTGAGGAAGTCGGCAAGGCGCACGCCGCCGTCGAGTCGGCGCCTCGGGGCAAGGGCACCGAGGCCGATCTGGCGAGCCTGAAGTCGGACGCCAGCTCGATCGACGAAACGCTCGCGGACATGCAGCGCTCGTTCGACGCCGGTAACTACAACGACACCAAGATGAAGGCCCAGGCCGCCATCGACGCCGCCAAGAAGATCGAGGACGAGGTCGCGCAAGCCAAGACGGCCCGTCACAAGGCGTGAGGGAGGTCCAGATGAGACGAACACTCCTTCGACTCCCATGGGGTGTGCTCGCGGCGGCCGCGGCACTCCTCGCGTTCGTGCCGGCGCACGCCGAGACGGCGTTCGGCGTCCGCACCGGCGTCTACACCGACGCGAGCGCTGGATTCCTCGGCGGCGAGGTCGTGACCTCGATCGCGCCGTCGTGGTACTTCAATCCCAACCTCGAGGTCGCCCTCGCGAGCGGCCGCGACGTCGTCACGGTCAACGGCGACTTCCATTACGATTGGTTCCGCGACCGGCCGTACTGGGTCTGGGCCGGAGGCGGACCCGCGGTCGTTCACCGGGAGATCCCCGACAGCGCGGATCGCACGGATTTCGGGGTCAACTTCCTCGGTGGCATCGCGTGGAAGACGTCTGCGAAGATCTCCCCCTACCTTCAGGGGAAGGTCCTGGTTTCGAACAGCGATGAGGCCGTGCTGGCGTTCGGGCTGAGGTTCTAGACCCGGCGCTTCTTGCTGAGGGGGCGGTCTGCGATCCCCGCGTTCGCTTCCAACCTACGCCACCCCGCGGGGTTCGAGGCCGCCCTCTCAGTTCGATTTCGATCGGAGGGACCCGTGAGCGAAGCCGAAGCCTTCGCCTTGCAGCCTCGCCGATCGCCGTCGATCCCGACTCTGCTTTCCCGGACGTCCCTCGACGAGCCGATCGCATCGACCGACTCGAAGCTCGTCGTGGTCTCGAACCGCCTCCCTTACGACATCGGCCGGAGCGGGGCGGGCTCGCGCCGCAACGTCGGCGGGCTCGTCAACGCTCTCGAGCCGGTGTTCGAGCGGATGGGCGGCGTTTGGATCGGATGGGACGGCGTCTCGCTCCCGTCCTCCCGCGCCGTCTCCGACGTGCTGCGGTCGCCTCGCACGCTGACACTTCCTTCGGGGCGCGAGCTCCATGGCGTGCCGCTGAGCGAGCGGGAGCTGTCCCGCTACTACAACGGCCTCTGCAATCGGGCCCTCTGGCCGCTCCTCCACGACTTCCCGGACAAGGGCTCGTTCGTCACGGAGGACTGGGAGGCTTACGTCGAGGTCAACGCTCGCTTCGCCCGGATCGCTGCACGGCGCACGCCGCCAGGGGGACGAATCTGGGTTCACGACTACCAGCTGACGCTGGTGCCGCATTTCCTGCGCGAGATGGGATTCGTCGGCCGGATCGACTTCTTCCTCCACACGCCGTTCCCACCCGCCGAGATCTTCCGCGCGCTGCCGTGGCGATCCGAGGTGTTGCGCGGACTGCTCGCCGCGGACGCGGTGGTCTTTCACACCGCTCGCTACCGCGACAATTTCGTCGGCGCGGCTTGCTCGCTCGATCCCTCGGTCGCCTCCGTGACCCGCGCCGACGGAATCGTCGAGCTGTCGCACGGGGAGCGCTCGACGCAAGTCGCGGCCGAGCCGATCGGGATCGACGTCGAGGATTTCGCGAGGACCGCGGCCGCGCCCGAGACGCGCTCCCGCTCCCGGAGGATCCGCGCCGCGTACGGCGAGCGCGCGATCGTCTTCGGCGCCGAGCGACTCGACTACACGAAAGGGGTGCTCGAGCGGCTGCTCGCCGTCGAGCGGCTGCT
>JACXTT010008170.1_pt1 | contig 14572 bp, 11 predicted proteins | sample 9270951 | NCBI WGS metagenome assembly JACXTT01 (sample SAMN15532306, study PRJNA645909) | rock metagenome | isolation source: weathered quartz diorite | place: Puerto Rico | collected 2017-06-21
TCCAAACAGCCCAAAAATCAGTACGCTAAGGGTGGTTAGCACAGGGCCCGCAATTTTGCCGCGATACAATTCCGGTTCGCGAGACCTGCGTTTGAATCCCGAGACCAGAAGCACTGCGGAGACCACGAACAGAAGCAAAGCAGGCCAGAAGACAGCGCGAGTCTCATTCACGAAGAAGCCATAGGCCACCAACGCCCCGATGCTGAGGCCAAAGCCAGCCCACAGTCGCCAGTTCCAAAGTTTCGCCGCCATGGGACCTCCAGGTTCCTGAGGCCCGATCTTATCAAATCGGATGCGAGGACTGTGTTCGATTTCTACTCATTGCGCAAGGCACGCATCGCCGCCGAGGGCCGCGCCCGTACGATACCGGTGGAGTGTGGGCGCAGCGTGCTCTGCTTCAAAGGAATTGCGCGCATTCAGAGCGCCGTTCTGCAAGAAAAGGAAGGTATCGCCGTGGACCTGGTTCGCGCCTATACTCGTGACGACATTGATGGAGCACTGGATGACAAACTATCCCTTCAATAACAGGATAGGGGACGATGTCGCACATTAACGCTAGCTATTTCTGCCCAGTCCCAAAGACCAGGAGGGTTCGTGTCCCCGAGCCATCTGGCCCGCGTTCTTTCCGATAATCCCGTTTTTCATCCAGTGGTATACCCACGAACCTACTCCATGCGAGGAATCAAGCGTTTAAGCGAACTCTTGTTCCGCAATCCGAACGCTGCATCTGTACACGAGGTGAATCAACTCACCAAGCGATTCGAACTGACATGAATTGCTGATCTCGCGGCCAACATACAAGCCCTGTGCGGCGTGGGCCGGGACGCGGCTTCGACGCGGAGGACGCAGGGAAACGCCCGAACAGACACTCTAACGAACTCCTCCTCAAACGCACGAATACTCTTTGCGTCGGAGACGCGATACGCAGGCCAATCCGCCTTGTTCCGTGACCTCAGATTCAGGCCGGGACTGCTGCTGAACAACAGTAACGCGTCCCAGACGCTTTGGCCGAGATTATCACGAGATTATCAAACGATGAGTCGAATGCGAGAGAAATCGGGGCCTCTTGTTCGATGTACAGCCTTTTTCGACGCTCAGATTCGGGCAGACGATTATTCTTCTCGAAGCGCGAGACACATACACAGTTGCAAATGGATCTTCTCCCGCGTTGCTCGCAACGGCGGCTAACGCAGGCACCGGGAATCGACTGAAATCGCGGGCCATGTCCATACTGTGCGAAAAGCAGGCGGATTACCGTAAACCACCGAGCCGAACGGAGGGCCGTAATAGTTTGGAACGATAGGTGGGATTACGGGAAAGTGCGCCGCCAAACCGGACCGCCGCCGTCCGGTTTCCGGCACTACCGTTTACCGACTATTGGCGTAGTTTCCGAGTGCACCGTGACTCGACCACGACGACTCAAGTGAGAGATCCTTACTGGCGCACTGCACTCTTACGGTTTTTCTGAAACGGGTCGGGCGTTATACGGCCAGGTGCTCCAAGGCGAAAGCTCCGATTACGGGTGATTCTTCGTTACTCGGTCCGCAGTGCCGTCATCGGCTCTACGCTTGCCGCGCGCCAGGCGGGAATCATTGAGGCCACCAGGGCCGCCAAGCCTAGCAGCACCGTGGCGAGCGCCAACATGATGGTATCCCATGGCCTCACGCCGAATAGCTGAGCAGCCATCAGCTTGCCGGCCCCGATCGCGGCAGGCATGCCGAGCGCAAGTCCGATACCGACTTGCCAGAATGCGCTGCCGAGCACCATCCCTATGACACGCCCGCGATCCGCGCCCAGCGCCATCCGCAGACCTATCTCACTTGTCCGCCGTTCCACCATGTACGCCAGCACCCCGTACAACCCGACCGCTGCCAGTATGAGCCCAAGCGCGCCGAAGAGGGTTGTCAGGGTAGCAATCATGCCCTCCCGCTGGAAATCCGCGCTCAAGACCTTGCTGTAGGGATCAACCCCGTAGAGCACCAAATCTGGATCCACGCGGGCCAACGCCTTGCGAACACTCCCGTCTATGCCCGGCTGGTTGCCTGGCGCCCAAATCACGATGTTGTACAGATAGTGCGACCAGATTTCACCGCTCATGTAGGCCGGATCGTCGTACTGCACAGTTTGAGCTTCAGGCACGCAAAACATGGGTCGCACCGGTTCCCGGTAACCGTAGGTCAGGTACCGCACGTCGTTGGTAACTCCGATGATTTCGAATGTTGCGGAATACTTGATTTTGTCGATCCCGAAGTGCTGCCCTACTGGGTTCTCGCCCTTGAAGAATCTCCTGGCAAACGCTTGGTTGACCACCGCCACCTTGGGCGTCGCCGCAGTGTTCCGGTCGGTAATGGGCCGGCCCAGCATGATCTTCGAGCCAATGGTCTCGAAGAAGCCTGGCATCACTCGCGACCACGAAGCACCTGTGTCTTCTTTAGCGGGCGGTTCCGGCCTACCCTCGATGCGAATGCCGTCGTTCCAACTATCGCCCGTCATTGGCGCATAGAGCGCAGGCGCCACCATCCGCACGCCGGGAATCTGGAGCAGGCTCTCGTCAATTCGACGAAAAATCGGCTCCATTTGCTCCAGTTTGTAATTGCCTAGCATTGGATTGATCCAGGCGATATACCGGCCCTGCGTCTCGAATCCGAAATTCTGGTGCTCCAGGTTTCGCAGGCTCTGGCCAAGCAGAGCTGCGGCGGACAGCAAAACCAGCGACACCGTGATCTGCCCGGTTACCAGCGACTTCTGTGCCCAGGAGCGGCCGGCGCCAACGGAACGGCCGACCCCGCGCAGCGCCTCCGCCGGGTCGGTCTGTGACGTCATCCAGGCCGGAGCAATCCCAAATAGGACTCCGGTCAGCACCGATACCCCCAACGTGAACAGCAGAATTGGCCATGATGGCGTCGCTTCGATCGGGACGTAGTTATTAGGGCCGCCGATCTGGAAGGCCAGAGACAGAATCAGCCTTGTCCCGGCATATGCAACACCGATGCCCAAAACCCCTCCAATCATCGCCAGAAGTATGGACTCGATCAGTACCTTTCTCACTAGGCGGCCTCGCGATGCACCCAGCGCGACACGCACAGACGTTTGGGCGCGATCCTTTAACCCGCGCGCGAGCATCAGATTCGCCAGATTGGCGCAAGCCACCAGCAGCACACATCCTGCTGCTATCAAAAGTAACCTGAGTCCATCCTCATAGTCATCGCGCATGGCCGCCACACCCGCACCGCCTGGAATCAGGTGAAGGGTCTGCTGGTGCCAGAGTTCCTTCTCGCCCGGCTCCATGTCCGGCACATGGCTGGCCAGCCAGTCATGGAGCTCTACTTTCAGTTTTGCTTCCAGCGTCTTCGGCTTAATTCCCGGACGTACTCTTCCGATCAGGTCCAAGAAGTTGCCGTTAGGCCTTTTCAACCTAGCCGTGGCTCCGTCGATTAATGGTTCTGTCGTCAACGGCAGCCAGAAATCCGGCATGCCCCAGCCGGCCAGCTTCGCCCCATAAAATCCGGGCGCCGCCACACCGATTACCGTGAACGGATGCCCGTTAATCAGGTAGGCAGCGCCTATCACGGAGGGGTCGGAGGCGTACTTGTCCTGCCAGATGCGGTAGCTCATTACCGCTACTGATGACGCACCCTCATGGTCGTCCATGTCAGTCATCAGCCGGCCGATCCACGGCTGCACGCCAAGAGTCCTGAAGAAATTGCCGGACACGTACTCACCATTGCGCGTCTCCGCTTGTGCCCGCGACCCCGCCCTACGGACGCCTAGTGGTGCATTGCCTGCCTGTAATGCCGCCAGGTTGATAAACTCGGGCGTGTGCGCGCGAAAGTTCTTGTACGCCTCCCATGAGAACAGCGAAAAGTTTCCATCATCACCCTGGGTATATCCACCCCAGTTGCAGCAGCGAACTTTATCTCCGATCCTCCACAACTCCTCTGGCTTCGTCACCGGCAACGACTTCAGCATCACTTGATGCACGAGCGTAAAGATTGCCGTCGTCGCTCCGATTCCGAGTGCTAGGGTAATCAGCGCCGTGGTTGTGACCCCCGGCGCCCTACGTAGTTGCCTCAGTGCCTCTCGCAAATCAGCCAGCACTAGCCCTTCAATCCTGTCCGCGAGAAAATTGCGGTGCTTGCACCCATATGCAATGTGGGTGACAGAAGGGGACCAAGGTAAACGACGGCGACTCTCGAATCGGCCGAACGGCAGAATGGTCGTGCAGGAGTATCGGCATCAACCTTTATACTGAGCAGCCTAAGAAAAGTTACGTGGAAATCGAGCCGCGCCGCTTAGAGGTGAAAGAAGAGCGAAGACAATGAACAAGCCACCCCAACGGAATTGATTGGGTGTATAGTGGATGCCGGATTGCGCTCGCCGGCGAATCCATTCAAAGGAGAATATGCAAATGAAAAAGACTTTCGCGTTGCTGATTCTTTGCGCCCTTGCGCTGTTGGCCGCAGACAATCCATTTGTTGGAGCGTGGAAGCTCAACGTCGCGAAATCCAGATTCAGTCCCGGCCCGCCTCTGCAGTCGCAAACAGTCACGATTGGCGCAGACAACAAGGTCGAGGTCAGTGGGACTGACAGCAAAGGGCAAACGGTGAATTGGTCGTATACAGCCACGCCAGGCACAGCAACGATCGTTGGTATGCCTGATGCCAGCGTAATGGAGACGCGCAAGGGAAACACGGTGGACCACACTTGGAAGTTCGGTAAGGCAACCCAGACGGGTCACGGCGTGATTTCCAAGGACGGGAAAACCATGATCTATACTCTGAAGGGCACTGATGCCGACGGCAAGAAGGTTAGTGACAGATCGGTTTACGAAAAACAATGACCGCTTAAGGGAACGTCCAAGAACTGTTTCACATCCGTCAAAGTTGCGCTCCGACAGGTCCGATAGGAATATCTGCGATTTCCCTGCCCGCCCACTGCCGAGAAAACGATGTAATGGAAAGCCTTGTCTTGCAATTGGCAACCTCACAGATTGATGGCGCGAAATCCCGATATCATTTACAATCAGACCGTGAGTAGTTAACCGTGCACCCCAAAATAGGGGGACGATGTCTGGTGTTATCGGAAGGTATCCGGTCAGCCCAAAAAACCACGATCTAGTACCGCCGCCCGCTCCTGACCGCGGAAGATCGCGAGAAAGATCCTCTCTGGGAATGTCGAGCGCTTGTTGGCCAGCGCTGGCTCACCCCGCCTCTGAGTACTCGACCGCACGAGGTCCAGGTCAGCAAGCGCCACGGCACGCAGTCCGTGAAACTGCACCGAAGTTGAGGTGATCTCACGATTCCGCAGCGCCCTGTCACGATCGCAACAGCAATCGTGGCATTACTTCCTGCCTTCCTTCGCCTGCACACGCCGGCCCGCGCGCTTGCTCTGCGCACTCGGCTTACGGGCGTTCAGGTCTCGATCTTGCTGATCCCCAGGCCGCGCCCCGAGCTTGCCGGCCAACAGATCCTGGTTCTTCTCTCGCAGGAGACGGAACTGCTCGATCCACTGTTCTAACGTTAGGCTCTGGAGCGGGGGCACTCGCACGGTGCGATCGAGCCAGTCCGCCGTTTCGCCGCCACAGACATAGAAGTACCCGTCGCCTCTGGCGAGCACCGCATCGCAGCCGAGCCGCTCCAACTCGCTGTTGATCGCTTTGAGCGAGATGCGCACCGCGTTATTGTCCCTCACCGTCGCCCGCCTTATCAGAATGCGCGATAAACGGCTGGATCACTCTGCGCATCTTGTCTGGCTACTCCAGTCAGCTCGGCGATTGTCCCAAATGTGGTATGTCAAGTTCGCCTCCATCGCGGAAGAAGCGTCATTGGCGCGGGTATGGTCGGATGGACCAGGTACCGGAGTACGCTGAACCCATCTGCCAGGTTCCGCTGGCAATTTTGGTCAGAGCGAACTCAAACAGTTCCGAGAACCCGGCGGAGGAGGAAAACTGAGGCTGCGCTCGCCAGGTCCCCGGAGTAGAGTTGGCCCGAGCGAACGCGTGCCTCCCAACTGCCTTTCCAGACTTTCTGGTCCTTGCGTGCTGCCCACGTGCCGGCGGCCACGGTTGTGCCGGTCGCGTCCATCACCGTCCAGCTTCCGAGGGCGATATTCGGACTGTCGCCGAGGGCTGCGTCCCAGGTTCCACCAAAGGCCCTGCCACCATCGCCGACGGTCGCGCTCCAAGACTGAAAAGCAGGAGAAGGGCCAGCACCAGACAGTTCATGACTCTTCTTCGATCCTCGCCATCTGGGTCACCGCTAGCGTTCGCGTCCGGACTACGGAGTGTCCGCTCGTGGACCATCAACGCGTGGGAACCCCGTCGCTCCATCTCACTGTTGGTGATCTTGAGCGAGATGCGCACACCCGGTTATGCAGTCTTGCTCAGGGGCCGCCCGGTCACGGCATTCATGCCCTTGCGCTTTGCCTGTGCCCACCGCTTTTTGGCGGCGAGAGAAATCCGCTTCCTGCCATCGGCAGAGAGGCGACCTCGTATGGACTCCTGCGCTCTCACCGGCGGCTTCTTTGCAGCCCGAGCCACGCGCGCATTCACCGTGCCCTTCGCTCGAACAACGGACGCTCGCGCTGAGTCGAGCAACTCTCGCAAACCGCGAGCACTCGCCGGCAATTGCTCGATCACATTCGACAGGATCGTCTCAATCTTCTTCAACCGCTTGAGGGCCTTCTTTGCTTTCATCGCGCCTCCCGAGGACCGTCTATGTTATCACTGGCCCAGTGCGGCTGGGTCTGAGGCGTGTTCACCAAGCAATGACGCTGTGATGGGAGTGGCCGCAATGATTGCGACTTCCTCGTGGCAGGACAGGATTCCTTTGCGCGAAGGGGATTTATCGACAGTTATCGGGTTTCAGGCAGCACGGCTTGTTCGCGAGTGACCGTCAAAGATAGGCAGTTGTACGGGGGGCGCGATCCGCAGCCGAATAGTAGCAGTTGGCTACGGTGTGAGTCCATCCATCAGCACCACGTCCGCATCGCCGTCTCCCACGGCGGCATAGATGAATCGGCTGTCAGAAGACCAGGACACCCGGCGAGCGATTAACGCGCGACGGCCCTCAAATTCCGTAAGTTTCCGCAACTGTCCGCCCGCAGTCGGTATGGCCCAGATATTGGTCCCGGCGCCTTCGGCCAGGAGCACAGCCACCCACTTTCCGTCTGGCGACAACAGCGGGTGAATGGTCCAAGCCGCCGAGGGAATGCGCCCACCGGGGATGCGCGCCAGCACGCGGAAAGGACCATTTTCAGGGTGGGCGACGCGGATCTCGAAATCGGGTTGGTTTACGTTGGCCTGCGGAGCGGCGTAGTACAGCGTCGTGCCGTCGGCTGAAATTGCCGGGCCGATTGCATTGTCGGTTCGTATGCTAACCGGGGTTCCACCCGCAGCGAGCACCTTTTCGATGTGATAGACGCCCTGCTTCGATACCGCGTAATACATCCATAGGCTATCGCGAGACCAGCACGACCAGCCGCCGCGCTCCACCAGATTCCGCAGGTTGCTGCCATCCGGATTTACCAACCAAAGGCCGAAATCCCAACCGCGGAAGTTGTGCGTGGATACAAACGCGATCTGCTTACCGTCGGGAGACCATTCCGGCACTCCGAGTGCGACGCTGGCATCGCGTTCATAAGTGATCTGTCGCGCTTCGCTCGCATCAAGCTTCATCACCCAGAGATTGCCGTGGCCTCCACTGTCGGACAGATAGACCAGTTCCCGGTCGCCGGGGGCGGCCGACGGAGTCTCCACCTGCCCCGTTTGCCGGGTCAAGCGCACGCCATGGCGAACATTTTCCGCGGCGGTCCCATCAATCGGATACCTCCAGAGATCGAAACTCATGCGCATCCGCCCGACGACTAACTTCCCTGCTGGATGGAGGTCCGGCCCTATATAGGAGACCTCGCCAAACGTGAGCTGTCGCGACGCCCGGTTATGGCGACCCACCCAGATGTTGAACGTCGGATGATACAGCACCGTGCTTCCTCGCGCCGAGGTATAAACGATGCCGGAGCCATCAGGCAACCAAGAAAACCCGCTCAGCTGGTTTCCATCCTGAGTCATTTGGCGCGGTTCGCCACCGGCGCTGGGTACCATGAATATCTCATCCTCGAAAATCTTGCCTCGTTGAAACCCAATCTGTTGATCGTCCGGCGACCATCTGGGCGACAAGTATTTGTAGTCCGGCGGCAATTGGGCAATCACCTGGTCACCGGAACTCTCACGTGACGATACGTGCAATTGCACGCGTCCGCCGCTAAACCGGAAGTAGGCGATCCGCTTGCCGTCATGGCTAACATCGCCTCCACTCACGCTGCTCACCAACCGCCGCGGTACTCCCCCAAGAGCGGCAATCTCCCACAGCGTTCCCTCGGAGCCAGATTCGGCGGCCGGTGAATAATAGATAAGCGATGCCGAATCCGGAGACCAGCGCGGGTATTGATGGTCGGCTGGATCGCGCGTAATGGGCAGCGGAGCACCGCCCGCCAGCAGGCGCACCCAGATCTGTCTGCTTCCACTGATGTCGGCGGAAAAAGCCACAGACTTGCCGTCGGGAGAAATCGCCGGGAATTCTTCGAGACCGGCAAAATCGGTAAGACGGCGTACTTGCACCACGGTCGCAACCGGCTGTTTTTTTAACGCGATCCACCAGCCCGCGGCGGAAAGAATGATGAGAGCTCCCAGCAGGATCCAAAGCGCGGTTTGACGAAGTTGTCCGGGCGCGCGCGCGGAAGGGAGAACTACAGCGGGCCGCGATAGCTCGGCCAATGCTTCGTCAATCTCGAGATACGCGTCGCCCATGTCCCGCAGGCGCCGCTTGAGATCTTTTTCAAGGCAACGCTTTAGGAGGCGCTGCAGGCTTGGCGGCGTGTCTGCCGGAAGAGCGGTCCAGTCGGGATCGCTTCTCAGGATCGCGGCGATCATGTCGGAGGCGGTCTCTCTGGCGAAGGGCTTGTGGCCGCTGAGGGCCTCGTAAAAAACGCAGCCAAATGACCATATGTCGCTGCGCTTATCCACCGTTTTGCCGCGGGCCTGCTCCGGACTCATGTATTCAGCCGTTCCAAGCACCATGCCTTCTCTTGTGTGTCCGAACGCCGCCGTGGGAGATTGGGACAAATCGGCGGGAAACGATTCGCTGATGGCGGCTTTCGCCAAGCCAAAGTCGAGTACTTTGACTTGTCCATCGGGCGTGATCTTTATGTTTGCCGGCTTGAGATCACGGTGAACGATGCCCTTCCCGTGCGCCGCGTCGAGTGCTTCGGCGATCTGGCGGGCAATCAAGAGACACTCTTGCATGGGCAGAGCGCCGAAAACCAGACGGTCGGCGAGTGTCGGGCCCGGCACCAGCTCCAGGACGAGGAACCGCACGCCTTCCGATTCTTCCAATCCGTAGATCGCAGCGATGTTCGGGTGATTTAAAGAAGCTAGGATTTGGGCCTCCCTTTGAAGCCGGTTCACACGATCCGGATCGCCTGCGAATCCGGCCGGCAAGAGCTTTAAGGCAACTTGTCGAGAGAGCCGCCTGTCCTCGGCCTTGTAAACCACACCCATGCCGCCCTGGCCGAGTTCTTCGAGCACCTGATAATGCGCCAGGGAACGGCCAATCATGCAAGAAGCATAACAACTCTTTCGATGCACCAGACCACCGGCGAGCCGATCCCCCATCCACCTTAGAGACCCAGCGCGGTTCCCGACCTCCGACGTTACTCTTCATCCGGTCCAGTGGAAGTTTTCGAGAGAGTCGTAACGCTCCTTCCTCGGATTCGTATACAGATGCGGCGTGTATTCGTTGATCTTCCAGAGGCCGTCGTACTCGCCGGGTTTGCCCTCGGCGCGGAAGCGCAGGTCCCATGACCAGGTGTGCGTGAGGAAGTCCTTAGCTCTGCGACGAATATGTATGATCCGATGGCCGCCAGCATCAGCGAGATCCCGCCGACCGCTCCCAGTAGGCAGGCTGCCGTTGACGGCCTGGTCATCTCGGCTTATTATAGGTTTCCATGGGTGGTAGTCTCACTCGGATCGTCGGCATCCTGGTGTTGGCCGTGGTCATGGCGGCGGTGGTGTCACCCTGGTTTGATCTCGATCCGACTGCCCTGCGAACGTCCCACCGGTCGATCATTCAGTTCAGTCTTGCGGTTCCACGGGTTTTGCCAGGGGCACTTCCCGGTTCTTATACTTTCCTGACAGATCCGCTCATGCTGCAATCGCATGCAGTGTGCGACATTGTCACTCGCGATTGCGCCCGTCTTTGTTAGACGCCTCCTCTTAATTTCCCACACTGCTCTGGTGCGGCATGCGCAGCCAGCAGTCCGCAAACCGCGCAGACGCTCGTCTGGACACTCCGGAGACAGAGCCTGAGCCACCTTCCAACGCGTTCTCGAAAAAGGAGGAGGACATCATGGCAAAGGACGAGAAGTTTTCGGAGCTGGATACACAACTGCCACGGATTGGCTCACCACTGTGGCGGCGGCACGGGAATCGTAACGCCGTTCTTTTTGACGTTGCGAAATTTGGCTGTTGACGAGGATGCGAACGATGTTGGGACGTGCAAAGCGGTTTTTTCTTCGTAACGCAGGATTGGTGTGTTTGGCGGTATTCCTGATCCCCTCAGCCGCGCTGGCGCAAGGAACGGATACGGCTCTGTTGCGCGGGACGGTCATGGATTCGACCGGCGCCGTAATTCCGGGCGCGACGGTTACGATGACCAACGTTGGAACCACAGTCGCGCAAAAAAGAACCAGCGACGAAGCCGGCCGGTATATCTTCAACGACCTCAAGCCGGCCGCCTACACCGTCCGGGTGGAGGCCGCCGGATTCAAGGCGCTGGTCCGCGACAACATTGTCATGCGCGTGGGGCAGCAAAGCGATCTGGATCTCACGGTGGAGATCGGCGAAATGACGCAGACCGTCGAGGTGCAGGCAGCATCGCCACTCTTGAACACGGTCAGTGGCGCGCTCGGAACCGAGGTCACGGGCAACTACATTATGGAAATGCCCCTGCTCGACCGGGATATTGCCTCGCTTTCGTATCTCGCTCCCGGCGTCACGGAAGTTTCGAATGCCGGTGTGAACATGCAGGGTGGCACCGTTTTTGCCTCCAACGGCCAGCGCTATGCCACGGCGGAATTCCGGCTTGACGGCGGCATTCTGAGTAATCCCGAGGGCGGCGAAGGCGGCAGTACCAACGTGCAATACAAGCCCTCTGTAGAAGCCATTCAGGAGTTCAAGCTGCAGAACAACAGCTTCTCTGCGGAATACGGAAACAACGGCGGTACGGTCGTCAGCATCGTGACCAAGTCCGGCACGAACCAATTCCATGGCAGCGGCTGGTGGTTTATGAGGCGGCCATCGCTTGACGCCAACGACTTCTTCTCCAACGCGGGCGGGCAGCCTAAAGGAGATTACGCGCACGACCAGTATGGCGGGTCGATAGGGGGTCCCATCATCAAGCAGAAGACGTTCTTCTTCTTTGACTACGAACGGCAGCGCAACAATTCCCCTTTCACCGTCAACGCGAGTGTACCAACGGATCTGCAGAAGCAGGGAGACTTCTCGCAAACTTTCAATCCGGATGGCAGTCTGGAGCAAATCTTCAATCCAAAGAGTGTGTCCTGCAACGGCGCCGGAAGCAGCCTGGACTGTGAGCGTGCTCCTTTCCCCGGGAACAAAATTCCCACAAGTCAGATGGATCCGATCGGGCAGAACTTGATTAAGCTCTATCCTTCGGCGACAGGCGCAGGCGATCCGGTTACCGGCCTGAATAACTACACACAAAAGCTGGTCGACTCTAGTCCGGGCTACCAGTACGATATCCGTATCGATCACAATTTTTCGGATACCAACCGGATCACCGGGCGTTATAGCCGGAGCCATTCCACCGATTTCGTGCCGGATCCGTTCCTGCAGCCGAACAAATACCTGGCGAACACGCACGACATCGCTTTGCAGGAGCATTGGACACCGAGCCCTTCGACGCTCTGGACGAACCGGATTTCGCTGCACCGCGGAGTCTTTCCACAAAAGGTCCAACCCACGGTAGATCCGCTCAGTGTGGGGTTTCCGCCAATCCTGATCAATAATCCGTGGTATCAGAGCCCTGCATTTCCCAATATCTATGTCGATGGGTACCAAGGTCTGGCCACCAGCGCCTGTTGCACGGAAACACTCGAGACCGACACGCAATGGGCATTCAGCTCCGTACTGACGAAGGTGGTGGGCTCGCACAATATGAGGTTCGGCGGCGAAAAGAGGATTTTCCTAAACAACTTTTTCCAGCCGGATAACACCAGCGGCTCGATTACGTTCAGCCCGAACATTACGATGCAGAGCGTCTTCAGCCCGGATTCGACGCAAGGAAACGGCCTCGCATCCATGCTGGTCGGATGGGGCAGCGGTGCGCTGGTGGCGCGGCCGCACGTAGCCAACAAGTCCGGGGAGGCCGCTTTTTTCTTTCAAGATGACTGGAAGGTTACCAGCCGCCTCACCCTGAACCTTGGACTGCGTTACGAGTGGAGCACGCCTTACTCGGAACGCTACAATCACAACCAACTTACGTGCTTTACTTGTCCTAGCGGCATCACCGTTCCGGCACTGCCGGAGTCGAACTTTCCGGGTGGAGAGATCCTGGGAACAACCATATTGACTACCTCGAAGCGGCGCCATGCCGATCCCGATTACAACAACATAGCGCCCCGTCTCGGTTTTGCTTACCGGCTGGATTCAAAGACGGTGCTGCGTGGCGGAGCCGGTGTCTACTACGGCATGAACTTCGCGACGAACTGGCAGTATGGTGGCACTGGGTGGAATAAGGGCGTCAACATAAACTTTTCCAAAGACGGTGACATCACGCAGTACGCCACCCTGGAGAACCCGTTCCCAGTCGGTTTTGTGGGTCCGCAACAAGGGAAATATGGCCCTTTGACGCTCTGGGGCTATAGCAACGGCAATCACGGCAGCAATACTTTCCGAAACGCCGAGATCTACCAATGGAATTTCGGAATTCAGCGGGAACTGCCGGGAAACATACTGATCGACGCGAACTACTCGGCTAACCGCAGCACGCATTTGCCGTGGAACTACTCGACCCAGAACCGGAATATCATCTCGAAGGCGAATCGGGAGAAATACGGCAGCGCTGGTCTGGCAGCGCTGGTTCCGAATCCCTTCCAGTTCCTATTCACTCAGGTTCCGGGCAGGCCCGCGCCGATCTTTGACGTCGCGGATTCCATCTATAACGACCCGACGGTTCCTCAGATCGATCTCCTGCGGCCCTATCCCCAGTTTCCAGGATCTTTCAGCGGTTTCCCGGAATTCATCGCCACTTCCAATTACGAATCGCTCCAGGTGCGCTTTGAAAAGCGGCTGTCCCACGGACTGAGTTTTACCGGCAACTACACATTTTCAAAGTTCATCGATGATTCTGACGCAGGAGGCAACGCCTGGATCGGCAATATAGGTTTTGCGGGCACTCCTCAGGATTTGACCAATCTCAAAGCCGAAAAGAGTGTGAGCGCGAATGATACGCCGCAACGGCTGGCTTTTGCCGCCATCTACGAGCTCCCCGTAGGCCGGGGACGAGCGCTGGGTAAGAACATGAATCGCGTAGTGAACGGTATCATCGGTGGCTGGCAGGTGAACAGCGTCGTCACGTTCCAGACCGGCCAACCGCTGGTATTCTCCGATTCCGATGGCCTGCTTGCAGGCGGCACACAACGCCCGAACATCAACGGTAAGACCTGCTCGAATGCGAGCGTGGATGCCGTGGTGGACGGCGCGGCGAATTACTTCAACGTTGGCAATTTTTCGCATCCGGGAGACCAGGTCCCCGGAAGCCTGGGCCGGTACATCTCGGACTGCAGGGGCCCGGGCATTCATAATCTGGACTTCGGAATCTCCAAGCGCGTGCAATTCAAAGAAAGCATGTACTTGGAAATTCGCGGGGACTTCTTCAACGCCTTAAACACTCCCAGATTCGCGTTTCCCGATACGACATTCGGCAGTGACACCTTCGGGGTGATTAACAGCCAGGCTAACAGTCCGCGTCACGGCCAGTTCGGATTGCGATTTACCTTCTGAGCTCATCGGAATGGCGGCGAAAGGCAGTGCCGCCGCCCCAGCGTCAGCGGCAGAAGCAGCAAACGCCTGAGGAGAAAAAGCGAGGGCAGGAACAGCAGAGCCCTCCTGCTGGGTAGGGACTCAACAGGCTTTCTCTGGGTTTGGGCAGTTACGCAATCTGACACATCAAAGGAGGAATATGAAAACGTTCAAACCAAAATCTATGTTTCTCAAAAACGCTGCCTTTAGTGTTGTAGGACTGTTAGTTACGGTTGTGATAGCGAGTGCTGCACCAGTGCCGCGCCGGGGCGTGATTACCGGCACTGCTGATGTGGTCTTCCCGCACATCGCCGACGGTGGCCAGTGGACCACATCGTTCACGCTGATGAACCTGTCCACAAACGCGGCGCCGTACACGCTGAGCTTCTTCAGTGATGATGGCAGTCCGCTGACGCTCGTGATATTGGGGATTGGGGCCGCCTCAGGCGTAACCGGCACGCTTGAGGTGAACGG
>JACXTT010008171.1_pt1 | contig 14571 bp, 14 predicted proteins | sample 9270951 | NCBI WGS metagenome assembly JACXTT01 (sample SAMN15532306, study PRJNA645909) | rock metagenome | isolation source: weathered quartz diorite | place: Puerto Rico | collected 2017-06-21
CCAAACGCGCTGGCAATGTCAGCTCGCTCATCGAAGCGGGTGCCTACTACGGCTTTGAAGTATTGACCTTGCCAACGGTCCTGCAAGGCGAGCAGCGCGTGTCCTCCTCGGCCGTACGTGCCGCGCTGGCCGAGGGCGACTTTGCGCTGGCGCGCCAACTGCTGGGCCATAACTATGCGATGTCCGGCCACGTGATCCACGGCGCCAAACTGGGCCGCACGATCGGTTTCCCGACCTTGAACCTGCGGGTCGCGCACCGCCCTGCCCTGATGGGCATCTTCATCGTGCAGGTGCACGGCCTGTCCAACCGTCCCCTGCCCGCTGTGGCCAGCCTGGGCGTGCGCCCGACCGTGGAAGACGGCGGCCGCGTGCTGCTGGAAGTGCATGTGTTCGACTACAACCAGAACTGCTACGGCAAGCAGGTACAGGTCGAATTCCTTGAAAAGATCCGCGACGAAGAGAAGTTCGTCGATATGCCGACCCTGACGGCCGCCATTGAACGCGATGCGCAAACCGCCCGCGCCTACTTTGCGCGCGCCTGAACAATTTGAATACTGCTAAACCGAAAAGAGCACCATGTCCGACAACAGCAAATCCAAGAAGCCAGAGAGCAAATACCCGGTCAACATGACCGACACGCCGTTCCCGATGCGTGGCGACCTCGCCAAGCGCGAACCGCAATGGGTCAAGCAATGGCAGGACAAGAAAATCTACGAGCGCGTGCGCAAAGCCCGTGCCGGCAAGCCCAAGTTCATCCTGCATGATGGCCCGCCCTATGCCAACGGTGACATCCACCTGGGCCATGCCGTCAACAAGATCCTGAAAGACATGGTCGTCAAGGCCCGCACCCTGGCCGGTTTCGATGCGCCCTATGTACCGGGCTGGGACTGCCACGGCATGCCGATCGAGATCCAAATCGAAAAACTGCACGGCAAAAACTTGCCAACGGCCGAAGTGCTGTCGAAAGCGCGCGCCTACGCGTTGGAACAGGTCGACCGCCAGAAGAAGGACTTCATCCGCCTGGGTGTGCTGGGCGAATGGGACAACCCGTATATGACCATGGCATACGGGAATGAGGCCGACGAGCTGCGCGCCCTCGGCACCCTGCTCGACAAAGGTTATGTCTACCGCGGCCTCAAGCCCGTCAACTGGTGCTTCGACTGCGGCTCCGCGCTGGCCGAAGCAGAAGTGGAATACCAGGACAAGCGCGACCCGGCCATTGACGTCGGCTTCGCTTTCCATGAGCACGACAAGATTGCCAAGGCCTTTGGCCTGGCCAAGCTGCCAACCGAGACGGGCTTCATCAATATCTGGACCACCACGCCTTGGACCATCCCGTCCAACCAGGCCCTGAATGTCCATCCCGAGATCATCTACGCGCTGGTGCAGACTGAGCGCGATGGCAAGCCCCTGCTGCTGATCCTGGCCCAGGACCTCGTCGTGGCCTGCCTGGCCCGCTACAAACTCGAAGGCAAAACCATCGCTACCTGCCACGGCGCGGCCCTGGCAGGCATCGGCTTCAAGCACCCGCTGCACGCGCGCGATCCATTCTTCGATCGCCTGTCGCCCATGTACTTGGCCGAATACGTCACCACCGAAAGCGGTACCGGCGTGGTCCACTCCGCACCGGCCTATGGCCTGGACGACTTCCTGTCCTGCAAGGCCCACGGCCTGAAGGACGACGAGATCCTCACGCCAGTCATGGGCGACGGTAAGTTCGCTTCCACCTTGCCCCTGTTTGGCGGCATGACGATTTGGGAAGCGTCCAAACCGATCTGCGCCGCGCTGACTGATGCTGGCGCCCTGTTCGAAGTGAAGATGTTCGACCACAGCTATATGCACTGCTGGCGCCACAAGACCCCGATCGTATACCGCGCCACTTCGCAGTGGTTCGCCGGCATGGACATCACGCCAAAAGATGGCGGCGCCTCGCTGCGCGAAACGGCGCTCAAAGGCATCGAAGAAACCAAGTTCTTCCCGGACTGGGGCCAGGCCCGCCTGCAGGGCATGATCGCCAACCGTCCGGACTGGACCCTGTCGCGCCAGCGCCAATGGGGCGTGCCGATGGCCGTCTTTATCCACAAGGAGACGGGCGAACTGCATCCGCGCACGCCAGAACTGATCGAACAGGTGGCCAAGCTGATCGAAGCCAACGGCATCGACGCCTGGCAGGCGCTCGACCCGGCCACTTTGCTGGGCGTGGATGCCGCCATGTACGAGAAAAACAAGGACACCCTGGACGTGTGGTTCGACTCGGGCGTGACCCACCAGACTGTGCTGCGCGGCTCGCACGCCGCCCAGTCGGCCTTCCCGGCGGACCTGTACCTGGAAGGCTCGGACCAGCACCGTGGCTGGTTCCATTCCTCGCTGCTGACGTCCTCGATGTTGAATGGCCGTCCGCCCTACAAGGCCCTGCTGACCCACGGCTTTACCGTCGATGGCGAAGGCAAGAAGATGTCCAAATCGCTGGGCAATACGCTGGCACCGCAGAAGATCTCCGATTCGCTGGGCGCCGACATCCTGCGCCTGTGGGTCGCCTCGACCGACTATTCGGGCGAACTGTCGATCTCCGACGAAATCCTCAAGCGCGTGACGGAATCGTACCGCCGCATCCGCAATACCCTGCGCTTCCTGCTGGCGAACACCTCGGACTTCGACCATGCACAGCACGCTGTGCCGATGGCTGAGATGTTCGAGATCGACCGCTATGCCGTCGCCAATGTGGCAGCCCTGCAGGCCGACATCCTGAAGCACTACGAGGGCTATGAATTCCATCCGGTGATCGCCAAGCTGCAAAACTTCTGCTCGGAAGACCTGGGCGGCTTCTACCTCGATATCCTCAAGGACCGCCTGTACACCTCGGGCGTGGCCTCGCATGCGCGCCGCTCGGCCCAGACGGCCCTGTGGCACATCACCCAGACCCTGCTGCGCCTGATGGCCCCTACCCTGTCGTTCACGGCGGAAGAAGCCTGGCCAATCTTCGCCGGCGAAAAAGCCTATGCGGACAGTGCCGAGACCATCTTCACCCAGACCTATTGGGAAGTGCCAGCCATCGCCGATGGTGCGGCCCTGCTGGACAAATACCGCGCCCTGATCGCCGTACGTGCCGACGTGACCAAGCAACTGGAAGAGCTGCGTGCTTCTGGCGCGATTGGTTCTTCGCTGCAGGCCGAGCTGACCGTCAAGGCCAGCGGTGCCAAGTACCAGCTGCTGACGACCTTGGGCGACGACCTCAAGTTCGTCTTCATCACTTCGCAAGCCAAGGTAGTGGAAGTAGCGAGCGAAGCGGACGAAGCGGTGGAAGTAGCGGCCTCCAGTGCGCCAAAATGTGAGCGTTGCTGGCATTATCGCGCCGACGTCGGCAGCAACCATGAACACAGCACCCTGTGCGGCCGATGCGTCAGCAACCTTTATGGCAGCGGCGAACAACGCGCCTTTGCCTGATTACCTGGAACCACATGGCAACCAAAAAACCCGGCTTTCCCTCAAAGGGGGGCTTTTCCCCCGCCCCGATGTCCGCGCCAGCAGGCCTGGCGCCATGGCTTGGCATTTCAGCCATCGTCATCCTGGCCGACCAGCTCTCCAAGATCCTGGTCAATCGCCTGTTCACCCTGGGCGAAGAGCTGGCAGTCACCAGCTTTTTCAACCTGACGCTGGCCTATAACAAGGGCGCCGCCTTCAGCTTCCTGGCCAACCAGGCTGGCTGGCAGCGCTACTTCTTTACTGGCCTGGGCCTGGCCGCTGCCGGCTTCATTGTCTACCTGATGAAGAAGCATGCTGGCCAAAAGCTATTTTGCTGGGCCCTGGCCCTGATCGCCGGTGGCGCCATCGGCAACGTGGTCGACCGCCTGCTGTACGGCCATGTAATCGACTTCCTGGACTTCCATTTCGCCTTTATGGGCCATTTCCCGGCCTTTAATGTGGCCGACAGCGCCATCACCCTTGGTGCTATCCTGTTCATTATTGATGAATTACGACGGGTGAACCGTTAATACGATCATGAGCATGGACTTGAAGGGCAAAAAGATCGTCCTTGGCCTATCTGGCGGGGTAGCCTGCTACAAGGCGGCGGAGCTGTGCCGCGCCCTGACCAAGGAAGGCGCCAGCGTGCAGGTCGTCATGAGCGACGCTGCCACCCACTTCATCACGCCCGTCACCATGCAGGCCCTGTCGGGCAAGCCCGTTTTCACCGACCAGTGGGATCCGCGGGTAGGCAATAATATGGCCCATATCGACCTGACCCGCGATGCTGACGCCATCCTGATCGCCCCCTGCTCCGCCGATTTCATCTACAAACTGGCCCACGGCGTGTGCAACGACCTGCTGTCGACCCTGTGCGCGGCCCGCCCACGCACCTTGCCTTTGCTGCTTGCCCCCGCTATGAATGTGGAAATGTGGGAGAACCCCGCCAATACCCGCAATGTGGCGCAGGTGATTGCCGATGGCATTCGCGTGCTGGGCCCGGCGGCAGGCGACCAGGCCTGCGGCGAAACGGGCCTGGGCCGCATGCTGGAGCCGGCGCAACTGCTCGACGAAGTGATTGCCGCCTTCCAGCCCAAGGTGCTGGCAGGTCGCCGCGTACTGCTGACGGCCGGCCCGACCTTTGAAGCCATCGATCCGGTTCGCGGCATCACCAATCTGTCGTCGGGCAAGATGGGCTTTGCCATTGCCCGTGCCGCGCGCGAAGCGGGCGCCGACGTCGTGCTGGTATCGGGCCCGACGACGCTACCAACGCCGCACGGCGTGCGCCGCATCAATGTGCAAAGCGCGCAGCAAATGTTTGACGCCGTGATGGCTGAGGTCAAGGGCCAGCATGTGTTTATTGGCGTAGCTGCCGTCGCCGACTGGCGCGTGGCCAATAGCAGTGAGCAAAAGATCAAGAAAGGCGCGGACGGCGGCACGCCCGACCTGAAGTTTGAGCAGAACGCTGACATCCTCGCCTCCGTCGCCGCCACCACCTCGATATCGGGCTGGCCATATTGCGTGGGCTTTGCCGCAGAATCGGAAAACCTGGTCGAATACGGCGCGACCAAACGCGAGAAAAAAGGCATCCCCCTGCTAGTGGGGAATATCGGCCACCAGACCTTCGGCCAGGATGAAAACACCATCATCCTGTTTGACGACAATGGCCATACCGTACTGCCGAGGGCGGACAAACTGACGCTGGCCCGCCAACTGGTGTCGGAGATCGCCAAACGCATTGAACAATCGTCTCTACTGAATTAATCGACCCAAAGAACCAACCGTCTCCATCAGACCACGAATGAAAACAATCGACATCAAGATCCTCGACCCGCGCATGAAGGAACAACTGCCGGCCTACGCCACGCCGGGCAGCGCTGGCCTGGACCTGCGTGCCTGCATCGACGCGCCGATCACCATTGAAGCGGGACAGACGGTCCTGATCCCTACGGGCTTGGCCATCCACCTGGCCGACCCCGGCTATGCGGCGATGATCCTGCCCCGCAGCGGCATGGGCCACAAGAACGGCATCGTGCTGGGCAATCTGGTAGGCTTGATCGATTCAGATTACCAGGGCCAGCTGATGGTCTCGACATGGAACCGCGGCCAGAACGCCTTTACGCTCAACCCAATGGAGCGCCTGGCCCAGTTGGTGGTGGTGCCGGTACTGCAGGTTGGCTTTAACGTCGTTGAAGAATTTGACAGCAGCGAGCGCGGTGCAGGCGGTTTTGGCAGCACCGGCAAACACTAAGAACAACCAAGCATCAACCACAAACAAAAACAATACGAGGTAGCGATGACACGCACGAAGGGCCTGATACCGCTGTTGCCAATCCTGCTGCTGGCAGGCTGCTCGATCCTGCGCCCCGCGCCTAAACCAGCGCCGGCGGCAACGCCGCAAGCGCCAGTGAACGAACGGCCGGTGGAGCAGCTGACGCCAAAGATGGCCGCCAATGCGGACACCCTGTCGAAAATGGCCGGCCTGCAGGAGCGCCTGTACCAGGTGGGAGCGCCGCTCCTGATCGCCAATGCCGACTTATGCAAGGCCCAGGCCCGCAACCTGCTCGGCTTCACCGCCAAGAACCGCCACTCCTACTCGGGCGAATTCAATGAAGCGGCCCATATCGCCTTTGGCATGGGCGAACGCCTGCAAGTGTCGGGCGTACTGGCGGGCAGTGGCGCCGCCCGCGCAGGCCTGCGCAAGGGCGATACATTGATTTCGGCGGAAGGCCGGGTACTGCCGACGGGCGACAACGCCGAGACCACGGCAGGGGCCGTATTTGGCCCGCTGGTATCAAGCAGCCCGACCATCAAGATCAGCTTCGACCGGGACGGTGCCGTCATGACCCTGCCTATCCCAGTGACCCGTGCTTGCGGCTTCCGCATCGAACTGGGCAACTCCGACAACGTCAACTCCTACGCCGACGGCAACCGCGTCCTCGTCACCCGCGCCATGATGCAATTTACCCAGACCGACGACGAACTGGCCTATGTCATGGCGAAGGGCATGGCCCACAACATCCTCGGCCACCCGGGCGCCATGCGCCAGACCAGTACCCTGGCAAGCATGATCGACAACCTGGTGCTGATCAAACCAGATACCTCCCTGTTGATCGGCATGAGTGGCATCAAACCAACGCCGCACGAGATGGACACAGCAGCGGACAGCCTGGCGCTCTACCTGGCGGCGCGGGCAGGCTACAATATCGACGGTGCGGCCCGTTTCTGGCAGCGCTTGGCCAACCAGTATCCGGAGACGGTACTAAACAGCTATGTCGCCGCACACCGCGCCACTGCCTTCCGCGTGGCGGCGATTGAAAAGACGGCTGCTGAAATCAAACTCAAACAAGCTAGCAAGAAGCCCTTGATGCCATGAAAAAGCTGATCCTGATCTTGTTGTTGATGCCAATGCTGGCCCAGGCGGCCAAATGGACCAAAGTGGGCACGGGTCCAGGCAGTGTGTATTACATCGACATGAGCAGCGTCACCAAATCGGGCAACGGCCAAAAGGTGTGGTCGCTGGTGTCGTACACCAAGGAGCAGGCCACGCCGGACGGCAAGGCCTTTTCGTCCGTGAAGGCCCTGCACCTGTACTCCTGCGAAGAACGTACCACCACCTTGCTGTCAGAAGTGTTCTACCCCGACGCGATGGGCAAAGGCGCCACCGTCCAAACCTTTAAGTACGAGAAGTTCAGCCCCGAAGACATCATCCCCGACAGCCTCACGGATATCGCGCTCGGCGTCGTCTGCAAGAAGTAGTCAGAAGTCCGGGAAAAACTTCACCATCACCCACGTCAAAAAGGCGCAGAACACGGTCGCCACCAGCAGCACCATCAGCAATCGGCCGAACTTCGGCACGCCATCGTCTTTTTTTGTATCATTGGCCATCTTAGGCACCCCTCCGTGTGAACAGGTGCCAGTATAGCGACAGGGCGGATCCCATGGATAGTATCGACCTCGAAGTGCTCAAGACGGCCTCGCGCTGGCTGCGTTCCAGCCACCGCTGCCAGCTGGTCACGGTCGTCAAAACCTGGGGTTCCAGCCCGCGCCCCATCGGCGCCATGCTGGCCATCTGCGAGGACGGCACAGTGGTGGGCTCGGTATCCGGCGGCTGCATCGAGGACGACCTGATTGCCCGCGTGCGTGAATTTGGCATTGAGCGCACGGCTCCTGAACTGGTCAGTTACGGCATCAGCGCTGACGAAGCGCACCGCTTCGGCCTACCCTGCGGCGGCACCATTGAACTGGTGATCGAACCACTGGGCAAAGACAGCGGCATCGACGAACTGCTTGAACGCCTTGGGCGCAATGAACTACTGGCGCGCAGCGTGCACCTCAAGACCGGCAAAGTAACGCTTTCCAAGGCCCCTCCCGGCCAAGTCACCGAAGTGAAGGACGAACAGCTCACTACCTTGCACGGGCCGCGCTGGCGCCTTTACATCATCGGCGCAGGCCAGTTATCGCGCTTCCTGGCCCAGGTGGCCAGCGCCATGGACTACAAAGTCACGGTGTGCGACCCGCGCGAAGAATACCGGGCCGGCTGGCATATGCCCGGCGTCGACCTGGTGCATGTGATGCCGGACGACCTGGTGATTGACGCGCAGCTGGATGCACGCAGCGCCGTGGTCGCCCTGACCCACGATCCCAAACTCGATGACCTGGCCCTGATGGAGGCGCTCAAATCCAATGCCTTCTATGTGGGCGCCATCGGCTCAAGGCTAAACAATGCCAAGCGCCGTGAACGGCTCAAGCTGTTTGACCTGGGCGAGGAACAGCTGGCGCGCCTGCATGGCCCGATTGGCCTGTATATCGGCAGTAAAACGCCAGCTGAAATCGCGATTTCGATCCTGGCCGAGATCACCGCTGTTAAGAATGGCGTGCCAGATCGACTAAAGGTACAGCATGCCCAGGCCCTGGGCGCCCCAACGACGGATATTTGCGGCACCTGAATCGGTGAGCACTCGAATTCAAAAGCAAGAACCGGCAAGCAGGAAATTCTAAGTTGTCAGATACTTCACCCTGTTTGGCATTGGGCGCCCTAAGCCACCACCACCGCACTAACTGGAATCCGTCATGAGTACCTCGAACCTGCTACGCCTTGTCCTGCTTGCTGCTATCTGGGGCAGCTCCTTCCTGTTCATGCGCATCGCTGCGCCCGTGCTGGGCCCGGCCTTGCTGATTGAATTCCGCGTGGGCTTTGCTGCCCTGTTCCTCGCAGTGGTGGCCTACTTCGTCAAGAAAAACCTGGACCTGCGCGCCAACTGGAAGCACTACTTGATCCTGGGCCTGTTCAACTCAGGCTTGCCCTTCCTGTGCTTTGCCTTTTCGGCACGCACTTTGTCGGCTTCGGTGATGTCCGTGATCAATGCGACAGCGCCGATGTTCGCCGCCCTGATCGGCGCAGTATGGATGCGCCAGACGGTCAGCAAGCGGGTTGCGGCTGGCCTGGTGCTTGGCACGGTCGGCGTGGCCACGCTGGTGGGGTTTGACCATGTCAGCACGCGCGAAGGCGCCGGCCTGGCGATCGCCGCATCGGTGTTTGCCAGCTTTAACTATGGCCTCGCCAGCGTCTACACCAAGGCTGCCAAGAGTGTGGAGCCCTTCGCCAATGCCCATGGCAGCATGTGGGCGGCTACGCTGCTGGTGCTGCCTGCGGCGCTATTCTTCCCCGCGCCAGCTGCGCCGACCACGGGCACGATGGCCGCTGCACTGGCCTTGGGCATCATGTGCACCGGCATTGCTTACTTGCTGTACTTTGGCCTGATTCGCGATGTGGGCATGACCTCGGCGCTGACGGTCACCTTCCTCAATCCCCTATTCGGCATCCTGTGGGGCGTGCTGTTCCTGCAGGAGACGATTGGATGGCACACGGTCGTAGGTGCTAGCATCGTTATCGGTGGTACTGCGCTCGTCACCGGCTATAAACCCAATTTTGGTGGCCGTGCTGCTACGGCAAGCCAGTAAGGGGAACCTGCGTTGCCACGCCTGAAGCGCACGCAGCGCCTGTCGGTCGCGCTGCCAAAGGACTACCGAATCAAGGACCTGTTCGGATTCCATGGCCGTGACCGCGAGCGGGTCGCTGAACAGATCTTCCCGGGCCAACTGCGCAAGGGCATTGTTGTCGGTGGCGTGCCCATGGTCTTTGAGGTGGACCTGACGGCAAGTGACGCACAATGTACGGTCACGGCCGATGGCAAACTGCCGCTGGAGCGGGAGCTCAACGAGATCCTGCTGAGCATCCTGGGCCTGCGGATTGACCCAGTCCCCTTCGTCAAATTCGCAAAGAAAGATGCGCTGCTGGCGCCCCTGGTCAAGCGCCAGCCGGGCCTGCGCATCATGCAGTCGGCCACAATCTTTGAAGCGCTGACCTGGGCCATCATCGGCCAGCAGATCAACCTCACTTTCGCGATTGCCTTGCGCCGCACCTTTATCCAACAGGCGGGCAGCCAGCATAGCAGCGGCCTGTGGTGCTACCCCGAAGCGGCGCAGGTGGCGCGCCTGGATATCCAGCAGCTGCTCGACCGCAAATTCTCACGCGCCAAAGCGGAGACCCTGCTGCGCCTGGCCCAGCTGGTCGACAGCGGCGAGCTGGTGCTGGACCGCCATGGCAACCTGGAAGAAACGGGCAAGGCGCTGTTGGCCATCAAAGGCATCGGCCCTTGGACGGTCAACTATGGCCTGCTGCGCGGCTACGGCTTTGCCGATTGCTCCCTGCATGGGGACGTGGCCGTGCGGGCGGCCCTGCAAACCCTGCTGGGTGAAGACGAGAAGCCAGATATGGCGCGCACAGAGGAATTGCTCAAAACTTGGGCGCCCCACCGCACCATGGTCGCTGCCCACCTGTGGGCCAGCCTGGGCCACGCCGAAGTCGAGGAACCATAAGGAAAAAGCCGTTGATCTTTTTACAAGGATCAACGGCTTTGAATTCTGGTTGCGGGGGTGGAACAGGGAATTCGTGGAGCCCTGCTCCACGCCTGTGGAACGGATCGGCCTTGCAAGGCCGATTTCCTACCGCCTTTAGTGTTTGGTTGCGGGGACAGGATTTGAACCTGTGACCTTCGGGTTATGAGCCCGACGAGCTGCCAGACTGCTCCACCCCGCGTCTGATGCAAGCATTATACAGGCCAAGCACCTTTTAGGCAATCTCAATCCAAAATTAATTTGCGATAGCAGCACCAAATCGCCGCTGCCGGGCCCCCGCCCATGCGGCGGTGCCCCTTCAATCGGTGTACAGTACAGGTTAACCCTCTTTTCCTGGCGTCCAATGAAATTTTGTTCCGAGTGTGCCAACCCGGTGGCGCTGACCATTCCAGAAGGCGATAACCGGCCCCGTTACGTCTGTACCCAGTGCGCCACCATCCATTATCAAAATCCCAAACTTGTTATTGGATCCATTCCCGTCTGGGAAAAAGAAGGCAAGCTACAAGTACTGCTGTGCAAACGCGCCATTGAACCCCGCTATGGTTACTGGACCCTGCCGGCCGGCTTCATGGAAAACAATGAAACGACGGCCGCTGCGGCCCAGCGCGAAACCGAAGAAGAAGCGGGCGCCAATATCGAACTGGGCGGCCTGTTCACTCTGCTCAATGTGGCCCAGGTCCACCAGGTCCACTTGTTTTACCTGGCCAGCCTGCGCGACCTGGAGTTTGCTCCCGGTGTCGAAAGCCTGGATGTCCAACTGTTTGAAGAGCACGAGATTCCCTGGGACGAGCTGGCCTTCCCCACCATCCGCCTGACCTTGGAACTGTTCTTTGCCGACCGCGTCAAAATGAGGGAAGGCGCCAAGGGCTACGGCTTCCATAGCCGAGATATCGTGCGCCCCATGCGATCGAACGAATCTGGCTGATCATGATCCCCTGGCTCGACAGCAATGCGCCATTCCCTGACGTATCGGAAGCGCTGACCGTGGACGCGCCAGGCCTGCTGGCAGCGGGCGCCGACCTGTCACCACAACGTCTGCTGGCCGCTTACCGCAACGGCATCTTTCCTTGGTATTCCGAGGGCCAACCCATCCTGTGGTGGAGCACGGATCCACGCATGGTGCTCAACACGGCCCAGTTCCACATCAGCGACAGCCTCAACAAGCGCCTGCGCCAGGTCGAACGTTCCCGGCAAAGCGGCGGCCCTTGGGAGGTACGCTTTGACAGCGCATTCAACACCGTCATGCAGGCGTGTGCGGCGCCGCGCCGCGATGGTCCGGGCACCTGGATTTCGGACGCCATCCTCGAAGGCTATACGGGCCTGCACGCGCTCGGCTACGCCCACTCTTCCGAGTTGTGGTATCAGGGTGAACTGGTGGGCGGCGCTTACGGCGTCTGCATCGGGCGCATGTTCTACGGCGAGTCCATGTTCGCCCGGGTGACGGACGCCTCCAAGGTGGCGCTGGCCTACCTGGTGGCCCATTTGCGGCGCCATGGCGTCGAGATGATCGACTGCCAGCAGGAGACGGCCCACCTGGCTTCGCTGGGCGCCCGGCCCATCGCGCGCGCCGCTTTCCTGGCCCATGTGCGCCAGGCCATCGATTTGCCGCCCGTAGAATCGTGGCTTCCCGGCACACCGTTTGACGCCGACCAGTAAATTGACCTATCTTTAGCTACAATAAGCTTGAACAAGGACCCACGGCGGACCAGCTTGAAAGACCCGGCATGACCCACCTGAACGACCTGCCCTTCTCCACGCTGCAGTTCTACACGACTGCGCCCTATCCGTGCAGCTACCTGGATGCACGGCAGGCCCGTTCGCAAGTGGCCACGCCATCCCACCTGATCAATGCGGACGTGTATTCCGAGCTAGTCAAGAACGGCTTCCGCCGCAGCGGTATCTTTACCTACCGCCCTTACTGCGAAGGTTGCAAGGCCTGCGTGCCGGTGCGCGTCAAGGCCGGCCAGTTCGTCCCCAACCGCGCCCAGCGCCGCGCCTGGGCCCGCCATGGCGATATGGTGGCCACCGTGGCCACGCTGGGGTTCTCGGACGAACACTACGACCTCTACCTGCGCTACCAGACCACCCGCCACGCCGGCGGCGGTATGGACCAGGACAGCCGCGACCAATACGCCCAGTTCCTGCTGCAAAGCCGCGTCAATACCCGCCTGGTGGAGTTCCGCGAACCCGACGGCGTGCTGCGCATGGTGTCGATCATCGACGTGCTGTCGGACGGCCTGTCCTCCGTCTACACCTTCTTCGATCCCGACGTGCCGCAAGCCTCGTTTGGCACCTACAACGTCATGTGGCAGATCGACCAGGCCCGTGAACTGGGCCTCGAACACGTCTACCTGGGTTACTGGATCGAGCAAAGCCCCAAGATGGCCTACAAAATCAATTTCAAACCCATCGAAGCACGCCTTGACGGCATCTGGGGCCTGCTGCCCTGAGCGGCGCCTGCCCTGCCCCTGCCCGCCCGGGCTTGGCTGACAGGGTAAAATAGCGATCATGTCTGAAAAACTCCTCTACGCCCTGACTCGCCCTTTGCTGTTCTCGCTCGATGCGGAACAGGCCCACAACCTGACTTTGCCCGCCCTGCGCCACGCTGCTGCCCTGGGCCTGACCCGTGCCATCCGCAAGCCCAAAGCTGACCCGCGCACCGTCATGGGCATCACCTTTCCCAACCCGGTTGGCCTGGCCGCAGGCCTGGACAAGGACGGCGCCTATATCGACGGCCTGGCCGCCCTGGGCTTTGGCTCGATTGAAATCGGCACTGTCACGCCGCGCGCCCAGCCGGGCAATCCCAAGCCGCGCATGTTCCGCCTGCCGCAGGCCAAGGCCATCATCAACCGCATGGGCTTCAACAATGGCGGCGTGGACGCCTTTGTCGCCAATGTGCAGGCCTCAAGGTTTTACCAGAACCGCGACGGCGTACTGGGCCTCAATATCGGCAAGAACGCCGATACGCCGATTGAACGCGCAGCCGACGACTACCTGCACTGCCTGGAAAAAGTCTATCCATATGCGAGTTACGTGACGGTCAATATCTCCTCGCCCAATACGAAGAACCTGCGCCAGCTGCAGGGTGCCTCGGAAGTCGATGGCCTGCTGGCGCAGTTGAAGGAAGCACAGTTGCGCCTGGCCGACCAGCACAAGCGCTATGTGCCACTGACACTCAAGATCGCGCCGGACATGGACAACGAACAGGTCAAGAACATCGCGGGTGCGCTGCTGCGCCACAAGATTGACGGCGTCATCGCCACCAACACCACGCTGTCACGCACAGCCGTTGAAGGCATGGAGCACGGCGCTGAGGCAGGCGGCCTGTCGGGCGCACCCGTGTTCGAGTTGTCCAACACCGTCATCCGGGCCCTCAAGGCGGAATTGGGCGACGCACTGCCCATCATCGGCGTGGGCGGCATCATGAAAGGCGCCGACGCCAAAGCCAAGATCGACGCCGGTGCGCAGCTGGTGCAGCTGTATAGCGGCCTGATTTACGCGGGCCCGGCCCTGGTGCGCGATTGCGCACAAGCTTTACGAAAGGGATGCTGAGATGCAGAAGGTAAGACTGGGTAGCAGCGCTCTGGAAGTGTCCAAGGTCTGCCTGGGCACGATGACCTTTGGTGAGCAGAATAGCGAAGCGGATGCGCACAGCCAGCTGGACTACGCCATCGAACGCGGCATCAATTTTATCGACACAGCCGAGATGTACCCCGTGCGGCCCAACCCTGATACGCAGGGTCGGACGGAACGCTATATCGGCAACTGGCTCAAGGCCAGCGGCAAGCGTGCCGACGTCGTGCTGGCAACCAAGATCGCCGGCCCTTCATCGGCCATCCACTGGATCCGCAACGGACGCAATGACCTGGACCCGGCCAATATCCGCGCCGCGGTCGAAACCAGCCTGCAGCGCCTGCAGACCGACTATATCGACTTGTACCAGCTGCATTGGCCAAGCCGCAATGTGCCCTACTTCGGCGCACGCAGCTTTAACCCCAAACACGAAAAGGCCAGCGTCGCCATTGAAGACTCGCTGGAGGAACTGGGCAAACTGATCGAGGCGGGCAAGATCCGCCACATTGGCGTATCCAATGAAAGCGGCTGGGGCGTCAGTGAATTCATCAAGCAGTCCGAGATGAAAGGCCTGCCGCGCATCGACACCATCCAGAACCTGTACAACCTGACGGC
>JACXTT010008172.1_pt1 | contig 14570 bp, 14 predicted proteins | sample 9270951 | NCBI WGS metagenome assembly JACXTT01 (sample SAMN15532306, study PRJNA645909) | rock metagenome | isolation source: weathered quartz diorite | place: Puerto Rico | collected 2017-06-21
TTTTCATCGCATCCTATCGTCTCTGCCGTTTAACCAACTCTACCAAACTATCTTTGCGCATGTCTCGGGTTTCATCAATTTTGTGTACCACAATTGTGATTGCCGATTGGTGAGATGTGACTGGCCACCTGAGGCCATATGCCATCGCTTATGTGGCTTTGACTATGGCTTCGGTTGAATTATCCCGATTTTCCACCCACCGGAACTAATTCAGGGCAGACCTGGATTTTCAAACTAGACCACTACCACAATTGTGATTGCCGATTGGTGAGATGTGACTGGCGAACTGAGGCCATATGCCATCGCTTATGTGGAATGGACTATGGCTTCGGTTGAATTATCCTGATTTTCCACCCACCGGAACTAATTCAGGGCAGACCTGGATTTTCAAACTAGACCACTACCACAATTGTGATTGCCGATTGGTGAGATGTGATTGGCGAACTGAGGCCATATGCCATCGCTTATGTGGATTGGACTATGGCTTCGGTTGAGCAATCACATCTCACCAATCCGCCATCACAAATGAATCTCTTCTGAGAATTTTTGTGAGAGAATCCACTCGTTATGCTGAGATCTCTCCTTCTCGCGGCAATTCTTCTTGCTCCGCAAAAACCCGAGCCGCCTAAGGAGCTGGGAATCATCGTTGGAAAGGTCCTTCCGCCGAACGAGACCCACATCAAGCAGCCGCTGCAGGTCGTTCTGATGGCACCACAGTACGCGACGCTCTGGAATCAGAAGCTTCAGGAACAGCTGGATCTTTACTGGGAGCGCTATAAGCCGGCTTTCGTCCAGAAGAAGGAGCTTTTCTTTGAAGTCGCTCGAATGGCCTACCAGGACTCGATGCAGTTTGTCATGGCGCGAATGAGCCGTGATCTCGGCGCCAATCTGAAAAACTACAGAATCGATAGTTCGGCCGACGGCAAGTTTCAGTTCAAGGATATCCCCCCGGGCTCGTACAACGTTGTCGCGTACGGCCGCGCGGGCGATCAAACGTACTACTGGCAGGAAGCCGTCGAAATCACCAACTCCGTCCCGCAGTTTCTGCAACTGAAACAACACATCCCGTGACGTCGTACCGCTTCTTGATTGTTGCCGGAGAAGCATCGGGCGACATGTATGGCGCTGAAGTCTCGCGCGCGCTGCAAAGGCGGTTTGCAGGCGCCCTCAGTTTCGGGCTCGGCGGGCAGCGGATGCGCGAAGCCGGTGTAGAGTTGGAAGGCGACATCAGTCACACGGCCGTTGTCGGCCCGTTCGAAGCCATCACCTACTTCGGCGCGCTGTATCGCGTTTTCCGAAGATTGGCCGATCGCGTCGAGGAGGAGCCGCCAAGCGCAGCCATCCTCATCGATTTTCCGGACTTCAATCTGCGACTGGCCAAACGTCTGAAGACCGCGGGCGTTCCCGTGATCTATTACATCAGTCCGCAGGTCTGGGCGTGGCGCGCCGGACGCGTCAATCAGATTCGTCAACTCGTGGACAAGATGCTGGTGATCTTCCCTTTCGAGGAGGAGATTTACAAAAAGGCGGGCGTGGACGTGGAATTTGTCGGCCACCCGCTGATCGATATGGTCAAGCCAACCAAGACGAAGGACGAGTTCTGCAGGACGTATCGGCTCGACGCTCGAAAACCTATCGTGGCCATGCTTCCCGGCAGCCGCAAAAAGGAAGTCCGATTCATCTTGCCGACTTTATGCGCGGCGGTGGAATCGATTCGATTGGAGAAGCCCGACACACAGTTTGTGCTTCCGCTGGCGCCGGGACTTGACGGCAAACTCGTCGACGAAATCGTTCGGTCGCACGAAATCACCGTTGTCGCTGCCGAGACCTACAACGCTCTCCGCTATGCCCGGGCAGCGATGGTCGCGAGCGGTACGGCGACACTTGAAGCGGCGCTGCTTGGAACGCCCGAAGTCATCGTTTATCGCATTTCGGCAGCGACGTGGTTCCTTGGGAAATTCCTCCTGAAAGTTCGGTTGTTCGGAATCGTCAACATCATCCTGGGCGAGGAAGTCGTGCCGGAGCTTTTTCAGGACAAGTTCAGCGCAGAATCGGTGAGCAAGACAGTGATTCGGCTGATGGACGATGTCTGGGTGCAGTCGAAAATCCGCGGGAATTACGAACTGCTTCGAAGACAGTTGGGAAGTGGTCAGGTCGCCGATCGTGTGGCCGTCGCCGTCGAACGCGCGTTAGCTAACTCTTCACCGCGACAAAAGAAAGGATGATTTTCGAATCCACCGGCTTGCCGAACGCCGTTGCCGGCGTGAAGGTCGCCATGGAAAGCTGCTCCCGGACGAACTGGACAACTTCGGGCGTGTCGGGACCCGAAATGATTTTGTAGTCCAGGACCCTGCCCGGATCGCGGAAATACGTTTGGATCATCAACGGTTCTTCAATTCGCTCCGTATCGCTGCCGGCAAACTGGATCATCGTGAGATTCGTTGTGCGGACCGGCCTGTACAGCCCCATGGACGCACGTTCATCGGCGTGGTTGATGCGCTCGTGAGCCATTACCGTCGTATTTGAAATCATCGCTCCCAAAAGCACACCGAAGCAGAGCATCGTGAGAGAAACACCGGCAAGTGCCGGAAGGGCAAGCGGCCTCAAGGTATTGGAGACGCGGTTTTCAAATCGTTCCAGGTAGTTTTTGTGGCGTTCCTGCGAAAGCCGCACTCGCGTTTCGAGAACAAGATCCACCGGAAGGGCAGGCTGTTCAACCCGAGCTACAAAATTCCGGACCGAAATATACGATTGCAGTTGACGCTGGCACGGTTCGCATGTGGTGACATGCTGTTCGAGTTTTTGGATTTCGTCAGGTGACGCCATCGAGTCGATGAAGGGACTCATCAAACCCTGCGCGGTCTTGCAATCGACTTGATCGTTGTTGTTTCGAAACATCTTATACAACACGTTCATACTCAAACCCTTTGAACCGACAAATACCGGATCAGCGACTTTTTCAAATCCGCTCGTCCACGGGCGAGACGGCTCTTGACCGTTCCGATCGAAATCCCAAGCACGTCAGCGATTTCGCCGTATGAGAATCCTTCGATATCGCGAAGGATCAGGATCGAGCGATGGTCGCTCGATAGTTTCGACAATGCCTTTTGGATCGCCTCGTCCTGTTCTTTCGATTCAAGTGCCTGTTCCGGAGTCGGTTTTGAGCAGCTGACCTGATATCCGTATATAAAGCCCTTGCCGTAACCGTTGCCCTTGAAGTTCGGCTCTGCGTCCAGGGAAACTGTCGCGTGCCGGTATCGCCGTTTCCACCATCGAAGCCGATTCAAGATTTCGGAAAACGCGATTCGGAAGATCCAGGTTTTCAAGGCGGCTTCGCCCTTAAAACCGTTGATGTTCCGGAAAACCTTCAGAAAGATTTCCTGAACGACGTCCGCGGCTTCTCCCGCGTCTCCGAGCATACGAAAGGCCACGTGAAAGATCTGGGTATTGTAAACCCGGACCAATTCGTCGTAAGCCGCGTCTTCGTTGGCCTTCAACCGAAGCACAAACATCGACTCTTCCGCGCTGACGCCAATAGCGCGGTCGAGTTCGTTATATGCAATTTCTGGGCGCATCCGCTTTAGGGTCTCCTCGATACTTTACCGGTTAAACCGGCTCGGCCGCTGATCGCCATTATACGTCAGGAGACTCGAACTTCCGCCTTACCTGATCTTCAGACACCGGCGGTCGAGAATTGTTCCACCAATTTCAGGCCCGCATCCATGATTTCCCGGACGGCGGCGGCGCTGGGGGCCTCGCAGTAGACGCGGAGGAGCGGCTCGGTACCCGACTGGCGGAAGAGAATCCAGCTGTCGTTCTCCAGAAACACTTTAGACCCGTCGAGCGTGCCGACGCTCTGGACATTGCGCCCAGCGAAAGTCGCCGGCGGATCTTTCCGCCATTTATCCACCACGGCGTTTCCGGCCGCGATCGGCACGTGAAGGTCGCGGCGATCGAAGTGAAATTCGCCGAACTCCTTCCACATGTCACGGATAAGCTCGGTACAAGATTTGCGGGAAGCGGCCAGTAAGTCCAAAAACAGCAGGTTGATGAAGATGCCGTCGCGTTCCGGTAAATGTCTCGAAAGACCTATGCCGCCGCTCTCTTCACCTCCGATCAGGACTTCCCGTTCGAGCATCAGCTCGCCGATGTTCTTGAAGCCGATCGGCCGCTCAAAGAGTTCCAGGCCGAAGCTCGATGCGATCCTCGGAACCAGCAGACTCTGCGAGAACGTTCGAGCGACGGCTCCCCGCCAGCCCTTGGTGCGATAAACGTGGAGCAGAAGCAGCGAGAGGGTTTGAAGGGTGTTCAGGTATTGGCCGTTTTCATCCACGATGCCCAGGCGATCGGCATCGCCGTCGGTCGCCAAACCCACGTCGCTGCGTGTTTCGCGGACGCGGGCCCCCAAGATTTCGAGCTGGGGCATCATCGGTTCCGGATTAATGCCGCCAAAAAGCGGATCCGGATTGCCGCGGATCGTTTCCACCGTGCACGAGGTGCCGCGCAGCAGTTGCTCGAGGATGAACCCACCGCTCCCGTGCATCGAATCGACGACGATTTTGAGTTTCGATCTGGAGATTCGATCCCAATCCACCAGGCTTTTGATTTGATTCAAGTAGTGCGGTTCGGGCGAAACGGTGGTTATCCCTTCGGTCGAGGATTTCGGAGGGGTTTTTCCCAGAAAAGACTCCACTTTTGCCGTGATCTCCGGCGTCGCGCTGCCGCCGAAATGCGCCTTGATTTTGAATCCGTTGAATTCCGGGGGATTGTGGCTGGCTGTGATCACCACGCCTCCCACGAGATTCAATCGTCGCACCTCAAAGGAAACGTAAGGCGTCGGATAAGGCCGATCCATGAGATAGACTTCGAATCCGTTGCCGGCTAAAACCTCCGCCGCGGTTCGGGCGAACTTCGCCGATTGAAACCGGACGTCGTAGCCGACGAAGACACCGCGTGTACGTCCTCGAACCGTGTTGAAGTAGTCGGCGGTGGCTTGAGCAGCCACACGAACGTTTTCAAACGTGAACGTATCCGCAATGATGGCGCGCCAACCGTCGGTTCCGAATTTAATGGGGTTGTTCATTTAAGGACCTGCAGGATCACAGCTGCGAGTAATCGGTGATTACAGATTTGTCGCCGAGCACCACGCCGGCGCGAAGACTGGCGGAGCGGCCGATATAGCAGCCCTTGCCGATAAGGCTCTCCACGACGCGCGAATCCGCGTCGATGGTGTTTCCGGACCAGATCACGCTGTCGATAATCTGGGCGCCTTCATCGATCTTACAGTTTCGCCCGATCACCGAATTTGAGATCCGGACGCCAGGCCCGATCTTCACATCCGCATCGACGATGGATTTCTCATCGATGACGGCCCCGGCGGGCAACGAGGCCCGGTCCAGCATGTTTGGCGCCGTGCGTCCTGAAACAAATTTGCGGGCAAGAATGTCGTGATGCACTTCAAGGTATTTCCTTGGAGTACCGATATCGATCCAGTACTTGTCGAGAACATACGACAACACCGGTTCCTTCTTTTCAAGCAGCGTCGGAAACAAACCGCGTTCGAATGAATACGGTTCGCCCTTCGGCATGTATCGCAGCACCGACGGTTCCAGAACGTAGATTCCGGCATTGATCGTGTTGCACGTGATCTCGTCGGGGCCCGGCTTTTCGATGAATCGCTGCACCCATCCGTTGCCGTCTGTTTCGACCAATCCGTACGCCGACGGGTTGTTCACGGGAGTCAGAACCAGTGTCGCGACGGCTCCGCGTTCGCGATGCCGTGCAATGACACTGTTCAGGTCGATCGAAGTCAGAATGTCGCCGTTGAAGACAACCGTGGTCGAATCGATCTGATCTTCGGCATTTTTGAATGCCCCACCAGTACCTAGGGGATAAGCCTCGACGGCGTATCGGATGCGGACGCCGTATTCGCCGCCGTCTTTCAGCAGGTCTTCGATTTTACGGGGTTGATACGAAAGGCTGAGGATGATGTCGTCGATCCCGCCGCTCCGCATCAAATCGACCTGATACAAAAGAAATGGTGAGTTTGCAACCGGAACGATGGGCTTAGGCGTATTTATGGTTAGCGGCCTGAGGCGAGTTCCTTTGCCACCGGCAAGGATGAGTCCTTTCATACAATCTTTCTTTATACCAGAGGTGCCGCGCGAGTAAGAAAAAGAATGGGTAAACCAACGGCCTGTACTACAATCGGACCCTGATTATGAATCTGCCGAACGGATTGACGCTCAGTCGTATTTTTCTCGTTCCCATCCTCGTCGCGTTTCTGTTGACGAAATATGACGCGACGATTGCAGCCGCTATTTTCCTTGCCGCATCCCTGACCGATTTGCTGGACGGTTATCTGGCCCGGAAGCGCGGTCAAGTAACAACGTTGGGCGTCCTCCTCGATCCGGTAGCCGACAAATTGCTGATTTCATCGGCGTTCATTTCGCTGGTTCAGATCGATCCAACATACGTTCCGGCGTGGATGGTTGTCATCATCATCGGCCGTGAGTTCGCCGTCAGTGGACTTCGGAGCATTGCGTCTTCGCAGGGTTTTACGATCAACGCCTCAGGTAAAGGCAAAATCAAAATGGTGACTCAGGTCGCCGCAATCACGCTGCTGATACTCGGCAGCGAGTATCCGCTGTTCCACCGAGTCGGCGGCATCGCGTTGTATTTCGTCGTACTGTTCGCGATTTGGTCTGCCGTGGATTACTTTAGAACTTTCTGGACACAGATCGACAGCCAGTTCAAGGAACGAGAACGCCGGCGTCTGATCCTGCTGAAGAAACGGCAGCGCGCGCACGTTCCCAGTCGTCATGTTCCAACTCAGTGAAACGGATCAGCAGCTTCTTCTAAAAACTGCCCGAAGCTCGATATACGAATATTTGTCGGATCGGGCACCTCGATTGCCGAATGTCACCAGCGGAGTCCTGACCGAACCCCGAGGCGCATTTGTTTCCATTCACAAAGACGGTCAACTGCGTGGCTGCATCGGCAATGTTCATCCGTCGATGCCCCTCATCCGAACGATTTCGGAATGCGCGATCACTGCGGCTGTTGGCGATCCGCGATTTCTTCCGGTGACGCTTTCCGAGCTTCTGCAAGTCGACATTGAAATCTCGATTCTTTCTCCGATGGAAAAAATTGAAAGCATTGAGTCGATCGAAATCGGCCGTGACGGGCTACTGATCACGAAACGCAATGCTCGGGGATTGTTGCTGCCCCAGGTGGCAACAAGCTATGGCTGGTCTCGAGAGAAGTTTCTCGCCGAGACTTGCCGCAAGGCAGGACTGTCGCCGGGCGACTGGAAAGAAGACGCAACCATCTTCCGTTTCACCGCACACGTGTTCGGGGAAAGCCGACGGCCAACATCAACCCAGCCATGATGCTCGTTCTCCCCTATCCGCACATCGATCCGGTCTTCCTGCGCATCGGCCCGGTCCAGCTGCGCTGGTACGGCCTGATGTACATGCTGTCGTTCATCATTGGATATTTCCTGCTCCGGCGGAACGCAAAGCGGCGAAAGCTCGATTTGTCGAGTGACGATTTATACGACCTTCTGTTCTACCTGATTCTCGGCGTCATGATCGGCGGCCGCCTCGGTTATGTCGTCCTGTACGACCTTCACAACTACATTCTTCAGCCGCTGTCGATATTCGCGATTTGGCAGGGCGGCATGTCGTTCCATGGAGGTTTTGTGGGTGTGGTCCTTGCCGCGATTTACATTACGCGACGAAAGGGCTGGGACTTTTGGCAGATCGCGGACCTTGTGAGTGCGGCCGTCCCGGTCGGGCTCGGCCTTGGCCGCATCGGGAACTTTATCAACGGTGAGCTCTACGGCCGGCCGACGAATGTGTCGTGGGCCATGGTGTTTCCCGAAGGCGGTGCGGTGCCTCGCCATCCATCTCAGCTGTATGAAGCCCTGCTCGAAGGCGTGGTTTTGTTTGTTGTGCTGCGTTGGCTCTATCGAAAGAACCTCTATCGCGGAACCGTCTTTTGGGGATTGGTCGCGTTCTACGGATTGTTTCGATTTCTGGTGGAGTTTGTCCGCGAGCCCGATGCGCAGATCGGGCTCGACCTTGGACCGTTCACTCGAGGACAGCTACTGACATTTCCGATGCTGGTCCTCGGCTTCACAATGATTATTACCTACGCTCGACGGGGTCCCCAGCCGAAATCCCCATCGAAGAGTAAGTCACGAGCGCGGTAGCCGATTTCTCTTCGACCTTCAGTACGATGACTTCACCGATCGCCATCTTCTGAGTCGCTACCTTCTTCGCGTCGGATTGATCATACAAACGCGAGTCGAGTTCCGTCGGACGGTAGACAATGAAGATGTCGCCGGGCTTGACGCCTGAACTTTGACCCAGATCGAGATAGACGATCGAACTGGGCGACGCGATCCCTTTCTCAGTGGCTTCGAGATGCGACGCTCGCGATCCCGGCAGAATTCCGGAAGCCTTGAAAGCCGAACCGAAATTCTCGAGCACTTCCCGGGTGATCACGACGGATCCACTCAAACCGCCCTTCGTGGTCATGAACGGACTGAACGGGCGTCCACGCGGAATGGTGGGTGTCTGCAGGTTGTGAGCCGGAACCATCAGATCCCCCATTTCAATCGCCTCGCAAGACATGGTCACTCTCGCCATTGAAAAATCCGGCTGAGCCATGACGACTTGAACCTGTGCGACATCCAGATAATGCGTTCCGAGGCTTTGACTCTTCGCGCTGACTTTGCGCGTCGGCCGGATGACCTGGTAGCGATCGCCCACCTTCGCGCCATCCTCGGCGCCGTGATTGAGATAAACGTAGTCGTCTTGAACCGCGAACGGACTGCCGCTCGAGTTGAATTTGGCGATGACGGAGTCGTCCTCCGAAGCAGCCGCGCTTCGAATGAATCCGGAACAATACATATCGCTCGCCTTGATTTCCGGCGCGGGTTTCGGTTCCGGCAAGTCGAACATTGCCGGCTGGCGCGATCCTGCCATGGGTGGCGCTTTCGCCAGAAGACTTGGCGGTATCGGGAGCGGCTGCTTTTCCGGTTCCGGAGGGGGCGGCGGCGCCGGCTCCGGTGTCGGCTCCGGTTCGGGAGTTGGGGGCGCTGCTTCAGTGATCAACGTGATGGGTTTGATCAGGATCTTATCGTTCGGGTAAATCCAGTGCGGATTGATAATGTGCTCGTTCTGCTCCCAGAGCTGAGGCCACACTTTGGGGTTCTTCATCACCTGCCCGGCAATGGCGGACAACGTGTCACCGGTTTTCACGATGTACACTTCGAACTTCTCGGGGTTAGCCGGATCGTTGTTCGCGCTGAAGTGCCCGTCTCCACGCTGCGTCAAATTCTTGGGAGGCGGTCCTTGCTGCGGAGCAGTTTTCGTTTGGCTATAAGCCATCGAAACCGTAAGTAGCATCGTCAGAAGGGTTTTCATATCTCCGCAATTAATAGCTGAATGCCATGACAGCGTCAACGAAATGTAGGGGTCGATACGCTCGGAGGCCCCGTTGTCCCTCTTCGCAAGTGATACCATAACCACCGTGCACGACAACATCTATGAGAATGTTTGCCAGGTCATCGGCAAAACCCCGATCGTTCGACTGAATCGCATTCCGGAACCGGGCTGGGCGGAAATCCTCGTCAAGCTGGAATTCTTCAATCCCGGTGGAAGTGTGAAGGATCGCATCGGCCTCAGCATGATCGAAGCGGCAGAACGGGAAGGGAAACTAAAACCGGGCGGAACCATCATTGAGCCGACCAGCGGGAATACGGGAATCGGTTTGGCGATGGTGGCGGCTGCCAAAGGATACAAAGTCATCCTGACCATGCCTGAAGACATGAGCGTCGAACGTTTGAATCTGTTGCGGGCTTACGGCGCTCAAATCATCCTGACGCCACGAAACGATGCGATGCAGGGAGCGATCAACAAGGCCGAAGAGATCCTGCAGCAGCACCCCGATTACTTCATGCCGCAGCAATTCCGGAATCCCGCCAATCCGGACGTTCACCGCCGGACAACCGCCAAGGAAATCTCCAGCGTCGTCGGTAACAGCCTCGACGCGCTCGTTGTCGGCGTCGGAACGGGAGGAACGGCGACGGGCACCGGCGAGATTTTGAAGCAACAGATGCCGGACCTCAAAATCTATGCCGTCGAACCAACCGACTCCGCCGTTCTGTCCGGCGGCAAGCCCGGCCCGCACAAAATTCAGGGCATCGGCGCCGGCTTCGTTCCGGAAATATTCAATCGTGGAGTCGTGGACCGGCTGATTCCTGTCTCATACGACGATGCCCGCGCTGCCACGCGGCGTCTGGCAAGAATGGAAGGCATTCTGTGCGGAGTTTCCTCGGGCGCGATTCTCTACGCGGCCTGCCTGGCAGCTCAGGAACTCGGGACTGGAAAGCGCATCCTTGCGATCCTGCCGGACACGGGCGAGCGTTATCTCAGCACGGAGCTTTTTTCCTGACATGAGCGGAGCGAATGTGAGCCCGATAGGGCGAAACGATAAATAGATGCTGTGCGTTGCCCTCACATCCGCAACGTTGGATGAGATCTTCGGCTCCGACATTACCGGAGCCGACTGTGTCGAAGTTCGTCTCGATTACCTGAACAATCCGCAGCAGTCGTTTGAGGCGTCGTGGAGTCGAATCGGCGTGCCCGTGATCGCAACGTGCCGAAGACGCGAACGAGGCGGTCTGTTTAACGGGAGCATCGCAGAAGAACGACGGATTCTCGAAGCCGCAGCGCGGCAAGGCGCGAAGTTTGTGGATATCGACTACCGCGACGCACGGTCGATCGCGGGCACCGAGTTGATTGCTTCCTACCACGATTTCGAGAAGACGCCCGCGGACGCCATCGACCTGCTGCAGGCGGCCTGTGTGGGGCCTTCGAATATCGTCAAGCTCGCAGCAACCGTCAGGTCGTGGTCGGACAATCGTCGATTGCTCGCGCTGCTCGATCGCAAGTGGCCGAAGCCAATAATCGTAGCTGGAATGGGGGAGATGGGTCAGATTACGAGGCTCATCGGGCCTTCACGCGGAAGCTTCCTGACGTACGCCACGATCGCCCAGCCAGGCGGCCCATCGGCGTCAGGCCAGCTGACGCTTTCCGACATGCTCGGGTTATACCACTTTCGAAGGCTTCATCGAACGACGAAATTGTTCGGAGTGATTGGAAATCCTGTGATTCATTCCAGCGGCCCGCTCCGTCACAATCCCGCGTTTGAATCGGCGAATCTGGATTTTGCTTATTTGAAGTTATTGGTTACGGACGTCCGGGACTTCTTCGAGAATGCAGCGGCGATTGGAATCCAGGGATTCTCCGTCACGATGCCGCACAAAATCGCCGTCATGCCCTTTCTTTTGAAGATGTCGACTGCAGCACAGGACGTCGGCGCGGTGAATACGGTGGTTTGGAAGGAAGGAGGCTGGTACGGCGATAACACCGACGTCGACGGTGTTCGCGCGGCATTGGAGTTCGCCCGTTTCGATCCAACAGGAAAACGAGTCGTCATTCTCGGAAACAAAGGCGCCGCTCGGGCTGGGGCGGCCGCATTGAAAAAGGCCGCAAACGTCGTGATGCTGCCTCGTGCCGAGGTTCCAAACGCCGGCGAACACGAATGCGATCTCCTGATCAATGCGACGCCCGTAGGAATGGTCCCCAACGTCGATGCGTCTCCGGTCGAGGGACGAATTCCGGCGCAGGTGGTGTTCGATATGGTCTACAACCCGCCGATGACTCGCTTCCTGCAGCTGGCGAAACAGCAGGGCAAGAGCGTCGTCCCGGGTACGATCATGTACGACGCCCAGGCCGCCCGCCAGTTTCAAATCTGGACCGGCCAGAACCCGCCGGCAGGAATGTATGAAAGCAAAGTGATTTAGTGGACTCCGCAAGCGTGATGCCGGCTTGCAATCTGGATTACCGTATGACTTACCACTTTCGAGTTCCGGGGAGCACTTCCAATCTCGGCGCGGGGTTTGATGCGTTGGGTCTGGCAATAAGCCGGTATCTTCATGTTTCGCTCGAACCCGCCCGGGCCTTTAGCGTGACCGTGAGCGGCACCAACTGTGCGTCCATCCCGAAGGATTCCAATAACCTGATATTGCGCGTTGCAAAAGGCGTCGCCGTCAAGCGGAATCGCGACCTTCCGCCGTTTCGTCTGATTCTGCAGAACGAAATCCCTCTGGCACGCGGCCTCGGCAGCAGCGCGGCCGCGATTATTGGCGGTATCACGTGCTATGAACTGATGACCGGCGACCTCCTGACGGACGATGATCTCTTTTGTCATGCATTCGAATTCGAGCCTCATCCAGACAATCTTGCCGCCGCGCTTTACGGCGGACTGATATCGGCCGCGACATCGACGAGTGGCCATACCTGCATCGCACAACTGACTGTGGCCGCCGGGGTGACAGCTGTTGTCGTCATCCCCGAATTCGAACTATCCACCGAAACAGCGCGGGCGGTGTTGCCGGATTCCTACTCTCGCGCAGATGTCGTTTACAACATCCAGCGTTCAGCATTGACAATTGCGGCACTAACCACGGGAAAATGGTCGATGCTGCGTGAAGCGATGCGTGACCGCGTGCATCAGCCGTATCGGGCGAAGTTGATTCCAGGCCTTCAAGAGATACTGGAGCTGGAAATACCAGGACTTTTGGCAGTGGCGTTGAGTGGAGCGGGCCCAACTGTCTTCGCGTTCGTTGAGCCGCTCCACACGAATGCGATCGGCGCAGCCATCGCGGGGACATTTTCGAAGTTCGGAGTCACGGCGACTCCATATCAGTTAGAAATCGACATGCAGGGACGAGTCATCAACAAGAGCGACGAAACATCATGAGAAAACTTTCTGTAGGCATTCTTGGCGCCACCGGCACGGTAGGCCAACGGTTGATTCAGCTGCTCGAGGGCCATCCCTGGTTCGAAACCGCCGTTGTTGCAGCTTCGGACAACTCGGCCGGAAAAAAGTACGGTGATGCGGCACGCTGGCTTTTGGAAACGCCGATACCCGAGAAGATCCGTAATCTGACGGTTCAGGCGTGCAGTCCGGGAATGGCGTGTGACTTCGCTCTTTCGGGTCTGCCGTCGAACGTAGCGCGTGAAACGGAGCTCGAACTCGCGAAGTCGGGAATGCCGGTTATCAGCAATGCAGGAAGCCATCGCATGGAACCGGACGTACCGCTTCTGATTCCCGAAGTTAATCCGGATCATCTGGAAGCGGTTGCAACTCAGAAGCGCCGGATCGGTGGGAAAGGTTTCATCGTCACAAATCCAAACTGCTCGACGATCGGTCTGGTCTTCCCGATGGCAGCGATTGATCGCGCGTTCGGACTCGAGGCCGTCCATGTCGTGACCATGCAAGCCCTCTCGGGCGCGGGTTATCCCGGTGTAGCCTCGATGGACATTATCGACAACGTTGTTCCGTCGATCGAAGGAGAAGAACGGAAACTCGAAACCGAACCCTTAAAGATCCTCGGCAAGTGGGTGGATCAGAAATTCAAAGATGCCGCAATCCGAATCAGTGCGCTGACGCATCGCGTGAACGTGCGCGACGGACATCTCGAAGCCGTTTCAGTCAAGCTGCACGCCTCGGCGTCCGCGCGAAATGTCGAGGAAGCCATGCGGAATTTCACGTCGCCGATCGACGAACTCGGCTTGCCTTCAGCACCGCGGCCTGTCATGATCCTCGAATCTCACGCTCAGCGTCCGCAGCCGCGTCTGGACCGGGATCGAGGAAAGGGCATGGCAGTTGTCGTTGGTCCGGTGGCGCCGTGTTCGGTTCTGGATTTCAAGTTTCGTCTTCTCAGCCACAACACGATTCGTGGCGCCGCAGGCGCAGCCATTCTCAACGCGGAGCTGCTGCATCGCAAAGGAATGCTGTGACGATCCGCGTTTATGCGAATTATTGACTTCAGCTCCGGGCTTGATTTTCGGCAGGTCGACGAGATGCTCGCCGTGTCCGACGACGACTCCGTCGACCGGACGGTTCTGGATATCGTCGCCGACGTTCGCCTGCGCGGCGACGAAGCCGTCTGCGAATACACGCGCCGCTTCGATCAGCATGAACTGACTCCCGCAACGATCCGCGTCACCGAGGAAGAGATTCGTGATATCGCCTCCGGAGCCGACGACGAACTCGTTGGGATTCTGAAGAAAGCTTCGCACAACGTTCGGGAGTTTCATCAACAGGAGGCTGCCGAGTCCTGGGAGTTTTATGCCGGCGATGGAATCCGGCTGGGTTCGAGGCTGAGCCCCCTGGACAGCGCCGGCATCTACATTCCGGGTGGCAAGGCGACTTATCCGTCGTCGGTCATAATGAACATCGTTCCCGCGCAGGTTGCCGGCGTCGAACGCATCGCCGTTGTGACACCGCCTCGCTCGCTCGAGGAAAATCCGCTTGTCGCCGCCGCTCTGGAGATCGTCGGAGTTCATGAGGTGTATCGAATCGGAGGACCGCAGGCGATCGCCGCATTGGCGTACGGGACCGAAACGATCTCGCGTGTCGACAAGATCGTCGGGCCGGGGAACACGTTTGTCCAATCCGCAAAGAAGCTGGTCTTCGGAATCGTCGAT
>JACXTT010008173.1_pt1 | contig 14569 bp, 11 predicted proteins | sample 9270951 | NCBI WGS metagenome assembly JACXTT01 (sample SAMN15532306, study PRJNA645909) | rock metagenome | isolation source: weathered quartz diorite | place: Puerto Rico | collected 2017-06-21
GGGAAAGGCCCCACAGGGCCGCCGCACGTCGAGGACGGAAAAGCAGCTCCGGCGGGACCCCAAGTCGTACCCAAGTTCCGGCGCCGCAAATTTAATGGGCAGCAGTCGCATGCAGGCGAAATCATGGTCACCCGCCGCCTGTTCCGCTCGGGCGACAGCGAATACCTGCTGAACGGCAAGCTGTGCCGGCTGCGCGACATCCAGGAACTGTTCATGGGCACGGGCCTGGGACCGGAGTCCTACGCCTTGATCGAGCAGGGACGCATCGGCCAAATTTTGAGCAGCCGTCCGACCGATCGCCGCGCCGTGATCGAAGAAGCCGCCGGAATCACGAAATTCAAGACCAAGAAACGTCTTGCCGAAGCCCGTCTCGAAGAGGCGAAGGTGAATCTGAACCGCGTCAACGACATCTTCGAAGAAGTCACACGCCAGATGAACTCTCTGAAGCGGCAGGCGAACAAAGCCGAGCGCTACGCCCGCCTGCGCGATGAAATGCGCGCCAAGCTGCGCGTAGTGCTGGCCAGCAAATTCACGCAGATGGATCAGGAAGGCCTGTCTCTGGACACCCAAATCAACCAGCTAGGCGAGGAAATCCGCCATCAGACCGAAGCCGTGCAGCAACTTGAAACCGAGCACTCGGAGCGCACGCAGCGCGGATATTCGATCGAGAGCGAGTTGCGGCAGAACCGCGAGCGCCTCAACCAGATCGCAATCGAGGTAGACCGCGCCCACGCTCGCCGCCACACCAACGAAGAACGCTGCGGCGAGTTGACGGTTCGCACCGCATCGTCCGAAGCGGAGCTGGCGCAAGCCCAGAACCGTCTTATGGCGCTCGAGGAAGAGCGGGACGGCCACCAGCAAGTGTTGGACTCGGCAGCTGCGGATCTGGCTGCCGCGCAACAGCACCTGACCGACAGCCAGCAGGAAACAGCCGACGCAGCCGACGCTCTGGCCGCCCTCGAACGAGAGCAGGAGTCTTCGCGCGCCGCCATTCTCGAAGCGGTTGGCGCTGCTTCGAATCTCCGCAATCAGTTGACGCAGTCGCAGGAACGGCTGGCGGGCATGGACCGGGAAGAACAGCGCTTGCGCACCGAAATCGCGATCGCGGCAGCGCAATCGGAAGCTTTCGGCGGCCAGCGCGGGCAACTCGAATTGGAATTCGAGACGGTCTCCCAGCGGGTCAACGGCCTGGCTGACGAGATCACCGACCTGCGCCGCGCCATCGAGCAGGGACGCCGCGAAGAAAGTGAGACCAAGAGTTATCTCGACTCTTTGCGCTCGGAGTACGCCTCCGCGCTCGGCAAGAAGGGCTCTCTGGAAGCGGTCATTGCCGAGCACGGGTATTCCACCGAGTCGGTGCGCCGCCTGTTTCAGTCGGGCGCGCTGCAGGGTGGACACGCACCCGCCGGCGTTCTCGCCGACTTCCTCGAAGTCGATCCCCGTTACGAGCAGGTCGTGGAAGACTTTCTCCGCGACGAACTGAATTACGTCGTAGTGAAATCGTGGGACGCGGCCGATGAAGGCCTGCGCCTTCTCCGCTCTGACGTTGACGGCCGGGCTACCTTCCTCGTGCATCCGGAAGATTCGCAGGCAAAGTTTTCCTTTATTGTGGACGAGAGCTCACGCCACACTCCATCGAACGCCTCCGTCGTGCCGTTGAAAAGTTCCATTCGAGTGCTCAATGGATTCGGGAAATCGCTGGAAATGATCTTGCCCAAGCTGGGCAACGGCTTCATCGTGCCGGATCCAGCGGCGGCGCGCGAACTCGCCCTCAGCAATCCGGACGCGTTCTTCCTTTCGCAGTCGGGAGAGTGCTTCCACAACGTGACCGTCACCGGCGGCAAACAGCGGAGCGAAGGCCCGCTCTCGATGAAACGCGAGCTGCGTGATGTGTTGCGTCTGCTCGAACAACTGGAACGCGCGCTACGTGAGAAGGAACTGCGAGCGCTCTCACTGGGACGTGAAATCAAGGACCTCACGTCCCTGCTCGATCGCCTGGAAGTCGAGAAGCGCGAAGCCGAAAAGCTGGCCATGACTTCCGGCCACATGTTGTCGCAACTGAACACCGAACTGTCGCGGGTGCGCGAGCGCCTTGACGTAGCTGAGGGTGAGCTACGCCGGCTTGCAGGTGAACGCCAGGAGCAGGAGAGCGTGGTCGCGTCCCGGCAGGAGGAACTGGCGACGGTCGAGGAGCGGCGTGCCCAATACGAGTTGCTGACTGCCGACGGGCACGAGCGGCTTGCCGCTCTGCGCGCGCAACGGGACGACGCTGCCGCCGTCGCATCGCAACGCGCCTCCCGCGCCGCCGCCCTGGAAGAACGTCATCGCTCCGCTGCCACTCTGCTCGAACGGATCGAAACTCCGGTCGCCGAAATGCGGGAACGGGCTACGACCTTGCAGGCGCAAATGGAGTCGGCCCGCGCCGAGATCGCGCAGCGCCTGAACGAGAACCAGCAACTGGCGGAGCAACTGGTCGAGTTCGAGGCGGAGAAGAATGCCGGCGAGGCGCGCGATGGCCTGCTGCAATTTGAATCCGAGCAGGTGCGGGCACGGCTGTCTGAGATCGAAGAGCTCCTGCGCAGCACGCGGCAGCAGCTCGATCAGGCCCGCGACCGCCGCGGAGAACTCGCCGCCACTGCCGCCAAGTTGCAGTCGGACTTGCAACATCTGGCCGATACCTGCCTCAACGAGCTGGGCATCGAGCGCCCAGTACTCATGGCTGACGCCACGATTTCACTCGTCACCGGCGAAGAACTCGCCGCGGAGGATCAGGCCCACCGCGAGATGCGTACGCGCCTGGATGCCATGGGGCCCGTCAACATGATGGCGCTTGAAGAGTACAAAGAGACCGCTGAGCGTCACCAGTTCCTGGAAACGCAGCGCAAGGACTTGCTCGATTCCATCGAGAACACGACCGCAACCATCAAAGAAATCGACCAGGTGTCACGGCAGAAATTCGAAGAGGCCTTCAGCAAGATCAACGAGAACTTCGGGGCAACCTTCCGCCAGCTGTTTGGCGGCGGACACGCCTTCATGCGCCTCACCGACCAGGAAAACAGCGCCGAGAGCGGCATTGACGTGGTGGCCTCCCCTCCCGGCAAGAAGCTGCAGAACGTGCTGCTCCTGTCTGGCGGCGAAAAGGCACTCACTGCCTTGTCGTTGCTGGTCGGAATCTTCCAGTATCAGCCGAGCCCCTTCTGCATTCTCGACGAGGTGGACGCGCCGCTGGACGAAGCCAACATCGGACGATTCACCGATCTGGTGAAAGAGATGGCTGTCAAGACACAATTCGTCCTCATCACCCACAGCAAGAAAACCATGAGCATTGCGCCCGTGATGTACGGCGTCACCATGCAGGAGCCGGGGGTATCGAAACTGGTCTCGGTGCGGTTTGGGGCGGCATAGGCAAGCCCCGGATCAACTCGGAGTTCGATATGGATAATCTTGTGCCTCGCTTCCGCCACCGAACGAATGGCAAATCGACGAAATCCGCAAAGGACTCGATGAGGCTGATCGTGGTGAGTTCGCTGATGATGAAGAGGTGCGGCAATCGGTGAAGCGCTGGACAACTCGTTCGCGCTAGTTGGACTGTTCCAGATCAGTTTTTTTCGGCCCACTTATCCTCTGCCATCCTCAGCTTTTCCACACTACGAGGGCGACGAAACCTTTGTGGAATAAGGCTTCTCGCAGACCTGCGTAGTGTCAATCTTTTTCGCTGGCGTGGCGTGGGACGCGCGTTGGTACCTGCTGCAGAAAGCGTTGACAAATTTTTCCCGCCAGTTAGAATACGCGGAGTTTTTTGCCACTAGAATTAAATCAATGAGCCCCGAACTCCTCGACTCCGTCCTTCTGCAAACCGACTATCCAGAGCTTGAGTTGCACGCCAGCGGGAAGGTTCGCGACGTTTACCGTCTCGATAATGAGCATTTACTGTTCGTGGCTACCGACCGCATTTCGGCGTTCGACTACGTTCTCGCCACCGGCATTCCGCACAAGGGCCGGGTACTGACGCAAATTTCTTTGTTCTGGTTCGACTTTCTCAAAGATGCCGTGCCCAGCCACGTCGTCACCGCCGATGTCGATCGTTATCCCTCCGCCCTGCGCCAGTACGCTGACGAACTTCGCGGCCGCTCGATGATTGTCATGCGCGCGGAAATGTTTCCGGTTGAGTGCGTGGTGCGCGGCTACCTCTCCGGTTCCGGATGGAAAGAGTACAAGGCGAGCGGCAAAGTGTGCGGCATCCCCCTGCCGGCAGGATTGAAAGAATCGGACGCCCTTCCAGACCCGATCTTCACGCCCGCGACAAAAGCCACCACCGGCCACGACATCAACATTTCATTTGAAGAAATGTGCAAACTGGTCGATCCCGGGCTGAGCCGGCAATTGCGCGATATCAGCCTCAAGATCTACAAGAAAGCTGCCGATTATGCGCGGCAGCACGGTATCATCATCGCCGATACCAAGTTTGAATTTGGTCTAACCGGCCAGGGAATCACCCTGGCGGATGAAGTTCTTACTCCGGATTCTTCGCGCTTCTGGCCGGCCGACAAGTATCAGCCGGGCAAAGCGCAGGATTCCTACGACAAACAGTACGTACGGGACTACCTCGAAGAAATTCGCTGGAACAAGCTGCCGCCCGCGCCTGCCCTCCCCCAGGAGGTTGCGCGACGAACCAGCGAGAAGTACCTCGAGGCGTATCGACAACTGACGGGACGCGAGTTGGAGATTTAGCCACCGCGCGCTCGGAGCTTGAGCATGGGCGTTGCGGACTGGATCATTCTGGCATTTCTGCTGTTCTCGGTGGCCACAGCCGCCTGGGAAGGTTTCTTTCACGAAGCCTTTGGACTGGCGGGCTTGGTGGTTGGGTATCTGCTCGCCGCGTGGCAGTATCGGCGGCTGGCGGACTGGTTTGAGCCCATTTTGAAGCAGCCGTGGCTAGGCGAAATCGGCTCGTTCCTGATTATTTTTTTCGCGGTCATGATCGTCGCCTGGCTGGCCGGACGGTTGGCGCGCTGGATGATGAAGGAAGCGGGCTTGACCGCATTGGATCGGACACTGGGTGGGTTGCTGGGCCTGTTGCGCGGCAGCCTGATCGTGGCGATCGTGCTCGTGGCGATGGCGGCCTTCGCGCCCGCCGCGCGGTGGCTGCCGGGTTCGCAGCTGGCTCCATATTTTCTGGTCGCAGGAAGGGCCGCGATCTGGTTGGCGCCCTCAGACTTGCGCCACCGGTTCGACGAGGGGCTGGATTACTTGCGGAAATCGCGTTCCGCAACCCAGGCGCCCGCCGCGCCCGCCAAGTAGTGTTTGCGGTTCGTGGTTCCAGGATTTGAGTTGCGGAAACGAGAGGACACCGTGAAAGATCAACTGGAAGCGCTCATTTTTCAAATGTACAGAAGCAATATTCTTTATTCCGAAGCAGTTCGCGAATTCAAGAAGCGGTTCATCGTGACCGTGCTCGAAGAGAATCGAGGCAACCAGTGCAAGGCAGCGCGGGAATTGGGCATGCATCGCAACACTCTCAGCCGCACCATGCAGGAATTGAAGATTGACGTCCGCCAGTTGCGCGAAGGCGCGAAGCGTCCGCCGCGCAGCGCGCGCCCTGTGAGCCTGGAGCGCAAAGCCGTTCGATAAAACCAGTCGAGAGTCATTGCCAAAAAAGGCGGTCCCGGTTGGGACCGCCTTTTGTTTATCGGTTCTACTGGGTACTGGCAACTGGCTACTGTCTCTAATGTGCCGCCGGCTTCTTGTGGACGGGCGGTTTATGAGTCGGAGGAGCCGCTTTAACCAGCAGAGCCCCATCCTTCATGGTGACCACGAAGGGCTTCGCAACGTAGGACACCGGCGTGCCCTCAAACTGCAAGTCGGTATCCGCTTTCGGCATCTGGCGGGCGGGGATCGCGGCGGTCATGCTCAACTCAATATCCGCACGCTTGGCATCGATGTCGTCCGAGCTGCCGGCGAGTTTCAGGCTTTTCGGCGAATCGATGGACATAATGTGAGCCACCATTTGCAGTGGTTTGCCGTTGAGAGCGCTCCACACTTTGGCAGCATCTTCCTGCTTCCCTTCGGAAAGGCACAACTGCCACTCGGCAAAACTCATTTCCTCGACCTTCTTGGTCTTCAGCAAGTCGGCACACTGGTCGGCCGGAGTCGGAGGAATGTATTGCTTGATGGCGAAGCCGGCCGGCGGCAGCGTTGTCGCCGCGGTTTGCGCCAGCAATTCGTTCCAGCCGTCCTCGGCGCCGTGATACTTGACGTACTTGCTCTTTCCGAACTTGAGCACGTCGGCCTTGCCCTTGGGATCGCCAATCAGGTTCGCCGCCCTGGCGATGAAGAACAGCCCATCCAGCGGCTTCTCCGTCGGGCCGGGTGTGAGATACGCCAGCGCGAGCGGATAGATGTTGCTCACGTCGTTCGGATCGCCTTCGACGGCCGCCCTCAGATACTGCTCGGCCTTGGCGTAGTCCTTGTTCTGAAACGCGGCCATGCCCCCCGCGCCGTTGAAAATTCCGTTGGCCTGCGTCTTGAACTTTTGATAGTCGGCGTCCGACATTCCGTCCGGCTTCGGCCAAGTCGGCAGTACCTGCAGGCCCTTCTCCCCGTACTGAGCTGCATCGACCAGGTCCTGCGGCGTTTTTGCAGTGGTCCGCTTCGCGAAGGCCAACAAGACCAGGGCCTTCATGTTATTGGGATTGACCTGCAGCACTTTCTGCGCGGTCTCGATCATTTTGGGGAGATTGCCCGCCAGCTGGTAGGCACCCATCAGCTGTTCGAGCGCCTCTTCCTTCATCACGCTGTTGGGATATTGCGTGATAAAGGCCTCGAAGCCGCTGATCTTAGCTGCGGGATCCTGCTGCCCGAGTGCGCCGACGTAGGCGTTATACTCCGCCTGATCTTTGATCTCTTTCTTTTGTTGCGGCGGGGCTGCGGCTGGCGCTGGATTCTGCTGCGGCTGGGCCGGAGCGGAAGCGGTTTGAGCGACGGCGGTAACAGCGGCTACCAGCAACATCGCGAGAAGAATCTTCTTCATTTCCTGTGGCTCCTTAACACTTCGGGGAAGCTGGAATCGACATCCTGCCCGGCGCACTCGACCCCGTTCAGGGGAACGGTCTCGCGCATCCTGGGCCGCCTGTAAGATATTTGGCGGCTTAAGATTAGTCCGGTGTGCGGATTATAAGGATGTAGTTCCCCTAAGGCAAGCCAGTTGCTGCCTTGGCCCCGTTACACACTTCGATGCCGAAAACGCCAGAGCGGGATGGATTGCGGCAACCCTCCCGGTCAGCCGAAAGAGCTACGATCTACCCCAAAGGAGCCATCCCCATGACTGATTCCACGAATTCCGCGCTCGCCGGGCAAGTCGCCGTCATTACGGGTGCAGGACGAGGCATCGGCGCCGCCATCGCTGAGACACTGTCGGGCCTGGGGGCGCGTACCGTTTTTTGCGGACGCCCCCGCCCCGCTCTCGAAGCTACGTGCACAGCCATTCACAACCACGGCGGGCAAAGTACTGTCATGGAGTGCGACGTCACCGACCTGCGCTCCGTAGGATCTGTAGCCGAGCGAGTGGATCGTACTTTCGGCAAGCTCGACATTCTCGTCAATAACGCCGGGATCGGAGGCGGCCTCGGCCCGCTACACCAGCTCTCGCCCGACGTCTGGGAGCAGGTGATGAACACCAATCTGCGCGGCGTGTACTACTGCATCCGCAGCTTTGCGCCGCTCATGATCCGCGCCCGCACCGGCCACATCATCAACATCTCGTCGCTCGCGGGCAAGAATGCGCTCCCCAATGGAGCCGCGTACTCGGCGTCGAAATGGGGACTCAACGGATTGACGTACTCTGTGGCCGAGGAGTTGCGAGTGCACAACATTCGCGTCTCCGTCATCTGCCCGGGATCCGTGAGTACGGAGTTCAGCCCGCACGCGGGAAAGAACGCCGAGAAAATGCTGCAATCTGCCGACGTCGCTCATGCGGTGGCTATGGTTGTGACCCAGGCGCCGCAATCGTTCGCCAGCGAAATCTTGCTGCGGCCGACGCAGAAACCGTAGGGGGACTATTCCGCAGGCGAGAGGCTGACCTTTCCCTCCGCGTGGCGTCTAATGGCGGGGGATGAATTATGTGCCGACGCGTGCAACGTCTGGCCCTGCCAGCACTACTAGCGCTGTTATCGATAGAACAACTGCCAGCCCAGCAGCCATCACCGCCAGACCGGGACCGCAGGAATCTCGCTCGCCTGGAGCAGCAAATCGAGCCCTTGCGGGACCGGCTGAAGATTCCCGGCCTTCAGGCAGTGGTGTTACGCGATCAGAAGGTGATCTGGGTGAAAGCCTTCGGCTATGGCGACCTCGAACACCGCGTCCCCGAGACCGTCGCGACGCCGCAACACATCGCTTCCCTGACTAAAACATTTGCCGCGATTCTTGTGATGCAGCTCGTGGAACAAGGAGACCTCAGTCTCGACGAGCCAATCAGCCACTATTCGTCAGACTTCAAAGACGAGCGTGTAAAGATCAAACATCTTCTCAGTCACACGTCTGAGGGCAATCCGGGCGACGCATACAGCTACTCCGGCGAACGCTACGACTACCTCACCGCGGTGTTGGAAAGCAAGACAGGCAAGCCCTTCCGCCAGTTGATCGTCGAGACCTTTCTCGACCCCCTTGACATGGAGGACAGTGTGCCCGGCCACGACCTGCTCAGCGAGGGAGACAAATGGACGCCGCTGCTAGGCAAGAACCGGGTTGAGCTTTATCAGAAAGTCCTGGCTCGCCTCGCACAGCCGTACCGTCTCTACGGAGAGGAGATCATTCACGCCCCGTATCCGCCGCGGGAGATTCGCGCGGCCGCGGGCCTGATCTCAACCGTGAACGACATGGCGAAGTATGACGTGGCGATTGATCAGCACCGCTTCTTGAAAAAGGAAACCCAGGAGCGGATGTGGACACCCTTCATCTCCAACAGCGGCAAACCGCTGCCCCACGGACTAGGCTGGTTCTCTGAAACTTATCGCCGCGAGAAGCTGATCTGGCACTATGGATATTGGCCGGACTCGTTCTCGGCCACCTACGTAAAGATCCCTTCGCGAAACCTGTCTTTCATCCTGCTGGCCAACAGTGATGCGGCCAGCGCGCCCTTCTACTACACCGGCGGAATCGAATCGTCAGTCTTCGCCTGCACGTTCCTACGCCTTTTCCTCTTCCAGGATGCTGTAGGCGAAACCCTACCCGATCCCAACTGGTCGCTGGACGAGGTGGGCTTTTCCGCCGACCTGACCCGTCTGCGGCACCGGGCCCGGGGCTACGACTATGGCTGTGAGGAGCTTTCGCACGCCGCCGTGGAAAAATGGCTGTCGGAAAAGCGCGCCAGTGCACACAAGGAGACCAAACTGGATCCGGCCGTCCTGACCCAGTACAGCGGCCAATATCGTCTCAGTCCGAACCGCGTCTTCACGGTCTCCCCGGAAGGCGGCCATCTGTGGATCGATGCGCCACGTGACTTCAAGTCCGAACTGTTCGCAGAAGGAGAAGATCATTTCTTCCTCAAGACTCTCGACCTGGAAATCACATTCGCGCGCGACGAAAAGGGGAAAAGCAAACGCATTGACTTCGACGCTTCCGGAGACAAGTTCAGTGCTAGCAAAGTACCTTAGCGAAACTGCGGAAAAACCGGGCCGGACGCCATTTTGACCTCAGGGCCTAAAAGCCGAGACTCCAAGCCAGCCCGTTATCGCAGTACTGAAGCGCTACGCCACGCAAATGCGAGGCGGCATCGAGTCATTAGGTAGAGAGACGGACTTGCCCTCGTTGTTCGGGGAGCCTATTTCTTGAACAAATTATCGAACGCCTGCCGCGCGTCGTTGGGGCGAGCCATGCCCTTGCTAGAGGTCTCTTTTTCAATCGACACGCGCATGGAGTAGAACGAGCAGTCGTTGCGCTTGTCCTTGGGCGAGATTCGTTCCGCAATCGGCTGGTTGCATTCAAAACGGCTGGAGGGATCAAAGTGCTCGCACTGCTTGCAGGAGTGGAGTTCGAAGCCACATTTCGGACATTGCCCGACCGGCTCGGAAATGGACTGCAACAGCGTTCCACACTGCGCGCAGCGGGATACGGTCCGCGTTCCTGGCATGTTGATCGGCCGCGGGCCGAAGGTATTGTCTTTCCGCGAACCAGCCGGTTTCTCCACCCTTTTCTGCGGCTCGTTGCCGGAATCCTGGTATCCGCGCTGCCGGTACTTGCGGTCCGACAAGGAAGCCTCCTGAAAACGCCTCATTCTGCGCCTTTTGCCTGCCGCGCACAAGGGCCTTTCGACCGCGCCCGGGAATTCCCCATGTAGAAACTTGCTTCCGTAGAGCCCTCATCCCAGACTCGACCGTGAATTGTTTTTCACATATCCCGGTGCTACCATCCGAGTAGGTAGAGACTGAGGAGGAAAGATATGTCGGATCGTGACGGCAACAGTTTTGTGTGGTTTTTGGCGGGTCTCGGCATAGGAGCCGTCGTCGGCGTACTGTATGCGCCGCGTTCCGGAGAAGAGACACGCGAAGTTCTCCTCTCCAAGGCACAGGAAGGATGTGAACGAGTTCGCCAGCAGACTCGCCGCGCTCGCGAGCAGGCAGGCGACTGGATGGATCGCGGCCGAGACGTTATCGGCCAGCAGAAAGAGCAGTTCCGCGCCGCCTATGAAGCGGGCCGACAGGCCTATCGTGAGACCACCGCTGCGGGAACCGAGCCGCCCAGCGGCGTCTAAGAACGTCGCCAGCACCGGGGAGTGCCCATGGATGACAATCTGCTAAGAGTCTTTATCGCGCTGACCGCATTCGCCGTCGTGATTCAGGCGGGAATTCTGGTTGCGCTCTACCTTGCGGTGCGCAAGAGCACGGCGAAGATGGAGGCGCTGGCCACAGAAGTGACGACCAAAGCTCTCCCCACGCTGGAGACCGCGCAGAGCATGCTGGTCGAGCTGCGTCCCAAGATCGAGACGCTGGCCAGCAACGCCGCGGACTCGACGACCATCCTTCGCGTGCAACTGTCGCGCCTCGATGCTACCTTGAGCGACGTCCTCGACCGCACGCGTTTGCAAGTGATCCGGGCCGATGAACTTCTCAACCGCACCATGGACAAAGTCGAAGAGACAACGGAAGTCGTCCACAAAACCGTGGTTTCGCCGCTGCGCCAGGTCTCCGGCCTGATGAGCGCGATCAGCACCGGAGTCGAAGTCTTCCTCGGTCAGAAGCGCCGCCAGCCCCGCAACGGCATGGGCGTTCCGCAGGACGAGATGTTTATCTAGAGTGCTAGTGTCGCGCGGGCGCCCCCGCCCGCGTGACCGTTTGCAAGTTACGGACACAGTTCGACCTCACTTCGCGCATGCCGCACTTAGTTGGTCCTTCACCACCTGTCCACCCTTCATCACGAAAGGAATGCGCTCCAGAATCGTGACGTCGTCCAGTGGGTTTCCATTCACAGCGATCATGTCCGCAAACTTCCCGGCATCCAGGCTGCCTACGCGGTCCGACCAATTCATCACGTCGGCCGCCCAGGTGGTCGCCGACTGAATCGCCTGCATCGGCGTTAACCCATACTTCACCATGTAGAAGAACTGCTTGCCGTTTTGACCAAACGGAATCGACCCCGTATCCGTGCCGTAGCCCACCTTCACCCCTGCCTGGACTGCTCGTCGAAAGCTATCGCGCTGTTTCTGTCCCAGCATTCTCTCCTTTGTCAGATTCTCCTCGGTATAGCCGTATTCCTTGCCGTGTTGCAGGATGAAATCGTCGTCGTAAATGTCCGCCACCAGGTAGGTGCCATGCTCCTTCATCAGGCGGATCGCTTCATCGTCCAGAACGCTCCCATGCTCGATCGTGTCCGCGCCCGCTTTCACCGCTTCGATGATGGCGCGCGTTCCATGCGCATGAGCCGCCACTTTCTTCCCGTGACGATGTCCCTCGGCGACAATCGCCGCCATTTCCTCCGGAGAAAACTGCACGTCGTCCGGAAGGTCGCCCTGCGAAAATACGCCTCCGCTGGAACAGAACTTCACCCAGTCGGCCCCATACTTGAGCACCTCACGCACTTTCTCCTGAACAGCGGCCACGCCATTGGCAACGCCTTCATCCGCATAGTGAAATTCCGGCGCCAGATAGGTGTAGTCGCAATGGCTGCCCGTGCTGCCGATCATCGGACCGGTCACCTGCATGCGTGGTCCTGGGATGTCGCCGGCATTGATGCCATCACGCAGTGCCACATCCGCATACCGCGAAGATCCGACGTTTCGAACCGTCGTGAATCCCACGTTCAGCGTCATTCGCGCGCCCTTCGCGCCGATGATCGCCATCCGCGGCCCGGACAATGTGTGAAACGCAACGCCATGGAACTCCGGTTCGTCGTTGAGGTGCGTGTGCAGATCGATCAACCCGGGAAGCAAAGTAACATTGCCCAGATCCAGAACCTTCGTCCCGGGCGGCATGGTGAGCTCGCCGCTGCGGCCGACCGCCTGAATTCGCTCGCCTGCGATGAGAACAATGGGATTCTCCAAAACTCGTCCATTCTTGGTGTCAATCAACCGCGCCGCTTTGATGGCAAGCGACGGAACGGCATTCGGGTCTTGAGCGGCGGCCACCGCCACAAACATCACCACTGCAAGCGACATTATGATTCGGATTTTCATGGATTCTCCGCGACTGGAATTCGATGCGCTACGAAATCCTTCCCAGCGTAGCGGTACGTCAGACTATCAACCGTGCCTCCCACTCTTGTGGAAAACACCACATGTCCCAGAAAATTGCGCTCCAGGAACTCGGTTGCGGAAAGCGGGACAAGCGGCGTCCGAAAACTCCCGAGTTCCAGCAGCAGCGCAGCGCCATCGGACGTCAACGTACACTTTCCATTAGGAGCAAAATAGTCCGGCCCAAACTGGTACTGCCCGGCATATGAGGCGAGCTCGGGTTGCGGGATTTTAATGGCCCGAAGGGCCGGTGGCTTCTCGGGCTGTTCTCCGAGGACAATGGCGCCCAGCGCTGCGGCGATCGGATCCTGCGAAACCGTGGCATAGCTGTTGCTGAGCACAATGACGGTGGCGTCATCGTCGGGAAAGCGATCCAGTTGTGCCGTAAACCCCGGACTGCGGCCATTGCTCGACATCACGCGGTGTCCGAAGCGGTTGCGGTTGAACCAGCCAAAGCGATTCCCTCGGCCCTCGACGAAATACTTCTGGCGCGTAGCCGACTTCAAAAGCGTTTCGGTGTTGAGGGCCCGGTCGAAGCGGTAGAGATCGTCTACGGTCGAGTACAGCGACCCGTTGCCCGTCTTGTTGGACCAGTCAAGGTACGGCGCTTTTTCGTAGGAGCTCGCACCCGCAGGCTCGTATCCCGACGCAGCCAGCGGAATTAAACGCAGGGCCTCGCCGTCGTGCCCGGAGTTGGTCATTCCCGCCGGATCGAGGATGTGCTTGCGCACATAGTCCCCGTAGATCTCGCCGCTTACTTTCTCCAGAATCAAGGCCAGCAGGTTGTAGTTGGAGTTGCTGTAGCGGTAGTCGGCGCCAGGCTGGAAATCGGGCGGCAGACCTGAAAACTTGGCCACCAACTGCTCGATTGTGTGCGGGCTGCGAGCAAACGCATCGTAGTCAGGAAGATCGTTGACATTCGGAATTCCAGACGTGTGGGTCAGCAGATGTTCCAGCGTGATTCGGTCGCCATTGGGGAAGTCTGGGACGAAACGCGAAATCGGATCGCTGATGTTCAGCTTTCCCTGCTCCTGTAACTGGAGGATCGCCATCGCGGTGAACGGCTTCGACACGGACGCAATGTGGAAGCGCGTTGCCGGCGAATTCGGAACCTGCAGCTCGTAATTCGCCATCCCATAGCCGCGCTCAAACAAGACCCGGCCCTTACGCGCGACCAGTACAGCTCCGCTGAAGTTATTGGTTTCCGCGAATGGTTGGAGGTAGGCCTCGATCTGGCTAGCGACCTGGGAATCCGAAACGGTTTGCCCAGTTACGCTGACGCCGAAGAAGACACAGACAATCCAGAGAACAGGGGTGAGACGCAGGGTTTTGCTGGACATTGCGTCCAGCATTCTACTCCGAGTTGCTGCGCCCAGTTGGAACCGCCCCAAGGCCAGTCAGCGGCGGGCTTGCAGGATCTGTTCTTTCGGGCTCTCCACCGAACTAGCTCCTTCCAGCGAGCGCGCACGCGCCCCATGAAAAAAGAGAAGGTGGACAAAGAACATCACAACCAGCACCGCTCCGAAGGTACACACGATGGTCGCTCCCGTCGGCAGGTCGAGCAGTACCGAAAAATAAACTCCCAGCGCTGAGACCAGAGTCCCCATTGTCCAGCCGATCGCCAGCCGCCTGCCAATCTTGTCGGCGAACAACATAGCGCCCACCGACGGCACAATCAGGTAGCAGAACACCAGAAGCACACCCGCAATCGCCACCGAAGATGTCACAACAAAACCAAACGAAGCGTAGAACAGAAAATCCCAGAGCCGGATACTCAACCCGCTGGCTTCAGCCTTCGCGGGATCGGTCGAGATCAGCAGAAACTTTTTGCGGAAGAAGTAGTGAAAC
>JACXTT010008174.1_pt1 | contig 14569 bp, 10 predicted proteins | sample 9270951 | NCBI WGS metagenome assembly JACXTT01 (sample SAMN15532306, study PRJNA645909) | rock metagenome | isolation source: weathered quartz diorite | place: Puerto Rico | collected 2017-06-21
AAATCACGCACCTTGAGCAGGCTTACTTCTTCGAAAACGCCAATCCGGGCGAGGGTGCACACGACTTTGGCGTGCGTGCGGCGGGATGGTTGGAGACCAAAATTCTCGAAGTCGGGCCGGACAAGGTGGCCGCCTTTATTGCCGAACCGGTGCAAGGGGCAGGTGGTGTGATCATCCCGCCTGATAGCTATTGGCCAGAGATCCAGCGCATCGTTGATAAATACGGCATCTTGCTGATCAGTGACGAAGTGATTTGTGCCTTTGGACGCCTGGGGCACTGGTTTGCCTACGAAAAATTTGGCTACAAGCCTGACCTGATCACCTTTGCCAAGGCCATTACCAGTGGCTACATCCCATTGGGTGGAGTCATGGTGGGCAACCGTGTGGCCCAGGTGTTGATAGAGAAGGGGGGCGAATTTGCCCACGGCTACACCTACAGCGGCCATCCGGTGGCCTGTGCGGTGGCGTTGGCAAACCTGGAGATCATGGAGCGTGAAAACCTGGTGGACCGGGTGCGCGAGGATGTGGGCCCCTACCTGGCACGGAAGTTTGCGGAATTAGAATCCCACCCCCTGGTCGGGTCGGCGGAAACCTGTGGTTTCGTCGGGGGCATGGTGCTGGTTAAAGACAAGAAGACCAAGGCCCGTTTTCGCTCCGAACAGGAAATCGGCATGGTTTGCCGTGGCCACTGTTTCGCCAATGGATTGATCATGCGCGCCGTGGGGGACCGGATGATCATTGCGCCGCCCCTGACCATGACACATGCACAAATTGATGAGATGGTGGCTTTGATCGTTCAATGCCTGGATTTGACGTACGCCGACGCCCGGAAAAACGGCTGGCTGGCATAGGGATTGCATGGGTGTGGTTGGGTGGTGCCGGGCATTAGCATTGCGCCCGGTACCTGATGGTTGGTGCAGGCGTGTAAAAATTATTGTTTGGTAGTTTTCTTGATTCCTAGGAGATTAAATTGGTCAAAACATTTGGAACACAGTTGATGGGCAAGCTCCTCGGTGGGCTGGCCCTTGCCGGTTTGATGACGTTTGCCGCTACCTCGGCCATCGCGCAGGAGGAAAAGGTTCTCAATATCTACAACTGGTCGGACTAAATCGCCGAAGACACCCTGGCGAATTTTGAAAAAGAAACCGGAATCAAGGTTCGCTACGACACCTACGACAACAACGAAATCCTGCACGCCAAGCTGGTCGCCGGCAAGACTGGATATGACATCGTGGTGCCATCCTCCACCTTTGCACGCCTGCAGATCGACGGTGGCCTGCTTGCCAAGCTCGATAAGTCGCAATTGCCCAACCTGAAAAACCTGGACCCGGAAATGCAGGCCCAGATTGCCAACATCGATCCGGGTAACCAGTACCTGGTCAACTGGCTGTGGGGTTACACCACGATTGGTATCAATACCGCCAAGGTCAAGGCTGCGCTGGGATCCGAACCCATGCCCGCCAATGTCTGGGAACTGTTCTTCAATCCCAAGTACATCAGCAAGCTCAAAGGTTGCGGTGTGTCAGCGTTGGACAGTGCGACTGAAATCCTGCCTGCAGCCCTGCACTACCTGGGCAAGGACCCATTCAGCAAGAACCCGGGTGATTACCAGGAAGCCACTGCGCTGCTGAAATCGGTGCGCCCCTACGTGACGCTGTTTAGTTCGTCCGGTTACATCAATGACATGGCCAGCGGTTCCATCTGTATGGCCCTGGGTTGGAACGGTGACATCAATATTGCACGCAGCCGAGCCATTGAGGGCAAGACGGGGCAGGACGTGGTGGCCTTGGTGCCCAAGACAGGTGGCATCTTGTTCTTCGACATGATGGCCATTCCTGTGGATGCAGCCCACCCCAAAAATGCGCTGGCATTCATGAACTACATCATGCGCCCCGAAGTACATGCTTCGCTGACCAACAAGGTGAAATACGCCAACATCAACAAGGAATCCCGCAAGTTCGTCAATCCGGAGATTTTGAAGAACCCTTCCGCATATCCAACGTCTACCGAGATGGCCACCATGATTGCTCCCAAGGCATTGACCAACGATGTCCGCCGTCTGGCAACGCGCGCCTATACCTCGTTCAAGACAGGTCTGTAATTTCGCGTAGCAGTCAGAAAAAAAAGGACAACCCGGTGGCAATGAACTTGAATTCCAGGGCAAGCGTGGCACCCGCCAATGGCGCTCCCTTCTTGCAAATCAAACGCGTGGTCAAGAAATTTGACGATGTGTTTGCGGTAGATGAAGTGACGCTGGACATCCAGCAGGGCGAAATCTTTGCGCTGCTGGGCTCATCAGGGTGTGGCAAGTCCACCTTGCTGAGAATGCTGGCCGGGTTCGAGGTTCCTACGTCTGGGCAAATTCTGCTGGCAGGGCAGGACATAGTGGAGTTGGCTCCGTATGAGCGCCCTATCAACATGATGTTCCAGAGCTATGCCTTGTTTCCGCACCTCACCGTGTGGGACAACATCGCGTTTGGACTGCGTCGCGATGGCATGCCCAAGGACCAGATCGAAGAGCGCGTCACCCAAATGCTCAGCCTGGTACAGCTCAAGCAATACGCCAAGCGCAAGCCTCACCAGTTGTCCGGTGGCCAGCAACAACGTGTCGCCCTGGCGCGCAGTCTGGCCAAACGCCCCAAGCTGCTGCTGCTGGACGAACCGTTGGGCGCGCTGGATGCCAAACTGCGCCAGCAGACCCAGTTGGAACTGGTCGGCATCATCGAGCAAGTCGGCGTGACCTGTGTCATGGTCACCCACGACCAGGAAGAAGCCATGACCATGGCCACCCGTATCGGTGTCATGAGCGAAGGCAAGATACTGCAGATTGGCCAGCCCTCAGACATCTATGAGACGCCCAACTGCCGCTTTGTGGCTGACTTCATCGGCAGCGTCAACCTCTTCAAAGGCAAGGTCGAGATTGACCAGCCCGACCATGTTGTCATCGCCACCCCGGAGTGCAAGCACTACGTCAGCCACGGTATTACCGGCACTTCTGGCATGGACGTGCACGTGGCCGTGCGCCCCGAGAAAATGTCCATCCGCCCCACACCGCCTACAGATGCCGAGCGCGAATCCCTGGCAGAAGTCGGTTTCAACATGGCGCAGGGCGTCATTGAGAACCTGGCCTACTTGGGCAGTCTGACAACCTACCACGTCAAGTTGACCACCGGCATGGTCGTCAAGGTGACCCACACCAACGCTGCGCGCCACGATGCCACCCAGCTTACCTGGGGCGACAGCGTCTACGTGTGGTGGTGCGGCAGTGACGTCGTGGTTCTGACCCGTTGAGCACCATGGCAAGTACTACGCTCAAGCGCTTCTCGCTGTACGACAAGCTTACCGGCTCCTGGGGCAGGACGGCCGTCATCGGCATGCCCATGGTGTTCCTGCTGGTCGTCTTTCTGCTGCCTTTTTTGGTGGTTTTCAAGATCAGTCTCTCGGAGATGGATGCCGTCTTCTTCCGCGACGTGCTGACGTGGAAGGACGATGTCATTGCCCTGACCCTGCGTTATGGCAACTACATCAGTCTGACCCAGGACTCGCTGTACTTCGAGGCCTACCTCAGTTCCCTCAAGTTCGCCGCCATCACGACCTGCATCTGCCTGAGCATTGCCTACCCGTTTGCCTACTTCATGGCCCGCAGTCCGGCCGACAAACGCCCGGCACTTCTCATGCTGGTGATGTTGCCCTTCTGGACATCGTTCTTGCTGCGTGTCTATGCCTGGAAGATGTTGCTGTCGGATGCAGGCGTCATCAACAACGTGTTGCTGTCCCTAGGCGTCATTGCCGAGCCCATCAAGATGATGAACACGCCGTTCTCGCTGGTGCTGGGCATGGTCTACACCTACGTCCCCTTCATGATCCTGCCGCTGTACGCCAACTTGGTGAAGATGGACCTGCGACTGCTGGAAGCCGCTCTGGACCTGGGTGCCACGCCCTGGCAGGCCTTCTGGCGCATCACCGTGCCGCTGTCCAAGAGCGGCATCATCGCCGGCTCCATGCTGGTCTTCATCCCCTGTGTCGGTGAGTTCGTGATCCCCGAACTGCTGGGCGGCCCCCAGACGTTGATGATCGGACGCGTGCTGTGGGACGAGTTCTTCAGTAACAACGACTGGCCCATGGCCGCCACCGTGGCCGTGGTCATGGTGCTGCTGATCATCGTGCCGCTGGCCCTCTTCAACAAATACCAGGCCGAAAGCACCCAAGGAGGCCGCGCATGAAAGCCAACGCTGGTCGTCTGACCTCCCGCTTCTGGATGGCGGCAGTGTTCCTGTTCCTGTACCTGCCCATCATCACGCTGATTCTGCTCAGCTTCAACGCCAGTCCCATGGTCACCAGTTGGGGCGGTTGGTCGCTGCGCTGGTACAGCGCATTGGCCCAGGACAGCGAAATCATCGCGGGCTTCCAGCTCTCGCTAGAGATCGCTTTCATGACCGCCTGCTCCTCCGTCATCCTGGGTACCCTGGCGGCCTTGTCGCTGCACCGTTTCAAGCGCTTCCCGGGGCGCACCCTGTTTGCCGGCATGGTCAATTCACCGCTGGTCATGCCAGAAGTCATCATTGGCTTGTCTCTGCTGCTCATGCTGGTGTCTGTGCAAAAGGCATTTGGTTTCCCCGAGCGCGGCGCGATGACCATTTGGCTGGGCCACACCCTGTTGGGCATGGCCTACGCCACCGTGGTGGTGCTCTCGCGCCTGCAGGAAATGAGCCCTTCGCTTGAGGAGGCAGCACAGGACTTGGGCTGCCGCCCCTTGCAGGTGTTCTTCCTGGTGACCCTGCCGTTGATCGTGCAGGCCATTGGTTCAGCCTGGCTGCTGACCTTCACGCTGTCGCTGGACGACGTGGTGCTGTCGGCCTTCCTGAACGGGCCGGGCTCCACCACCATGCCCATCACCATCTTCAGTCGTGCACGTCTGGGTCTGAGTCCCAGCGTGAATACCGTGGCCACGCTCACGGTGGCAGTGGTCAGCATGGGCGTGCTGGGCGCCAGCATTCTGATGGCGCGCACGGAGCGCCGGCGTGCCCAGGAAATGGCTGCGGCTTACCGCGGTAGCTGAATCTGCAATGTGGTTTGTATGTATGTGGTTTCGATTTCAATCAGGAGAATAAGATGAGCTTTGAAAGAAAATTACTTGTAGTTGCTCTCGCAAGCGTGCTGCCCATGGCCAGCGCCTGTGCCCAGTCCGCGGCAGACCTGCAAAAGGAGATCGCGGCGCTCAAGGCACAGCTGCAGGCGCTGCAGCAAAAGGTCGAGGCCATTGGCGCCAAGCCTGCAGCGGCCCCCGCCGCACCCGCTGAAGCGGCCGTGACGCCCCAGCAGGTCAACCGCCTGGAGCAGCGCATGGACCTGGCCGATGACACCGCAGAGAAGGCTGGATTCAAAGGGCTCAAGATCAATGGGACGATTGAGGCGGGCGCCTGGTACGACTCCCAGATTCACAGCAATAACTTTGGCGCATCCTCGGGCTCGACGACGGATGACAAAACCTTCAGTGGCGTGGGCATGCTGCAGATCACCAAAGAGTCGCAGGACGGCGAAGGCGTGGATTGGACTCTGCGCATCCTGCCTGGCGCTGACGCTGCCAACATGATCCACGAGGCCTCGCTGTCCATTCCCATGGACAAGGAAAACCGCATCATGGGTGGCTTCATTCCCGATTTCCAGGGCTACGAATACGTATTCCCCAATGCGAACCCAACCCTGGGCAACCAGCTGATCAGCCACAACGCGCTGTATGACCTGGCCGGGGCCACCCAGTACGCCGGCTTGGGCATGGCGCATACCTTTGCCAACAATACCTATGCCTTCAAGTGGCTGGTGGGTAACGTCGACCCTGGCACGGATACGGGGGCAGATACCACCAAGCCCTATTTCAACGGCTCCAAAGACCGCAGCGTGGCGCTGGCCTACCGTGCGGACTGGTTCATCAATGAGTTCGCCTACATCGGTTTGTCGGGTCTGCATGGCTCCGTCAACCGCAACTTCCGCGTCATGGCGGTGGACGGTGGTTACACCCACGGTGACTGGCAGTTCAACGGCCAGCTCAGCTCGGGCTGGATGCGCAATGCCGCCAGCAACGGCAATGACGCCGAGTGGACCGGCCTGTCTGCGCTGGTGGGCTACAAGCTCACACCGCGCCTGCAGCTGATCGGCCGTGCCGACTACCTGGAGAACGGCAAGAACGGTGGCGGTACCTATGTGGCCCTGGCCCCCGCAGCACCGGATGGTGTGACCGCGCTGGACAGCACGGCCAATGGTCTGGGACCGGTGCGCGAGTCTGACGGCCTCACGACGCTGGACCCGAATACGGGTGCCAATCTGACCCGCCTGACTATTGGCACCAACTACCAGATCAATACCACTACCCAGTGGAAGCTGGAGTACCGCCTGGACCAGTCCACGGGGTACAACTTTGTGGATGCCAATGGTGTGGCTACGCGTAACCGCAGCCGTATCGGGACGGCCTTCGTGCTGTCGTTCTGATAGCTTCAGAGTAGCTTGAAGCAGCGGGGTGGCAGCAATGCCACCCCGTTTCCATTTGCAGGGTGTGATGGTGCCAATTCTTGGCAAATCGATGTGTCCAGTGGATGATGCTGGCTTGTAACCGGGTGTATTGATATGAACGATTCCAAACTTTCTGCACAGCCTGTTTTCGATGGACGTGCCTTGATCGCTGGCAAGCGCGTAGCGGCCAAAGACGGCCAGGTCTTTGACTGTGTTTCTCCGGTCGATGGCCGGGTACTGACCCAAGTGGCGCGCTGCGCCCAGGCCGATGTGGATGCTGCGGTGGCTTCGGCCCGCAAAGCCTTTGAGGACCGGCGCTGGAGCGGCATGGCGCCAGCGGCGCGCAAGCGCGTCATGGTCCGTTTTGCCGATCTGTTGCTGCAGCATGCCGACGAATTGGCGCTGACCGAGACCCTGGATATGGGCAAACCGGTCAAGTACGCGCGCGCCGTGGATGTGAACAGTGCCGCCAATTGCATCCGCTGGTACGGCGAGGCCGTGGACAAGGTCTACGATGAAATTGCACCCACGCCCAGCACGGCGCTGGCGCTGATCACACGCGAGCCGGTGGGCGTGGTGGGCGTGATCGTGCCGTGGAATTACCCCATGATCATGGCGTCGTGGAAGATTGCCCCTGCACTGGCGGCTGGCAACTCGGTGGTACTCAAGCCCAGTGAAAAATCCCCGCTGACAGCGCTGCGCATGGCCGATTTGGCGCTGGAAGCCGGTATTCCCGAGGGCGTATTCAATGTCGTCACCGGCTTCGGTCCTGAAGCGGGATCGCCGCTGGCGTTGCACATGGATGTGGACTGCATTGCCTTTACCGGCTCCACGCGTGTGGGCAAGCAGATCCATGTGATGGCCGGCCAGAGCAACCTCAAGCGTGCCTGGACCGAACTGGGCGGCAAGTCGCCCAACATCGTGTTTGCCGACTGCCCGGATCTGGACAAGGCGGTTGAGGCTGCCGTAGGGAGCATCTTCTTCAACCAGGGCGAGAGCTGCAATGCGCCGTCACGCTTGTTTGTGGAAGCCGGCATCAAGGAAAAATTCCTGGAAAAGGCGCTGAAGCTGGTGCCAGGCTACATGCCGGCCAACCCCACCTTGCCGGATACCGTGATGGGTGCCGTGGTCGACCAGATTCAGATGAATACCGTGCTGCGCTACATCGAAAGCGGCAAGAGCGAAGGCGCCAAGCTGATTGCGGGCGGCGAGCAAGCCCTGGCGGAAACCGGTGGTTGCTATGTGCAGCCCACCATCTTCGACGGCGTGACGCCGGACATGACGATTGCGCGTGAAGAAATCTTCGGTCCGGTGCTGTCGGTGCTTTCATTCACCGATGCCGCCGACGTGGTGCGCCAGGCCAATGCCAGTGTCTACGGCCTGCAGGCCGGCGTGTGGACTAGCGATCTGAACAAAGCCCATGGTGTGGCGAGGGCCTTGCGCGCCGGCACAGTGCATGTCAACCAGTACGACGAAGATGACATCACCGTGCCCTTTGGCGGTTTCAAGCAAAGCGGCGTAGGACGTGACAAGTCCCTGCATGCCTTTGACAAATACACCGAAACCAAAACCACCTGGATCCGCATCGACAGCCCGGTGTGAACGACAGGCCATGCTTTAACGAACGACAAGGAGAATGACATGAACGCAATTTTGAAACCCGTTGCACAGGCCAGCAATGCGTCTGCCGGCACCAACGCCGAATGGCATGCCCGCCGCTTGGCCGCCACACCCCGCGGCGTGGCCGTGATGGGGGATTTTTTCATCGACCGCGCGAAGAATGCCGAGTTCTGGGATATTGAAGGCCGCCGTTTCATCGACTTTGCCGGCGGCATAGCAGTGCTCAATACGGGCCATGTGCATCCCAAGGTACAGGCCGCGATTGCCGCGCAACTGCAGCGCTTCACGCACAGCTGCTACCAAGTGGTTCCCTACGCGGAATACGTCTTGTTGGCCGAGCGCATCAACGCAATCGCGCCCATTGCAGGTGCCAAAAAGTCGGCGTTTTTCTCGACCGGCGCAGAAGCCGTGGAGAACGCCATCAAGATCGCGCGCTCCTATACCAAGCGCAGCGGCGTGATTGCCTTTGGCGGCGCCTTCCATGGTCGCAGCCTGTTTGCGGTGGGCCTGACCGGCAAGGTGCAGCCTTACAAGGCTGGTTTTGGCCCGTTTGCGCCCGAGACCTACCACGCACCGTTCCCCATGGATGCCGAGAGCCTGGCGGCGTGCAAGGCGGGTATCGAGCAGTTGTTCAAATGCGATATCGAGCCCAGCCGTGTGGCCGCGATCATTTTCGAGCCGGTGCAGGGGGAGGGCGGTTTCAATCCCATCCTCAAGGAAGCCGCGCAATGGCTGCGCACACTGTGCGACGAGCACGGCATCCTGATGATTGCCGACGAAGTGCAGACCGGCTTTGCGCGCACCGGCAAGATGTTCGCGATGGAGCATTTTGGCGTGTCGCCCGACATCATGACCATGGCCAAGAGCATGGCCGGTGGCACCACACTGTCGGCCGTGGTGGGCCGTGCCGAAGTGATGGATGCCCCCAATCCCGGTGGCCTGGGCGGTACCTACGCCGGCAACCCCTTGGCCGTGGCGGCGGCGCATGCCGTGCTGGACGTGATGGCCGAGGAAAAACTGCCGGAGCGCGCCAACGTGCTGGGCCAGCGCCTCCAAGCCAAGTTGGAGGCCGCCAAGGCCAAGAACAAGACCATGGGCGACATCCGTGCCTTGGGTGCCATGGTGGCCTGCGATTTCATCAACCCCGCCACCGGTGAGCCCGATGCCGACAAGACCAAGCAGGTGCAGCAAGCCGCGCTCAAAAAGGGCCTGTTGCTGCTGACCTGTGGCGTCTACGGCAACGTGGTGCGCTTCCTGTTCCCGCTGACCATTGAGGACAGCGTGTTCGATGAGGCCATGGTGATTCTGGATTCCGTGCTGGCCTGATTGGACGGTACGCATCCCGGCGTTGGCCGGGATGGCAGGCGGTGGCGATAGTCGTCACCGCCATCTCTGTTTGCTCTCTTATTGATAGCTGCTTGCGCAATATTGGCGCTGGCTGGAGCGTGTTTTTATATGAAATCCATTGCCGAAACCATTGTGTCGCTGAAATCGCAGGGCATTCATTCCATCCTCACCCAGTTTTGCGACCTGCATGGCGTGGCCAAGGGCAAACTGGTGCCGGTGGAGCATCTCCAGGAGTGGGTGGAGCAGGGCGCAGGTTTTGCCGGGCCCAGCATTTGGGGCACCGGCCTGCCACGCTTTGGTGCGCGTAGCGAGTATTACGGGCGTGTGGAGTTGCACTCACTCAAACCTTTGCCCTTTATGCCCGGCGTAGCCCACGCGGTTTGCAATGGCTATGCGGGCGGGGAGCCTTTGGAAACCTGCTCTCGCCAGTTGCTGCAGCAGCAGGTGCATCGCCTGAAGGAGCGCGGCTGGACGCTGTGGGTGGGCATTGAGCCAGAGTTCTTTTTGCTGAACCGCGATGCCCAAGGCCAATGGGCGGTGGCCGATACGCAGGACGGTCTGGACAAGCCTTCGTATGACCTCAAGGCCATTCACCGCAATGCAGGGTTTCTGGAGGACATGCGCAGCGCCCTGGTTGCACTGGGTTTCGAGTTGCAGCAGATCGACCACGAAGATGCCTGTGGCCAGTACGAAATCAATTACCGCTTTGATGACGCCCTGGCTGCCGCGGACCGCTACATGCTGTTCAAGATGACGGCGCATGCAGTGGCGCAAAAGCATGGCATGGTGTTCAGCTGTATGCCCAAGCCCTTGGCCCATGCACCGGGCAGCGGACTGCACTTTCACTTGAGCATCACCGATGCACAGGGGCGTCCGGTTTTCTCCGATGCGGCGGGCGCCCTGGGCCTGAGTACCCAGGGCCATGCTTTTGTCGCAGGCCTGTTGCACCACGCCGATGCCCTGAGCGCGCTGTGCGCCCCCACGGTCAACAGCTACAAGCGGTTGGCCAGTAGCCGCAGCGCCTCAGGAACCACCTGGTCCCCTGTCTGGAAAAGCCATGGCGACAACAACCGCACCTGCGTGGTGCGCACCGTGGCGGGCCGCATTGAGTGGCGTTTGCCGGACCCGTCTTGCAACGTGTACGCTGCGATTGCTTCTACCCTGGCCGCTGGCCTGGACGGCATTGACAACCGGCGTGTGCCGCCACCGGCCATTGACGAGGATCTGTATGAGCGACGCGCGCGCGGCGCGGACATGCCCGCACGTCTGCCGCGTACGTTGGAAGAAGCGGTCGATGCCCTGGAGCGCAACACGGTGCTCACACAAATGGTGGGCGCGCCCTTCTGCCGGGAGTTTGTGCAACTCAAGCGCCAGGAATGGGATGCTTACAGCCAGCAGGTGAGTGGTTGGGAGCTGCAGCGCTATGCGAACGCTTTCTAGGTGGGCTGACAAGGGGGCGAAGGCCTTGTGCGGAGGCGCTTTTAGGATAAGTTTTTGCTTTTCACATAGTGGCATTTTTGCGGGCATAAATGCTCTTAATTTTTTATAATACGGAATATTAATTCTTCTATGTGAAATGGTTGTCTTAAGTGGTTGATTTTGTTGAAGAAAATTTATGTCTTATATAAGACATAAGATTGAAAAATAGTCTTATATAAGACTTAGAATTTACCCATAGGCACTGGACTTGCATGCCTGTAGCAGCCAACTGATTTAACCAACCTAGGAGTGTTCTCATGCCGCAATCCCTCAAAGAGCAACTGAGCCGCGAACAACAAATCGCCGCCCTGGAAAAAGACTGGGCCACCAACCCCCGCTGGAAGCTGGTCAAGCGCGGTTACAGCGCCGCCGACGTGGTGCGCCTGCGCGGCAGCCTGCAGCCCGAGTACACCCTGGCCCAGCGCGGTGCCGAGAAGCTGTGGGACAAAGTGAACGGCGGCGCCAAGAAAGGCTATGTCAATGCGTTCGGCGCCATCTCCGCTGGCCAAGCCATGCAACAGGCCAAGGCTGGCCTGGAAGCCGTGTACCTGTCGGGCTGGCAAGTCGCCGCCGACGGCAACACGTCCGAGACCATGTACCCCGACCAGTCGCTGTACGCCTACGACTCGGTGCCCACCATGGTGCGCCGCATCAACAACACCTTCAAGCGTGCTGACGAAATCCAGTGGAGCCGTGGCATCAACCCCGGCGACAAGGAATTCATCGACTACTTCCTGCCCATCGTGGCGGATGCAGAAGCCGGTTTCGGTGGCGTGCTGAACGCCTTCGAACTGATGAAGAACATGATCCAGTCGGGCGCTGCTGGCGTGCACTTTGAAGACCAGCTGGCTGCCGTGAAGAAATGCGGCCACATGGGCGGCAAGGTGCTGGTTCCCACGCAGGAAGCCGTTGAAAAGCTGATCTCCGCGCGTTTCGCCGCTGATGTGATGGGCGTGCCCACCATCGTTCTGGCTCGCACCGACGCAGAAGCTGCCAACCTGATCACCTCCGACCACGACGCCAACGACAAGCCTTTCCTGACTGGTGAGCGTACCCAAGAAGGTTTCTATCGCGTCAAGAACGGCCTGGAACAAGCCATCAGCCGCGGTGTCGCCTACGCTCCCTACGCCGATCTGGTGTGGTGCGAAACCGGCGTGCCGGACATCGGCTTTGCCCGTGAATTCGCGCAAGCTGTGCACGCTGCCTGCCCCGGCAAGCTGCTGTCCTACAACTGCTCGCCTTCCTTCAACTGGAAAAAGAACCTCAACGACAGCCAGATCGCTTCCTTCCAGGAAGACCTGTCCGCGCTGGGCTACAAGTACCAGTTCATCACGCTGGCCGGCATCCACATCAACTGGTTCAACACCTTCCAGTTTGCCCACGCATACGCCCGCGGCGAAGGCATGAAGCACTACACCAACATGGTGCAGGAGCCCGAATTCGCTGCCCGCGACAAGGGTTACACCTTCGTGTCCCACCAGCAGGAAGTTGGCGCTGGTTACTTCGACGATGTGACCACCGTGATCCAGGGCGGCTCTTCCTCCGTGAAGGCCCTGACCGGTTCCACCGAAGAAGAACAGTTCCACTGATCTTTCTGGCACGCCAGAATCAGGCCGGGCCTTCGCAAGAAGGCGCCGGCCTTTTTCATGGGCTAGGCTGGGTTAAAATCACGGCAACACTTTATGTAAGAGCGAGAAAGGCAACTGGTTATGACACCGCGAACTACACCGGCGACTTTTTCAAGCGAATAAGGCCGTAGTCCGCGCGCCTTGTGCGCTGTCAGCTACCAAATTCATAGTAAAGCGCGGACCTCTCCGCGCTTTTTGCTTTTCAGTCCTCTCTTCTTCGACACAACCATGATCAATATCACGCTCCCAGACGGTTCCAAACGCGAATTCCCCGGTCCGGTCACCGTGGCCGAAGTGGCTGCCTCCATCGGTGCTGGCCTGGCCAAGGCAGCCCTGGCTGGCAAGGTCGATGGCAAGGTCGTCGACACCAGTTTCCAAATGCAGGCGGATAGCGCGTTGTCCATCATTACGGCCAAGGATGCCGACGGACTGGAAGTCATCCGCCACTCCACGGCCCACTTGCTGGCTTATGCGGTGAAAGAGTTGTTCCCGGATGCGCAGGTCACGATTGGCCCAGTCATCGAGCATGGCTTCTTCTACGACTTCTCGTACAAGCGCCCATTTACGCCCGAGGACTTGGCCGCCATCGAAAAGAAGATGACCCAACTGGCCGCATTGGACGAACCCGTGGTGCGCCGCGTGCTGCCGCGTGATGAGGCCGTAGCCTATTTCAAGAGCCTGGGGGAGCACTACAAGGCCGAGATCATCGGCAGCATTCCCAGCAACGAGGACGTCTCGCTGTACCGCGAAGGCAAATTCGAAGACCTGTGCCGTGGCCCGCACGTGCCCAGCACCGGCAAGCTGAAATTCTTCAAGTTGATGAAAGTGGCCGGCGCCTACTGGCGTGGCGACCACAAGAACGAGATGCTGCAACGCATCTATGGCACCGCCTGGGCCACCAAGGACGAGCTGCAGCAGCACCTGACCATGCTGGAAGAGGCCGAGAAACGCGACCACCGCAAGCTGGGCCGTGAGCTGGGCCTGTTCCACATCGACGAGCACTCGCCCGGCACCGTGTTCTGGCACCCCAAGGGCTGGACGCTGTGGCAAGGCGTGGAGCAGTACATGCGCAAGGTCTACCAGGACAATGGCTACCAGGAAGTCAAAGGCCCGCAGATCCTGGACCAGGGACTGTGGGAGAAGACCGGCCACTGGGACAAGTACCGCGAGAACATGTTTGTCACGGAGTCGGAAAAGCGCGACTACGCCCTGAAGCCCATGAACTGCCCGGGCCATATCCTGATCTACAAGCAGGGCATCAAGAGTTACCGCGACCTGCCGCTGCGCTTTGGCGAGTTCGGCAACTGCCACCGCAATGAGCCGTCGGGTGGCCTGCATGGCATCATGCGCGTGCGCGCCTTTACGCAGGATGATGGCCATATTTTCTGCACCGAAGACCAGATCCAGGGTGAGGTGAAGGCGTTTACGACGCTGCTGCAGAAGGTCTACAAGGACTTTGGCTTTACCAACATCATCTACAAGCTGTCCACGCGCCCGGAAAAGCGCATTGGTTCGGAAGAAAGCTGGGACCGGGCCGAGGCCGCTTTGGCGGAAGGTCTGCGCGCTTCTGGCTGCGAATTTGAGTATCTGCCGGGCGAGGGCGCCTTTTACGGCCCCAAGATCGAATACACCCTCAAGGACGCCTTGGGCCGCCCCTGGCAGTGCGGCACCATGCAGGTGGACCCGAACATGCCCGAGCGTCTGGACGCCGAATTTGTGGGCGAAGACGGCGCACGCCACCGCCCTATCATGCTGCACCGAGCCATTGTCGGCAGCCTGGAGCGCTTCATCGGTATCCTGATCGAAGAGAGCGCCGGAGCCCTGCCGGCCTGGCTGGCGCCGGTGCAGGTAGCGGTGCTCAATATCACTGATGCACAGGCCGAATATGCCCGTTCCGTGGCCAAAACGCTGCAAAATCAAGGGCTTAGGGTCAATTTAGACCTGCGCAACGAGAAGATTACGTATAAAATACGGGAGCATTCGATGCA
>JACXTT010008175.1_pt1 | contig 14568 bp, 14 predicted proteins | sample 9270951 | NCBI WGS metagenome assembly JACXTT01 (sample SAMN15532306, study PRJNA645909) | rock metagenome | isolation source: weathered quartz diorite | place: Puerto Rico | collected 2017-06-21
CGCCCGGATGAGCTGACGCATGGGCGCGTTATCGTCGACCACCAGCAAATGGATGTCGTTGAGCGACGTCATGGGCCCCGCCGAAAGCTGTCGCCAAGGAACGGCGCCAACCCCAAACAGGGGGTTAAATTTGGCCAAGGTCTCGCAATGATAATGATGGTTTCGCCAAGTATTCGAGGGATGGCGTCTCCCGTGAATTACCGTTTTCTTCGTATCGGTTCACAAACGGCAAAGGTGACGCTTCGGCTCAAAGCTACGGCGCGTCTACAAGAACAATCTCGGCGTCATCGCTGGCTTGCACGCGGATCTCGCCTTCATCGCGAATGGCTGCGCCGTCGCGCGATCCAAGCTCGACGCCGTTCACATGGGCTATGCCCTTGGCGAGAGCGAGATAGGCGTGGCGTCCGTTCTCGAGCGGATAGGCGATGGTCTGTCCCTGCTTGAGGGTCGCTGCAAGTATGCGTGCGTCCTGGCGGATCGGCAGCGCCCCGTTCGCCTGATCGTTTTCGAAGCCCGAAGCGAGCGTCACCAACGAGCCCGCGCGATCGGCTTTCGGAAATTTCGCGGCGCCCCAATAGGGTTTGCCGCCGCGCGCCTTCGGCAAAATCCAAATTTGATAAAGCGTCGTCGCTTCATCTTCGAGATTGTACTCGGCGTGCGTCACGCCTGCGCCTGCGCTCATCACCTGCACGTCGCCTGCTTCGGTTCGTCCTTTGTTGCCCATCGAATCCTGGTGCGTGATCGCGCCTGTGCGAACATAGGTGATGATCTCCATGTCCGAGTGCGGGTGCGGCGGGAAACCAGTCTTTGGCTGAATGGTGTCGTCATTCCACACGCGCAGCGCGCCCCAATGGAGGCGCGTTGGATCGTGGTAGCCGGAAAACGAAAAATGATAACGGGCGGCGAGCCAATCGGCATCGAACCTGCCCAGGCTGTCGAACGGACGTTTCTCGATCATGGCATCCTCATCGGCTCTCATGTGGCGCCGCACAGGCTTTGCGAAAAGTCCTGCAAACGCGCCGGAGCGGCTCGCTGGCGCTTGACGGGGCGCTGCGCGAGGAGTGGAACAGCGGCCAAGGGAGGCACACCCATGAAACCGAGGTTGATCGCTGCAACGGCGCTCTTGGCGCTTGCAGCCTGCGGGCAGGCTAGCCAGACGCCGTCGTCGGATACGGTATCCACCACGGCCGCACCGCAAGGCTTGTTCGAGCAATTGGAGCGGACTTCGCCGGAGATGCAGCCTGTCACCGCCTGGCAGCAATTGATGACGCACGCCGAAACCATGCCTGCGTGTCACGATGTGCGCCGCACCGAGTCGAAGGAGATTGTGCCGCCCAACGTCGCGCCCGATTCCGCCTACGCCGGCCACGCCGGCGAGTGGGCGTTCTCGGTCCAATGCGGGCCCCAACTCACCACCGTGCACGACGATCCCCACCAGCACTGGCTGATCTTCATTGCGCCCGGGGCGAGCACCTCGACGATCGTCAATTGCGCGCAAGGCGCAAACGATCGCTGCCTGCTCGCCGTGATCCCAACCGCGGCCGCGGCCGCGACGACGACCGCGCCGTAATCAGTCTCGCGCGAATCGCGCCACCTCACGGCCGCGCTCATCGATGAGGATAAGCGCGCCGTCTTCGATGCGCGCCGAGCGCGTCGCGCGGATCGCCGCCCAGAAGCGCTGTGCGGCCGCCGCAGCCGATTGCGCACTGCAAGCGCGCCGGGTCGAGCCGCTCGGTTTGAAAACCAGCCGCCCGTGACGCTGATCGGTCTCGGCGAACCAGAGATTGCAGCCATCGAAGCCCGAGGCGCGGCCGTTGGCATCGAACTCCAGAGTAGGAAAATGCGGCGCAGCGTCGGCATCGTCGCTCCGCGTCCAATGAGTGTCGGCGAGGGGGCCCGGGCGAGACGCCGGCTCGGGTGTTGCGCACGCCGCCAACGCCAGCGCCAAAACAAGACCGCGCATCACACCGGATCGTAGGGGAAGACGGAGGCGGATGCGCCGACGTCGGTGTAGTTCGCCTTCATCGCAGGCAGCGCTTGCTCGATCAGCGTCTGCGGCGTCCAGCCGTCGAGCCTCCCCAGCGTTCGGATCGGGCGCGGCTGGTTAAACAGGAACACCTCGTTGCCGCGCACCGCGAAAATCTGGCCCGTTGTGTCTTTGGCGCCGTCGGCGCAAAGCGCCACGGCAAGCTGCGCCACCTGGTCGGCGCGCATGTTCTTTTTGATCCGCTCCACGCGCGCGGCGCTGGCGTCGTCTTTCACCGGGATGGAGGCGATCATCCGCGTCCACGCAAACGGGGCGATGATGTTCGAGCGTACGTTTTTCTGGGCGCCTTCCATGGCGACAATGCGCGAAAGCCCCATGACGCCGAGCTTTGCGGCTGCGTAATTGGCCTGGCCGATATTTCCGATGAGACCCGAGGTCGACGTGAACAGCACATATGAGCCGTTCTGCTGCTCGCGGAAATACTCGACCGAGGCGCGGCAGACGTTGAATGCGCCGTGCAAGTGCACGTCGATCACGGCCTTCCAATCCGCTGGCGCCATTTTGTGGAACATGCCGTCGCGGAGGATGCCGGCTGGATTCATGATTGCGTGTAAGGCGCCGAACTCCTTGCGGGCTTGCTCGACCATGGCGACGACCGCGTCGTAATCGGAGACGCTGTCGCTGTTCGACGCCGCCTTGCCCCCGGCATTGCGGATTTCCTTGGCCACGGTTTCCGCCGGCCCCGCCGATCCGGCGTCGCCGCCAGCCAAGCCGCCGCCCAGATCGTTGACGACGACCGAGGCGCCCTCTCGTCCCGCCAAGAGCGCGCATTCCTTGCCGATGCCGTTTCCTGCGCCGGTGACGATCACGACTTTTCCGCTGAGCACGCCCATAAAGTTCCTCCGTTTGCGAGGTCATTAGCGCGCTCATCGCCGGCCGTCATCTTGACGTTGCCGGCGATCGTGAATTGCCCCTTGCTCGCCGCGGGCGCATGATTGGCGCCTCCAGCAAGGGAGAAGGGCGATGACCGCATTCAACGCCGTACGCTTCCGGGTGAAACCGGGACGCGAGAAGGACTTCCTCGACGCTCACAAGAAAATCGACCGCAATTGGCGCGGGCTCGAGCATGTCAACCTCATCAAGACAGGCGACCGCACCTATTGCATCATCGGTCAGTGGACCGACATGGCCGCGCTCTCGGATGCGCGTCCGGAAATGATCGCCACGCTCGACACCCTCCGCGACACGCTTGAAGATCTCGGCGGCGGCCTTGGCCTCACCGATCCGGTTTCGGGCGAAGTGGTGCTGTCGCTGAAATAAGCCCGATTGGACGAGGGGCTTAAAGGTCGCGCCCCCGCCGCCGCCCCGGTTCCTGCGAGAACGCGGTCGGAATGCGGGGAAGGGCAGGCTTTGGGTCGGGCGCCGCATTTGTCGGGAGTGCTTGCCGCTCATGGCGCTCGGGGGCGGGCAAGGCCATGGCGCGCGCCTTGATGGCTGCGCCGAGCGAGGGAAAGACGTCGAAGCCGATCCTGTCGCGCAATGCGGCGATCGAGACGACGCGATAGCCGCCGCCGGCGACATTGTCCGCCACATAAGCGCCTGCTTGGCCTCGACGCGGATCGTAGATCGCCTTGAACACGGCGCTCGGCACGCGCACGCGGCCGTTGAGTTGAGCGCCGCCTGTATTGAAGACCGGACCGGTGACGACGAAGACCTCGCCGTCGGCGAGCGCCAGATCGCGCACCGCGACTTCGATCTCCTCCCAGAGACCGCGATTGAGCGATGGCGCTTGTGGAGCGATGTTGGCCAGCGTGAAGCTCTGGTCCTGGGCTTGCGGGGTCGGCATATCGCCGCTCGGCGCCATGTGGCCGCGATCGTAGCCGGAGTGGCGGTAATCTGCGAGTTCGGCGCGTTCGCTGCCGGGAAGTTGCTCTTCGGCGTGAAAGTCGTCGCGCCGAGGCAAGGCGCGTGCGGCGACGACCTTGCTCGCGGTCAAATGCTCGCCAGACCAAAGCGGCGTGTGCGTGAGGCCAGAATGCCCGACCGCGAAATCGTCGTAGCATAATTCGCGCACATCTCTTGCGGCGCTTTGGGCCAAGCGCGGCGCAGAACCGCGATAATATTGATCGGCGCAATTGGCCCATGCCGGCGACGACAAGAGCACGACCAAGGACGCAAGAAGAGCAATGCGCGCGCGCATCGAGACCTCCGTTTTGCGAAAAGCTCGGTAGCGCCGTTTAAGGGCCAGTTAATTTAGCGAATGCCCGTGCTTACCGGCGCGGAATACGCCGGGTTGGGCGAAAGACGCGCTAGCGCGCAAAGAGCGCGTTGCGGTCGCGAAATGCCTTGAACTCGAGCGCATTGCCGCTCGGATCCAGGAAAAACATCGTTGCCTGCTCGCCAGCTTGACCTTCGAATCGAACATGGGGCTCGATCGTGAATTGGATCCCGGCTGCAGCCAAGCGATCGCGAAACGCATGCCATCGCTCCATCGACAACACCAATCCAAAGTGCGGCACAGGCACGTCGTGGCCGTCGACGAGGTTTTGCGTGCGCCGCGCCGATGTGGGACTCAAATGCACAACCAGCTGATGGCCAAAGAGATCAAAGTCCACCCAGGTATCGGCGCTTCGGCCCTCGGGACACCCGAGTAGGTCGCCGTAGAAATGTCTGGCGGCGGCAATGTCGTCCACCGGTATCGCCAAGTGAAATGGGTCCGACGCGTGGTGATCTGCCGCCATGTTTGCTCCTGCCATTCCGCCCCAATCCGCATGTGGGTCCGCCCCTTACGATCCGATTCTGCGTGTTGATCGGCGTAGAGGCGCCGTCTACTCCAAAGTTTGGAAACTCCGCTTGAGATGTCAAATCGGTCCTGGACGAGCCTTCTTGTGGGCGCGATCGTTGCGCTCGTCGTGATTTGGGCCCTCACGCCCGGACGCAACACGTATCGAGATTTCGATCCCCAACAGCTTGGCCACGCCGAAGCGGCGTTGTGGCGCGATTATTATGAGCACCGCAGCTTCGATCTCACCATCGGTCTTGTCCTTGCAGATCACAATGCGTTTGGACTGTCGCCTTGGGACAGTCTCAATTCAGGCTTGAACGCGGCTGCCGCAGCGCGTGTGTTTCAGCGTTCCAGGTCGCGCCAGCAGGCGCAGGCCGCGTTGGCGAACCTGACGCAACACTTCGCCATTCTTAGCCGCGCCACGCATGCGCGTTTCGATCCCGCGGTCGCTGCCCGTCTTGAGCTGCAATGGTGGCGGCTGCGCCGAGAAACCGACGCGGGTCCGCAAGCCTATGCGCCGGCGATCGCCGCCGCCGCCGCCTACATTTACAGCGTCGATCCCGGCAGGGTTCGCGATTACGCGCGCCTGCGCAGCGAGGCGATGGACTTGCGCGACAGCCGTGGCGAACGCATCTCGAACGCCGATTGGGCGGAAATCTCAACAGAGCTCGCAGCCGCCTACGCAGCGCTTAAGGTTTCTGTCGCCGAACCGTGATTATTGCGCCCCGCTGGCAGGCGATGTCTCCACGCGCGGCGTCTGGAGCTTCTGGGCTTGGCTGGGCTGGGCAAGCGCCGGTTCGAAGCCATCGGCCCGGCGCAAATGCGGGAAGAGGCGCATCCAGAGCGTCGAGGCGGCGACCGCAAGCGCGCCGCCCACGACCACTGCGGTGATGGGTCCGATAAGGCGCGCTACAACGCCCGATTCGAAGTCTCCGAGCTCATTCGACGCAGAGATGAACACGAAACTCACCGCCGATACCCGCCCGCGCATTGCGTCCGGGGTGGCGAGCTGGATGAGGCTCTGGCGGACATAAACCGAGATCATGTCGACGCCGCCGGCGACGGCGAGCGCTGCGACCGTGATCCAAATGTTTGTCGACAGGCCGAACACAATGGTCGCCAGACCAAACGCAATTGTCGCGCCGAACATCCAGCGGCCGACATTGCGCCTGAGCGGCGCCGCCGCGATCCACAGCGCCACCACGGCCGCGCCTGCGCCCATCGCGGCGCGCAGAATGCCAAGCTCGCCCGGGCCGACGTGCAGAATGTCGCGTGCGAACACCGGCAGCAGCGCCACAGCGCCGCCGAGCAACACAACGATCAGGTCCAATGAAATAGCGCCGAGCACGATTTTGTTCGACCACACATACTTCAGGCCCTCGACGATAAGCCCCAATGTGCGCGCGTCGGTTACGGGCGGCTGCTTTGGCGCGTTGATGCGCGCCATCAGCGCAACGCCGCCGGCAAGCAGCGCGAACGCAGCGCCATAGGCGGCGGCGGGACCGAATGCGTAGAGGAGCCCCCCGAGCGCCGGACCGACGATCGCGCCCGATTGAAAGGCAAGCGAATTCCAGGCAATGCCTTGCGGCAGCTCTGCGCGTGGCAGCAGCATCGGCATGAATGCGGAGGCCGCCGGCGGCAGGAATGCGTTGATGGCGCCGGAGAAGGCCGCTGCGGTCAGCACCGTGGGGATGATGAGCGGCGTGTGATTGAGCGAGACGATAGTCAGCCCAGCCGCGATCGCCGCCTTCGCCGCAAGGCACGTCATTAGAATGTATTTGCGATTGTAGCGATCCGCCGCCTGGCCGCCGAACAACGACAAAACCAGCAGAGGCAAGAATTGCGACAAGCCCACCATGCCGAGCACGAAGGAGGCTTGTGGGATCGTTTGGCCCTCGGCGCGAGCCGCGTCGTAGACCTGCCATCCCATCGCGGTGAGCTGCATCTGCACGGCAAGCGTCGCAAACCAGCGGCCCAGGATGAACTGCGTGTAGAGGCCGTGACGAAAGATGGCGAGGGAGGGAAGGCGAGGCGCGGGCAAGCGGGGGCGACCATGCCGTCACCAACACAGTTTCGCAATGTGCGCCTACCCATGTTGACGCCACGGCGCGTGCGCCCTAAGCGGCGCTCGCCTCGAGGACCACTTGACCACACTGATCGCCGAACTGCCGGAGCACCACGAGGCGATCGAGCGCGTCCTCGACGCCGCCTTTGGCCCGGGCCGCTTCGCCAAGACCTCGGAACGCGTGCGTGAACGCGGCGCAGCTCTGGAAGCTTCGCTGTCGCGCGTGGCGCTGAATGATAACAAGGAAGTGGTCGGCGTTTGTCGCATCTGGCGCGTGAGCGCAGGTCAGCAATTCTACTTTTTGGGACCCCTCGCAGTTGATCCCGCCGCACAACTCGCCGGGCTTGGGCTGACGCTTGTGCGCGAGACGGTCGCTGCGTGCCGCGCCCGAGGCGGCGCCGGCATCGTGTGTGTGGGTGCGGAGAGGTTCTTCAAACCGATCGGGTTCAGCGTCGTGCCGCCGGGCGCGCTCTCGTTGCCCGGCGCAGTTGATCCCGCACGCCTATTGTGGCTCGAACTGCGTCGCGGCGGATTGAGCAACGCCCATGGCGAGATTGGTCCGCCGTGAGCGAAGAGGACGCCTTCAACAAGCGCGTTGTTTGGCTGTTCTTGGGGCCGAGCGGTCTGCGCCTGCCTTGGAGCATCTTGCTCGCAATTATGGCGTTCATCGCCGCCCAGGTCGTGACCTCGGTGCTGCTGCAAGCGTTTGGCGTGTCGCTGCGCGACGCGGATGCAACGACAACTACATCGCTCGACACCATCAAGACGACATCGCTTGCGCTCGCTTGGGTGATTGCCGCCACCCTGTTCATGGCGGTGATCGAACACAGGCCGCTCGATCAATATTATCTCGTCGGCGCAAAGCCTCTATTGCGCGCCGCACAGGGCGCAGTGGTGGGCCTTGCGCTCATCTCGTTGCTGGTCGGCTCCGAAATCGGGCTGGGCGTCATGAGCTTCGGCGGCTTTGCAACGCACGGGCAGGAGGCGCTCATCTCAGGCGCGCTCTGGGGCGCGGGCTTTGTATTGGTGGCCATGATCGAAGAAATGTTGACGCGCGGCTATTTGCTGGCGCGTCTCGCGCGCGCACTGGGCTTTCGTTGGGGCGCAATCGTCACGACGGTTTTTTTCTCTGCGCTGCACCTTGGCAATTCTGGTGAAAGCACGATCGGGATCGCAACCGTGGTATTGTCGGGCCTCGTGTTTTGTTACGCCATCTGGAAAACGGGCTCGATCTGGTGGGGGTTTGGCTGGCATGGCGCGTGGGACTGGGGCGAGACATACCTTTATGGCGCCCCCGATAGCGGCGTGCCGGCCAACGGCAGTTTCATGATCCTGCACGCACGCGGGCCCGATTGGCTGAGCGGCGGCGCCACCGGGCCTGAGGGCAGCGTGCTGTGTTTTGCAGCGCTTGCGCTTGCCGCGCTCAGCGTCCATTTCCTGCTGCCGAAGCGGCAAGCGGATTAGCGGGTTTCCCGCCGCCAGCCGAGCATCAAGAGCGCAGCGCCAAACAGAGCCCAGGCCCAACCGGGGCCGAGCTGGGTCGCGACCGCTGCGCGCACGACATAGGCGCCATTGCGGCGTACGCCGATCCAGCCAGCGCCGCTCGCGGCGCCGCTGCGATCGACGCGCCGGATCTCCGGCAAACGCGAACCGTCTTCGCCGGTCAGCACGACGCTGCCGCCGCTCGCCTGCGCGTAGGGACGAAGAATTGTGGGATCTGCGGCTATGGCGTTCGCCTCGCGCGGATTTAAAGGGCCGACCGCCGCAAACGCGCGCAATGGTCCCTCGTGGGCTTCATAAAGTCCTTGCTCGGTCGCTGGCGCTTCGCCGCGGAAAACGCCCGGCGCAGTCTGGCCGAGCGCAATTGTCGTGCGGCGCCCGGACGGTGAAACGATTTCCACCGGGTCGGCGGTGTCGGCGAGCGTCGCGCGTTCGACGGCGAGGCCTTGGGCGTCTGGATCGAGCGTAAGCCGCTCCTCCTCGAGTTCGGGCTCCTGCATCAGCCAATGCACCAGGCGCCGGAGGAGTTCGCCGTGGGGTCCCCCGCCGTCATAGCCGCGCGCCCACAGCCACGCTTGGTCGGACCACAATTGCGCAACGCGCCCACGCCCCGCGCGATCGAGCACTAGGAGCGGCCTGCCGTCGACGCCTGAAAGAATTGTTTGCCCGCTCGTCGCGCGCGCATCGATCTGCCGGGTCCAGCGGCCCCAGCGCTCAGGCGTCGGCAGGCCCCGCACGACAGGATGGCGCAAGCCAAGCGCGGTCGGCGTGGGGCGGTAGGGGCGCGTGACGACGTCTCCCAGCGGTTGCGACGGCAGCAAGCTCGAAAGCGTGGTGCGATAGACGCCGTTATCACCCGCTTCCGATTCGCCAGCTGTGATGAGGAGCGCGCCGCCCTCCTCGATGCGCTGGGCGATGTTTGAGAAATAATAGGGCTGCAGGATCCCGCGCCAGCGCGAGCGGTCGAAGATGATGAGATCGAATTCGCCGAGCCGGCGATTGAATAATTCTTCGGTCGGGAAGGGGATGAGCGCCAGCTCATTGAGCGGGGTCAAGAAATCCTGCTTCTCGGGCGGGCGCAGAATAGTGAAATGGACAAGGTCGACGGCTGGGTCGGACTTCAGCAAATTGCGCCACACGCGCGCGCCGGGGTGCGGCTCGCCTGTGATCAAGAGCACGCGAAGGCGATCGCGAATGCCGTTGGCGGCGAAGGCGGCGCGATTGTTTGCAAGCGTGATTTCGTGTGGGCCCGGATCGGCCTCGACGATCACCATGTTGCGCCCGCGCTTCGGCAAGCGCACGTCGATGCTAAAGGGGCGATTGGCCATCGCCACCGTCTCGCCCGCGGCTGCGCCATCGATCGACACCCGCACCCGCACCGGCGCATCGTTATTGTCAATCACGCGTCCAGTGATGCGCATCGCTTCGCCGACGATGCCGAAGGTCGGCGCTGCATCGAGCACGAGGCGGCGATCGCCGCGCGCCGGATCGCCGACTATCAGGATATGCGCCGGGCCAAGCGAGGCGAGTCGAGAGGGGTCGCGCGGGGGATCGGCGGCTTGCCCGTCGGTGACGACAATGACGCCGGCGATCCGGTCCGCCGCCACATCGCTCAGCGCATCCTCGATTATGGATGTCACCATCGTTCCGTCTGGACCGCCGCGCGTCTCGCGCGTGCGCACATCGAGCCCTTGCTCAAGCGCCAGGCGCTGGGCGATAGCGTCGCCCGCACGGCGCGCAGCATCGATGCGGCCGGCCAGATTGAGGCTCTCGCTCTGATCGACGACCAGCAGCGCCACGTCGTTGGCGGGCTGGCGCTGCTCGCGCACCCATTGCGGCTGCAGGAGCCCTGCGAGCACGAATGCAATCGCGAGCGCGCGCAGAATCGGGCCGCCGCCGCCGCGCCAGACATAGACGCCGAGCGCGACAAGAGCGGCGACAGCAAGCGCAACGATGGCGCTCAGCGGCAGCGCCGGATCGAACCCGAGACGTGCGGCGCCGATCATCGCGATTGTTCGCCCAGCCGCTCGAGCAGCGTCTGCACGTGCACCTGATCCGATTTATAATTCCCGGTGAGCGCCACCATCACCATGTTGACGCCAAAGCGCAGCGCCAATTCGCGCTGGCGCCCATCGATGCCGGCTTCGCCCGCCCATGCGCTCGCCCAATCGCCGTCGCCTACGAAGAGCGAGGCCACTCCGTCGCGCGCCGACGCGGCCGATGCGGTCTCGGCCCAAAGCCGCGGCGAGGCGTAACGGCCGGGGAAGCTGCGCATGAGATAGAACGCGCGCGCCACGACGTGATCGCTGTTGACGAGTTCGAGCGGCGGCACCTCGACGCCAGCGAGCATGAGCTGCGCTGGGCGCCCGCCAGCGTTGGCGGCGCGCCCGGCGTCGCGGGTGTCGACGAGCAGCAAGCCGCCAATGGCCAAGTAATGGTCGACATTGGCGAGCGCGGCGTCGGAGAGACGCTGTGGGGAGGATGGCGCGGCCCAATACAGAAATGGGTAGGCGGCGAGATTGTCGCGTGCGAGGTCGACGCCAATAGGCGCCCCGGGCTCTACGGACGTGCGGTTGACCAAAGTCTGCGTCAGCGCTTCGAGGCCTGCGGCGCTTGTGCGGTCGGTGCGGGTGTCGCCGGTCCGCACATAGGCGAGCCGCACGACGAGCGTTGGGTCGTCGCGGCCTTGGGCGCGCGTCTCTGGCGCAAATAGCATCAATGCGAGCAGCAGTGCGGCTGTGCTTGCACGCAAAAAGCGTGGCAAGCGGCCGAGCAGGAAGAGCCCGATGAAGAGATCGAAAATCAACATGAGCGCGGCTGCGCCAAGAAACCAGCCTGCTAGCGGCCGCTCGATATGGGCTTCCAGGCCCACGCGGGCGATGCCGGACAGCGCAGGCAGCGGCGTCAGCGCCTCGTCACTGCGTGCGGGGTCAATGGCGGCGGAGACGCCGGCGCGCTCATAAAGCCCCGGCGGCGTTGCAGGCGAAGGCTGCGCCAGCGCGAAGCGCTCGGGCGCGATTGGCTGCAGATCCGGCGGCGCCGGCGACAGCGACCCAAATCCATCGAGCAGGCGTTGTGCGACGTATGGACCCCCGGCGACGACCCGTTCGCCGGCGCTCGTGTCGCGGGCGGTGAAAGCAAGCGTCCGCCGCAGCATTTCGACGAATAGGCCCGAGAGCGGCAAGTCGGACCAATCGGGCCCGGCGCTCACATGGAAGAGCACGATAAGACCGCGACCGCGCTCGCGCGCGGTGACGAGCGGCGAATGATCGGTGAGCGTCGCCCAAACATGGGCTTGCTCGATCGAAGCGGGCTCGGCGAGCACTTGTTGACGAATGCGCACATCGTTCGGCGGCGTGACGCCCGCGAAAGGGGAATCGGGAGCAAACGGCGCAATTGCAAGCGGGGTCTCCCAGGCGAGTGCGCTGCCCAGCGCCCGTGAACCGGGCCGCAGACGCACCGGCAAGAGATCGTCTGGACTGTTGGCGAGACGCGGACCGGCGAAACGGATGAGGAGTCCGCCGGCGTCGATCCAACGTTCGAGCGCCGAGCGGTCGAGTGGAGAGATGGGACTGGCGTCGGGCAGAATGAGCGCTTGTGCGCGCGCGTCGATCAACTCACCGACGCCGCCGCGCTGCAGGCTCGCATATGGCTGAAGCGCCCGCTCAGCGTAGTAAAGTTCAGAGATCAGCGGCTGGCCCGCACCGCCCGAATCGACAAGGCCGACGAAAGGCCGTCCCGATCCCGCCGGCAGCAGATGCACCGCGCCGGCGCTTTGCTCGCCGACGATACGCACGCGCGCTGCGCGCGCTGCGATCTCCGGAGGCAGCTCTATGCGCGCCCCGGTGGTGAGATCGGCCGGTCCAAAGCGCACTTCGGCTGCGCCCAACGCGCGGCCATCGGCGGTTTCGGCGGCGATTGCGGCGAAAGGCTCGCCGCTCGCCGCGCGCCGGATGCGCGCCTCGACCCCTTGTGGCGTGACGGCGCCTGAAACGATGGCCCGCGCCGTGCGCCTGGGCGCCCGAACGGTCACTGGCCCACGCTCGCTCAGCGCTTGCGCCAATGTCCGCGCGCCGGGATCGTCAAGACCGTCGGAGATCCAGACGATGCGATCGAAGCGAGCTTGACTTTGCGTCAGCCGCCGTGCGGCGTCGGCGCGGTCCGGCCGCCACGGCCTTGGTTCAAGACGCGCGATGCGCGATTTTGCATCGCCCGCCGTCAGCGCTTCGCCGGGATCGCGGGCTGGAACGATTGGCGCGGTCGTCAACAGAAAGATCGGCGCGCCCGAGCGCTCGACTTCCGCGATGGCGGCGTCGGCGGCGGTTTTCACCTCGCTCCAGTTTGGCGCCGACGTCCAGCCATCGTCGATCACCAGCAGCGTTCGCCCGCCTTGCGCTTGGGCGGCGGCGGTAGGCGCAAGGCTCGGTCTCGCAAACGCGACGATCATTAAGGCGGCGGCCAGCGCGCGGAAGAGGACAAGCCACCATGGGGCGCGTTCACGGCTCTGCTCATCGGTGCGCAGACCCATCAACAGGCGCGTCGGGGGAAACTGCGCGCGCTGCGGCGGCGGCGGCGTCGCGCGCATAAGCCACCAGATGAGCGGCAGCGTCGCAAGCGCCGCAAGCGCCAGCGGCGCGCCGAACAAGAACGGACCGATGCTCACGCGAAACGCTCGGAGACGAGCGCGATCAGCATCGAGAGCGCAGGCGCAGCCGAATGATCAGTGCGATGCAAGAGCGAAGGAAAGCCGAATTTCGCGCCCAGCTCATGGATGTCGCGACGATGGGTTTCCAGCCGCTCGGCATAAGTTTCGCGCGCATGTTCGGCGCGGCCAATCAAAGCTTCGCGGTGCGAGCCGGGCTCGCGAAACAAAGTGCGGCCGTGGAACGGAAAATCCTCCTCCGCCGGATCTGCGATCATCACCAGCGCGCCTGTCGCGCCAGATGACGCCGCCGCGCTCACGTGCGCGCGCCAAGTTTCGATGGGGGCGTAGAAATCGGAAAGGAAAATCACGCAGCTCTTGGAAGGCGCCTCGGCGTCGCGCGCAGGCGTCAGGAGATCGAGCGCGAGGCGATCGGCCGCCCGTTGGCCGGCGCGCGGCGGCGCGCCAAGCGCGCCGACACGTTCCCCGCCACGCGTGAGCAGGATCGACAGCGCCAGCGCTATCGTGCGCGCGCGGCGAAGTTTGGTCGTGCGCTTGGCGTCGGAGGTCCAATTGAAGCCAGGCGATGGATCGATCCAGAACCACGCCGTCTGCGCCGCTTCGCGCTCGCGCTCGCGCACATAATATCGATCGCCGCGCGCCGAGCGCCGCCAGTCGATCAATCGCGCGCCGTCCTCGGGCCGATGATCGCGATATTGCCAGAAGGCTTCGCCCTGGCCCGCGCGGCGGCGGCCATGAAAGCCTGGCGCTGCTGCGGCCAGTTTGTGGGCGTCGAGAAGGATGCCGGGTAAATCGCCGGCGAGTGCGAGCGCCTCGAGGCGAGCTGCATCGGTCATGCGGCGCGCAAGACGAAGTGCGGGCGCCGCGCGCGACGCCTGTTCGGATCGCCGCTTCGCCCACGCCTCCGCCATGGCGGGGCAGGGCTCGAGTTTGGGCTCCCCGTCAAGCGGCGCGCTCCGCCAGTTCATCGACGAGCATATCGATGCTCAAACCCTCGGCGCGCGCGCCGAACGAAAGCTGCATGCGGTGCACAAGTGCGGGGCGCGCCAACGCCACCACGTCGTCGATCGAAGGCGCCAAACGCCCGCGCAACAGCGCGCGCGCACGCACGGCCAGCATGAGCGCTTGGCCCGCCCGAGGCCCCGGGCCCCAGGCCACGTGCTGGTTCACCCGCTGATCGTGGGTCGAACCCGGGCGCGCCGAGCGCACGAGTTCGAGAATGCACGCAAGCACTTTCTCGCCGACCGGCATGCGCCGCACGAGTTGCTGCAAGCGCATCAGCCCTTGGGCGTCGAGCACAGCCGACGGCGTCACGTCGGCCAAGCCGGTGGTCTCGATCAGAATTCGCCGTTCGATCTCCGCATCGGGATAAGGAACGTCCACTTGCAGCAGGAAGCGGTCGAGCTGCGCCTCCGGCAGCGGATAGGCCCCCTCGTGCTCGATCGGATTCTGCGTCGCCAAAACGTGGAACGGCTTCGGCACGTCGTAGGCCTGGCCCGCGACCGTCACATGATATTCCTGCATCGCCTGCAGCAGCGCCGATTGCGTGCGAGGGCTGGCGCGGTTGA
>JACXTT010008176.1_pt1 | contig 14564 bp, 16 predicted proteins | sample 9270951 | NCBI WGS metagenome assembly JACXTT01 (sample SAMN15532306, study PRJNA645909) | rock metagenome | isolation source: weathered quartz diorite | place: Puerto Rico | collected 2017-06-21
AGGGGACCGTCAGCAGGCGACCGGCGCGATACGGCTGGCCCGCGGCTTCCAGCGCGGCAATCGCACGCGCGATGAGGGCGGCGTCGGAGCGGAGCCACTCGCCGGTCGCCGTCGGGCCCACCGAGGCGCCGACGACCAGCTCGCCCGGTCGGATATCGGGTGCGCAGCCGCCGGCGAGCCCGATGGCAAGCACGGCGGCTGGCGCGAGCGCCCGCAGCTCGTCCGCGATACCGGGAAGCCCGGCGGCGCCGGGACCCACCGTCCGCACGACGACTTCGGAGGCGCCGGCATCCCGCGACCGGCGGAGACGCCGGCACAGTCGTCTCGCCTCGAATTGCACGGCGGGAAGGAGGAGGAGCGGGCCGGGGCGGGAGGCGAGCTCTGCGCCCGAAGGCGCAGGCTCAACGCTCGGCCGAGGTGCGATCATCGTGAACCGCGGGGTCCGCCACCTTTCCCGCCGTTTCCGCCTTCCGGCGGAGCCACGCGGCGAACGAGTTCCCGGCCGCGGGGTCCTTGCCGGTGAACCGGATGGTCCGGATCTCGGAATACCGGATGCTGAACGGGCCGTCGCCGTTGGCGTCGAAGATCTGGACGAATGGCTCCGCCACGTTGTCGTCGCGGTTGAAGAGGTAACCTTCGATCTGCGTGCCATCCGTCTTCACGACGGTCGTGTTGCCCCGGTAATCGAACGCGCGGTCGACGATCTCGGCCAGCGGCAGCGCGTCGCTCGGCTCGGGGTCCCAGCCTTCGAGCGACGGGCCCTCCATCGGATTCACACCGGCCCGGGTCTCACGGGCGGCCGGTGACGGTCGCCACGACCGTATCCCGGAAACCTCGCCAGCTCGTGAACGTCTCCTCCACCGCGCTCGGCTCGAAGCCGCAGTGGACCATGCAGTCCTGGCACTTGGGGTTCCCGCTGCGCCGGCCGTAGCGCTCCCACTGCGTCGTCTCCAGCAGCTCCGCGAAGGTCTCGGCGTATCCCTCCTGCAGGAGGTAGCACGGGCGCTGCCAGCCGAAGATGTTGTAGGTCGGGTTGCCCCAGGGCGTGCACTCGTAGTCGCGCTTCCCCATGAGGAACTGGAGGAAGAGCGGCGACTGGTTGAATCGCCAGCGGCGTTTCGGCCGGGACAGGATGCGGCCGAACAGCTCGTGTGTCCGGGTGCGTCGGAGGAAGTGCTCCTGATCGGGCGCCTTCGAATAGCTGTACCCCGGCGAGAGCATCATGCCTTCGACGCCCAGGTTCATCATCTCGTCGAAGAACTCGCGCACACGGATCGGCTCCGCTCCGTCGAACAGCGTCGTGTTCGTGGTCACCCGGAAGCCGCGCCGCAGCGCCTCCCGGATCGCCTCCACCGCCCGGTCGTACACCCCTTCCCGGCACACCGCTTCGTCGTGCTCCGCGCGGAGCCCGTCCATGTGGACGCTGAATGTCAGGTACTTCGAGGGGGTGAACAGCCCCGCCTCGAGCTTCTCTTTCAGGAGAAGGGCGTTGGTGCACAGGTAGACATACTTCCGGCGATGGACCAGTGCCTCCACCAGGCGTCCGATCTCCGGATACATCAGCGGCTCCCCGCCCGGAATCGAGACGATGGGAGCGCCGCATTCCTCGACCGCCCGCAGACACTGCTCCACGGTCAGGTGCTTCCGGAGGATCTGCGTTGGATACTGGATCTTGCCACACCCGGCACACGCCAGGTTGCAGCGGAAGAGGGGCTCGAGCATGAGGACCAGGGGGTAGCGCGTCCGTCCGCGGAACCGCTGCCACAGCACGTAGGACGCGACTGTCCACATCTGGGACAGGGGCACACTCATCCCAACGCTCCAGCAAGGGCGGGGCACCACCTGCCCCCGACCCCATCAGGCCGGCTCCCCCACGCAGGGGGCACGATCGGATAAAGAAGACGAAGACGCCACACAGAATACCACGATTGCCGCCACCGGGACGTGGGCAGCCAGCCCGACCCAGAACAGCGCCGGCTCGGCCACCAGCCCCGTGAGGCCGAGGTTGACGGCGAGGACGAGGTAGTAGAGGGCCACCGGGGGGTGCAGGCGTCGGGGCAGCCGGGACCCCCATGCCGGCCGGGTGCCCGGAATCCGGGGCTCGAGCACGATCCAGAGTCCCGCGATCAGGCTGCCGAGCAGCGCCCAGCCGGCGAAGTTCGACAGCGGCACCCCGAAGTACCAGCCGGGCTCCGGGTAGTAGAAGATCCGGCCGAGGAACCAGCGGTCTCCCCTCACGGCCAGGGGATCGATGACCAGGTCGAGCCACGTCATGAGCAGGCCGCTCGCGACGGCAACGGCCAGGCGGCCCGGCACCCACCAGCGCGCGCACCGCACCGCGAGCCGCCGGGCGACGCCGAGGCTCGAGTACGCGAGAAAGGTGAAGGAGAGCGGGTCGAAGGCCGGCACGTTGGCGAGGTACAGCTCCTGCCCCCGCGTGCTGCCCGTGTAGTGATAGAGCCCGAACGGGATGCCGACGCGCGTGGAGGCGAACTCGGCGAGAAAGGCCAGACCGCCGGCCAGCCCGGTGAAGGCGACCGCGCGGCGCCAGCCCCATTCCCCGGCCGCGACGGCCAGGTAGACTACCAGGAAGCCGAAGACGTAGGGACGGAGGTGCAGGCTTCCCCACGCGAGGGCGGGCAGATCGGCGAGCGCAGGCATCCCGGGGAGGATAGCCCCGGGTCCGTCGCAGGACAACGCCAAAGGCCACGCCGATCGTCGATCGGAGCCCGCCTCGCGGGGGCGCCCACTTCCTCACTCCGCGAGCCCGTGCTACACTACGGCCGCGTTCATCGGCTGACACACGGATGCTGCAGACAGCGGTCGACTCCGCAATCCACCGGGGACAGCAACACCTCCTCGCGCTCCAGGACCCAGCCGGATTCTGGCTGGGTGAGCTCGAGGCGGACGCGACCATCACCTCCGAGTACCTGCTTCTGCGTCACCTCCTGGGTACCGCCGACCCCGCGCTCGAAGTCAAGGCCGTCCGTTATCTCCGGGACCGGCAGAGCGCCGACGGCTCGTGGAACCTCTACGAGGCAGGGGCCGGCGACGTCTCGGCGAGCATCAAGGCCTACTTCGCGATGAAGCTGGCCGGTGTCTCCCCCGCCGACCCGGCCATGGGGCTGGCCCGGGAATGGATCCTCGCCCACGGGGGGCCGGTCCAGGCCAACGTCTTCACCAAGATCACCCTCGCGCTGTTTGGCCAATACCCGTGGGGCGGCGTCCCGGCGATGCCGGTCGAGATCGTCCTCCTCCCCCGCTGGTCGTACTTCAACATCCACGCGATCTCGTACTGGTCGCGGACGGTGCTGGTGCCGCTCCTGGTCGTCATGGACCGCCGCCCCGTGCACGTGCTCCCCGGAGGGTTGGGTCTGGACGAGCTGTGGGCGCATCACCTCCACCTCGAAGACCCGGCGTACGCGCGGAAGCGGTGGCTGTCCTGGAAGAACGTCTTCATCGGGGTCGACGGCTTCGTCAAGGCCTGGGAGGGCTATGGGCCCCGCCCCTGGCGCGGTCGCGCGATTCGCGCCGCCCACGACTGGCTCGTGCCGCGGCTGTCCGTTCCCGGCGGGCTCGGGGGCATCTACCCGGCCATGGCGAACGCGGTGCTCGCGCTGCGCCTCCTCGGCTATCCCGACGACCACCCGCTGGTGGTGGGCCAGCTCAAGGAGCTGGAGGCGCTCGGCCTCGAGAAGCCGGACCGCTTCCACGTCCAGCCCTGCGTCTCCCCTGTCTGGGACACCTGCCTGGCCCTCAACGCGCTGCTGGCCGCGGGACTGCCGGCCGACGACCCCGCCCTCGTGAGGGCCGCGGACTGGCTCGTGGACCACGAGATCCGGGAGGCGGGCGATTGGACGCTCAGCCGCCCGGGCCTCGAGCCGAGCGGCTGGCCGTTCCAGTTCGAGAACGACTTCTATCCCGATCTCGACGACACCGCCATGGTTCTCATAGGGCTCGCCCAGGTCCAGCATCCGGACCGGGCGCGCCTGGAGCAGACGGTGGACCGAGCCCATCGCTGGCTGCTCGGGATGCAGTGCCAGGACGGGGGCTGGGGGTCGTTCGACGTGGATCAGACCCGGCTCCAGCTGAACAACATCCCGTTCGCCGACCACGGCGCCCTGCTCGACCCGCCAACCGAGGACCTCACCGCGCGGTGCCTCGAGTGCTTCGGCCGCCTCGGCATGCGGTCGGAGCACCCGGCGATCCAGGCCGGCCTCGCCTTCCTCCAGCGCAAGCAGACCGTGGACGGGGCGTGGTACGGCCGATGGGGCGTGAACTACATCTACGGCACCTGGTCCGTCCTGCGAGCGCTGGAGGCGATCGGCCTTCCAGCCGAGCACGCGATGGTGCGGCGGGCGACGGCGTGGCTCGAGCGGCGACAGAACGCGGACGGCGGCTGGGGCGAGAGCTGCGACTCTTACGCGGAGCCGGGGATTGCCGGCACCGGGCCCTCCACGCCCAGCCAGACGGCCTGGGCCCTGCTCGGGCTCTTGGCAGGCGGGCGGCGCGACGGCCCCGCCATCGAGCGCGGTCTCCGGGACCTGGTCGAGACCCAGCGGGCTGAGGGCGGGTGGGACGATCCCCGTTGGAACGGAACCGGCTTTCCGCGGGTCTTCTACCTCAAGTACCATCTGTACGCCCATTACTTCCCGCTCTGGGCGCTGGGGGAATGGCGCCGGGGCGGGATGTAGCCTCCGCGCCGGCCCCCGGGACGGCGGTGCTCTCCGTAATCCTCGGCGTTCTTCAGTGGCTCGGGCGGCTCGCGCTCGGCACGCTGATCGCGATGGGCCGCTTCGGCGTGTTCCTCGGCCAGGCGATCTTCTGGCTCGCCGTCCCCCCGTTCAAGATCGGCCAGACCCTCCAGCGGATCTCCTTCATCGGGGCCCGCTCGATGTCGATCATCCTGCTGACCGGGGCGTTTACCGGCATGGTGCTCGGCTTGCAAGGGGTCCTGATGCTGAGCCGCGTCGGCTCCGAGGCGTTCGTCGGGCCGGCAGTCGCCATCTCGCTCGTCCGGGAGCTCGGCCCCGTGCTCGCCGCGCTCATGGTGACGGGCCGGGCCGGCTCCGCCATCGCGGCCGAGCTCGGGGTCATGCGGATCACCGAGCAGATCGACGCCCTCACCGTGATGGCGCTGAACCCCATGCGGTACCTGGTCGTCCCCACCATCGTCGCGGGCCTCATCGCCTTCCCGATCCTGAACTGGGTCTTCGACGTGATCGGCATCCTCGGGGGCTACCTGGTCGCAGTCAGCCTCTTCGGCCTCTCCGGCGGGACCTACATCGGTCAGATCCAGTCCTTCCTCTCCACGACGGACATCTGGGTCGGATTCTGGAAGTCGCTCGCGTTCGGCATCGTGGTCACCTGGGTCGCCTGCTACAAGGGCTTCCACGTCGGGCACGGCGCCGAGGGCGTCGGCCGCGCCACCACCGAGTCAGTGGTGCTGGCCTCGGTCCTGATCTTCGTGCTCGACTTCTTCATGGGGTCGATCCTCCCGTGAGCGCCCCGGCCCCGGACCCGTCGTCCCCGGTCGGCGCCGGGGCGACCGCGGCCAGCGCGCCGGCCATCCGCATCGAAGGCCTGGAAAAACGCTTCGGCTCCCAGCCCGTGCTCCGGGGCGTCGACCTGGACATCACCCCCGGCGAGCTGATGGTCGTGATCGGGCGCTCCGGCGGCGGCAAATCGGTGCTGCTGCGCCACATCCTGCGGCTCGTCCGCCCCGACGCCGGTCGGATCATGATCGACGGGGAAGACATCACCCGTCTGCGCCGCCGGGAGCTCGATCGCGTGCGCGAGCGCTTCGGCGTCGTCTTCCAGGGCGGCGCGCTCTTCGACTCGATGAGCGTTCTCGAGAACGTCCTCTTCCCGATCAAGGAGAAGACCCGCGAGCCGCTCGAGAAGCTGCTCCCGCGGGCCCATGAGGCGCTCGCCTGGGTCGGCCTGGCCGACACCGGTCACAAGTACCCGGCCGAGATCTCGGGCGGCATGCGGAAGCGCGTCGCGATCGCCCGCGCCCTGGTGACCGAGCCCCGGGTGGTCTTCCTCGACGAGCCGACGACCGGCCTCGACCCGATCCTCGTCAACTCCATTCACCACCTCATCGTCACGCTGCACCGGAAGTTCACGTTCACGGCGGTCATGATCAGCCACGAGATTCCCGAGATCTTCGCGATCGCCGACCGGGTCGCGATGCTTCACGAGGGCCGGATCCGGCAGGTCGGGACACCGGCCGAGATCGAACGATCCGAGGACCCCGGCGTCCGGGCGTTCATCCACGGCGAGGTCGAGAGCGACTTGCAGCGGATCGTCGGAACGGTTGCACCCGCGCCAGGGGCGTCCGCGCCTCCGCGCGTCTAGCCGCTCGGACTGCCGTCCAGAGCGCCCGGCGGGAGGGGAGCAAATGGGCCGAGGGGTCGAGGTCGCGGTCGGGCTCTTCATGCTGACGGGCATCCTGGCGCTCGGATATCTCTCCATCCGGCTCGGGCAGGTGGATCTCTTCGGCGCCCGGGGCTACACGGTCTACGCCGACTTTCCGACCGTCGGCGGTCTGAAGTCCGGCGCGACGGTCGAGATCGCCGGGGTGCGGGTGGGCCGGGTCGACTCGATCCGGCTGAAGGACTTCCAGGCCCGGGTCGCCATGCACATCGAGCAGGACATCCCGATCCAGACCGACGCCATCGTTTCCATCAAGACCAAGGGCCTCATCGGCGAGAAGTTCGTCCAGATCAGCCCGGGCGGATCCGACAAGCTGGTCCCCCCCGGGGGCCGGCTCACCGAGGTGGAGGCCCCGGTCGATCTCGAGGAGTTGATATCCAAGTATGTTTTCGGCAAAATCTAGGGCCGTGGCGATGCCCCGGAGGCTGGTCCGGCTCGTGTCCTCCGCGACACTGACGCTCGCCATCCCGGCGGTGGCTCTCGCCCAGGTCACCCCGACCGTCACGCTCACGCTCGAGGACAGCCTGCGGGCCGCGCTCAACCGCGCCCCCGAGGTCCGCCAGGCCGAGGCCGAGGTCGAAGGCATCCGCGGCAAGCAGCTCCAGGCCGAAGGGCTCGGCTACCCCCAGCTCGAGCTGACGACGGTCCTCAGGCCGTCCCCGCGGGCTCGCGGGGACCAGGTCTCCTCGCCCGACAAGAAGTACGATCTCAACATCACCGGCGTCTTCATCCGCGCCGGCTTCGAGATCATCCAGCCGATCTTCACCTGGGGCCTGATCCGGAACGCGCGCGAAGCGGCGGAGCAAGGCGTCCGCGCGACCCAGGCCGGCGTGGACGTGAAGGCGACCGAGGTAGCGCTCAAGGTCAAGCAGGCATACTGGGGCCTCATCGCCGCCGGCATGATCCGCGACTTCCTCCTCGAGGTCCGGGGGCAGGTCGACGACACGATCGCCCGCACCCGGCGGCTGATCGACGGCGGCTTCACCACCGATGTCGACGTCTACCGGCTGCGGGCGAACAAGGGCGAGCTCGAGAAGAACATCGCGCTGGTCGAGAAGAACGTGACGCTCGCACGCAGCGCGCTCGCCACCTGGACCGGGCAGCCGCCGGGCACGGCGGTCGATCCCGCGGACAGAGCGCTCCCGACCGAGCTGCGCGACCTCCGGAACCTCCAAGCCTTCGTCGAGGACGCCCGGGCCAGACGGCCGGAATGGACCCAACTCGACCAGGGGATCAGGGCCCGCCAGAACCTGGTGGAGGTCGAGCGAAAGAAACGGTACCCGCTCTTCTTTCTCGGCGTGGTGGGCCAGGCCGCCTACGCCACGAACCGCGACCGGATCGACAACCCCTTCGTCTACGATCCGCTCAACGACTACTACGCCGGGCCGGTGATCGGCTTCCGGTACAACCTCGACTTCGGCATCCAGGCCGGCAAGATCAAGGAAGCCCAGGCCGAGGTCCAGAAGCTCGAGGCCCTCCGCGACTTCGCCCGGGACGGTATCCCGCTGCAAGTCCAGCAGGCCTACGACGGAGTCGTCGAGGCGCGGCGGACCGTCGAGGCCTACGACGAGGCGCATGTGAACGCCCGGCGATGGCTCGTGGCCGCCTCGTCGAACTTCGACCTCGGCGTCGGCGAGCCCCGCGACCTGGCCGACGCCTTCATCGCCTACGCGAAAACCCGGGGCGAGTACCTGCAGGCTCTCTACGCCTACGTGTTCGGCCTCGAGCAGCTGGCCCACGCGGCCGGCCTGGACGTCGAGCAGGTGAATCGTCTGGCGCCGCGCCCGATGAGCGCGGCTGGTGGAACGACGGGAGGAAAGCCATGAGGCGCGGGGTGACCACGACCGCGCTGATCGCGTTGATGGTGGTCGGCGGCCCGGCTCACGCGGGCGCGCCGACCGACCAGCTCAAGAGTTCAACCGACCGGGTGCTCAAGCTCCTGCAGGATCCGGAGCTCAAGAAGCCGGAGAAGACCGAGGAGCGGCGCAAGCAGATCCGGGCCATCGCCAACGAGGTCTTCGACTGGCAGGAGACCGGCAAGCGGGCGCTCGGCCGCCACGCCTCGGCCTGCACCGCGCAGCAGCGGGACGAGTTCACTCCGCTCTTCGCCGACCTCATCGATCGCTCGTACGTCGGCAAGCTGGATCTCTACAGCGGCGAGCGGATCGTCTACGCCGGCGAGAGCATCGAGGCCGACCAGGCGACGGTGCGAACCAAGCTCATCACCAAGTCGGGGACGGAGATCCCGATCGACTACCGGATGCAGAAGGAGGGCGACCGGTGGCGCGTCTATGACGTGAGCATCGAGGGCGTCAGCCTGGTAGGGAACTATCGGAGTCAGTTCAACCGGGTCATCCAGCAGTCGAACTGCGGCGAGCTCGTCAAGAAGCTGAAGACGAAGCAGGACGAGCTGGTCTTCGAGGACACCGACCGCGGGAAGAAGAAGCCGTGAGAGCGCTCGTCCTGGCCGCTGGCGTCGGCAAGCGGCTGGCCCCGCTGACCGAGGAGCGTCCCAAGGGGCTCATCGAGCTGGGGGGCCGGAGCTTGCTGGCCCGGCTCCTCGACGGGCTGCAGGCGGCCGGCGTGCGTGAGACGGCGGTGGTCGTCGGCTACCTGCAGGAGCAGATCCGGGCCCACCTCGGCGACACGCACCGGGGGATGCCGGTCCGCTACCTGGAGAACCCCGCCTACGCCGGGGGCCCGCTGCTCTCGCTGTGGACCGGGCGCGACGAGTTCGAGGAGGACGACGTGGTCCTCGCCGACGGGGACGTGCTGTTCGCGCCGGCGCTCCTCGAGGGCGTCATCCGCTCGGCGGACGCCAACGTGTTCCTGGGCGAGCCCGACTTCGTCGACACCGGCGAGGAGCAGAACCTCTACGTGCGCGACGGCCAGGTCGTCGCGCTCCGGCGGGGGGTGATGGGCCCTCCGGAGACCCCATACGACGCGCGGGCCGAATGGGTCGGATTCGTCAAGATCGGGCGCCTTGCCGGAACCGAGCTCGCGGCGTCGCTCGACGCCTTCGTCCGCTCGGGCCGGACCGACGGCGACTACGAGCGGGCGCTGGACGGCCTGCTTCCCGGCCACCGCTTCGTCGTTTGCTCGACGGAGGGTCTCCCCTGGATCGAGATCGACTTTCCCCAGGACCTGCAGGCCGCGGAGAGCGAGATCCTTCCGCGACTCCGGCGCTTCGGGGTAAACTAGCCGCGTGCAAAATCGGCGCACTGGCCCGAGACTGACCACCGGATCCGGCCGGAGGAGCCGCGGAAGTGCCCGTTCCGTCACGCCGCATGGGACGCCGCCCGGGGCACGACCTTTGCTGCGTCTGCCGGGTATGCGTCGCCGCGCGCTGCTGACGGGGCTCCTGGCCGTCGCCTTCGCGACCCTGGTGCCGATCCCGGTCCGCGCTCAGGTGCTCCGGCTCGTGGACGAGAGCGGCACCATCCACTACACGAACAACCCGTGCGATCCGGTGTACCGCCGCCTGGCGCCGGGTGCCTGCCGCCCGCCCGAGCCGGAGCCCGCGGTGGCGAGCGTCGAGCCGGCGACACCGACCGCGGCGGCGGCGCCTCTCGCCCGGGAGATCGAGCAGACCGCGACACGCCACGGCGTGGACCGGCGGCTGGTCGAGGCGGTCGTGCAGGTGGAATCGGGCGGCAATCCGCGCGCGGTCTCGCCGAAGGGGGCCCTCGGTGTGATGCAGCTCATGCCCGCCCGGGCGGAGGCGCTCGGCGTCCGTGACGTCTTTGACCTCCGGGCGAACCTCGACGGCGGCGTCCGCCACCTCCGCGAGCTGCTCCAGCGCTATCAGGGCAATCTGCAGCTCGCCCTCGCCGCCTACAACGCGGGCGAGGAAGCGGTTCGCCTCCACGGCGGCGTTCCGCCCTACCCCGAGACCCAGCAGTACGTCCGCAAGGTCCTGGCGCTCTACACGCCGTCCGCGCCGTCCGGCGACGGGCCGTCGACGAAGACGCCCCGGCGGCCCGCGCGATCCCGGCTATAGCGCCCCTCGCCCGCCAGGCTCGACGAGAATCTCCTCGAGGACGCGGCCCTGGACCGCGCCGGCCTCCACGCCGGTCAGGTGGCACAGGGTTGGCGCCAGGTCGACGGTCCGGCCGTTCTTGATGGTCACCCCCGCGCGCACGCCGCAGCCGGTCACGATCATCGGGATCCGTTGCTCATGCCTGGAGCCGTGGGAGCGGAGGCCGGTCTCCTCGTGGCGCGACGCGGCGTTCCCCCAGATCCCGAGGGCGGTGTCCCGGTCGCCCCAGCAGATCAGGTCGCCGACCCGATCGTGCGGCAGATGGTCCCTGCCGGCCTCTTCTCGCGCCACGATCTCGTCGATGCCCGGCGTCTCCGCCAGCAGGGCGCGCGCCTCCGGGATGACCGAGGGGTCCTTGAAGTAGAGATACAGCGCGCCGCCCAGGTCGCGATGGTGAGCGAACAGTCCATCCCGGATGAGCGGGACGCCGTGGCCCCGGATACCGGCCTCCGCCAGCACGCGGATCGGCGACACGACGCGGGGCTTGGCGTTCATGCCGTGATCCGCCGTGAACACCACCACCGTCTGGTCGAGATCATAGGCGTCGAGGAGGCACCCGAACGCCTCGTCGCTCTCCTCGAGGTATCCCCGCATGGCCGGCTCTTCGGGCCCGAGCTTGTGTTGCGGATAATCCGTGGTCGCGACGTAGAGGAAGTCGGGCGCGACGTGAACCGCGACCTCCCGGGCCATCCGGAGCACCCACAGATTGATCTCGAGGGAGAAGACGTCGGGAGGCAGGCCGACCCGCGCGCCGAACGCCGGCGGGTGGTCTTTCATGTCGACGCAGTGGTCGAGGCCGCGGCGGAGGAGCCGGGTGAGCTTCTCCTTGGCGGTGACCAGTGCCGTCGACCAGCCCGCTGCCTTGAGGCGCTCGAAGAGGAGCGGCTCCTTCACGAACGACACCTGGTCCATGAAGACCTCGCTCCAGCTCGCCCGGTCGAAGTAGAAGTTCGTCGACAGGCCATGGCGCTCCGGGTAGGTGCCAGTCAGCAGCGAGACGTGGTTCACGTTGGTCAGGCTCGGCAGCACGCCCCGGCCGTCGAGCGTGGCAGCGCCGGCCTTCATCAGCGCGGCGAGTCGAGGCATCCGTACCGGCTGGACGTAGGCGGGGTCGAAGCCGTCGACGAGGAAGACCAGGGCCTTCTTCGGGCGCTTCATCGGACCACCCCCGGATCGCGCAGCGCCTCCGCGAAGGCGAAGACGACCCCCTCCATGTCCCGCGGCGTGAGCGTTCCCATGTTGGCCACACGGAAGGCGTAGGTCCGGATGTCTCCCTGCCCCGCGTAGATGATGTAGCCCCGACGCTTCATGGCGTCGTGGAGCCGGTCGTAAGTCAGACCGGGCAGGAGCCTGAACGTCGTCAGGATGTTCGAGCGCGCGGCCGCGGGCACGAGGATCCGGAAGCCCAGGGCCTCCATTCCCGCCCTTAACACACGGGCGTTCTCGGCGTACCGGGCGATGCGAGCGGGCACGCCCTCCTTCTCCAGTTCGGCGAGGGCGGCCTGCATGGCGTGGAGCACCTGGACCGCCGGCGTGAACGGGGTGTTGTCCGCCTCCTGGCTCGCGTAGTGACCGTGCAGGTCCAGGTAGACGCTGCGGGACGGGTGCCCGGCGAGTCCGGCGAGCGCGGCGCGGCGGGCGAGGACGAACGAGACCCCGGGGATGCCTTGCAGGCACTTGTTGGCGCTCGCCATCACGAAGTCGATGCCGTCACCGGCGACCTCGAGCCGCTCCCCGAACAGCGAGCTCATGGCGTCGACCAGTACCCGGCGGCCGAGCCGGGCCGCGACCCGGGCGATGGCCTCGACCGGGTTGAGCAGCCCCGTCGTGGTCTCGTGATGGACGACCGCGACGTGACTCACCTCGGGATGCCCGCGAAGCGCGGCCTCGACGTCGTCAGGGGACGCGGGAGTCACGAGATCGTAGGCGAGCACCTCGGCGCGGATGGCATGGGCGGCGGCGATCCGGACCAGACGGTCCCCGTAGACCCCGTTCTTCACAACCAGCAGGGCTCGGTCTCGTGGAACGGCCGCACAGACGGCCGCCTCCACCGCCGCGGTGCCGGAGCCCGTGAACAGCACGGCCGCGAAGTCGGCGGCGCAGCCGGCGACCCGCACCAGGCGCTCACGACAGTCGCGCATCACCTCGAAGCACTCGGGCTCGCGGTGGCAGAGGTCGGGCATGAGGAGGGCGCCACGGACGGTCTGGCTCGTGTTGGCAGGGCCGGGATTGAGCAGGATCCATTCGCGCTCGGCCATGGTGACCCCCTTTGGCGGACGCACGCTAGGATAGCCGAAGCGGCGCGTCCAATTCATTCGCTTTGTGGCCAGGCATGAGCGTGCGTTCATGCGGGCGGCGCGCTCGGCGCCCGGTTCGCCGCCCAGCTCCACAGCCTCGACCGGCACCTCCGGGCGTTCTACCGCGAGCACCGCGGCGGCCTCGGACTGGCGGTCCTCTCTCACTTCCTCGGCTGGGTCGCGCTCGCCGTCCTCGGAACGCCGGTAGGCTTCGCCACTGCGGTGGTCATCGAGGCGTTCGCGACCGCGATCCGCTCGGCGACGTTCCTCATCTCCGCCTCCAGCGGCGTTCAGGAAGGCGGCTTCGTCGGCATCTTCGTGGGCCCCGGGCTGAGCGCGCGTTCGGCCTGTCCGCCGGCAACTGGTGTGGTCGCTCACGGGGTACGGGTTCCTGGTCGCCTGGCGGGGCGTGCGGAGCGGGGCGCCGGGAACCGCGGACTCCAGGACTGACTCGAGGTAGTGCCGCAGCTCCCCCCCACCTCCGGGGGGAGGTCTGGGGGGGACCGTCGAGGCCCACCCTCCCATGATCTAATGTCTAGAGGCGACCTCGGATCGCCAGCGGGAGGCGTGGAGCGTCCGCCCGCTGATCCGGCGCGACGCGTCGGACCCGAGGTAGACGAACACGCCCGTCACCCGCTCGGGCTTGGCGCCGTGGAAGTCGGTCATCCGCGTGGCGACCAGGCCGGGGTCGACCGCGTTGACGCGCACGCCCGTCCGCTTCGTCTCCTCGGCGAGCACGCGCGTGAGTCCTTCCACCCCGAACTTGCTCGCGGTGTAGGCGCCGTAGTGGACGTAGGCGACGGAGCCGCAGATCGAGCTGACGTTGATCACCGAGCCCTGCCGCCGCTCGAGGAAGTGAGGAAGCAAGGTCCGGGCGAGCAGGAACGGTGCACGCAGGTTGACAGCCAGGGTCCGATCCCAGTCGGCGGGCTCCAGCTTCCAGGTCGGCACCTCCCGGTGACCGACGCCGGCGTTGTTGACCAGGACGTCGACGCGCCCGAACGTCTTCAGTGCGGAGCGCACCAGACGATCGACCTGGGCGGGGTCGGCGACGTCAGCCGACACGGCGTGCACGGTCGCTCCGAACCGCCGGGCCTCGTTGGCGGTGGAGACCAGCTCGGCGTCCGTCCGGCTCGCGAGCACGAGATCCGCGCCCTCCCGAGCGTACGCCATCGCGACCGCCGCGCCGATGCCGCGACCGCCCCCCGTGATGAGCGCAACCTTCCCCGACAGGACGCCGGCCCGCTCTCCCATCGGTGGGCTAAGATAAGAGCCGGGCGCATCGCTGTCAACCGTGAGGCGGAAGGGAGAGGGGCATGGCCAAGCTCGCCCTGGTCATCTCATTGATCGCGCCGGCGGTCGCGGTGCTCGCCTATCAGGAAGCGGGCGGGAACCGGGCGCTCCAGGAGAACGTGCGCTCGCTGCAGAGCGCGCTCGACGTGGCCCGCAAGGAGACCGCCGACGCGCTGGCGCGCATGGAGCGCGCCCTGCGCAGCCCCTCCGAGGCGCCGGACCCTCTCGCCGGGAAGCCGGCCGCCAAGCCCAAGCCCTGAGCAAACGTCGGGGGTCTCGGGGACTCCCCCGAGACCCCCCGGCGGCGGACCCTCCACGCGCGGCCCGGCTCGCTCCGACAGCTTCTCAGAGGCCGAAGCCGAACGGGCGCGGGCGCTCCCGCATCCGCTCCACGCCCCTGCGCCCGTACCCGGCGCGGACCGCGTTCCCCCCGCCCCCCCCGGTCCACTCCCGGAACGCGGCGGGGCGAGCCCGGGGCACCGGCGCCCTCCCGGCCC
>JACXTT010008177.1_pt1 | contig 14562 bp, 10 predicted proteins | sample 9270951 | NCBI WGS metagenome assembly JACXTT01 (sample SAMN15532306, study PRJNA645909) | rock metagenome | isolation source: weathered quartz diorite | place: Puerto Rico | collected 2017-06-21
CACGCTGGCCGCGATCATCGATCACATCAACACGACTCGCGGCGGCCATATCATCACGATCGAGGACCCGATCGAGTTCGTTCACGCCGGCAAGCGCAGCCTCCTGACGCAGCGTGAGCTCGGGGCTCACACCGCGAGCTTCTCCGAAGCGTTGCGGACCGCGATCCGCGAGGATCCGGACGTGATCCTGGTCGGCGAGATGCGCGACCCGGAGACGTGCTCGCTCGCGCTGACCGCCGCGGAGACCGGCACCCAGGTGCTCGGCACGCTCCACACCAACGGCGCGGTGCGCTCGGTCGAGCGCATCGTGAACATGTTCCCCCCGCGGCGCCACAGTCAGATGCGCACGGTGCTGGCTGAAACGTTGCGCATGGTCGTCTCGCAGCAGCTCGTGCGCAAGGCCGACGGCAGCGGGCGCCTCGCCGCGATCGAGGTCATGATCAACAGCCACGCGATCGGCGCGATGATCCGCAGCGGCAACAGCCACAAGATCACGAACGCCATCCAGGCCGGCGGTCGCGTCGGCATGCAGGGGCTCGACGTCACGTTGAGTCAGCTCGTCAAGGACGGAGTCATCACGGGCGAAGAGGCCTATGAGCACGCCGTGGAGCGCACGTCGTTCGAGCACTTCCTGGCGACGGACGCGGCGGCCTGAAATCGAGGAGTGCCCGGAACGGGCTACGCCGCTTCGTTCATCTCCGTGTCGGGCCCACGATGGGCAGGGTCGCGAGCGTACACCGTGCTCATGACGCTCGGCGCCACCTGGCGCAGCGCGTTCACCACGGCGGGATCCCAGGTCTTCCCCTTGCCCTGCCCGAACATCTGGATCACCTGGTCCAGCGTCGCCGCCTCCTTGTAGACGCGGCGCGAGACCATGGCGTCGAAAACGTCGGCCACGGCGATGATCCGAGACGTCATCGGGATCGACTTGCCGGGGATCTGGAGCGGACCCGATCCATCCAGTTTCTCGTGATGGTAGGCCGCCACCATCGGGACCTGGCGAAGGTGGTCCGGGTACACGATCTTGTCGAGGATGGCCTCGGTGTGGGCGGCGTGTCGCGCCATCTCCTCGTGCTCCGCCTCGGAAAGCCGACCCGGCTTGAAGAGCAGCTCGTCGCGCGTTCCCTGCTTGCCGAGATCGTGCAACAGCGCCGCGACCCCCAGCACCTCCATGTCTCGCGCTTCGAGCTTCATCTCCTCGCCGATGGCCAGCGACACGGCCCGCACCCGCTCGGAGTGCTCGGCCGCCGTCGGGTCCTTGAGCGTCAGCGAATGGAGCAGCGCGCTCATGGTGGACTGGAACGCGCGGCGCTGCTGATGGAAGAGGCGCAAGTGATCGAGCGCCAGGCTGACCTGGCTCGCGAACACCGAGATCAGATCGAGGTCCTTGCGCGAGAAGACGCCCTTGCCGGGGCGACGGATGTCGAGCTGGATCACGCCGAAGGTCTCGTTGCGATGAATCAAGGGCGCGCACAGGGCGGTCTGCAGTCCGGACAATGCGATGCTCTCGACCTGGGCCAGTCCTTCCTGCGTGTGCGTGATGAGCACCGCGACGCCCTCGTCGAGCACCTTCGAAACGATCGTGCGGCTCAGCGCGATGGGCGGCTGACTCCCGGAGCGCGCCATCGCGATCAGCGGCCGGATCTCCCCATCGAGGTCGTCGCGCACCGCGAGGATGTGATGCGTGGCGTTGGGGAACGCCCGAAATGCGAACGAGGCGATCACGGCCAGAAGACGTTCCTGGTCGTCCCGGGCCGCGGCGGTCTCACGCACCAAGTCGAGCAGGAGCTCGCCCACGGCCACATCGCGACGCAGAACCGCGCCCTGGGCCTCCTGGACCTCAGCGAGCGGGCGCGATTCGACGACGACGGGCTTGCTGTTCTCGTCGTCGGCGATGATCGGGCGCGGCGGGCGATTGTGACCCGGAAGGGGAGATGGCTTCACGTCCCGGGTTATCGGCTGGGGGGAGGGGCCGACTTGACGCTCAACTCGGTGTCGCGGAATCGCTCAATTCCTGACCTCCAGCGGCCGATGACTTCGAAAGCGTCCGAGCGCCGAATTGGCGCGATTTCACCTCGAGGTGACTCGTGAATCCAGCGACTGCCTCTCGCGTTTCGTACGTCTGGGGCCCGCCCACCGTCTTGTTGGTGCTGCTCGCGGCGGTCGTCGCGCGTCTGCCCCTCCCCGCCTGGAGCGGGGGGCTGCTGGTGTCGATGGTGATCTGGCTGTCGCTGATCACCCTCGCCGATTCCACGCCCGTTGCGCTCGCCGGTTGGGGGCCACGCGCCCGCCTGACCGCGATGTTCGACTTCGGCGCACTGCTGTGCTTCACGGTCGTGCCGGCCGCCGTTCTGGCTGGGCTCGGCCGAGTGATCGCGGCGGCGCTGACCGGTCGCCCCATGCGGGCGACGATGCGCGAGGCGGTCGAGGCGATGCTCGCGATCGGAATCGCCGGAGTCGTGTTCTTCGAGCGTGGCGGCACGACCGGCATCGCCGCGGTCCGTGCCCCGATTCCGTTCGCGCCCGCGGTGATCGCGATCGGTGTCTTCGCCTTGATCTCCGCCGGGCTCGCCGCGTGGCGTTTCGCGGTCCTGCGCGACCGGCCCGGCACGACGCCTCCCATGGCCGCTCGTGAACAGCTGCTCGCGAGCGTGATCGTGCTGCCCTTCGGCGTCGCCTTTGCCTGGCTGGAAGCCACGGCGGGGCCGGCGGCGGGGATGTGCGCGCTGGTCCTCGTGCTGCTGTCGCGCACCCTCGAGCGAACGGCCCCAGGGCTCTCGGTCGTGGGGCATGCGGCGAACGCCGGCGCTGCGGGCCGGGTGCCCCGGAACGGTGGTCTGGACCCGCAGTTGGAGACGGTGCGGCTCCTGATGTCCGCCATCGACGCATTCGATCCGTTCACGCGCGGCCACTCCGAGCGCATCGCGCGCACGTCCGTCGTCGTGGCCCGGCATCTCGGCCTGCCGGCCGACGAGATTCCACAGATCGAGTACGCCGCGCTGCTCCACGACATCGGGCGCACCGCGATCCATCTCGACATCCTCACCCGGCCCGGCACGCTGAGCGGAGAAGAGCGCGAGGTGCTGCACACTCACCCGACGGTCGGTCGCGACATCATCAACCGGATCCCGGGGCTCGAGCAGGCGGCGGAGATCGTCTACGCCCACCACGAGCAGCCCGACGGTTGCGGCTATCCACGAGGCCTCAAGGGAAGCTCGATCCCGGTCGGCTCGCGCATCATCATGGTCGCCGCCGCATTCGATGCCATGACGCGCGAGCGTCCGTACCGACGGGGGCTCACGGCGGAAGCCGCGTACGAGGAGCTGCGCCGCCACGCCGGCAAGCAGTTCTTCGCGGACGTGGTGGCCGCCTACGTCACGCTGCACGCCTCGGGCGCCCTCGAGCCCGAGCCCGAGGAGGAGGACGCCGCTGGGCGGCCCCTGCCGATGCTCCGAGCCGTGAGCGGGGCATGACCCCGCGTCCTCAGCCGAGCCGCGGCAAACGGGCCCCTGCGAGCGCAGCGCGTGGTCCAGAACGATCGCGCGCGATCATCGCGCTCGAGACCAACGTCTTTGGCGGCACCGACGTCGGCCGCAAGAGACCCGGCAACGAGGACTGTCATGGCGTGTGGGTGCCGATCGATCCGGCCAACGGCCGGCGGCTCGGGGTCCTGCTGGTCGTCGCCGATGGAATGGGAGGCAGTCGCTCGGGCGAGGTGGCGAGCCAGATGGCGGTCGATGCCGTGATTCGCGTCGTCAGCCAGTGGGATGGCGAGGACGTCCCTGGCACGCTGCGGCTCGCCATCGAGGAGGCCAACCGCGACGTCCACCAGGCCAGCCTCGAGACCACGGAACGGAATGGAATGGGCACCACCTGCACGGCGGTGCTGATCCGCGACGAAACCGCTTGGGTGGCTCATGTCGGCGACAGCCGCGCCTACCTCGTGCGCGCCGGCCACATTCGACAGCTCACGAGCGACCACACGCTCGTCGCGGGGCTCGTCGCAAACCTCCAGATCACGCGCTTGCAAGCCCGTCGCGACCCGCGACGCAACATCCTGACGCGCAGCATCGGGCCTCAACCAGAAGTCGAGCCCGATGTGTTCCAGGCCGACACGCGGTTGTGCGCGGGTGACGCGATCCTGCTGTGCTCGGACGGTCTGCACGGCTACTTCAACGACAGCGAGCTCGCCGACGTGATCACGGAGAGCGAGCCCTCGGACGTGGTCCGCGCTCTGATCGCCGAGGCGAACGATCGCGGCGGGGCGGACAACATCACCGTCGTGATCGCCTACCTCACTCCGCCGGGGAAGTCCGCCGAGGACGAGCTGCCGGACGTGCGCGAGGCCTGATCGGAGCGGCAAGCCGCCAAGGTTCGGCGTCGCGCCGCTCAGCGGCCGGCGACGTGCCAGGCGGCGGCGAACGACGTGGCCACCACCGCGATCTCGGTCTCGGCGAGCGTGCGCGCGTCGAGCACGAAGCGTCCTTCGCGCACGACGCCGATCACGGGAGGATCCCCCGAGCGGGCGATGCGGTCGATCTCGTCACCGCTCATGCTCGGATGACGCAGCTCGACCAGAGGCCCCGCCAGCCGCGAGGTCGGCAACTGCCCGCGCACGCGCTCGGCCCTACCTTCCACCAGGTCGGCTTCAAGTCCCGGCACACGCGAGCTCAGCTCGGCGGCCAAGCGCTCGGCGCGCTCCACGAGCAACGGCTCGGGGAGCGATAGCATCGCCAGCGCCGGAATCTCCTTGCGGGCCAGTTCGGGGTCGCTGTGCACCGCCAGCGTCGCCTCGAGCGCCGACTGCACGAGCCGGTCGAGTCGGACGGCGAGCATCAGCGGGTCGCGCCGCATGCGATCGATGCACTCGGGGTCGCCCAGGATCAGCCCGACCTGGCTGCCCGTGAGCAGCAGGTAGCCCGAACAGCTCACCACGCTGGCCCCCGAGGCAAGGCTGTTCGCCGCGGAGTTGCGCGGCTCGAGCCCATAGCGCGACAAGTTGACGACTCCCCCGATGCCGAGATCCTCGATCAGCGGAACGTCGTGGGCGCGCGCCAGCTGGGCCAGCTCGTTCGGCTTCGCCCCCTCCGTGAGGTCCTCGATCGGCGCCGCGGGCGACGGAACGCGGAGGATGGCGGCCACGCTCGAATAGCGTTCGAACGCGCGCTCGAAATCCGCCACGCGGACCTTGTGAGTCGTGCCGACTTCGACGAAGCGGGCACCGCTCTTCGTGACGATCTCCGGCAGCCCCAGCGCGCGGCCCGCCTCGACCATCTCGGCGCGCGAAACCAGCACCTTGCGCTCCGAGGCCAGCGACGCCAGCACCAGCAGGATGGCGCCTGCGCTGCTGTTCACGGCGAGGGCCGACGGCGCTCCCGTCAGGTGCATGAGCCATTGGTCCACGCCCGATTCCTGCCGGGCATCCGACCCCAGGGCCGGGTCGTGCCCGAGTGTCGACCAACCCGCCGCGACGCCCGCGACGGCGCGCTGCGCCAGCACCGGCAACGGCGGGCCACCGAACTCGGGCTCGAGGATGACGCCCGTGGCGTTGAGGAGTCGTCGGAACGAGAAACGCCCCGGGGGTGGCACGGCAGTGGTGGAACGCTCGGGCGTGGGAGCCACGCCGGGAATTGGCTTCGCCGGCAACGACCCCGGAGCCGAGCGCTTGTCCTGCGGCGGCTGAATCATGTGGCGGACTCCGCTGGAAGACTTGGCTGGGTCAGCGACGGCGCACTGTAACAGCATGATGGGGGTGCACCAACCGGAGCGCCGAATGGGATCGAACCGTTGGCACCACTTCGGCAAGGTCGAGCGCGGATGAGAACAAGCGACTTGAGTCGAGGACCGGGGCTCACTAACGTGCCGGCTCTCCGGCCCTGGAGTCGCCCTCGTGTCCGAACGTCAGCGCATCCTCGACCTTCTCGACCGCGCCTATCGTGCCAACGCATGGCACGGCCCGGCGATTCTCGAAACCCTCGACGGCATCACCGCGCCCCTCGCGGCCAAGCACCCGCCGGGCGTCGTTCATTCGATCTGGGAACTGGTCGAGCACATCGCGAGCTGGAACGAAATCGTGGCCGACCGGCTCGTGGGCCGCACCCCAGACGTGCCGGACGAATACAACTTTCCGCCACTGCCGATGCCGACGCCCGCCGCTTGGCGTACCTCGCTGGCGCGCCTGGCGCGGACGCAAGCGCGTTTCCGACGCGAGGTCGTGCGCTTCCCCGCCGCCAGGCTCGGCCACAAGCGCCCGGGCACCGATTACACCTGGAACGTGCTCATCCACGGACAGATCCAGCATGGCCTCTACCACGCTGGCCAGATCGCGATGATTCGCCGGGCGCTCGGGGAGCCGGTCCCCTAGATCCACGCGCCCCCGAACGACGTCCCCTTCTCGCGTACGCCGTCGCTACTCCCTCGGACCGAGAGCCGCGCCTGGGCGGTCAGGGTCGCTTCGCCAAGGCCTCGCCGCCGCCTGGTGAGGCCATCGTCTCGCGCAAGATGCGCTCGAGCACTTGGCGCGCCGTGCCGCGGTGGATCACCGCCAGCAGCCACGGCCACAGTAGGCTGAAGAATCCGACCAGGCTCCAGAACATCGCAGGACCGAGGGGTCGGGTGGCGATCTCCCGCCGGATCTCCGCCGACAGTGCATAGACCGCCACGAACAGCAGGCCCATCACGGCGCCGTGCGCCAGTGCGTAGCCGGTCCATCCCCAGAACACGCACTGATAGTCGAGCTGGCTCGCGTCGGCGCGGCGCACGGTCACGCGATTGAGCCCGACGTTGTATTGCGTGAAGAACCCCTCGGCAGCGAAGCTGATCGAATCGCGATCCGAAGCCAGCACTCGGTAGTTGGCGCGGGTGCGATTGTTCGGCACGAGGAGCCCGGTTTCGACACGGCGCGCGATCCGCTCGACGAAGTCGTCGGGTAGGTGCTCGAGCCTGATCTGGCCCTGGAACTCGGGGACGAAGGACATGGTTCTCATGTTATCGGTCGCCAACGCGGCTGCTTGAACAGAGTCCACGAAGTTCGCTTCGGCATCTCAACACGTCGCGATGTCGCTGCTCCGGCACCGTCGCGGCAATGTTCGGGCGGCACACGTCACATCAGTCGCGGATCTCGCGGAGCGGACGCATCGGCTCGAGAGGTTCGTCTCGGGCGCGACCGCCACACAGGACACCACACGGAAGAGTGAGGCGGAGTAATTTGGTGGAGCTGAACGGGATCGAACCGTCGACCTTTTGACTGCCAGGCCGTGTCCGCGACGTCACGAATCGGGTCGAACCGGCGCGAACAGTAACTGTCCGAGCCATTTTGGCGCTTAGCAGCACTTCGATTCTCCCCGTTCGCTACGCGAACCGACGAAGCCGTCACCTACAGTTAACCTACAGTCCCCGCCTCAGGGTCGCGGGCCCGGAGTTGCTCGTCCCGCACGGCCTCACGGCCTCAAGCCTGATGTCCGCCTTTGTTCCCAGCTGGATGTCATTGCAACGGGTTTGCGAGGCGTTGCCGTTCGCACCAGCCTGACTCAAGTGCTCGACCCAACCCGGCTTCTCATCCACTTACAACAGCGTGATGGTCTAGGGAGCCCGGGCGCCGCGGATCTCGGCGGTTGGCACTCATCCTGCATCGGATACTCGGCCGCCGCGCTCGTGAAGGAAGATCGGCTGTCCGAAGGGAGGTAACCCATGACTCGATACGCCCTCTGGAGTGTGAGCTTGGCGCTCGCTCTGGGACTCGCCACGTCCGCGTCGGCCGGGAGCCGCACGTACTTTGGATTCCAAATCGGGATCGCAAACGCTCCGCCTCCACCGGTGCTGGTCTTCCATGAAGACCCCGAGTGCGATTATGTCCCGAGCACTCGAGTCTACGTCGTCGAGAATCCCTACGACTACGACATGTTCCGCTATGGCGGGTACTACTACGTCTGCGACGACGGGTACTGGTTTCGCGCTCATAGCTATCGAGGACCGTTCGTGGTGGTCGACGCTCGTCATGTGCCGCGCCCGGTCTATTACGTTCCCGAGGGACGCTGGAAGCACTACTGGAGAGACGAGCGATACGAGCACGACCGCGGCTGGCACGGACGCGGACACAAGCATGGTCACGACGACGATGACGACGACAACCAAGACTAGGATCGCCCGCACGAGCCTCGAATCCTCAGCGTCGAGAACGCGGCGCCGGCGCTTGGAGCAGCATTTCGGCAAGATGACTGGCTCCGACATCACCTTTGATCAGGTGAACGCTCATGTCGCTGACCGCCTCGCGCACGCCGGGCGATCGACAGTTCGGTAGGAGCGGTCTCTGCTCGGCCGAATGCTGCGCCTTGCCTATCGGGCGGGGAAGCTCGAGCGACTCCCGGCGCTCCCTACCAGGCGGCTGGCGACAACGCGCGGAGAGGGCTTCGCGCACCCCTCAGTTCACGTGGCGGCCCCCAGAGCACGTCACTCGGCTCCCGTGGGGCAGACCAGGAGGTGTCGAGCAAGCCTTTTTGACTCGCCTCGAAGACGCGCTGGCACGGCGCCTACAGCTCATGGCAGGATCCGCGTCGATGCTTCAATTCGACGAGGAAACCGCCGCCCGCCTCGGGAAGATGTACGGAGCTCCCTACGCTGTGGAGCGACGGCGGGTGATCCTGAAGGCGATGGCGGTTGGGCCAGGTGAAGGGATTCTGGATATCGGCTGTGGGCCCGGTTTTGTCGCGTGCGAGGTCGCTCAAGCGGTCGGCGACTCCGGGAAGGTCACTGGAGTGGACTCGAGCGCGACCATGTTGGCTCTGGCTACTGCACGTGCAACACAGCTAGGTCTCCAAGACAGATCGCGGTTCCTGGAGGGCGATGCCACGCGGCTGCCCGTGCCCGACGCGGCCTTCGACGGCGCGGTCATCTCGCAGGTCTACGAGTACGTCGCTGACATACCGTGTGCTCTTCGGGAGCTCCATCGCGCTCTCAAGCCTGGAGGGCGGGTGGTCATCTTCGACACCGACTGGGACTCCGTGGTCTGGCATTCGTCGGACCCCGAGCGCATGCAACGAGTCTTGAAGGCATGGGAAGAGCACCTCGCAGATCCTCTCTTGCCCCGCACGCTCGGCAGCCACCTGGACGCCGCGAGCTTCGAGATCGTGAATGTCGAGGCCGTGCCCATGTTGGACGGCTCTTGGGCCCCAAGTGGTCTGCGCGACTTGGCCGAGGTCGTACGTGCCTATGTCCCTGGTCACGCCGGAGTCAGTGAGACGGAAGCAGAGGCCTGGTTTCGGGACCTGGACCAGCTTGCCGCCCGCAACGAGTACTTCTTCTGCGTCACCGGCTTCCTTTTCAGCGCCCGGCGTCGCTAGCGGCGCAATGAAGAGTGGAACAATGGGTGACGAGAGGCGACAAGCTGAACCGAAGTGGTGGAGCTGAACGGGATCGAACCGTCGACCTCTTGACTGCCAGGCCGTTTCAGCGACGTCATGAATCGGGTCGAACCGGCGCGAACCGTAACTGTGCGAGCCACTTTGGCGCCCTAACGCCACTTCGATTCTCCCCGTTCGCCACGCAAACCGACGAAACCGTCACCTACAGTTAACCTACAATCCTTGTCAGGCCCTCGCGACATCTCTCCGGGATGCGCTCTTGGTGGCGGCGTGATTCTCATTCATGGAAGCTCGTGCGCTATCCGCTTGGCCGGTTGGTGCTCCGCAGCTCCTTGGCGTAGTCTTTAGCTGCTTGGTGGATGCACCATCCCAAGGTCAAGATGACCGGGGTACGTGGAGGAGTCCTGAGTACGCGAACCCTCCTGGATCATTGCCCTCGCTTCGACGTCGTCGCTGTTCGCTCACGCCGGACAGTCCCGACGGGGGTCACTCGTGTCCACTCGTCGTTGGCGTCAAATGCTGATCCCTTCGCTCTTGGCAGCGGCTCTTGGATGCGCCCAGGACAATCCAGTCGCACCCGCCAACCATAACCCCCGCATCCTGGCCCTGACCGTCTTTCCTACAGCCATCGCCCAGCTCGACTCCGCAATAGTGATCTGCCAAGCCACTGATCCCGACCGCGACCCCCTAGTCTATGATTGGACGACGGACGCGAGATTGATACCAAAGGATGCGCGGCCCGGTGATACTGAGATATACAACATGGCCTCCAACTCGGAAGTTTTCTACCGTAGTAGCGTAACACCAGTGAGTGATACGGCTTGGGTCCGCTGTTATGTGAGAGATCACAAGGGCGGTGTGGACTCAAGACGGGTTACACTAATTCTTCTCAGTCAATAGCCAATCAGCGCACGCGGCACTCGTGCGGCCTTCGTATTGGCATGCGCGTCGAACGCTACGATTGACGCGCCAGAGTTGGACCGGGCAAACGACATCACGCCAGGGGTCAGAGGCGGTGAAGAAGGCGGCGAGGTCCTCGACTGTCTCCGACGACTGCAGTCACGCGGAATAGGCTACGGTCGAGCCCCCCCCAACGATTGAGAGCCTTGATCGAAGAGGGTTTGAGGGATCGACAGCGGAGAGGCTATCACGGGTCGGCATGAAGCGAGACGAAGGGTTGAGGTGGTGGAGCTGAACGGGATCGAACCGTCGACCTCTTGACTGCCAGTCAAGCGCTCTCCCAACTGAGCTACAGCCCCACCCAAGACCTGCCGCGCGGTTGCGGAAACCGCGCCTTCGCACGCGTGCGGAAACCAATGTCGCAGATCGGCGACCAACCTACCCGCAGCGCGGGGCGGGTTGCAAGCCTCGGGCACGAGCATCAGCGCCTCGTGCCGAGGCTGCGGATGGCCCAGCCGGTGATGAGCGTCACGCGGTAGCCCTGGTGGTTCATCGCCACCGCGACGTTGACCGGCACGCGGATGCCGCCGTAGTGCAGCGTCTGTCCGGCCGCCACGACGACGGCAGTCGAGAAGCCGCCGAGCGCGCTGGAGCCGATCGAGGCGCTGGGCCCGACGCCGAACTCGAAGCCGGTGGGCAGGCGCACGCCGAACACCAGCGTGCCGCTGGGAATGAATTTACTCTGCTCGACCCCGCCGATCAGGAACACGCGCTCGACGAGGAACCAGGGGCCACGCGAGCCGGGCGCGGCCTGGTTCTCCGAATGCCAGCCGAACTGGCTCATCACGCCGAGCCCGTTGGGCAGGAACGTGGCGCCGATGCGTGGACCGTCGAGGTCGTACTGGATCACGGGCGGCTCGGAATCGATCGACGCGATCGGCGCCGCCACCGTGTCGTTGTTCGTGGCCGGCCGGCTCTCCACCGGCACGCCGTCGGCATGGGCCGTAGCGGCGAGCCAGGTCGCCAGCGCCAGCGCGAGACCGATCGCTTTCGCCTTCATCGAAGTCCTCCTTCTCGGCGGCTCGAGTCGGGGCCCTCCCGCTCCGCAACCGCCGGGTCGCAGGTCTCGAAACGCACGCGCCGTGCCTCGGTCGCGGCGTGGACGGAACGCAGGGATGACGTGGCTTAGCGGTGCCCCACGGGCCGCAGTGGCTGCGGCGACTCCACCGGCGGGCAGAACGGGCTACCGGAACGTGGAGGGCGTCGGGCGGGACTCCCCGTATACTCGGCGGCCGAGTCTCGAGGAGCCGATCGATGGCCGACGAACCGCAGATGACGGAATTGATCGAGGCGCTGCACGGCGTGCTGCGCCAGGTCGCCGATCCCAAGAAGGTCCTGGAGACCATCCTCGAGCAGGCCGTGTCGCGCACCGGTGCTGAGCGCGGGCTGTTCGTCGAGGTGACCGAGGGCGGCGGGCTCGAGTACCGGGTGCTGCACGGCTTCGCCCCGGCGCAGCTCGAGGGCGACGCGGGCCACTTCAGCCGCAGCCTGTTCGCGCGCGTGGTCGAGAGCGGCGACGACGTGCGCCTGGCCAGCATCACCGATGACCCGTTCTTCGCGCGCGTCGAATCGGTGCGCGAGCTGCGCACCGCGGCGGTGCTGTGCATGCCGATCCGCGTCGAACAGCGCATCGCGGCGTTGATCTATCTCGAGCACCGCGGCGAGGGCCACTTCACCGAAGCCCACCGCGAGCAGCTGCGCGCCTTGCTCGACCTGGCGGGCCGCGTGCTGGGCACTCTGCACACCGGGCGACAGATGCTCGGCGAGCGCGAGCGTCTGGCCGGCGCCGAAGGCCGGCTGCGCTCGGAGGCCGAGGAGAACCGCAAGCAGCTCGCGAGTGACTGGTCGTTCGGCCGTTTCGTGGGGCGTTCGGCGGCGGTGCGCCAGCTCGAGGAAACGGTGCGTCGCGTGGCGGCCACCAGCTTCCCGGTGCTGCTGCTGGGCGAGAGCGGCACCGGCAAGGGCATCCTCGCGCGCATCATCCACTCGATCGGGGCGCGCGCGCAGCAGCCGTTTGTGACCGTGTTCTGCCCCTCGCTCGAGCGCGGCATGGTCGAGGCCGAGCTGTTCGGCCATCGCCGCGGGGCGTTCACCGGCGCCGTCACCGATCGGATCGGCAAGGTGCAAGCGGCCGATCAGGGCACGCTGTTCCTCGACGAGATCGGCGAGCTGCCGCTCGAGATCCAGCCCAAGCTGCTGCGCCTGCTCCAGGAGCAAACCTACGAGCGCCTGGGCGAACCCAAGGAGCGCAAGGCCGACGTGCGCGTGATCGCCGCCACCAATCGCGATCTCGAGCAGGAGGTCGAGCGCGGCGCGTTCCGGCGCGACCTGTTCGAGCGCTTGAACTACATCCCGGTCCGCGTGCCGCCGCTGCGCGAGCGGCTCGACGACCTGCCGCTGCTGCTGCGGCACGCGCTCGATCAGCACGAAGCCGGCCGCTGGATCGAGATCCCGAGCGAAGTCGAGCGCACGCTGCGCGAGCTGGACTTCGCCTGGCCCGGCAACGTGCGTCACCTGGAGCAACTCGCGGCGCGGCTCTCGCTCGATGCGTCGCGGGCGGTCGCTCCGGCCCGAGTGCTCGAGCTGCTCGGCCGCGGCCGCGACGGCGCCGCCGCGGCGGCCGGCGCGCACGATCTCTCTTCCGGGCTCCCGGCCTTGCTCGAGGAGGCCGAGCGCAGCTGGCTCGAGCAGGCGCTCCAGCGCTATCCCGAGCTGACCCGCGCCGAGCTGGCCGAGCGCCTCAAGATCAGCGAGTCCGGACTCTACAAGAAGCTCCGGCACTACGGCCTTGCAAAAGCCTGAGGACCTCACGGCCCCGATGAGCCGGACGGCCGAGTCCGAGCGCTTCATCCCCGGCAGCGTCCTCGCCGGTCGCTATCGCGTGGTCGAGCGCGTCGGCGCGGGCGGGATGGGCGAGGTCTACCGCGCGATGGACCTCAAGCTCGGCTCCACGGTGGCGCTCAAATTCCTGGCCCTCGACGTGGCCGAGGACCGCGCGCGGCTACAAGCGCTGTTCGACGAAGTGCGCCTGGCGCGCCAGGTGTCGCACCCCAACGTGGGCCGCGTCCACGACGTCGGCGAGGTCGATGGCACGCATTTCCTGTCGATGGAGTTCGTTGACGGCGAAGACCTGGCCTCGCTGCTGCGCCGCATCGGCCGACTGCCCGCCGACAAGGCGCTCGAGATCACGCGCGAGATCTGCGCCGGGCTGGGCGCGATTCACGCGCGCGGCGTGCTGCATCGCGACCTGAAGCCTGGCAATGTGATGATCGACGGCCAGGGCCACGCTCGCATCACCGACTTCGGCTTGGCCCAGCTCCAGAGCCGCGCCGAATCGTCGGAGCTCATCACCGGCACGCCGCCTTATATGTCACCCGAGACTCTGCTGGGCGAGCCGGCCACCGTGCGGTCCGATCTCTACAGCCTGGGCTGCCTGATGGTCGAGCTGTTCACCGGGCGTCCCGCATTCGAGCCGGCGCCGCTAGGGGAGCTGATCCGCCAGCGCCGCGAGGTCGACCCGGTGCCTCCCTCCCGTTATCGGCCCGATCTCGATGCGCAAGTCGAGCGCGTCATCCTGCGCTGCCTGGAGCGCGACCCCGCGAAGCGCCCGGCCTCGGCCGCGGCGGTGGCGGCGGCCTTGCCCGTCGGCGATCCGCTCTCGGCCGCGATTTCCGCGGGACGCACACCGTCGCCCGAGGCGTTGGTCGCGGCCAGCCGGCGCGCGGAGACGCTGGCGCCGTGGCAGGCCTGGGCCTGCCTGGGGCTGCTGAGCTTCGGCCTCACGGCGCTCACCATGATCGCGCCTCACACCCGTCTGGCTCCGGCGTTGGACCTTCCCGAATCGCCCGCGCTGATGACCGAGCGCGCGCGCGATCTGCTGCACGGTCTCCAGCTGCGACGGGGCGGCATCGATCACGCGGTCGGCTTCGACTTCGACGAGGCCGCGGTCGATCGCATCGTGGCCGACGACCACTCTCCCCTGCGCTGGGACGCGCTGCCGCGGTTGCGTCCGCCGGTGGCCGCGTTCTGGTATCGCGAGAGCGCCACCGATCTGCAGGCCGCGCCGCCCTGGAACCGGGTGACCTACGCCGATCCTGCCTGGGCCGCCGGCATGGCGGGGGTGAAGCTGGATGGCCACGGCCGGCTGCTGCGCTTCGATGGCCGCGCGTCGGGATCGGGCGCCAGCGCCGATTCGATGCTCGATCCCGACGCGTTGTTCGCGGCCGCCGGGCTCGACCGCGCC
>JACXTT010008178.1_pt1 | contig 14562 bp, 7 predicted proteins | sample 9270951 | NCBI WGS metagenome assembly JACXTT01 (sample SAMN15532306, study PRJNA645909) | rock metagenome | isolation source: weathered quartz diorite | place: Puerto Rico | collected 2017-06-21
AGCGCGCGGGTCGCAAAGATAAAGGTGGCAAAGTCGCACTTGGAGACTGCAGCCGCACGGCCATAAATGAAGCCATTGTCAACCACGCCGCCGTAGGGAGGGAAAGTCCAGCCTTCACCAGGTGGAACCACATCGCCATGGGCATTGAGGGCGATGGTTGGCCCACCTGCCGCGTAAGGCCGGCGCACGATCAGGTTGGTGATGCTTTGCATGCCGTAGTCATGCACCTGCTGGGTTGGCACAACATGCTTTTCAGCCTTCCACCCGAAACCTTCCACCATATTGGCGATGGCATCTGCGTGCGGTGCGTTATTCCCCGGTGGCGTATCGGTCGGGATCTGGATCACGCCCTGCAGGAAGCGCACTTCCTCCTCAAAGTGGGCGTCGATCCAGTCGGTCAACTGCTGGCGGGTTGGTTCGCTCATGTCTTCCTCTTACTTGGCGCCGGATTCGAACCAGGCGCCGATCAGGGCACGTTCGTCGTCGGTGATATTGGTCAGGTTCGCAATCGGCATGGCTTTGAGCTGTACCGCTTGCTGGTAGATTTTGTTGGCGTTCTGGCGAATCTGGGCTTCGTTATCGAGCACGATGCCGGCCGGTGCGGTGGCAAAGCCGGCCTGGGTCGGGTGGGCCGAATGACAGGCCGCGCAGCGCTGCCCGATCACACCTTGTACCTTGGCGAACTGCCCTGCCGGGGCCGCACCTGCTGTAGGCGCTTTGGGCGCCAGCGCCACAGCCAGGCCAAGCAGCAGGGCCACACCCGCAGCAGGATAGCCCCACGCAATGCGGCCCTTGTGGCGCAGGTTGAAGAAGTGGCGGATCAACACGCCCGCCGCCATGACCACCGCCAGCACGGCCCAGGCCTGCTTGTTCCCATAGGTCATGGCAAAGTGATTGCTGATCATGATGAACAGGACCGGCAAGGTGAAGTAGTTGTTATGGACGCTGCGCTGTTTGGCCTTGATGCCGTGGATCGGGTCTGGCTTTTGACCCGCCATCATCGCCTCGACCAGTTTGCGCTGGCCCGGAATAATCAGCATCAGCACATTCCCGACCATCATGGTGCCGATCATGGCGCCCACATGGATAAAGGCGGCGCGGCCCGACAGGAAGTGGCCCAGCACCCAGGCGCTGCCAACCAGGAAGGCAAACATCACCACGCCAAAGGCCAGGTCGTGCTGGCCCAGTTTGGAGCGGCACAGCAGGTCATACACGGTCCAGCCAAGCAGCAAGGACCCGATACCAAGGCCCACCGCCTGCAGGCTGGACAGGTCGGCGACAGCCTTATCGACCATCAAGGCCTGGGCGTTGAAGTAGTAGACGATGGTCAGCAGGGCAAAGCCGGACAGCCAGGTCGAATATGCTTCCCACTTAAACCAGTGCAGTTCCTTGGGCAGTTCGGCCGGCGCCACCAGGTATTTTTGCGGGTTGTAGAAGCCGCCGCCATGCACCGCCCACAAGTGGCCGGAAACGCCCTTCTTGGCCAGGTCCGAACCGGGCTCGGGCGGACGGATCGAGTTATCCAGCCAGACAAAGTAGAACGAGGCGCCGATCCAGGCGATGCCGGTAATCATGTGCAGCCAGCGCACGACCAGGTTTAACCAATCTAGGCCATAGGGGATCAGGTAGCCGAATACGTCCATGGGTTTCCTTTCGGCCGGAGCCGAGACAACATTGTGGGGAATTTACTCAAGATAAACTGAATCGCTGTATTCCACATGAAAATTGGCGTATATTCAACATATTCGAGTCAATATAGGGCGTACACCGCCCAAACCAGCATGGCCAGCCTGCCCCAACACCTTGACCTGCATCTGATCCGCATCCTCTACCTGCTATTGGTGGAAAAGAATGTGTCGCGCGTGGCGCTCAAGCTGAACCAGCCGCAGCCTTCCATTTCGGCTTCCCTGCGCAAACTGCGTGAGCTGACGGGCGACCCGCTGCTGGTACGCGGCGCGCGCGGCATGGTGCCAACCCAGCACGGCGAAAGTTTGCTGGCGCCGGCCAAGCGCATCCTCGACGAGACGGAGAGCCTGTTCATCAAGAAGTCGCCCTTCGTGCCGCAGGAAGAGGCGCGCACCTTCCATATCGCCGCGCCGGATTACCTCGACAGCCAGTTCCTGCCCAATGTGGTGGCGGCGCTGCGGCGAGGCTCGCCCAAGAGCCGGGTGGTCATCCACAGCCTGGGCGCGGGAATGGACTATATCCGCATGCTGTCGGACGGCGACCTGGACCTCGTGATCGCCAACTGGGACGAACCACCCGCCCACCTGCATATCTCCAAGCTGTTTGAAGACCCAATCATCTGCACCATGCGTGCTGACAGCCCGTATGCGAAGCGCACCGGCAGCGATGCGATGACGCGGGACGAGTATTTGTCGCTGCCCCATGTGGCGCCAGCGCAGATGCAGCCTGGCTACCACGGCGTCATCGATACCTTCCTTGAGAAGAACGGCATGGCCCGCAATGTGGTGGTGGAGTCGTCTTACTTTGGCCTGATCCCTTATATGCTGACCCAGACCGACCTGGTGCTGACGACGGGCCGCCAGTTCATGCGCTTTTACGAAAAGACCTTGCCGCTCAAGAGTTTTACCGTGCCGATCAAGTTCCCCCCGATGCGCTTCTACCAGCTGTGGCATGAACGCGTGCACCAGGCGCCCGAGCACAAATGGCTGCGTGACCAGGTCAGCGCTGCCGCTAAAGCCCTGGGCCAAAAATAGGCAAAGGCACTGCGGCCAGGCTTATAGTAGGCGCTATAAGGATGGGCTTATAGCAGGTGAAGCCGCAGCCACTATCATTGCAGGCTTGTAGACGGAGTTAAGCATGACCACCCTATCTGAACTCAATTCTTGCGCCGCTGCCGACTTCGTGTCTGCGCTGGCGGGCATTTACGAACACTCCCCCTGGATTCCCGAACGGGCCGCCGGCCGGCGCCCGTTCACCACCGTCGCCGCACTCAAGTTCGCCCTGCAGCAGCAAGTGGTCGATGCGTCTGAAGCGGAGCAGCTGGGCCTGATCCGCGCCCACCCCGAACTGGCTGGCAAAGCCGCCATCGCCGGCCAACTGACGCAGGAGTCCACCCATGAACAGGCCAAATCCGGCCTGAACCTGTGCAGCGCAGAGGAATTCGCCGTGCTGCACAAACTCAACGCCGACTACAACGCCAAATTTGGATTCCCTTTTATCCTTGCCGTCAAAGGGCCGGATGGGAATGGGCTGAGCCGCCAGGACATTATCGAGACCTTCGGCCGCCGCTTGAAAAACCAGCGTAGCGACGAAATGGCGGAATGCCTGCGCCAGATCCACCGCATCGCCGAAATGCGCATCAACGCCCTACTCGGCATCGAACCCAAGCTGGGCCAGTTGGCGATGGCATGGTCGGAAGTGATCGGCGCCTGGAGCGAAGCGGACGATGGCCTGACCTGCTCCTATATGACGGACACCCACATCCGCACGGCCGGGCAACTCAAACAATGGATGATCGATGCCGGCATGAGCGCGCATATCGACGCGGTCGGCAATGTCGTTGGCCGTTACATGTCCGATGCGCCCGGAGCAAAGACCCTGATGACGGGTTCGCACTACGACACCGTGCGCGACGGCGGTAAATACGATGGCCGCCTTGGTATCCTGCTGCCGATTGCCATCGTGCGCCACTTGAACGAAACGGGCGAGAAGCTGCCCTTCCACTTTGACATCGTCGGATTCGCCGAAGAAGAAGGGGTGCGCTTCAAGAGCACCTTCTTGGGCAGCAATGCGATGACGGGCAACTTCGACATGGCCTTGCTGGACCAGGTCGATGCGCAAGGCATCAGCATGCGCGAGGCGCTCAAGGCTGCTGGCCACGACGTCAACGACATTGCGGGCATCGCGCGCAATCCGGCCGACTTGCTGGGTTTCGTGGAAGTCCATATCGAGCAAGGGCCCGTGCTGCTGGAGCGCGGCTTGGCCCTTGGCGTGGTCACGGCCATTGCTGGCAGCTCGCGCTACCTCGTCAGCCTGACAGGCCTGGCCAGCCATGCCGGCACCACGCCGATGACGATGCGTAAAGACGCCGCAGCGGCCGCCGCCGAAATCGTCCTGCTGGTCGAACAACGCTGCAGCAAGGCCGAATCGCTGGTTGGTACGGTCGGGCAGTTGCAGGTACCGAACGGCTCCGTCAATGTCATCCCTGGAGCCTGCCAGCTGTCGCTTGATATCCGTGCCGCGCAAGACGAGGTGCGCCTGGCGGCAGTCCAGGACGTCCTCGACGGCATTGCAGCAATCTGCGCGCGCCGCCAGGTTGAAGTCGACATCAAGCAGCTTGTCAGTGCCCAGGCTGCGCCATGCGCACCGTGGTTGATGGACCAATTTGGAGCGGCCGTGCAGAAGGCGGGCCTGCCGCGCTTTGACTTGCTTTCTGGCGCGGGGCACGATGCCATGGCCATGGCGGCCATTACCGATGTGGCGATGCTGTTTACCCGCTGCGGCAACGGCGGCATCAGCCACAATCGGCTTGAAACGATGACCGCCGACGACGCCGACATCGCCGCACAAGTGCTGCTGGACTTCCTGCGTCACTTCAAAAAATAGGCTCGGCTGGCGGGACCTGCCGCCAATTGAGCGGATCGTTCGGCGCTACGCTTCGTTACAAAGCGACGCCGTGCATGTGCTACATTCTAAAACTGGCTTATTGTTGAATCGCATGGCTTCGCGCGGCATAAAGGACAGGTATGGAAACGCACGCTTCAACGGCAGACGGCCCGCAAGGGGGACCGCACAATAAACGCCGCAAGGCATGGATCGGCAGTGTGCTGGCCATTGCGCTGATGGCAGCACTGGGCGGCTCGGCCTGGTACCTGACCCACCAGGGCAGCGGCCAGGCTGGCGGCGCCGGTGCGCCGGGTGGAGCCGGTGGACCAGGTGGCGCTGGCGGTCCTGGTGGACCCGGCGGCGGACGCGGCGGCGGACGGGGTGGCCCGCCCAGCACTGTTGGCGTGGCCAGTGCCGAGAAGATGGATATCCCGATCGTGATCAACGCGCTCGGCACCGTCACCGCAGCGGCCACCGCCACGGTGCGGCCGCAGGTGTCGGGCATCCTGCAAAAGATCCTGTTCAGCGAAGGGCAAACCGTCCAGGCTGGCCAAGTGCTGGCCTTGATCGATCCGCGTTCCTTCGATATGGCCTTGCTGCAGGCGAGCGGCCAGCGCCAACGCGACGAGGCCCAACTGGACAATGCGCGCCTGACCCTGGAGCGCTACCGTACCCTGTTGAATCAAGATTCGATCGCCCGCCAGGAGGTCGATACCCAGGCTGCGCTGGTCAAGCAGCTTGAAGGCACGGTCATGACCGACCGCGCCAGCGAAGGCATGGCACGCCTGAATGCCGGGTATACCAAGGTGATCGCGCCGATCAGCGGCCGCATCGGCCTGCGCGCAGTCGACGTGGGCAATCTGGTGAGCACTGGCGACGCCAACGGGCTGGCCGTGATCACCCAGGTGGCGCCGATTGACGTCGCTTTCGCCGTACCGCAGGACCAGGTGCCCGACGTCCAGGCCAGCCTCAAGCAAGGCGGCAAGCTGGCAGCCCTTGCGCTCGACCGCACTCGCAGCGCGACGCTCGACAGCGGCAGCTTCCTCGCGCTTGACAACCTGGTCGATGTGCAGACCGGTACAGTGCGCGCCAAGGCGCGCTTTGCGAATGCCAACCAGGCCCTGTTCCCGAGCCAGTTCGTCAATGTGCGGCTGGATTTACGCACCATCAAAGACGCTGTCGTCGTGCCCGTTACTGCACTGCGCCATGGCAGCAGTGGCGACTACGTCTATGTATTGAATGCGGCTGAACGTACCGTCGCGGTGCGGCCAGTCACGCGCGGCCAGGCCACCGTCGACAAGGTGGAAATCAAAACCGGGCTGGCCTTCGGCGAGCAGGTGATCACGGAAGGTGCTGACCGTCTCAAGGATGGTAGCAAGGTGGTCCTGGCAGGCGACAAGCCAGCCGGAGGTGGTGGCGGTGGCGGCGGGCGCAAGCGCGGCGGCGCAGGTGGTGGCGCCGGAGGTAGCGGTGGTAGTGGCGGCGGTGGCGGTGGTGGTGGTGGTGGTGGCGGTGGTGGTGGTGGAACCGCCGGACCGAGTGCCAGTGCCGGTGCCGGTGCCGCCGAAGGCGCCGGACCCCGCGCTGGCGGACACGGTGGCGCTTCCCATGCGTCCAGGCCGTCTTCCGATTCGGCCGACCATCCGCATCGTCGCCGTGAGGGTGCATCGCAATGAGTCCATCCGGTCCCTTCATCCTGCGGCCGGTTGCCACCGCGCTGCTGATGGTGGCCATTGTGCTGGCCGGCCTGGTCGGCTATCGCTTCCTGCCGCTGTCGGCCTTGCCCCAGGTCGACTTCCCGACCATCCAGGTACAAACACTGTACCCGGGCGGCAGCCCCGAAGTGATGGCGCAAACCGTTACCGCACCGCTCGAGCGCCAGTTCGGGCAGATGGCCGGCCTGCAGCGCATGAGTTCAACCAGTGCCGCCGGCGTATCGCTGATCACCCTGCAATTCACGCTGGGCCAGACGCTCGACGTGGCTGAGCAAGAAGTGCAGGCTGCCATCAATGCGGGCGGCTCCTTGCTGCCCACCGACCTGCCGGCACCGCCCGTGTATGCCAAGGTGAACCCTGCCGACGCGCCGGTACTGACACTGGCCATTACTTCCAGCACGATGCCACTGACGGAAGTGCAGAACATCGTCAATACGCGCCTGGCACTGAAGATCAGCCAGGTCAACGGCGTCGGCTTGGTCACGCTGTCCGGCGGCCAACGCCCTGCCGTGCGAATCCAGGCCGATACCGGCGCGCTGGCCTCCTACGGGCTTGGCCTCGACAGCCTGCGTACGGCCATCACGGCCGCAAACAGCAATAGTGCCAAAGGCAGCTTCGACGGTCCCACCCGCGCCTACAGCATCAACGCCAATGACCAACTATTGGCTGTGCCGGACTACCAGCAACTGGTGGTCGCCTACCGCAACGGCGCCCCGGTGCGCCTGTCGGACGTGGCCAGGGTGGTTGACAGCGCCGAAAACGTCAAGCTGGCAGCATGGTCCGGCTTGAAGCCCGCCATCATCCTGAACGTGCAGCGCCAGCCCGGCGCCAATGTGATCGCCACGGTCGACGCCATCAAGGCCCGCCTGCCAGAGTTGCAGGCCGGCCTGCCGGCGGCGCTGCGGGTCGATGTGCTGTCCGACCGCACGACCGGCATCCGCGCCTCGGTTTCCCATGTCGAGTTTGAGCTGCTGCTGGCGGTGGTGCTGGTGGTGCTGGTCATTTTCGGCTTCCTGCACAGTGCCCGCGCTACCGTCATTGCCAGCTTGTCGGTGCCAATTTCCCTGGTTGGCACCTTCGGCGCCATGTACCTGCTTGGCTATAGCCTGAACAACCTGAGCCTGATGGCGCTGACCATCGCCACCGGCTTTGTGGTCGACGATGCGATCGTGATGATCGAGAACATCGCGCGCTATATCGAGCAGGGGGAAACGCCGATGGCCGCTGCCATCAAGGGCGCCACCCAGATCGGCTTTACCATTATCTCGCTGACAGTGTCGCTGATCGCGGTGCTGATCCCGCTGCTATTCATGGGCGACGTGATTGGCCGCCTGTTCCGTGAATTTGCCGTCACGCTGGCCATCACCATCCTGATTTCGGCCTTTGTGTCGCTGACGCTGGTGCCGATGATGTCGGCGCGCTGGCTGCGTAGCCATCACGACAGCGTGCCGAACGCGCTGGCGCAGCGCACCCAGGCCTGGTTCGATGGCGTGATCGGCCACTACGGGCGTGCGCTTGACTGGGTGCTCGAACGCCAGGGCCTGACCTTGTTGGTGGCACTGGCCACGCTGTTGGTGACGGTGCTGCTGTACCTGCTCATTCCCAAGGGCCTGTTCCCAACCCAGGACACGGGGCAGCTGCAAGCGCGCCTGGAAATGCGCCAGGATATTTCGTACGCGGCCATGGCAGACCTGCAGCAGGCCGCCGCCAAACTGATCCTCGAGGACCCGGACGTGCAGTCGCTCAGCTCCATGGTCGGTGTGGACGGTGCCAATAACACGATGCTCAATACTGGCCGAATGCTGATCAACTTAAACAGCAAGCGCAGCAGCGACCAGGCGGCGACCATGGACCGTTTGCGCGCCAGCACGGCGCAGTTGGCCGGCGTGAAACTGTACTTGCAGCCGACGCAGGACCTGACCATCGACGCCGAGAACGGCCCCACCCAATATCGCTTTTCGCTCGAAGGCGCCGACAATGCCAGCGTTGTCCAAGGGGCGACGGCGCTGACGAAACGCCTGCAAGCCATCCCGGCCCTGCGCAATGTGGTCACCGACGCGGGCGCCACCGGCAACGCTGCCTACATTGGCATTGACCGCGACAGCGCCTCGCGCCTGTCCGTCACCTCCGCCGCCATCGACGACGCCCTCTATAGCGCCTTTGGCCAGCGCATTGTGTCAACCATTTTCACCGAAACCAACCAGTACCGGGTGATCCTGGAAGCGCAGCGCGAGGCCGCGATGAATGCTGCCGGGCTGGGCCAGCTGCAGTTGCGCACCGGCTCGGGCAAATCGACCCCGCTGTCGGCCATCGCCACCATCGAGACGCGCCCGGCACCACTGCAAATCACCCATGTGGCGCAATACCCGGCCACCACTATCGGCTTCGACACGGCGCCCGGCGTATCGCTGGGCAAAGCGGTGGACGCCATCCGAACGGCCACCGCCGACATGCCGCTGCCGCCTTCGCTCTCCATGACCTTCCTTGGCGCGGCAGGCGCATACCAGGCCTCGCTGACTAACCAGCTGTGGCTGATCCTGGCTGCCGTGGTGTGCGTCTACATCGTACTCGGCGTGCTGTACGAGAGTTATATCCATCCGCTGACGATCTTGTCCACGCTGCCGTCGGCCGGCGTGGGTGCGCTGCTTGCCTTGATGGTGAGCGGCCAAGACTTGGGCGTGATCGGCATCATCGGCATCATCCTGTTGATCGGCATCGTCAAGAAAAACGCGATCATGATGATCGACTTCGCCATCGATGCCGAGCGCGAAGCGGGCATGGCACCGCGTGCCGCGATTCACCAGGCGGCGATGCTGCGTTTCCGCCCGATCCTGATGACGACCATGGCCGCCCTGTTTGCTGCCATCCCGCTGATGCTGAGCTTTGGTGAAGGCGCCGAACTGCGCCGTCCGCTCGGCCTGGCGATTTTCGGCGGCCTGATCGTGAGCCAATTGCTGACGCTGTTTACGACGCCGGTGATCTACCTGGGCTTTGACCGGTTGGCGCGCCGCCGCGCCGAGCGCGCGGCCAAACGTGCCGTCGACAGCGGTCCATCCACTGGCGAGGCCGCAAAGTGAACCTGTCCGCGCCTTTTGTGCGGCGGCCCATCGCCACCGTCTTGCTGACCATCGGCATCGCGCTGGCCGGTGTGTGCGCCTTCTTTGTGCTGCCGGTGTCGCCGCTGCCGCAGGTGGACTTCCCCACCATTTCAGTGAGCGCTACGCTGCCCGGCGCCAGCCCGGACACCATGTCCAGCAGCGTGGCTACGCCATTGGAGCGGCGCCTGAGCGTGATCGCGGGTGTCAATGAAGTCACTTCGTCGAGCGGTAGTGGCTCGACCCGCCTGACCCTGCAGTTTGACCTGAGCCGCAAGATCGATGCTGCAGCGCGTGAAGTGCAGGCCGCCATCAACGCCAGCCGGGTTGACCTGCCGGCCACCCTGCGCAGCAACCCGACCTACCGCAAGGCCAATCCCTCGGACGCGCCGGTGATCATCCTGGCGCTCACCTCCTCGGTGCGCAGCCCCGGGCAGATCTACGACGAAGTGTCGAACCTGGTACAGCAAAAGCTGGCCCAGGTGCAGGGCGTGGGCGACGTTGAATTGGGTGGCGGCTCGCTGCCGGCGGTGCGGGTGGAATTGCTGCCCTATGCGCTGAACCGCTACGGTGTGTCGGCCGAAGACGTGCGCGCAGCGCTGCAGGCGACCAATGCCAACCGTCCCAAAGGCGCGATTGAGGGCGACGGCAATCGCCTCCAGATTTATTCGGCCTTCAGTACGGCCACCGGTGGGCGCAGCGCGGCCGACTACCGCACGCTGGTGGTGGCCTGGCGTAATGGCGCGGCCATTCGCTTGGGTGATGTGGCCGAGGTGCTGGACGGCGTTGAGAACAGCAATACCCTCGGCCTGTTCAATGGCAAACCGGCCATCATTGTGCTGATCACGCGCCAGCCAGGCGCCAATGTCATTGAAACCGTCGATGGTGTGCGCGCCCTGCTGCCCGCGCTACAGGCGCAACTGCCATCGGACGTGCGACTGGAAGTGGCGTCCGACAGTACCAATTCGATCCGCTCCTCCCTGCATGAAATCGAGATGACGCTGATGATCTCGATCCTGTTGGTGGTGCTGGTGGTGAGCGCCTTCTTGCGCAGCGTGCGGGCCACCATTGTGCCTGCGGTGGCAACGGTGGTGTCGCTGCTGGGCACCTTTGGCGTCATGTACCTGCTTGGTTTTAGCCTCAACAACCTGAGCCTGATGGCGCTGACCGTGGCCACCGGCTTCGTGGTCGACGACGCCATCGTCGTGCTGGAGAACACCAGCCGCCATATCGAGCATGGCATGGACCGTTTTGAGGCAGCCTTGCTTGGCGCACGAGAAGTGGGCTTTACCGTGCTGTCGATCAGCCTGTCGCTGGTGGCGGTGTTCATCCCCCTGCTATTCATGGGGGGCCAGGTGGGGCGGCTGTTCCGCGAATTTGCCGTTACCTTGTCGGCCGCGGTGCTCATTTCGCTTGTCATCTCACTGACGACCACACCGATGATGTGTGCCTGGCTGCTCAAGCCGGGCGGCGTGCAGCGCCAGCCCGGGCGCCTGGCGCGTTGGGTCGAGCGCGTTTACCAGGCCGTCGAGCGCACGTATGCCCACTCGCTCGACTGGGCGCTGGACTATAAGCTGCTGGTCATGCTGACGATGGTGTTCGTCATTGGCCTGAACGTCTACCTGTTCTCGGCCGCGCCCAAGGGCTTCTTCCCGCAGCAGGACACAGGACAGATCAACGGCGGCTTGCGGGCAGACCAAAGCATTTCCTTCCAGGCCATGCGGGCCAAATTGCGCGAACTGGTTGATATCATCCAGCAGGATCCGGCGGTGGCGACCGTGGTCGGGTTCACCGGCGGGCAGCGTGCCGGAGGCGGCTTCATGTTCGTCAACCTGAAGCCGGCCAGCGAACGCAGCGAAGCAGGGCAAGCCGTGATTGCGCGCCTGCGCCCGCAACTGGCGCGGGTGACCGGGGTGTCGCTGTTCCTCAACCCGGTGCAAGACGTGCGCATGGGCGGGCGGCAAACCACGTCGACCTACCAATACACCCTCAAGAGCGATAATCGGGCCGACCTCAAGCTGTGGGCTGCAAAACTGGCCGATGCCATGAAGCGCCAACCGGCATTGACCGACGTGGATACTGACCAGGCCGACAATGGCGTCGAGACTTATGTGAAGGTCGACAAAGACGGCGCCTCCCGCCTGGGCCTGTCCAGCCGCGACATCGACAATGCGCTGTACAACTCCTTTGGCCAGCGCCAGGTTGCCACCATCTATGGCGAACTGAATCAATACCACGTCGTCATGGAAGTGGCGCCCCGCTATGCCACCAGTCCGCTGGCCCTGGATGACGTCCAGATCCCGGCCAAAGCAGCCAAATCGGCCGCCGCCAGCGGCGGCAACAACGTCGTCGCCCCCACTGGTGCCACGGCAGTGCGCGACCCGTCGAGTGGCCAGGCGCTATCGGTTGCGCCATCGACCATGGTGCCGCTGTCAACCATTGCCGCCTTTGCAGAGCGTTCTACCCCCACCTCGGTCAACCACCAGGACGGCGAGCTGGCGACGACGGTGTCGTTCAACCTGGCCAACGGCAGCAGCCTTTCCGACGGCCAGGCGGCGGTGCGCCAGGCCGAAGCCGACATTGGCATGCCCAATAATGTACGCGGCAGTTTCCAGGGCACCGCGCGCGCGGCGCAGGAAAGCAACCAGCAGCAGCCCTTGCTGATCCTGGCGGCACTGGTCGTGATCTACATCGTGCTTGGCATCTTGTACGAAAGCCTGGTCCACCCGATCACGGTGCTGTCCACTTTGCCGTCGGCGGGCGTGGGCGCCGTCCTGGCACTATTGCTGTTCAATCTCGAGTTCTCCATCATTGCCCTGATCGGCGTGTTCCTCCTGCTCGGCATCGTCAAGAAGAACGCCATCCTTATCATCGACTTTGCCTTGGAAGCCGAACGCTCACGTGGCCTGGCGCCGCTGGCGGCCGTGCGCGAGGCCTGCATCATGCGCTTCCGCCCGATCTTGATGACCACGCTGGCCGCCGCGCTGGGCGCCTTGCCGCTGGCAATCGGCTTTGGCGAAGGCTCCGAACTGCGCCGCCCGCTTGGCATCGCCATCATCGGCGGCCTGATCGCCAGCCAATTACTGACCCTGTTGACCACGCCGGTCGTCTACCTGCTGCTCGACAAACTGCGCCGCCGCAGTCCGCTGGAGCGCCAGCTGGGCCGCGTAGCAGCACCGGCCGAACCCACACTGTCCACCCAACCGTGAGCAAACCAATGCCTGCCTCCCCGCCCTTCCCCTTGCGCCTGCCAACGCTGGCGCTGTGCACCTTCCTGCTGGGTGGCTGCGCCGTCGGCCCTGCCTACCAGCGGCCAGCAACGCCTGATCCCGCCGCCTTCAAAGAAGCGCAGGGCTGGGCGCCAGCGGCACCGGCCGACATGCTCGAGCGTGGTCCATGGTGGACCTTGTTCGGCGATCCGGTCCTCGACAAGCTGGTCGCCAGTATCGAGGTGTCGAACCAGAATGTGGCCGCAGCGGCGGCTGGATACGCTCAGGCGCGTGCGCTGGTTCAGGAACAGCGCGCCAGCCTCTTTCCCTCACTGGACCTGGGCGTTAACGCCGACCGCTCAGGCGGCGGCAACGGCACACCGTCCAACCGCTATCGCGTGACGCTCGGCGCCAGCTGGGAGCCGGACCTGTGGGGCCGCCTGCGCGCCAGCGCCAACGGCGCCGAAGCCGGCGCACAAGCCAGCGCTGCCGACTTGGCAGCGGCGCGCTTGTCCGCACAGGGCGAGTTGGTGGCGAACTACATCTCTTTACGCGAAACAGACGCACTCAAGGAATTGATGGCCGCGACGATCAGTGATTACCAGCGTGTCATGCAGATTACCCAGAACCGCTTCGACGCTGGCATCGCCGCTAAATCCGATGTACTGCAGGCACAAACCCAGCTCGCCACCGCGCAGATCGACGCCCTGAGCCTGAGCCGCCAACGCGCCCAGCTGGAGCATGCGATCGCCGTCCTGCTGGGCAAAGCACCGGCAGATTTCTCGCTGGCCGCCGCACCATGGCAACTGGTGGTGCCGGAGATGCCAGCCATCGTGCCATCGGCCTTACTGCAACGCCGCCCAGACATCGCCGCTGCTGAACGCCGCGTGGCGCAGGCCAACGAGCAAATCGGCGTGGCGCGCGCCGCCTACTTCCCCAGCATGGGCCTGAGCGGCTCGTATGGCAGCAGCGCAAGCCGCGTGGCCGATTTGGCCAAGTCCTCGACCAATGTATGGGCGTTCGGCGCCTCACTGATGCAAAGCGTGTTCAATGCCGGTGCTACCAGCGCCCACGTCAGCGAGACCCAAGCGGCCCACGCGGCGGCAGTGGCACGCTATCGGCAAGCAGTATTGAAAGCGTTTGAGGACGTCGAAGACCAACTGACGGCGACCCATTTCCTGGGCGAGCAGCAAGCGCTCAGGCTACAAGCGTCACAGGCGGCCAATGCGGCCGAGGCGCAGATGCTGAACCGCTATCGCGCTGGACAGGTCAGTTACACGGAAGTCGTTACTGCACAAGTGACGGCGCTGTCGGCACGGCGCGCCCTGCTCCAGTCGCAGGCGGACCGCCAGGGCACCGCCGTTGCACTGATCCAGGCGCTCGGTGGAGGCTGGCGCGCCGGCCAGTAGAACATGGCCGCCGCGCCAAGGTGGCTCAAGCTACCTGTTTGGCGCGCTCGAGCATGGCATGGAGCAGCACATTGCACCCAGCCTCGAGGTGTTCCGACTTGGCGTCCTCAATCTCGTTGTGGCTGATGCCGTCTTTGCAGGGCACGAAGATCATGCCGGCCGGCGCCACCCGTGCCGCATAGATGGCGTCATGGCCCGCGCCCGACACCACGTCCATCGTTGAGTAACCCAGCGCTGCCGTCGCCTTACGCACGGCACCCACGCAATCTGGGTGGAAGGGGCAAGGCGGATAGTAGGACACGCGCTCCACCGTGATGCCCAAGCCGGTCTCCTGCTGCACCTTGGCGACGTAAGCCAGCATCTCTTCATGCATGGTGTTGAGCAGTTCGTCGTTTACATTGCGCAGGTCGATGCTGAATTTGACCTGGCCAGGAATGACGTTGCGGCTGTTCGGGAACACCTGCACCATGCCGACCGTGCCGCGGCCATACGGAGGATAGCGGTTGGCGATCTGCACCACTTCCTGCATGATGCGGGTGGCAACCTGCATCGCGTCTTTTCG
>JACXTT010008179.1_pt1 | contig 14561 bp, 14 predicted proteins | sample 9270951 | NCBI WGS metagenome assembly JACXTT01 (sample SAMN15532306, study PRJNA645909) | rock metagenome | isolation source: weathered quartz diorite | place: Puerto Rico | collected 2017-06-21
CACATCCGGTCGGATGGACCGTATTTTTGGCGTGCCCGGATGAGCGTGTCGACTGCCCTTGGCTTCGCCGCTCAGTGCGGCGCGGTGCGCTGCCTCGATGGCGGCCCGGCCTTCGTACACCGATCCGTCGCCCGACACCCAATCGGCGTCTTCGGCCATCACGGCCGCTGCTTCTGCCGCGTCGCCCTTGGTCCACGCCGCGCCATGCGCGTCCAGTACCGCTTGAATCGCGCCGCGCTCTGCAGCGTCATCTCCCGGCGTCATTGCCGCCAGACCGATCGCGCTCAAAAGGAAAATCGCGATGCCTATTTGGCGCATGGCCAACTCCTTGTGATCTCTTCAGAGGGGAATGATACACATCCTACCACTGCCAAAGAACGTGGGGAATCGAAGGTACGTCGGAAGGGAGCTTGCTCCGCTCAGCCCCGCGGCTTGATCTTGTTCACGTCTTTCGGCCACTCCGGCTTGAAGGTCGCATCCGCGATCTTGGTGTTCCGCGCGATATTCGTGTAGTGGAAGATGAAGTAGTCGCCCGAGCCGGTTTCGTAGAATTTCTGCTGCACCGGCACCCAGGCCGATTCGTCGATCCACATTTCGATCTTTGAGATCTGGTTCCGCACTTCCTCGGACTTCGGCGTCAGTTCCAGCAGCAGAACCTTGCGGTTGTCGAGCGTCTCTTCGCCGTGGGGCGTCACCAAATAGTGCTTCTTCAAATCCTCGCCCTTCGTTCCGAAGCCCAGCAACACGTACTGGTCCACCAGCGTCTTGTGTTTTCCGAGGTTGTACTCCTCGACCCGCTTGATCTTCGGGTTGTACACGTACAGCGAATCGCCGTTCCGCAAAATCGTGCGTGGGTCGGGCTTGGTGATTTCGATCCGCATTTTCTCGTCCCGCCGCACCGAGATCTGCCCCGTTTCGGTGGATTTGTCGTCGACGACGACCGTTACCTTGGTGTGCTCCAGGTCGGCCGTCAAACTATGAAAATCGCGGGCCATGCGGTCGAGCTGCTTCAGGATCTCCTCAGGTGTCCAATTCCTTGGGGATTGCGCGCGCGCCGGGTTTCCCGCAACCGCTCCAAGCAGAGCAGTCAGCAGGACCGCCACACCCGAAATCCATTGTCTTCGTTTCATTCGCTCTGCCTGCCTTTGCCCGAGGCGCGGCATCCTACCACACCTGGTGAGATGCCGGAGAAGAGCGGCAAGTCACTTGCTTCGTGAGAGCCAAGCCGCGGGGAGGTGCGCGCTTCGCTAGGGTTTCACCTGGACGTCGTAGGCGATGACCGTCCCGTTCGCGCCGCGCACCGGCTCGATTTTCAGGATCTGGAAGCCGTGGCTGTGGAGATCGGGCACAGCCTTCCGCACCGCGTTGTGCAGGTCGTTCGCTAGTTGCGGGGGCGGCACCGGCGGGGCCAAGGCCCGCGCGTCCACGCGGTACGTCTGCGACGCCCCGTCATCCTTGATGAGCGTCACCTGTCCCGGCGCGGCCGCGCCGAGCTGCGGTTGGTCTTGAAACCAGCTCTTCGGCGTCGCCAGCACGAACACCAGGATCGCCACCACGGCCACGTCGTACTGCCACGTGCCGCGCTCGTACGACCAGAAGATTGTTCGTTGAAGGATCTTCCAGAGTGTGCGCATTTTTACGATTGGCGAAGCGGAGCCGTCACTGCCGTTCCAACTACCCTCGGCTTTTCCGCCTCGCCGCCTTCAGCCGAAACAAACTGGAGCGGCATCAATCCGCCGGGATGCCATCCACGATCACGCCGTCGCGCATGTGCACGACGCGGTCGAAATACGCCGCCGCCTCGGGGTTGTGCGTGATCATCACGATCGTCTGCCCGAGCTCCCGGTTCAACTGCCGCAGCATCCCGAGCACCGCTTCCGAATTCTTCGTATCCAGGTTTCCAGTCGGCTCGTCCGCCAGCAGGATCTTCGGTTCGTTGATGATTGCCCGCGCGATCGCCACGCGCTGCTGCTCGCCGCCCGAAAGTTCCGAGGGCTTGTGGTGCAGCCGCCCTTCGAGCCCGAGCATCTTCGTCACCACGTCGAACCGGTGCGGGTCGAAGCCATCTCCGTGAATATGCTGCGCGATGGCGATGTTCCCTCGCGCCGTGAGTGTCGGCAGGAGGTTGAATCGCTGGAAGACGAAGCCGATCTTGTGCCGCCGCAGCTTCGTGCGCTCGGCATCGCTCATCGCCGCGAGGTCGTTGCCGTCCACCAGTACGCGCCCGCGCGTGGCCTGCGCAAGCCCGCCGATGAGATACAGCAGCGTGGACTTGCCGCACCCCGACGGGCCCATCACCGACACGGCTTCGCCGGGCAGCACTTCGAAGTTGACGCCGCGCAATGCCGGCACCTCGACCTTGCCCGCCTTGTACAGCTTCCAGAGATTCTCCGTTTTGAGGATCGGATCCACGCTTACATTCCCTGCGGGGCAGGACTCCCGGGAAAGCACCCGTATTGTAGCCACGATTGCCATCCCTGCCTAGTCTCGCGCGGCTCTCCATCCTCGCCGCCGCATTCGCGGGGCCATCTCCGTCCTTTTTCAACTGGTTTCAAACCGGTGACTTGCATTCGGGGGGCTTCCCGCAGATTCGCCTGTGGCGCCGGCTTTGCTTGACACTGTCGTGTCGGCCCGCCGAAGCTGCCGCTAATCGTACGCCAGCGCCTCGATGGGATCTTTGCGGCTCGCCATCCACGCCGGGTAGCTCGCGCCCACCAGCCCGCCCGCGATGGCGATCAACCCCGCCTTCACGATCCACCACGGCGTGATGAGAATCGAGAGTGTCGGGAAGCCCGCGAGAAACGCCGCGCGCACTGCGTAGCTCAGCCCGATTCCGGCGACGATTCCGAGCACGCAGATCAGCGCCGTCTCCGCCAGCAGCGCCCGAACGATGAAATCCTTGCCCGCCCCCAGCGACTTCAGCACGCCGATGTCCCGCGTCCGCTCGATCACCGTCGTGTACATCGAAAGGAAAATCACCAGGAATCCGATCCCCACCGCCAGCGCGATCATCGCGTCAATGAACGTCTCGAGTCCCGGAAGATTGGTCGAAGTCATCAGCGAAAGGAAATCCTTGAGCGGCCGGATCTCATAGCGTGGAAAAATCTGACGCATCTCTTCCATTACGTCGGGCGTGTGTTCGGGCCGCGTGCACTTGATGAAAAAAACCGACACCTTTTCTCTCGCTCCGACCAGTTCCTGCAACGACTGCAGCGGCACAAACAGCCGCGCTCCCTTGCCATGCTCCACAATCCCGGTCACGCGCCAGTCGTGATCCAGCACGCGGAACGTTCCGCCCACCTGGATGTGCTTGGCCTTAGCAGCCCAGTCGTCCACGAGCATGTCGTCCGGCCCTTCCACGTCACGGCCCTGCAGGAACACAAATCCGCCCGAAACCGCGTGAAAGCTCTCCTTGTCGATTCCGTAGACCACGTCCACTCCGCCAGAAGAGCTGAATTGCAGCAGCACCGGTGCCACCGCGTCGACGTACTTCAGTTCGGTCAATTTGTCGCGGATCTTGATGGGCATCGGCGACCCGCTGAACGCCAGAAACACGCTTGACGACGGCGGCTGCAGCATGATGTCGGCCCCGATGCCTTCGATGCGCTTCGCCGTCTCGGTGAGCAGGCCCGTCGTGAGTCCGACGATGATCACCACCAGCGTCACTTCGACTGCCACGGCAAGCGCGGTGATGATGGTCCGCAGCGGCCGGTGCATCAGGTTGCGCGTGATGAGCTCGCCCGTCACGGCTTCGCTCCGTCGTCGCCTTCGCCGAGCTTCACGAGTTCCGTCCCCGCCGGCTGCTCGAGTTTGAACCGCTCGGCGCCGATCTCTTCATTCAGCTTCAGTTTCGTCACCCGGATGCCGAGCGTGTAGTCGTCCCGTGGCCGCGCGACCTTGATCTCACGGGGAAACAGGGCGTCCCCGCCCGGCGCGGCCCTTGCGTCGCTTGTCGAAGGAACCGGCTCCCACGCGCCGTAGCGGATGTCGCCGAGCAGCCTTCCGCCCGAGCCATACGTCTGCACGCGCCCTACCTGCAGGTCCCCTCGGTCGAACCAGACCTTTCGCGCAATCTCGGGCGGACTGCCGCCTTTCAGGATCGTCAGCACGTAGTAGCGCGCAGCCTCGTCGTTGTATTCCTCAAAGAGCACCGTCTGTTCCGCCGCGATCTCCGGCCAGAAAATGGCATCTAGCAGATGCTGGGGCCGCAGATTCTCGATCGCTTTTTTCGATGTTCGCTCGAGCGCCGTCGGCCCTACGATAAACTTGTGTTTTGACGGGATGAAGATGCGAAAGGTTTCGCCGTCGCTCACCATGTCAAAAACGTTCTTGCCCACCACCGGCGCCTGCCCGATTACGCGAATCTCCGCCGGCCGCTCGGCCAGCAAAAACCCCTTCACCTCGTGATACTCCTCGATCACGCCGCTGTAGCTTGACCCGGCCGTGGGCTTCAGGTCCACGGTGGCATTGAGACTCTTCACGCCGCGCGCAATTCGGTTGTAGCTCTCGATCAGCTCCGCAGGCGTCGCGTCTTTCGACGGCCGCACGGTACCGGGTGCCACGGTGCGCGTCGTCTTGATCGGCCCGCACCCGCCGCCTGCGAGCGCCGACAGCGTCGCCCAAACCAGCCAGCTTTGCGCGCGTTTGCTCAGTGTTTTTCGTCCCTCACAGATAAAACGAGCAATTTAACAGCCGCGTTTCAGCACGTCAACGCGCGGCCCTCTCGTCCCACGGCAAGTTTACTGCGGCCGCGAAACCATCACGTCGAGCGGCTCCACCGCGGGCCGCACCCGCCGGATCACTTCGCTCGCCCAGAGCTTCTCGCTCAGCACCGTCAAGTCCCCGCTCTCGAAGCTGCACACCAGGCAGAAAGCGTATCGGGGATACGCCGTCTGATACGCATCTACGCCTCGCCGTGAAAGTTCGCCTTCGAGCGCGGCGTCCCCCGCGGCCACGGCTCCGCCTGCTCGCGCGCCGAACGTCTCCGCCTCAAAACGCGCAAACAGCTTGGGGAGTTCTGACGGCTCCGGCCGCGGCACGACGAGGCACCGCTCCGCGGCCTCGCGAAATTCGATCCCGTGCGCCTTGCAGAAGTCCCGCACGCGGTCCAAGTGGCTGAAGAAGTCGAGCACCCAGGGCTCCGCCCCGGCAAGCGCCGGCACGGCGGCCGCCCAGATGCGCGCCGCGTCCTCGCCGCGCACCGGTTCGCGGCTCTCCGTCTCGATCAGCTCGAGCCCCACCGCGCGCACGTCCGCGCCGAGGTCGAGGGCTTCGACTTCCAGCGAATGCGGCTTCAACTGCATCCGGTTATTCTTCCGCTTCGGGCGGGAACTGCGTCTGAAAGTCGGCAGACTGCTTGCGCACGTCCAGCCAATCGAAAAACGCATCCGGGGTTTCGAGCCAGATCCGGAACCACTGTGCGATCTCGTCTTTTTCGGCGCGTTTCCGCGCCTCCACTTTGGCGTTGCGCGCGATCATCTCCGCGCGGCGCTTCCCGAGCCGTGCGACTTCGAGCACGCGCTCGGCCGCGTGGCGCTCGCCCTCGCCCTTGAACTTCCGCCACAGCTCGTCGAGGCGGATCAAGCACATCTCCGCGTCCTCGAGCGTGCTGAAGTGCAGCAGATCCTCGAATTCTTCTTCGTATTTTTCCTCAGCATCCTCGAGCGTCGACCATTGCACGCGCAGTCCTGAAGCTTTCAAGACGTCGGCGATGTATTCCGCCGAGGTCTTTGCCTGCTCCCCGTGGTGAGCGATCAGTTGCCGCCGGATCTGTTCCACCTCAGCCGGAGTGAACTTCTCGGCGCCCAGCGACCTCGCGGCCTCCAGGATCATTCTCTTCTTCGTTGCATGTTCCTCGCCGGTCATGAGGTTCTTTTCTTGTGGTTCTTGTGGTGGTGCCGCTTCTTGGGAGCGGGCGGCGGGGGCGGCTGCTCCTCCTCTTCGGGCTCCTCTTTGCCGTTCAGCGCAAGGAGCTTATGGTAACGCCTCACGTTCTGGTTGTGCTCTTCGAGCGTCTTGCTGAAAAAGTGCCCGCCCTGGGTGTTGGCCACGAAATAGAGATAGTCCACGTTGGCCGGCTCGAGCGCCGCGCGCAGGGCCCCGAGGCCGGGGTTGGCAATCGGTCCCGGCGGAAGTCCCCGGTAGCGATACGTGTTGTAGGCTGAGTCGAAGCGCAAATCTGCGGACGTGAGCGCGCCGTTGTAGCGGCCCACGAGCTCGAGCGCGTAGATCACCGTCGGGTCGCACTGCAGCCCGCGGCCGAGACGCAGCCGGTTCGCGAACACGGCCGCGACGAGCGGCCGCTCGTCGGCCTTGGGCGTTTCGCGCTCGACGAGCGACGCCAGTGTGACAATCTCCCCGACATTTCGCCGGCCTGCCGCAGCGCCCGTCTCGAGCGTCGCCCAAGCCTCGCGGAATTTTCGCACCATCGCCGCAGTCACGTCCTGCGGCGCCGGGCGGTGCGGGAATTGATACGTCGCGGGGAAGAGAAAACCCTCGAGGCTCCGCGCCTCGGGCGCGAGGTCGCGGATCTGCGAGGAGTCGCGCGCCACCGCGAGGAACATCTCGCGCGAAAGCACGCCTTCTTTGTCGAGGAGCGCCGCAATGTCGAACATCGTGTAGCCCTCGGGGACCGTGACGCTCTTCTCGTACACGCGGCCGCTCGCCAGGGTGTCAAAGACTTCCTGGCCCGCGGCGGCATGGTCGAAGAAATACTCGCCCGCCTGCAGGGTCTGGCGCCGGTGACGCCGGCAATAAAGCCGGAAGGCCAGCTCGTTGCGGATCACTCCGTTGTCTTGCAAGATGCGGGCAATTGCCCGGCAGGAAGCGCCGCGCGGCACGGTGACGAATACGCCTTCGCTCGGGAAACTCTTGTACGGCCGCGTCCATGCGAGCCAGAGATAAGCGGCCGCGCCGCCCGCTGCAACGAGCAGCAGGAGCAGAACGCTGATCAACAGCTTGCCCAAACTATGGCTGCTCTTGTGTCTTCCTGCGTTCAAGGTACTCCCTCAAAATCACCGCCGCCGCCACGGCATCGACCGATTTCGTTGTCTCTCTCCTTTTCCTTGCGCTTCCTCTGTGCGGCCTTTGTGTCCTCTGTGTGAACTCTTTTTTTTCCTCTAGAACTTGCTCCGCTTCCCAGCTGGTCAGCCGCTCGTCCATGAGTTCCACGGGTACGCCGACCTGCCTCCGCAGCCGCTCGGCGAACCGTTCCACTTCCACTGCCATTTCCCCGTGCGTCCCGTCGAGTCGCAGCGGATGCCCCACGACGATGTGCTTCACTCCGTGTTCGCGCACAACCTCTCTTAGCCGTCGCATGTCGTCCCTTCGATTCTTCCTTTCGATCGTCGCGAGCGGTCTCGGCATACCTCCTATCTCGTCCGCCACCGCCAGCCCAATCCTCTTCCTGCCGTAATCAATCCCCATCACACCGCTGCCGACAGTCCCGCGTTCCGCCTCGGTGCTTCTCTCCCTCTTGGCTCCAGCCATTGTCACCATTTCAAATTATAGCCTCTCGCTGCTGCCTGCTGCCTCAGCTGTGCGCATCCTGTGCACGGTTTTGAACATCGCTCAGCGTCTGCCCTTACTGCTTTCTTCCCCGCGTGGCGGCTTGCCAGGAGGGCCAGTAGCCCAGGAGCTGCATCTGGCGGTCGACGCCGGTTTCGTGCATCAAAGTCTCAATTTCGGCGCGAGAGATGCGGCGGCCAAGCGGCTCGGCGCGGTCGGCGATGCCCCAGGCGGTGACGGCGGCGAGGGCGGTGTGCAGTTTCAGTTCGCGGATATCCACTTTGTCGAAGGTATCGGAAGCAGCGTGGTAGTTTGCGGTGTAGTTGGCCTCTTCCTGATTGGCGACGAGCGTTGGGACGCCTTCGAGCCAGAAATCAAAATTATCGGTACCGAATGACGCGTCGTAGGTGTGGCCGTTTGCGCCCCAGGAGTCGAGCGGCTTGAGCGCCTCGCGCACGCCGGCTTCGATGTCGCGCCGCCCGCCGAGCGAATAGCCGGTGACGCGGCCGATTCCGGAATCGTAGACGATCACGGCGCGGGTTTTGTCGAGCTCGCCGGCGTGCTGTTTGACGTAAGCCCAGGAGCCGAGCGTGCCCTGCTCTTCGCCCGTGAAGAGGATGAAGCGAATGGTGCGGCGAGGCACAAGACCCGAAGCGCGGATGGCGCGGGCCGCTTCGATGACCAGCGCCGCATTACAGCCGTTGTCGGTGGCGCCCGTCCCGAGCTCCCAGGAATCGAGGTGCGCGGCGAGGATCACGACCTCGTCCGGCTTTTCTCGGCCGCGGATTTCGCCGACGACGTTTTCCTGCTCCATCGGCCCGCCGATTCTGTTCCGCAGCGTAAGGCGCACGCGGAGTTTCCCGCCGGCGGCAAGCCGAGCCAAGCGCATCGCGTCTTCCCGCGCCACAACGGCCTGGGGAATTTTGTCGAGCTCGCCGGCCAGGGCATTCGTGTGCCGGTAGAGCAGCATGCGCTCGCGCGCCGACATCCAGAGGATGGCACCGGCGCCGCCTTTGACGGCGCGGTCGATGATCTCCGGCGGGCGCATGTATTCGTTGAAGAGATCCGCCCAGGTGACGGTGACGTCGCTGTGGACGAGGAGAATCGCGCCACGAATGTTTCCGGCGCGCGCAAATTCGTCAGCAGTCCCCAGGCCGACATCGAGGAGGCTTGCTTCGCTGCTTCCGCTGGGGAGGGTCGGCGACCAGCCCTCGGACACTAGATGGACAGGAAACGCTGCGGGGCCGAGAACTTCGAGACGCGTCTCGCCTTCGGCCCAGGTGACCGGGATGGTGTACTTTTCCGTGTGCACATCGACGCCGGCGGCGCGGAACGCCCCAATGCCCCACTCCACAGCCTTCTTCATCGCGGGCGAGCCTGTCACCCGACCGCCGATCTCATCCGTGAGGCGGCGCAGGTTGTCCTCGAGGGGCGACGGCCCCATCACGACCGGCAGGATCTTGGCCGCAGCCTGTTCGCAGGACGAAGCCTCGCTGACCGAGCAGCCGGGTTCGCCTTGAATGGCGGGCCGGCCGAGGGGATCGGGCTTGGCGGGAGGCAGTTGGGCGCAGGCTGGGAGCAGGGGAGCAGAGAGCCAGGCAAACAGGGCAAAAAGAATCAGGGCGCGAGGCATGCTGAGGACTCCTTGTTCTCGAGATTATGTGCGCAGAGCGGGCGGATTATAGCGCAGGGGCGGAAGGAGGGGGGTACCCCCCGGTTTTTCTGTAAGTGTTCATTCCAAACGACTTTAAGTGCTGGATCTGTGTAAGTGTTCATTCCAAAGGACTTGCAAGGCTGTGCCGCGTATCTGCGCGATGCAAAAGGCTTACAGGTGAAAACGGCGGCGGAAGTGAGGTCGCTCTCTATCTTCATGGGTAATAGTACCACAGTGGGAAACAGCAGTCAACGGATTTGTGTGGCAGGGCCTGTGGAAATCTCAGGGGCGGGTGCGCTTGTTGCTTGGCGCTAAAGTGGGATCGAGGACGCAGTCGGCGACCCGGACGACCTGCACCATTTCGGCAACGTCGTGGACGCGAACGATGTGGGCGCCGCCGAGGATGCTGGCCGTAACGGTGGCCGCGGCGCCCCACATGCGCTCGTTGGGTGGGGCATGCTGGCCGTCGCGAGAAAGTGTGGCGCCGAGGAAGGTTTTCCGCGAGGTGCCGACGAGGAGGGGGAAGCCAAGCTTTGCAAGCTCCGGCAAGCGAGCGAGCAGTTCGTAGTTCTGGTGAAAACTCTTTCCGAAGCCGATGCCGGGATCGAGGATGATCTTGGTACGGCGCACACCGGCCCTCATGGCCTTCGCAGCTGCCGCGCGGAGCCCCGATGTGACGTCCTTTAAGACATCGCGGGCGAAGGGCTGCTTCTGCATGGTCTTTGGCTCGCCGCGGATGTGCATGAGGACCAGGGGCACGTTGTGACGCGCCGCCGCTTCGGCGATCCGGGGATCGCTCTTGAGGCCCGAGATGTCGTTGATGATCTCCGCGCCTGTTGCGAGGGCGGCTTCTGCGACTTCGATCCTGCGCGTGTCAATCGAAATAGGAATTTTCGACTTGCCGCGCAGCCCTTCCAGGACGGGCAGCACGCGTCTCAATTCCTCCTCGACCGGTGTCGCTTCGGAGCCCGGGCGGGTGGATTCGCCGCCGACGTCGATCAGGTGAGCGCCCTGGCTTTCCATTTCGAGGGCGTGTTCGATGGCGCGCTGCGCATCAAGATAAAGGCCGCCGTCGGAAAAGCTGTCCGGTGTGACATTGAGAACGCCCATGACGAGCGTGTGCTCGCCGAGGAGAAGGGTGCGGGAGCGAAGTTTCAGCCGGAATTTCCTGCGCAGTCCCATGAGAAATAAGGAGAGTGATTGTACCGCGCCTGACGCAAGCTCCCGAAATAAGGAAGGATCGGGAGTGGACGGGAAAGAGCGCCTGCCCTACTACTCGAGATCGAAGTCGCGAAGGGGCTTGTCGACGGGCTGATCCTTGGCCTTCTTGAGTGCCTCCTCGAACTTGCGGTTGAGGACGTCTTCTTTGTTCTTCTCGGCGAGCCAGGATTCGCGGAACTTGTCTTCGCGCTTCTGAGCCTGGTCAGCGAGGATGCGCGCGGCGTCGGAGATGTCCACGTCGGGGGCAGCCTTGGGCGGCACCTCATGCGAGAGCACGGCGGCCAGGTCGGGATCAATCGTGAGCTTTGCCTGGCAGCACGGGCAGGTGAGGTTGATGGTGCGCGCGTCCTTCTTGGGCATGCGTGTATTGTACGCCGTTTGTTGCGAGGGGGATACGGTGAGGTCTTTCGTCCGCCTGCGGGGGGCTCAGGATGACACAGCGGAGGCTAAGCGGGGGCGGGCTTTCCGCCTTTGGTGAAGCCAGGTGCGGGGCGCAGTTCCGGACGACCCGCGGGCTTGGGTTCCGTGCCGGGGACCGGCGGCGGCACCACGGGCGGTGTGCGCGGCTTTTCCGGTAGCGGCTTGCCCTCGATGATGAGCTTCACTTCATTGGCGTCGAGGACTTCGCGGACGAGCAGGGCCTGGGCGATCTTCTCGAGCGTCTCGCGGTTCGACTCCAGAATGTTCGTGGCTTCTTCGTGTGCTTTGTTGACGATTTTCTTCACTTCGTGGTCGATATGAATCGCTGTGTCCTCGGAATAGTCGCGGTGCTGCGCGATTTCACGGCCGAGAAAGATGGCTTCTTCCTTCTTGCCGAAAGCCAGCGGGCCGAGTTCACTCATGCCCCATTCGCAGACCATGTTCCGGGCAATCTCCGTGGCGCGCTCGATGTCGTTCCCCGCGCCGGTGGTGAGGTGGCCGAGGAAGAGTTCCTCCGCGGTGCGCCCGCCCATCAGGACGGAGAGCATGGCCTCGAGATATTCCTTCGTGTAGGTATGCTTGTCGTCAATGGGGAGCTGCATGGTGACGCCCAGAGCCATACCGCGCGGGATGATGGTCACCTTGTGGAGCGGATCGGCGCCCGGGGTCATCGCGGCGACGAGGGCGTGCCCCGCCTCGTGGTAGGCGGTGTTTCTCTTTTCCTCGTCCGACAGGATCATAGACTTGCGCTCGACGCCCATCAGGACCTTGTCCTTGGACATCTCGAAGTCGGCCATCATGACGACTTTGCGGTTCTGCCGCGCGGCCCACAGCGCGGCCTCGTTCACGAGGTTGGCGAGATCGGCGCCGGAAAAGCCTGGCGTGCCGCGCGCAATCACCGAGAGGTCGACGTCGTCCGAAAGCGGCACCTTGCGCGTATGCACGCGGAGGATTTCCTCGCGGCCCTTCACATCGGGCCGCGCCACCACCACGCGCCGGTCAAAACGCCCCGGGCGAAGCAGCGCCGGGTCAAGGACGTCGGGCCGGTTCGTTGCGGCGATCAGGATGACCCCCTCGTTCGACTCGAAGCCGTCCATTTCGACGAGCAGGGCGTTGAGCGTCTGCTCGCGCTCGTCGTGCCCGCCGCCGAGCCCGGCGCCGCGGTGGCGTCCGACGGCGTCGATTTCGTCGATGAAGATGATGCAGGGCGCGTTCTTCTTGCCCTGTTCGAAGAGGTCGCGAACTCTGCTGGCGCCGACGCCGACGAACATCTCGACGAAGTCCGAGCCGGAGATGGAGAAAAACGGCACATTGGCCTCGCCGGCGATGGCGCGAGCGAGAAGCGTTTTGCCCGTGCCCGGCGGGCCGACCAGCAGCACGCCCTTGGGGATGCGCCCGCCCAGCTTCTGGAACTTCTGCGGGTCCTTCAGGAACTCGATGATCTCCTGCAGCTCTTCCTTGGCCTCATCGGTGCCGGCGACGTCCTTGAACGTGGCTTTTTTCTGCTGCGCCGACAGCAGGCGGGCGCGCGACTTTCCGAAGCTCAGCGCCTTGTTCCCGCCGGCCTGCATCTGGCGCATCAGGAAGAAGCAGAAGGCGACCAGCAGGACGAGCGGCGCGGCCTGCACCATGAGGAGAATCCAGTCGCTGCTGCGGACTTCTTTCACGGTGATATTCACCGATTTCTCGCGCAGCGTCTTGGCGAGATCCGGGGCGGCTTCCTTGAATACGGCGACGCGGAATTTCTTGTAGCTGTTGACGGGCCGGTTGTATTCGCCCTGGATTTCGTAGCTGTTCTGCGAGAGGTAGAGGGTCACTTCCCGGACGTTCCCAGTATCGACCTGGGCCACGAACTCGCTGTAGCTGGGAGTCTCTTCCCGCGATCCTTGCCCGTTCTTCGACACCATCTGCCAGAGCACCACGCCGAGCAAGACGATCGAAAGCCAGAAGAGAATTGTTTTTGCCGTCGAACTGGAGTTCACGTTGTCCTCACTGCGTCGTCCCGATCACCCGCGCGCCGGAGCTGTTACTTCTTCCGCCGCGTTCTGCGCTTGCCGGAAGGTCGCGCCGCGGCCCGCGTCGCAATGCACCGCAGATTCCGCCCCCGGCCCTGATTTCCCGACAAACCATACCCCACCAAATTATTAGATGCCGCGGCGAACCCGAAGTAATGGGCGTGGATGTCCACTTTCCGTTGCTGCGGCTTGTCCAGCAAAACGGCAAGCCGCAGGGACCGCGGCTCGCTGTCCAGTATCCGCCGGACCAGAAACTCCTGGGTCACGCCGCTCTCGAGCACAGCGTCCACGAGCAGGACGTCGCGCCCCTTGAGCTGCGGCCGGGAGGTGAACAGCACCTCGCGGCGCTTGTAGCCGGAGTATTCGACGTCGCGCAATTCCTCGCGCACGAAGTGGCAGACCACCGGCACGTGGATGTGCCGGATCAAGTCCGCGGCAAACACAAAGGCATTTTCCATCATCACGATAACGTCCAGCGTTCGGCCCCGGTAGTCCCGGGAAATTGCCCGGCCCATCTCCGCCACTCGCGCCTCGAGGCGCGCCGGCGCGTATACCACCCGCAACCCGGATCTCAAAGCGGTTCCTCGGTGATCTCCACTCCGGTCCGCGTCTCTTTCTGTGGCGCATACTCCGCGGCCACCGGCAGACCGCGCGTCCAGACCAGCTTACCGCCGCTGGTCAGTACGGGCCAGCCCGCCCGCGCTCGCAGGCCAATACGCTTTTCGAGCAGGAGCCGCTTGAGCTTCCTCACACCGCCGCGGCCCAGAGGGCGGAAAGCGTCTCCCGGCAACCAGTTGCGCAGGACGAGAGGCGGCCGCAAACGGTCGCGGTCCACAACCGCGTCCCTTGGATTAGTTTGGCCTCCGGGCGGAGGCCAGTCAATGACTTTCAACCGGACGAGGCTGCCTAGTTCGGCAACCTGGACCGCCGCGCCGCTTTGCGCGTCGAGACTCACGTCGTAGATGTACTCGGGGGCGCCTGCTTTGTGGCTGCTTGCTTTCTCCCGCGCCTCCGGGGTTTCGTTCGCGCCAAAAATCAAGCGGTCAAACTCGCGCTCGACCCGCACGCCGCCCGGCAGCGCCAGCGACTGCCCGCTGATGCCTTCGCGCGCGAGCCGCAATACCTGTTCGACGTGCGTTGCAGCGAGCTGCCCGCCTGACCCAGCCCCCGAACGGCCCGAGCGCTTCACTTCGGAGACGATTCTCCGCACGAAACGCTTTGCCAATGGTTGTTGCGGAATTGGCTCGGCGGCAGGTGACGGACTTTGCCAGCCGAGCGGTTCAAGCAGGTCGCGCGCAAGGATGGTCGCCTCAGCGCCGGCGCTCTTCACCATCAGGCGGAATCTCGTTTCGACCAACGCGCGCCAAAAGGCCTCATCTTCGCGAGCCAGCTCTGCGAGGCGGCCCAAATGCTCGACTGCGGCCGGCTGAAATTCGTTTTCGAGCAGAGGCAAGAGGACATGCCGGATGCGCGCGCGCGTGCGCGCCAAGTCGAGATTGCTGGTGTCCTCGCGCCAGGTCTGCTTCTTCGAGCGCAAATACTCGCGCAGCTCGCTGCGGCGAATCTCGAGGAGCGGGCGGATGACGAATTCGTTGGCTGGGTAGATGCCGCCGAGGCCCGCCGGGCCGGTGCCGCGCAGGAGGTGCGCCAGAACGGTTTCTGCTTGATCGTCGGCGGTGTGGGCCACGGCAACGCCCGTCGCGTGGCCTTCCGCAACGCTGCGCTCGAAGAAGGCGTAGCGCAGG
>JACXTT010008180.1_pt1 | contig 14559 bp, 8 predicted proteins | sample 9270951 | NCBI WGS metagenome assembly JACXTT01 (sample SAMN15532306, study PRJNA645909) | rock metagenome | isolation source: weathered quartz diorite | place: Puerto Rico | collected 2017-06-21
TGCGGCCGAGGGATCGTGGTCTGGTTCCAGGGATGGTTCTTGTCGACAGGGTTTCCCAGCGGATCGTTCTTGACGAAGGTTTGCTGGTTCTTCCACTCGTCGTAGTAGGAACTGCCCAGCAGAATACGGATGTTCAGGTTAATGTCCACCAGATCAGTGGTCACCAGCTTACCGTCCACCACGATGCCGGGCGTGACAAACATGCCGCGGCCCCAGTTCGTCATGTTCTTGTAGGTGTAATCGCAAACGTCGGGATCATTGAACGACCCCCAACAGGCTAGCAAAACGCGCCGCCGTCCGACCTCTTCATAACCAGGGAGTGCGTCATAGAAGAAGTCGAACAAGTCGTCGTGAAGTGGAACCACCTTTTTCATGAACTCGACATACTTCATGAGGCGGACGAGATAGTCAGTGAATAGCTGGACGGTCGGTACTGTGCCTACGCCACCCGGATACAACGTGGAGGGATGGACGTGGCGGCCTTCCATCAGGCAAAACATCTCTCGCGTCATGCGGCTCATGACCAAGGCTTCCCGATAGAAAGCTCCGGTAAACGGATTCAGCGCGGTCATGATGTCAGCAATGGTGCGGTAGCCGTGCGCAGCGGCGTGGGGCGCCGCTGTCGATTGAGCTTTGGTCCAGATCTTAGGGTTGGTTTCCTTGACCATCTGCTCACAGAAGTCCACGCCGACCAGGTTGTCCTGAAAAATATTGTGATCGAACATGTACTCGGCGGCTTCGCCGAGGTTGACAATCCATTCCGCGATCGGAGGAGGCTTTACGCCAAACGCCATGTTCTGCGCGTAAGTGGCACAAGTGGCGTGGTTGTCGCCGCAAATTCCGCAGATGCGGCTGGTGATGAAGTGAGCATCGCGCGGGTCCTTGCCCTTCATGAAAATGCTGTACCCGCGAAAGATGGACGAGGTACTGTGACACTCGACCACATGTTTGTTCTCAAAGTCGATCTTGGTAAAGATGCCCAGGCTGCCCACAATCCGTGTGATCGGGTCCCAGTTCATTTCCACCAGGTTTCCCTTTTTTCCGGAAATGTCCTTCGTCGGTGCAGTAATGGTGCTCATTCGATCGCTCCTTTAGTAGGCTCTTGGGTGGTACCCGGTGGTTAGCTCGGCGCGTGAATGACGCCACTTGGGTTCCTTGTTGGCGGTATTCTGAGTCATGGTGCGGAGGGCACGAATCGCGCGGCCGTAAGCACCGACTGCCGAGGTAGAGACTCTGGCGCCTGGGGGTTCATCCATAAAGGGCATGAATTTGTCGGGGAATCCTGGCATCGTGCAGCCGATGCAAATGCCGCCCACATTCGGGCATCCGCCGATTCCAGCCATCCAGCCGCGTTTCGGCACGTTGCAGTTCACCACCGGCCCCCAGCATCCTAACTTCACGATGCACTTGGGCGAGCCGTATACTTCGGCGAAGTCGCCCTGCTCGTAGTAGCCGGCACGATCGCAACCCTCGTGGACAGTCTTGCCGAATAGCCACGTCGGCCGCAGTTGATCGTCGAGCGGAATCATCGGCGCGAGTCCCGCCACCTGATAAAGAAGATAGAGAACGGTTTCCATGAAATTGTCCGGCTGCACCGGGCAACCCGGAACGTTGACGATCGGCAAACCAGCTTTCGATTTCCAGTCCCACCCCAGGTAGTCCGCCAGGCCCATCGCTCCGGTGGGATTGCCTTCCATAGCGTGAATTCCACCGTAGGTGGCACAAGTACCGCAGGCTACGACTGCCAGTGCCTTAGGGGCGAGGCGATCAATCCATTCGTTGGTGGTAATTGGTTGACCCGTTTTGGGGTCGGTTCCAAGGCCGGCCCAATAGCCTTCCTTCTTGATCCTCTCGTTCGGAATCGAGCCCTCGACCACAAGCACGAAAGGCTCGAGTTGGCCTTTTTCGGCCATGTACCAGAACTTGAGAAAGTCGTCGCCGTTCTCGTACGCGAGAACTGGATTGTGCAAATGCACCTTGGGAAGTCCGGGAATTGCGCCCAACAGAACGTCTTCGATGCTGGGCTGGCTAGCTGCGGTGACTGAAACCGAATCTCCATCACAGCCCAGACCGGCGGTGATCCAGAGAATATGTACTTCGGCGACTGGCGATGGTTTTTGCGTGACCCGACCGTACGGAACCGTATCCGCTGCCATGACTGGAATCTCCTTTCCCATCTCGACTTTTTGAAGACGGGATCTGCCGATTTTTATTCCGAACAATGAGTTGGTCGTTCTAGTGTCTTGGCCCGGTCGCAGTTTTCTTCCGGAGCTTCATGTGCGCTAAAAAGGGAAACCTGGGCGTGCAAGCGATTGCCAATGCCGTGAGTTCGCAACAACGCCCCTAGAATCAACTCATGCGGGAACCGTTACAAGCGGGAGCACCACTTTTTGGATTTCATGGGAAGCACTATTTCTGCTATCGGGGATTCCCTGATATTGGGAGGGTTGTCCTTTGCGCACCGCGGCCTGGCGGCAGACCGTGAGGCTCCCGCCCGGCCGGCCGCTACCTTACGCGGTCTTCTCGCTCATGTTCCACTGAATCGCATGCTGCATGAGCTCACGCGCGCTGCGAAGAGAAAGCTTCTCCTTGATGTGTGCCTGGTAAGATTCGACGGTCTTTACGCTGATGTGTAGTTCCTCGGCTATCTGCCGGGTTCCGTGACCTTCGCCGATCAAACGAAAAACCTCCAGCTCGCGATCGCTGAGATCGGCAATGGACGAGTTCCGGAGGGTGCCGGATCCCGTGATGTAGTGCTTCAGCATCCTGTTGGCGATGCGGTCGCTGACGTAGATTTCGCCGCCCAGGATGCGGCGCAGCGCCACCAGAACTTTCTCCGTCGCTTCCTGTTTCATGATGTAGCCATTGGCGCCCGCCCGCAGCGCCCGCTCCGCGTAGACTGACTCATCGTGCATGGACAGGATCAATACCGGCAGATTCGGATAAATGTTGCGGATGTTCTTTAGCAGATCGATGCCGTCCGGGCCGTTGAGGGAGATGTCCACAATCAGAACATCAGGTTTGCAGGATGCCAGCACATGCATGGCACCCATGGCCTCTTCCGCCTCACCGCAAACCAGCAGATCGGCCTCTTGATTAATCAGCAACGCCAGCCCCTGGCGCACGATGGGGTGATCGTCTACGACCAGGATTCTATGCTTTCCCGACGCCCCCTGGTTCTGCGGTTTGTAGCTGACGCTGGTGTCTGTCTTCATGATCGCCTTCGATCCTCACTATCCCAATGCTTATTTATCGTCGGCCCTCACTGGTCTTCATTCCCTGATGTGGATTCGTTGTTTCACTCTATGGTCTTCACTTTCGTTCGATCCGCTGGGCGGTCGCTGGACGGGAAAGACACACGTCACCATGGTTCCGCCCGAGACCAGGCGTTGCATCTCGAGCGATCCGCCTATGACGCGGGCGCGGTAGTTCATTAGATGGCGTCCCATGCCTGCGTTGTTGGCGGGAATATCCGGAATTCCCAAGCCATCGTCGGTGACTGAAAGCGCAGCCTGTTCCGGGTCGGCGGCCAGGCGAATCACGATCTGGCTGGCGTGACCATGCTTGATCGCATTATTCACCGCCTCCCGCGCAATGTAATACAGATGGGTCGCCACGGTGTCGTCATGAATTAGCACCGGGGTAAAGCACTGGAAGCGGCACGAAACCCCGAACAGATCCTCCACTTCACGCGCCCACTGCTGTAAAGCTGACATTAGCCCCTGCGCATCGGAAACCACGGGCAGCAGACCGCGAGCCAGCTCCCGGGTCTTGTAGATAGCCTCGTTGACCAGCTTCACGATCTTGGCCGCATCGTCGGCCTCGGGCAGGCTCTTTTCTACGAGCTTCTGTTCCTGCACTTTGCTCATGAACGCAATTCCGGTCAGATGCTGGCCCAGACCGTCATGCAAATCCTGCCCGATGCGGCGTTGTTCCCTGCCACTGACCTCCAGAATCGTCTTTTCCAGATACTTGCGTTCGGTAATGTCGATTCCGGTGGCAATAATATAGGCTGGTGTTCCGTCGTTGCCAGGAAGCACCGTGCTCGACCAGGCGATCAGGCGGCGAGCGCCGTCCCGCTTCACCAGATAGCCTTCATAATCGCTGGGCAACTGATCCAAATAAAGCTGCTGAAAGTCTGCCTTGAAGCGGTCCACCTCTTCCGGGACCATGAACACATCCCAAATCTTCTGGCCACAAATCTCCGCGAAGGAATACCCGCTGGTTTGCTCGGAGGCCCTGTTGAAACGGATGATGCGCCCCTCGCGGTCGAGCACCACCACTAAAGCTCCAACCGTGTGCAGGATGGCGGAAACTACATTGCGCTCTTCCTGCAAAGCCTCTTCGGTCCGCTTAAGATCCGTGATGTCGAACCCGACGCCATGGATGAACCAGGGCTCACCATTCTGCTTGCGAATCATCTTGGCTTCGCAGTGAAACCAGATGACGTGGCCATCGCGCGCCATTACACGGTATGCCGACCGCAGGGGATTGCCGGTAAGAAACATCTCCGCCGCTTCCGTGCTCCAGCGATGCTTATCGTCGGGATGGATGTGGCGATACCAGCGGACAGGATCCTCTAGCCATTCTTCCTGCGAGAAACCGAGCGTCGCTTCGATCTGCGGACTGACATAGGCTTCCCCAATGCCGCGATCAAGATAAGCCATGAAGACCACCGCAGGAATCTGCTCCACAAGGGCGCGATACCTGGCCTCCAGGTTCGGAAATTGCGCTTCCTCGGAAGATCCCACCCCCGGGGGTACGGCCGGATACACCACGTGTCTCGCACTCGCGGGATTGTGGTGGTTGAAGACTCCAGCCAGGCCCTGAAGAATCTCCTCGGCTTGTGAGGGACTCAGGTCCGGACCAGCAGCCGCAGAAGGATGATGGTGCTTAGCGCTGTTCAGACCGTCCAGCCACGAAAGCGAAACCATCTCAACCCCCAGCATTAGGTCCCCGACCACCGTGGACTGCTGAATCCAAAGCCAATTTCAAGCGCGCCCCACAAACTCGCCTTGATCGAAGTCGAAGGGAATGTCCGCGGCCTCCAGCTTACCGCACCGGCTTGCGCCAACTGGGCTCTTTGTTCATGGATGACTGTGTGAACCGGCGCAAAGCGTGAATGGCGCGGCCGTATGTCTGAACCGCCGCTGAAGATAACAGCGAACCCGGCGGCTGATTCATGAACGGCATGAACTTGTCGGGAAATCCCGGCATGGTACAACCGATGCAAATTCCTCCAACGTTCGGACAGCCGCCAATACCACCCATCCAGCCTCGCTTTCCGACGTTGCACTGAACCACTGGCCCCCAGCATCCGAGCTTCACGATACAGAGGGGTGATCCATATTCCTCAGCAAACTGGGCTTGCTCGTAGAATCCGCCGCGGTCACAACCTTCGTGCACGGTGTTGCCAAAGAGCCAGGTGGGCCGCAAAGCTTCGTCGAGCGGGATCATGGGCGCCCGGCCCGCCGCCATATGCAGCAAGTAGAGAAGGGTTTCCATGAAATTATCCGGCTGCACCGGACATCCGGGGACGCACACGATCGGAATCTCACCCTTAGACTTCCATTCCCAGCCAAGGTAGTCGGGAAGGCCCATGCAGCCTGTGGGATTTCCCTCCATGGCGTGGATTCCACCGTAAGTCGCGCAAGTTCCTACTGCGATTACTGCCCATGCCTTAGATGCCAGACGGTCGATCCATTCGCAGGTAGTGATTGGCTGGCCGGTCACTGGGTCGGTGCCAAGCGACGCCCAGTATCCTTCCTCTTTATTCTGCTCGTTCGGAATGGATCCTTCGACCACCAGGATGTAGTTTTCCACTTTGCCTTCGGCCGCCTGATGGAAAGGCTTCAGGAAGTCGTCTCCATTGGTCAAGGCGAGAAAGGGGTTGTGCAGATTCACCTTGGGTATCCATGGCAGAGCACCAAGGACCACGTCTTCGATGCTGGGCTGGGTGGCCGCCGTCATGGCAATGGTGTCGCCATCACAGCCCAAGCCGGCGGTAATCCAGAGGACTTCGATCTCTGCGATCGATGATTCGCGCAAGGGCAGGTCAGCCATCGTCCACCTGTGCGGGCTGGGTCGCCGCAAGGACCGGCAAATCCCAGACGCATTCTACCCTGTTTTCGGCCTAAGCCGCCCGCCACGTCGCGATCCTGCTCGATCGACAAGGCGACCAGGTTCGCAGCTCAAGCGCGAGTGCCGCCGGTAGTCCCTGCAGCCCGCAAGGGAGCCAGGCCGCTGAATCCGGAGTGGACGCCGGTGAAGAGGAACTTCGTGATGAAGGTCATCATGGACAATTGCTGGGCAGGCGAATCGAGCTTCTAGCCCGCCCCAAGCACAAGAGAGTGCGCTGTTTCTATTCTTGTCGATACGTACATAACTGTGGTTACGACCTTTTCACTTGGACCTCTGCAGCGATCTTGCACCTGTTGGACCGGCCTCAAATTTCTGCGCATGCTCCGACAAGCCATCGCAGCCGAAGCGCGGCGTAACCCTACGTAGTCGGCATCCTCAAAGCTATAGGTTGCGTCGCTCGGGCCGAGTTATATTGGGTGGGCAGTCTGGTATTTTTCGCGATGAGAATATTCTGGTCGAGCCTTATTCTGTACGGGATGCTGTTGCTGGGGGGATGCGCAGCCAAGAAGAAGCCAGCTGCGCCGCCCCAGACCGCAGCGCCGCCCCCCGCGCCGGTCCGTAGCGTGATGCCACCAGCCAGCGCACAGGTAATCGAGCACTGCGTGATAAGCAAGCAGGAGAATGCCAACACGGTGTCGTGCCGCTGCGAGCCGGTGACCACGCGGATCGATTCGAAGACCGGACATACAGTCATCGTCTGCAAGAAGATGCCGGAAATCAGATGACGAATTTCCCTTGGCCCGGACCCTAACCTGATCGACGGGCAAGTGAAACTGTTGGGCGCCTTGGACCCTGGCAGCGCGACGCCTGGTGACGCGATGGGCGACGTAGTGGTGCTCCGCAGTGCAGCGAAGGCATCCCCTGGTACTGTGTCGAGTCGTTTACAATCAATGCAGCCGGCGCCAAATCCACAGCCGAACCTGGCGCAACCGGCTGGCATGGAAAAGACAATTCTTATCACCGGAGGATCGGGCTTCATCGGTTCCAACTTTATCCTGCAATGGATCGCGCAGGAAGGAACTCCCCTGGTCAACCTCGACAAGCTCACCTACGCTGGGAACCCACGCAACCTGCTCGCCGTTGTTTCTGATATGCGGTATCGCTTTGCGCTGGGAGATATCTGTGACCGTGACCTCTTACGCAAGCTGATCAGGCTTCACCAGCCCCGCGCCATCGTGCATTTTGCCGCGGAGAGCCATGTGGACCGATCCATCCTGGGGCCCGATGACTTCATTCGCACCAACGTGCACGGAACATTTTGCGTTCTAGAGGAGGCCCGTGCGTACTACAACGAATTGGCCACGCCGGACCGCGAGTCATTCCGTTTTCTGCATGTCTCGACGGATGAAGTTTACGGATCGCTAGGCCCTCATGATCCTCCGTTTTGCGAAACCACGGCGTACGCGCCGAACAGTCCGTATTCGGCAACCAAGGCGGGTGCGGACCACCTGGTACGGGCGTACCACCACACCTATGGTCTTCCCACGCTGACCACGAATTGCTCGAACAACTACGGCCCTTACCAGTTTCCGGAAAAATTGATCCCTCTTGTCATCCTGAATGCCGTCGCCGGCAAGCCATTGCCGGTCTACGGCGATGGCCAGAATGTGCGGGACTGGCTTTTTGTGGAGGACCATTGCCAGGCAATCCGTGCAGTTTTGGGGCGCGGCCAGGCTGGAGCGACGTACAACATCGGCAGTAGCAGCGAAAAGAAGAACTTAGAGATCGTGGAGACCGTCTGCGCAATTCTAGACGAGTGCCGTCCGGATGCCGTCAGTTTTCCCCATCGAAAACTGATTACATTTGTGAAGGACCGTCCGGGACACGACCGGAGATATGCCATCGATGCCCGCAAGATCGAGCACGAATTAGGCTGGAGACCCCGTGAGACCTTCGACAGCGGCCTACGCAAGACCGTGCGTTGGTATCTGGAAAACGAAGATTGGGTGAAAGACGTAACCACGGGAGACTATCGAAAGTGGATTGCGACCCAGTACTCGTAGAGCCGTCTCAACCTTCCGCATGAGAATCACAATCTTTGGCGCTACCGGACTGCTGGGTCAACCACTCACGCGAGCATGGAGCGGCGACGATGTCACAGGATTTAGCTCCCGGGATGGCGACGTCCGTAAGCCCGAGCAGGTGTCGGACCTTGTCCGACGCAGTCGGCCAGACTGGATCGTGCATGTCGCCGCCTATACCGATGTCGATGGCTGCGAGACCAATCGCAATCTGGCCATCGATGTGAACTGCCGCGGGGCGGTCAATGTTGCGCACGCTGCCCGGGAATACGGCGCCCGTCTGCTTTTTATCAGCACTGATTACGTTTTCGATGGAACCAAGACGACGCCGTACGCTACGGACGATCGGCGCGCGCCGCGCAGCGTTTACGGCCAATCCAAAGCCGATGCGGAAGTACAACTCAGCGAGATCTTGCCCGATTGCTGTATTGTCCGGACCTCGTGGCTCTATGGCGCCGGGGGAAAATGCTTCCCCGATACGATTCTTAAATTGGCCGCGAGCCGGTCACAATTGGAGGTGGTCGGGGATCAGCGGGGATCTCCAACTTACACGGTCGATCTGGCTCGCGCCATCGTCGCGCTTTGCCACCAGAACGCCCAAGGCACGGTGCATGCCACCAACGTTGGTGAGTGCTCGTGGTACGAGTTCGCCCGCGAGATTGTGGCGAACGAGGGACTGCCGACTCTTGTGCGGGAAACCAGCAGCGACAAATTCGTGCGACCGGCGCAGCGTCCAAAGTATTCCGTGCTATCTCCTGAGAGTCTGCGGAAATATGGCATCGCGATGCCTGAATGGCGCGATGCGCTGTTGCGCTACCTGGCAGAACGGAGGGCGAATTCCTAGCGCTGCGTCGGCCGGGCGTGGGCGGGTATGGTCCTCGCGGCTCGCCCAACTTAGTCTTCGCCCGCCGCCTTTTCGGCGGAGCGCCACTCCGGATCGATGATGGCAGCCGATTCGGCGTTTAGGGGCGGCAGGCCCCATCGCTTTAGCTTCGAGTTCAAGTCGGGCACATCGGTCTGCTTGACCTTTTCCCAGTTCAGCAGTTGTTGATCGAGCGCGATCTGCGCGTCCCCGAGGGTCGCCTCCTGTGAACTGGTGGGCGCCGCGTCGGCGTTGTCGACCGTTTCCAACAGGGTGGTCAGGCCGGCGATGAGATGCGCCAGGCTTCTCCCCTGCGGAGTGGTGAAAAATATCCTGCCTTCCTCCTCGCCCTCCAATTCATTGAGCTTTGTGTCCAGAGCAGTGACCGCTTCGAGCAACGCACCGTTAGCAACGCGCCCTTGCAGAGCTTTTAGCTGCTGGCGCAAACCGCGGACATGCTGTAGTGCCTGGTAATCACGGTGTGCCGCCATCACGATCTTCCCTTCCAGATCGAACTGCCGGCGCAAGTCTTCGCTCGAACTCTTTACCCGGGGATCCATCTTGACGATCAGGGGCTGGGTGTAGCTTTTCCCGTCCGCCATCAGCTTTAGGCTGTAGTCTCCGGGCAGCACGGCCGGGCCCAGAGGATAGCGCGGCGTATCGTGATAAATCGCGGAAATCGGAAACTGCGTCTCCAACGATTCGGGCGGTGGATAACGCAAGTCCCATACGAAACGGTGCATTCCCGCTTGCGTCGACACAACTCGAGGTGGACGAACCCAGTAGGTGGGGATATTAAGTCCATCCGCATCCACTGCAGCAGCTTTGTCCTCACTGGAGAAGCGGCGCACCAGCTTGCCGGCGTGATCGGCAACCTCGATGACCACGGGACCGGAGGTCGCTGATTGGAGGAAGAAATCGATAGTGGCGCAGTCCGGCGGATTCTTGCCGGCGGGTTCCTCTGGCGGCAGCGGCGTGTCGGTGTTGTTATTGCGTCGAACGCGGTAGGTCAACTGCGGGGGAAACGGGAACGCGCTGGACTCCGCCACTCGCGCAAGAGGTTGCCTCAGCGGAGTGATGTTATCCAGTATCCAGAAGGACCGGCCATGGGTGGCGACGACAACGTCGTCGCCATGAACCACTAGATCGCGAATCGAGGTTGCCGGCAAGTTGAGGCGCAGCGATTGCCAGTGATCCCCGTCGTCAAAGGAGACGTACACGGTGTGCTCGGTACCTGCGAAAAGGAGGCCCTTGCGAACCGGATCTTCGCGAACGGTGTTTACTGGCGCATCGTCAGGAAGCCCCTCGACAATCTTCTGCCAGCTTTGCCCGCCGTCGTGGGTGCGGTAGATGTAGGGATGGAGATCGTCCAGGCGAAACCGGTTTACTGCGGCATAGGTGGTGGCAGTATCGAAGTGCGAAGCGTCCAATTGGGCGAGTTTGCTCCATGGGGTTAATGCTGGTGGAGTAACGTTCCGCCAGGTCTTGCCAGCGTCACGCGTAACCTGTACCTGACCATCGTCCGTGCCTGCCCAAATGACGTTTACATCCCTAGGCGAGGGAGCGATCGAATAGATTACGCCGCGATGTTGCCCTTTCGCCTCATCCGATTCGGCGAACACTCCCAGGCTCGACGGCACGCCGGAATCCTCGCGCGTCAAGTCCGGGCTCATAATCTGCCAGTGATTGCCACCGTCGACTGTCTTGAACAATACGTTCGAGCCGAAAAACAAGATGTGAGGATCGGCCGGGGAAAAGATCAACGGCGCGGTGCGATTGAAGCGGTACTTGCCGGTACGCAATATCACGGGCGAAACATCTTGCGTCTGGCCCGTAGTCCGATTGTATTTTGTGACCTTGCCGCCGTAGATGAGATTGGGATCAAGCGGATCCGGAGCAACGTATCCGTATTCCTCGACACCCACGGGATACCATTCCCGAAACGTGATTTGCCCCATGTCGCCGCGGCTGGCGGTGCCAACGCTACCACTCTCTTGCTGCCCGCCGTACACCCAGTAAGGAAACTCATTGTCGGTAATGACGTGATAAAACTGCGCCGTGGGCTGGTTGTACCACGAACTCCAGGTTTGCCCGCCGTTCACACTGATAGTGGCACCCTGATCGACCGCCAGCGCCATGATTTGAGGGTTCTCCGGATTAATCCAAAGGGTGTGATAGTCATCGCCACCCGGGGCTCCCTTGATCGCGGTAAAACTTTTGCCGCCGTCGTTCGAGCGATAGGTGGAAATGTTGGCGATGTAAATCGTGTCCTTGTCTAACGGATCTACCCGCACACAGGCGAAGTCAGAACCGCGCCCCCACAGGCGTATATCCGCATTGATTCGTTCCCAGCTCTCTCCCGCATCGCTCGAGCGATACAATCCTCCGAGCGAGGGCGCGTCCACCAGCGCGTAGACGCGATTGCGATCGCTGGGCGCGACTCCCAGGCCGATGCGCCCCAAGCGGTCGTTCCACGTGGGCAGGCCTCTGGTCAGCTGGCGCCAGGTCTCACCACCGTCGCTGGACTTGTACAGCCCGCTGCCCGGGCCGTCATACGAATTCCCCGTCGTCCACGGCGGACGCCGCGAAGCCCACATGTCGGCATAGAGGATTTGCGGGTCTGAAGGATCGAAAGCCAGATCCATCGCCCCCGTGTCTTCGTCTTTGTAGAGAACTCTCTTCCAGGTCAGGCCGCCATCGAGCGAACGGAACACGCCCCTCTCTGAATTCGGGCCATACGGGTGGCCGACCACCGCGACAAACACCCGGTTCGGATCGCGCGGATCAATCAGAATCGCGCTGATCTGCTGCCCGTCGCGCAAGCCGAGATGCTGCCAGGTGCGGCCTCCGTCGCTGGACTTATAGATTCCGTCGCCCGTCGACAGATCAGGGCGTCGCAGACCCTCGCCGCTGCCTACGTAAATTGTGTTGGGCGCGGAAGGCGCAACTGCCAGAGCGCCCACCGAGCCGGTCGGTTGGCTGTCAAAAATCGGATTCCAGGTGCGTCCGAAGTCTGTGGTCTTCCATACACCGCCGTTGTTCGGCGCCATGTAGAAAACGTTGGGCTGCCCAGGCACGCCCGAAATTGCAACCGTACGCCCAGCGCGGAAGGGGCCGATCATGCGCCAGCTCAGTTCGCGAAACAGCATGGGATCGACACTTTGCGCTGAGCCAGTCGCGAAAAAAAACACCGCAATCGAAGCAATCAAGAGCACGAAACCGCGAAAGGCAGTCACCTAGGCTTCCTCCGTGGATCTAACAAAGGAGGCTAGGATAAATCAGTGGGCAGACGGGCGGTAGATTGTTTGGAAATCGTACCGCAGATCGAGGCTAGAGCTGCTCCAGCAGGGCTGCTTGCATTTCCTTCTGATGCTTCAGGTCCAGCTTCGCACCCGCACAGGTCACATGAAATACGTCGGTCGCGGTTTGACCTTGCGTATCAATGATCGCAACTTCAATGTTGCAACCCAGTTCCGCCAGGGTGGAGCTGATGTCGTAGAGCAGGCCCGGACGATCCTGCGCGACGATTTCGATCAGAGTGCTGTGTTGCGAGCATTCATTGTCGGTCTGCACGCTGGGCTCGATGATCACTTTCGGACCTTGTGACGCCGGTTTGAACTTCGCTTCCATCAGTTCGATCACGTTGATCTCACCGGCGACGGCTTCCGATAAACTTCGCTTCAAGCGGTTTACTTCGGAAGGATTGAGCTCAAGCGTGCGGAAGCGGTCCGAAAATCGAATCGTATCCAGCACAACGCCGGCCCGGTTGGAAAAAGCTTCAGCCTTCAGGATATTCATGCCCCACGATGAAAGCGTACCTACCACGTGGGCAAAAAGGCCGGGGCAGTCGAGGGTCAACAGAACAAGCTCGAAGTAACCTTCACGACGGGTTATGTCGATCTGGGGTTCATCGTCTTTGAGTTTGAGCCGGTCGTACATCTGGCAATGCGCCACAATCTCGGCGGGAGTGTGGACCAGAAGGTAGCGCTTGGGAAATCCCTGGAGAAAAGATGTGATGTGCTTCGCGTCAACCTCGCCCGCAGTCGCGACGACTTCCTTGATTCGTTCGCTATTTGCGGCGCTGGCGGTAAGGCGCTGGTCGTCCACTGTCCGGCTGAGATGATTGAAGGCGGCCGCGTAGAGCTGCCACAGCATTTCCGCCTTCCATGGAGTTAGCGCTTCCGGATTCACGGACTTGATATCGGCGTAGGTCAGCAGGGTAAGCATTTTCAGTCGTTCCGTTGTCCCGACCGATTCACTGAATTCCGTGACCACCTTGGGATCGAATATGTTCTGCCGCCTGGTTGTCGCCGACATGCTCAAGTGCCGCGCAATCAGGAAGGTGACGGTGTCGCGATCAACTGCCTCCAGGTGGAGTCTCTGCAGGATACTGGCCGAGGCTTGTAAACTTCCCGTCACGTGGTCGTCCGAGGGCATCCCCTTGCCGACGTCGTGCAGCAGAAGCGATAGAAACAGAAGGTCCGGGCGCTCGACTCCTTCCAGGATGTCGCGAAACCTGCGCTCCAGTTCGCCGTCAGGCTCCCGCAGGGCATGAACGTTTTCGATGGCCACCAATGAGTGTTCGTCCACGGTGTAGCGATGGTAATAGTCGCGAATGACCAGAGAGTCAACGGCGCGAAATTCGGGGAACAATATCACCAGCACTCCCAGGCGATGCATAGCTCGCAAAGCCATCCCCGCATGAGGCGAAACAAGGATCCGGCGGAACAACGGCCAAATTTCCACCGACTGCTCCGCCCATTGCCGCAGGCTAGGCAGAGCGCCTTCAACGCAACGTTCGGTGTCCGCAGTCAGCTTCAAACCGTGCCGGCCGATAAATTCGAAAAGGCTGAACAGCACCGAGGGATCGTGGACCGACGACAGCTGGCGCAAGAAGACCCGGCCTTCCACGACCGAGAAATCGGCATTGGACAAGCGAGATTTGCGATTCTCGAATAAGCGGTACAGTCCTGAGCGCGCTGGAGGCACCTCATCGAACAGCACGGTGAGACGGTAGATCGAGCGAACATGCCGAAAATAGGTTCGCATCCAGGGGGCAGGTGCGACCGCCTCCCCACCCGGCAACCCGATTCCGGCGGCAGCGGCTTCGGACTGCAATTCATAGGTCAATCCATTGAGGTCCCGGCCCTGTCGATAGTGCAGAAAACATCGGACCTCAGAGAGGAAGTCGAGAGCCGCGCCGCACTCTTGCCGGAATGCGCTGGGCAACAGGTTGTTCGGCGCTGGCCAAATCCCCGTTTTTTCCAGCTCCGAAATCAGACTTAACCAACAGGCGACCTGGTAGTCACGCAGTCCGCCGGGGCAATCCTTGATGTTGGGTTCAAGATGAAAGATGGTATGACCGTATTTTTTGTGGCGGGCGGGCGTCAGGGCGGTCAACCTCTGTTGCAGGTCAAAGGCTTCCCCCACTACCATCTTCTGGGTCCAGCGAATGCGAAGCTGCTCTGAAAAACCCTGCTCCACGCCCTAACAAAGGCCAACCAGCAACAAAATATTTAATTGTCTGTGTGCGTG
>JACXTT010008181.1_pt1 | contig 14558 bp, 11 predicted proteins | sample 9270951 | NCBI WGS metagenome assembly JACXTT01 (sample SAMN15532306, study PRJNA645909) | rock metagenome | isolation source: weathered quartz diorite | place: Puerto Rico | collected 2017-06-21
AATCTTGCGCTGTTCCTGGCATCGCCCTATGCGGGATACATCTCGGGCGCGCTGGTGCCTTGCGATGGCGGCGGCGCCCTGGAGAGCGTCAAGCCGCCGCTCGAAGCGGCGGGCCGCGCGGCGGCGGCGACCGGCAAGCACGCCTGACTGGCGCTGTCCGGCGATCCGTTTGTCGGCCGGACGTTGCGCGGTGACGATGCACAGCAGGCCCCACTGACGGGCTTGCACGCGGTTGCCTGATGACGGTATGCGCTGGCCGTGGCGCACGCCATCAGCCAGCAGATTCCATGAGGCGCAGCGCCCGTGAACGCCTGCGCCTGCAAACCTGACCGGAGAAATCGCATGACTCGTCGTTCTGCAAGACCGTTGTGGATCCGCGTGACGTCTCTCATCCGCGGCGTGGCCCTTGCCAGGGGCGCGGCGCGCGCCGTCCTGGCGATCGCCGTGGCGCTGTGTGGGCTGGCTGGCGCGCCAGCGTTTGCCGGCCCGCTCGATGACCCGAGAAACGATGCCTTCTACACGCCGCCCCAGCCGTTGCCGGGCGGGCCCCATGGCACGCTGATCCGCTCCCGCCCCTTTATTCCGGTTGGATTGCTGGCTTACGGCTGGCAGATCATGTACAAGTCCACCGACGTCAACGGCTTGCCGATTGCTGTCACCGGCACCGTGCTGGTGCCCTTTACGCCGTGGCTCTTCGGCCCCCGGCCCGTCATTGCGTGGGCGCCCGGGACGCAGGGCCAGGCCGACAACTGCGCGCCCTCGCACCAGTACGCGCTTGGCACCGAGTACGAAGCGGTTGGCGGCGCGACGCCGGCCACCCTCGCGCGCGGCTGGGCGATCGCGATGACGGATTACCAGGGGCTTGGCACGCCGGGCGACCACACCTGGGGCATCGGCAAGGCCGAAGGGCAGGCCGTCCTCGACGCCGCGCTGGCGGCGCAGCAGTTGAGCGGGGCGGGCCTGTCGGCGAACGCTCCCGTTGGCATCATGGGCTATTCCCAGGGCGGCCATGCGGCCGCTTTTGCCGCCGAACTTCAGCGCGCCTATGCCCCTGGCCTGAATGTGCGAGGCGTTGCCGCAGGGGCCGGGCCATTCAGCATCGCCGACGTGTATGCGAACGTAAATGGCGGGCCATTCGGCGGGGTGGGGCCGATTGCGCTGATGGGCCTGAACGCCGCCTACCCTGAGCTTGGCCTCTCATCGCTTCTCACGCCCTATGGGCAGTCCGTGATTGCCGACTTCCGCGACACAAAATGCGTGGTTGGCGTGACCGCCAGCTATCCGTTCCTGTCTGATTCCGTCCTCCTCCAGGCTCCGGCCATCCTGAACCGCGCCGACTGGCTGGCGCGCATGGCGCAGAACCAGAGCGGCAATGGCGTGCCTGCCGTGCCGGCGCTTGTGTACGCGGGAACCCTTGACGAGATCATTCCCTTTGGACAGAACCAGAAGCTGTTTGCCGCCTGGTGTGGGCGCGGCGGCAATGTGGCGTTCCGGACCATCGGTGCGACGGAGCATGCCACTGGGCTGTTGCTTGGCTTGCCGATTGCGCTGGACTGGATGACGCAGCGATTCGGTGGGGTTCCCCCGGTATCCGATTGCCCGTAGGCACATATGGCGCAGCGCGTGAACTGTCGGGGCGCCCTCCCGTCTTGCCGGGAGGGCCTTGTTTGCTGTCAGGCCCGGAGCCGGTCGTGGATGGCGGGTCTGTAGCCGAAATGAAATGCGAGGGAGGCTAGACATCGCGAGGGTAGTGCGCTCGCGAAGGTGGTGCGCGAAGGTAGTGCGCTTTAGCGCCGGAAATGAGAAAAGCCAGCGCAAGGCTGGCTTTTCCGAAACTGGTGGGTGGTACAGGGATTGAACCTGTGACCCCTGCCGTGTGAAGGCAGTGCTCTACCGCTGAGCTAACCACCCCTGCTACTGCGTCGCCGTCGTGTTGACTTTGTCGTGCAGCGGAGAAACGAGATTATGCAGGCGCTGTTGTATCTTGTAAAGCCCTTTTCCCAAATTTTTTGCTCGGGCGCGCCAGCGGGGTGGGCTACTCGGCGGCGGGTTCCTGCCAGACGGTCTTGCCGCCGCTGGCCTTGTCCAGGCCCTTCAGCACGGCCTGGTGGGCGGCCAGCTCGTCGTCGGTGGCGCGCAGCACAGGCAGGGCGAGGCGGGACAGGTCGGCCGTCGCGGTCGCCGCGCCTTGCGCGCCGCCAGCATCGAGCATGTCGATGACAAGCGAGTTCTGGCCGCGCGTCATGGCGAGGTAGACCTCCGCCAGCAGTTCGGCATCGAGCAATGCGCCGTGCAGCGTGCGGTGCGAGTTGCTCACACCCAGGCGCTCGCACAGCGCATCGAGCGAATTGCGCTTGCCGGGGAACATCTGGCGGGCTTCGCGTAGCGTGTCGATCACGCTGGCCGCGTGGCTGCGGAACGGCGGCAGGCCGAGCAGCTGGAATTCCATGTCGAGAAAGCCCAGGTCGAACGGCGCGTTGTGGATGATCAGCTCGGCGTCCTGGACGAAGTCGCGGATCTCGTTGACGACCGCGGCGAACTTGGGCTTGTCGGCCAGGAAGTCGACGGTGATGCCGTGGACGGCGATCGCGCCCGCGTCGATGTCGCGTTCCGGGTTGACGTAATAGTGCAGGTGGCGGCCCGTCAGGCGGCGGTTCACCATCTCCACGCAGCCGATTTCGATCAGGCGGTCGCCGGTGGCGGCGTTCAGGCCAGTGGTTTCGGTATCGAGAACGATTTGTCGCATGGTGTCGATTTTAACGGAGCGGGCGGAGTGGAGCGGAGCCAGGCGTCAGTTGCCCAGCGATTCCACGCCGCGGTTGGCCAGCGCGTCGGCGCGCTCGTTGCCCGGGTGGCCGTTGTGGCCGCGCACCCAGTGCCAGGAAATGTCGTGCTCCTGGGCCAGTGTGTCCAGGATTTGCCAGAGGTCGGCATTCTTGACCGGCTTCTTCTCGGCCGTCTTCCAGCCGCGCGCCTTCCAGCCGGGCAGCCACTCGGTGATGCCTTTCTGGACGTACTGCGAGTCGGTGTAGACCTTGACGACACAGCGCCGCTTGAGCGCGCGCAGAGCCTCGATAACCGCCATCATCTCCATGCGGTTGTTGGTGGTGTTGGCTTCGCCGCCGAACAGTTCTTTCTCGCTGGTGCCTGCCACCAGCACGGCACCCCAGCCGCCTCGGCCAGGGTTGCCCTTGCAGGCGCCGTCTGAATAGATTGTGACTTCTTGCATGTGTCGGGGGTAAGGGCCGCTCCGTCGCGCGGAGTCGGCCGGTGGATTCGGGGTGTGGAACAAGCGGCTACTTGTTCCAGTTATTGTCGCCCGGCGTCTTGCCGTGCGTGCCGGTGGGCGTGGCGACCGGGGCGGAAACCGGCGCCAGGGTGGCCTTGGCGGTCTTCCAGGCCGGGCCGACGAGCCGGATATTGCGGACCCGCTTGACCGCCGAGATCATGTAGACCGCGCCGAAAATCGGCCACCAGCGGTCGCCGGCCTTTTCCATGAACGCGGCGCGCTGGAGCCAGCGCTCGGTCCGGTAGGGCGGGCAGTAGCAGCCGAAACGGCCGCGGATGATATCGAATCCCAGCAGCTTGAGCCAGTCCTTGATGCGGACAAAGCCGATCGATTGCGAGTCGGTCGGCAGGAACGGCGCGGCGCCCAGCCGGTTCAATCCTTGCCGCGCGCCCCACAGGCTCATCGGATTGAAGCAGGTGATGACGACGCGCCCCTCTGGCATCAGCACCCGGGAAACCTCGCGCAGCACTTCGTGCGGATCCTCGGAGAATTCCAGGATGTGGGGCAGGGTGATGAGATCAATACTCTGGGTGTCGAACGGCAGTTCGTCGAAGCGGCACAGCAACTGGCGTGCGTCCGGGTGCGTCGCGCGCGGGCCGTGCGGACCGCTGCGTGCGTCGAGGGCGAGTGCCGAGAACGGCATACGATTCTCGCGCAGCGTGTCGACAACGGGCAGGCCGAGTTGCACGGCGTGGTAGCCGAAGACGTCCGCCACGGTCCGGTCGTACTGCCGGGCCTCCCAGTCCAGCATGTACTGCCCGGGCGGCGAGGCCAGCCAGTTTTCCCAATTTATAATCGGAGCGTTGGACATAGGAGCACGCATGTTAAAAGTGGAGCCGATCCCCGCGTTTCAGGATAACTATATCTGGGCCATCCACGACGGGCGCCATGCCGCCGTGGTGGACCCCGGCGAGGCCGCCCCCGTGGAGCGCTTCCTGGCGCAGCACGGGCTGGTTCTGGGCGCTATTGTAATCACCCATCATCACGGCGATCACCAGGGCGGTGTCGCGGCGTTGCTGGCGATGCACCCGAGCGCGCCGGATGGCGGGCCGATGCCGGTGGTCGGGCCGGCCGGCGAACGGATCGGCGCGCGCACGCAGGCGGTGCGCGAAGGCGACCGCGTGACGCTGGCCGCGCCGGCCGTGCAGTTCGGCGTGCTCGACGTTCCCGGCCACACGGCGGGCCATGTGGCCTACGTGGCGGAGTTGGGCGAGGCCGGCCGCGCGGTCTTCTGCGGCGACACGCTGTTTGCCACCGGTTGCGGGCGGCTCTTCGAGGGCACGCCGGCGCAGATGCTGGCGTCGCTGGACAAACTGGCCGCGCTGCCGGGCGACACCCGGGTCTATTGCGCCCACGAATACACGCGGAGCAACGTGCGCTTTGCCCGGGCCGTGGAGCCGGACAACGCGGCACTGGCCCGGTGGGAGGCGCGGGTCGCCTCGCTGCGCGAAGCCGGCGAGCCCACCGTGCCGACCACCGTGGCGCACGAGCGGGAGGTCAATCCGTTCCTGCGCTCGCGCGAGCCGACGGTGCGCGAGGCGGTTGGCGGGCGGGGCGGCGACATCAGCAGCGACGCGGCCGCGTTCGGCGCGCTGCGCGGCTGGAAGGACGATTTCCGCTAGGCCGGCAAGCCGGTCGGCGCGCACCGCAAACGGCCGTGATGTCACGGCCGTTCGTTCGTTAACAAGGCGGTGGACAGGTCGGGCATGGCCGCCGGCTGCGGTGCGCCGCCGCGTCAGGGCAACCGAAATTGCATCTCAGGGAAAATTCGATTGACGCGAAAGCGCGTTTTTCTTAGCATCAGGCAAATTTTTAGCGTCAGATTTCGAGAACTTAATGAAAATTGGTCGATTACTGGCGGTGGTTGCCTGCGCCACGCTGCTCGCAGCCTGTGCCGGCACGCCAACCCCGCCCACCGGCGATGCCGCCGGCGCAACGACCGCCCAGAATTCCACGTCCGGCAAGAAGGATCCGCTGAACACGCTCGGCCGCGACAAGAAAGCGGCTTCCGGGACTTCCGTCATCAATGTCGATCAGGATGGCCTGGACTGGTTCAAGAGCCCGTCCAACGACATCTGGGCGCGCATTCGCCGTGGTTTTGCGATGCAGGACCTGGAAGGCACGCTGGTGGACGACCGCACGCAGTGGTATGCCCAGCGACCGGAATACATGGAGCGCATGGTCGGCCGGTCCAGCCGGTACCTGTATCACATCGTGGAAGAGCTGGAGCGTCGCAAGATGCCCACGGAACTGGCGCTGCTGCCGTTCGTGGAGAGCGCGTTCAACCCGCAGGCGCAGTCCAGCGCCAAGGCGGCAGGGATGTGGCAGTTCATCCCCAGCACCGGCAAGTCGTACAACCTCAAGCAGAACATGTTCCGCGATGAGCGCCGCGACGTGCTCGCGTCGACGGATGCCGCGCTGGATTACCTCGCGCGGCTCTACGACATGTTCGGCGACTGGCAACTGGCGCTGGCGGCCTACAACTGGGGCGAGGGCGCGGTCTCGCGCGCGATTGCACGCAACCAGGCGCGCGGGCTGCCGACCGACTACGCCAGCCTCTCCATGCCGAACGAGACGCGCTACTACGTGCCCAAGTTGCAGGCGGTCAAGAACATCATCGCCAATCCCAAGCAGTACGGCGTGAAGCTGCCGGAGATCCCGGACCATCCGTACTTCGTCACGGTGACGACCTCGCGCGACATCGACGTCTCGCTGGCGGCCAAGCTTGCCAACATGTCGCTGGAAGAGTTCAAGGCGCTCAACCCGTCGTTCAACCGGCCGGTGATCCTTGGCGCGGCCAATCCGCAGATCCTGCTGCCGTTCGATAACGCCGAGCGCTTCCAGTACAACCTCAACACCTACCGGGGCGGGTTGTCGAGCTGGACGGCCGTGACCGTGGACAACCGCGAGCGATTGGAATCGCTGGCCGCACGGCTGAACGTCGACGCCGACACGCTGCGCGAGATCAACAGCATCCCCCGGGGCATGCGCCTGAAGGCCGGCTCCACGGTGATGATCCCGCGCTCGGGCCAGCATGACCGCGACATCAGCGCCACGCTGGCCGACAACGCCATGATGGCCGTGGAGCCGGACGTGCCCGACGCCAAGCGCATCGTGGTGCGCGCCGGTCGCCGCGACACCGTCGCGACGGTGGCGCACCGCTACGGCGTGTCCGCGGGGCAGGTGCAGTCCTGGAACAAGCTGTCGGGCACCAAGCTGGTGGCCGGGCAGAGCCTCGTGCTGATGGTGCGGCCTGGTTCGGCGGCGGCGACCCGGTCCATCCGTCCGGATCGCGACGAGGACGAGCCGCCGGTGGCGCGGGCATCCGCGCGCGGCAAGGGCAAGGTGGAAGGGCACAAGCGCGCCGTGGCGGAAGCGGCGCCGCGCAAGAGCGCCGACAAGGCGAGCGCCAAGCCGGCCGGCAAGAGTGCGGCGGTGACGGCCAAGGCGCCGAAAGAGGCGAAGGCCGCGCCGGCCAAGGCGAGTGCCAAGGCGACCAAGGGCGGGAAATCGCACTAAGTTGCGCAAATCCGGCCACGTGCCGCCGGCCCCGGTTTCGGGGCCACCCAAGCAAAAGGGCGTGCCAGTGGCACGCCCTTTTGCTTGGGTGCAGGAGAGACGTATTTCCGGGTGGCGATCGGCAAGGCGGCCGGCTTCGCCATGCGCACATCGCGGCGCGCCGGTGGCAAACTGGCAGAATTCCTAGATTACACATACCGCAAGAAGCGGAGGAGACACGCCATGACGGCCAGCCGTGCCCTGCACGCGCGCTCGCTGTCCGACCCGGAAGGCTTCTGGGCGGAACAGGCCGCGCGCATCGACTGGGAAACGCCCTGTTCGCAGGTGCTTGACCACAGTCGCCCGCCATTCGCGCGCTGGTTCGTGGGCGGTCGCACCAATCTCTGCCACAACGCCGTGGACCGCCACCTCGCAGAGCGCGCAGCGCAGGCGGCGCTGGTCTATGTTTCCACCGAGACCGGCGAGCATCGCACCTATACCTATGCCCAGTTGCACGATGAGGTGAACCGCATGGCGGCGATCCTGCAAGGGTTGGGCGTGGGTCGCGGTGACCGTGTGCTGATCTATATGCCGATGATTCCGCAGGCCGCGTTCGCGATGCTGGCCTGCGCGCGGATCGGGGCCATCCATTCGGTGGTGTTCGGCGGGTTTGCCTCCGTCAGCCTGGCGGCGCGCATCGACGACGCGCAGCCGCGCGTGATCGTCAGTGCGGACGCCGGCTCGCGCGCGGGCAAGGTCGTGCCGTACAAGCCGCTGTTGGACGAGGCGATCCGCCTGTCCACCCATCAGCCGGAACGCGTGCTGCTGGTCGACCGCGGGCTGGCCGACATGCCGCGCACGCCGGGCCGCGACGAAGACTATGCGGCCTGGCGCGAGCGCGTGGCGGGCGTTGCCGTGCCGTGTGCCTGGCTGGAATCGAGCGAGCCTTCCTACGTGCTGTACACCTCGGGCACCACCGGCAAGCCCAAGGGCGTGCAACGCGACACCGGCGGCTATGCCGTGGCGCTCGCCACGTCAATGGACTACATCTTCTGCGGCAAGCCCGGCGACACGATGTTCACAGCGTCGGACATCGGCTGGGTGGTCGGCCACAGCTACATCGTCTACGGGCCGCTGCTGGCCGGCATGACCACGCTGATGTACGAGGGCACGCCGATCCGGCCGGACGGCGACATCTTCTGGCAACTGGTCGAGCAGTACCGCGTCAACCTGATGTTCACCGCGCCGACGGCGATCCGCGTGCTGAAGAAGCAAGATCCCGCCTTGCTCGCCAGGCACGACCTGTCCAGCCTGCGCCTGCTGTTCCTGGCCGGCGAGCCGCTGGACGAGCCGACGGCGCGCTGGATCCAGGACGGCATTGGCAAGCCCGTGGTGGACAACTACTGGCAGACCGAATCGGGCTGGCCGATCATCGCGATCCAGCGCGGCATCGAGCCGCTGCCGCCCAAGCTCGGCTCGCCGGGTGTGCCGGCCTATGGCTACAACCTGCGCATCGTCGACGAGAACACCGGCGAGGAATGCCCGCCCGGCCAGAAGGGCGTGGTCGCCATCGACGGGCCGTTGCCGCCGGGCTGCATGAGCACGGTCTGGCGCGACGACGAACGCTTCGTGCGCACGTATTGGTCGGCGGTGCCCAACCGGCAGTGCTACTCGACATTCGACTGGGGCGTGCGCGACGAGGACGGCTATGTCTTCATCCTCGGTCGCACCGACGACGTGATCAACGTGGCCGGGCATCGTCTGGGCACGCGCGAGATCGAAGAGAGCCTGTCGTCGCATGCCGGCGTGGCGGAGGTGGCCGTGGTGGGTATCCAGGACGCGCTCAAGGGGCAGGTGGCCATCGGCTTCTGCATCGCGCGCGACGCGGCACGCACCGCCACGCCTGCCGACCGGCTGGCGCTGGAGGGGGAGTTGATGAAGACGGTCGAGCAGCAACTGGGCGCGGTGGCGCGGCCGGCGCGCGTGTACTTTGTCAACGCGCTGCCCAAGACGCGCTCCGGCAAGCTGCTGCGCCGGGCAATGCAGGCGGTGGCGGAGGGGCGGGATCCGGGCGACCTCACCACCATCGAGGATCCGGGCGCATTGGAGCAGGTGCAGGGCGCGATGCGCGGCTGACCTCGGGTGGACTGCGGCGTGCCGGCACCGGCACACCGTAGATTCCGCTTGCCACGCGCCCGCATGCGGTCTAATATTTTAAGCATAAAATATTTAAGATTGATTGGATTCCCGGCTTGGGATGTCCGGCAGGAGTTCTCTGATGCGAGTGCTTTGCATAGGCGGCGGCCCGGCGGGCCTGTACTTCGGGTTGCTGATGAAGCTGCAGGACCCGCGCAACGAGGTCATTGTGGCCGAGCGCAACCGGCCCTACGACACGTTTGGCTGGGGCGTGGTGTTCTCGGACGCCACCATGGACAACCTGAAGGAGGCCGATCCCGTGAGCGCCACGCGGATCAACGAGGCCTTCAATCACTGGGACGACATCGACGTCCACATTGGCGGTCGCACGATCCGCTCGGGCGGGCATGGCTTCATCGGCATTGGCCGCAAGCGCCTCCTGAACATCCTGCAGGCGCGTTGCGAGGAACTGGGCGTGCAACTGGTGTTCGAGGCCGATGTCGCCGACGACCAGGCGCTGGCCGCACAGTACCGCGCCGATCTCGTGGTCGCCTCGGACGGCATCAACAGCCGCATCCGCACGCGTTACGCGCAGACGTTCCAGCCGGACATCGACACACGCCAGTGCCGCTTTGTCTGGCTCGGCACGCACAAGCTGTTCGACGCCTTCACCTTTGCCTTCGAGAAGACCGAACACGGCTGGTTCCAGGCCCATGCCTACCGCTTCGACGACACCACCTCCACCTTCATCGTGGAAGCGCCGGAGTCCGTCTGGCGCGGGGCCGGCATCGAGGAGATGAGCCAGGAGGAGGGCGTGGCCTATTGCGAGCGCCTGTTCGCGCGCTATCTGGACGGCCACAAGCTGATCAGCAACGCCACCCACCTGCGCGGCTCGGCCAACTGGATCCGCTTCCCGCGCGTGATCTGCAATCACTGGGTGCACTGGAACACGCTGGCCGACGGGCGCCGCGTGCCGGTGGTGCTGATGGGCGACGCGGCGCACACCGCGCACTTTTCGATCGGCTCCGGCACCAAGCTGGCGCTGGAGGATGCGATCAGCCTGGCCGACGGCATTGCCTCGGCGGGGCCGGACGGCCTGCCGGAAGTGCTGACGCGCTACGAGGCCACGCGCGGCGTGGAGGTGCTGAAGATCCAGAACGCGGCGCGCAATTCCACGGAATGGTTCGAGAACGTCGAGCGCTACGCCAGCCTCGCACCCGAGCAATTCGCCTACTCGCTGCTGACGCGCTCGCAGCGCATCTCCCACGAGAACCTGCGCGAGCGCGACGCCGGCTACGTGGATGGCTTCGAGCAATGGCTTGCGCATCAGGCCGGGGTGCCGGCCGAGTCGCTGCGGTTGCGCGAGGGCGAGGCGCTGCCGCCGATGTTTACGCCGTTCCGCGTGCGCGGCGTCACGCTGAAGAACCGCGTCGTGGTGTCGCCGATGGCGATGTACTCGTGCGTCGACGGCGTGCCCGGCGACTTCCACCTGGTTCACCTGGGCGCGCGCGCGATGGGCGGTGCCGGCATGGTGGTCGCGGAGATGACCTGCACATCGCCCGATGCGCGCATCTCGCCGGCGTGCCCGGGCTTGTGGAACGACACGCAGCGCGATGCCTGGCGACGCATCGTCGATTTCGTCCACGCCAATAGCGACGCGAAGATCGCCATGCAGATCGGCCACGCCGGACGCAAGGGCTCCACGCAGCTCGGCTGGGAAAAGATGGATTACCCGCTTGCCGACGGCAACTGGCCGTTGATTTCCGCTTCGGCGCTGCCGTACCTGCCCGGCGTGTCGCAGATGCCCCGCGAGATGACGCGCGAGGACATGGATCGCGTGCGCGACGACTTTGTCGGCGCCGCCCGCCGCGCGGCGCAGGCTGGCTTCGACTGGCTGGAATTGCATTGCGCGCACGGCTACCTGCTGTCCAGCTTCATCTCGCCGCTGACCAACCGGCGCGACGATGCCTACGGCGGCTCGCTGGAAAACCGCCTGCGCTATCCGCTGGAAGTCTTCGCCGCGGTGCGCGAGGTCTGGCCGCAGGACAAGCCGATGTCGGTGCGGATCTCCGCGCACGACTGGGTGGAGGGCGGCATCACGCCCGACGATGCCATCGAGATTGCGCGGGCATTCAAGGCCGCCGGCGCGGACATGATCGACTGTTCGTCCGGCCAGGTCAGTCCCGACCAGGCGCCGGTCTATGGCCGCATGTACCAGACGCCGTTTGCCGATCGGGTGCGCAACGAGGCAGGCATTGCCACCATTGCCGTCGGCGCGATCTTCGAGGCCGACCACGTCGACAGCATCATCGCCGCCGGCCGCGCGGACCTGTGCGCGATCGCGCGTCCGCATCTGGCCGACCCGGCATGGACGCTGCACGAGGCCGCGCGGCTCGGCTACCGCGATGTGACGTGGCCCAAACAGTACGAGGCCGGCAAGCGCCAGCTCGAAACCAATCTCCAGCGCGCGGCCGCCATGGCGCAGCCGCCCGGAAAGTAGACCCATGACATTGACGCAAGGCTCTCTCTCTTTGCAAGGCCGGCACGCGCTGGTGACCGGCGGCGGGCGCGGCATCGGCGCCGCCATCGCGCAACGGCTGCTGGCCGACGGCGCCAGCGTGACGCTGCTCGGCCGTGACGCCGCCACGCTCGATGCGGCGCTGGCGGCGTTGCAGCCGTACGCGACGACAGGTGCCGTGCTGACGGCCGTCAGTGCCGATGTGACTGATGCGGACAGCGTGGCGCAGGCGTTCGCGTCCGCCGTGGCGGCCGCCGGACCGGTGGCGCTGCTCGTCAACAACGCCGGGCAGGCGCACAGCGCGCCGTTGGGCAAGACCGACCTCGCGTTGTGGCAGCGCATGCTCGACGTGAACCTGACCGGCACCTTCCTGTGCACGCAGGCCGCGCTGCCCGGCATGCTGGCGGCGGGCTGGGGGCGTGTGGTCAACGTGGCCAGCACCGCCGGGCTGATCGGCTACGGCTACGTCAGCGCGTACTGCGCGGCCAAGCATGGCGTGATCGGCCTCACGCGCGCGCTCGCGCTGGAGACGGCGGCCAGCGGCGTGACCGTCAACGCGGTCTGTCCGGGCTACACCGAAACCGACATCGTGCGCGACGCGGTGGCCAACATCGTGCGCAAGACAGGCAGGACGGAAGACCAGGCGCGCGCCGAGCTGGCCGCGCGCAATCCCCAACGCAAGCTGATCCAGCCCGAGGAAGTGGCGGATGCGGTGGGCTGGCTGTGCCAGCCGTCCGCGGCGGCCATCACCGGCCAGGCGATACCGGTCGCGGGCGGCGAGGTGATGGCCGGATAGCGAGAATCAGGCGGGACACCGACAAGAACACCAGACAGCGAGACACAGACCATGAGCGACATCGCACTCGACATGCGCCACCACAAGCGCAGCTTTGCCGGCTATGAGCCGAAGCACTTCCTGTGGTCGGTTTCCGGCGACGGCAAGGTTGGCACCATCACGCTGAACCGGCCGGAGCGCAAGAACCCGCTGACCTTCGATTCCTATGCCGAACTGCGCGACCTGTTCCGCGCGCTGTGCTACGCGAGCGACATCAAGACCGTTGTGGTGACCGGCGCCGGCGGCAACTTCTGCTCCGGTGGCGATGTGCACGAGATCATCGGGCCGCTTACGCAAATGCGCATGCCGGAGCTGCTTGACTTCACGCGCATGACCGGCGACCTGGTCAAGGCGATGCGCGCCTGCCCGCAGCCGGTGATCAGCGCGATCGACGGTATCTGCGCCGGCGCAGGCGCGATGATGGCGTTGGCCTCCGATATGCGGCTGGGCACGGCGCAGGCGAAGACCGCGTTCCTGTTCGTGCGCGTGGGGCTGGCCGGCGCGGACATGGGCGCCTGCTCGCTCTTGCCGCGCGTGATCGGTCAGGGGCGCGCGAGCGAACTGCTGTACACGGGCCGGTCGATGAGCGCCGAGGAAGGGCTGCAGTGGGGCTTCTTCAACGCGCTGCATCCGTCCGAGGCGCTGCAGGCCCAAGCCCAGGCGCTCGCCGGGCAACTGGCGGCCGGCCCGACCTTCGCGCATGGCGTAACCAAGAAGCTGCTGCACCAGGAATGGAATATGGGCCTGGACGAAGCAATCGAGGCCGAGGCCGAGGCGCAGGCGATCTGCATGCAGACGCAAGACTTCCGGCGTGCCTACGAGGCGTTCGTTGCAAAGCAAAAGCCGGTGTTCGAAGGCGACTGAACGGAGACGGTGAACATGTCCGACAAGACCTATCTTGACCTGCCGTTCTTCGACGAGGCGCATCGCCAGTTGGAACGCGAGCTTGACGCATGGTGCGCGGCGTCGCTTGCCGTGGACCACAGCGATACCGACGCCGCGTGCCGCGCGCTGGTGCGTCAACTGGGCCAGGCCGGTTGGTTGCGCTACTGCGTGCCGGCGGCCCACGGCGGCGTGCTGCCGGCGCTCGATTCGCGCGCGCTGTGCCTGTTGCGCGAGACGCTGGCGCGCCACGATGGCCTGGCCGATTTCGCCTTCGCGATGCAGGGGCTCGGCTCGGGCGCCATCACACTGGCGGGCAGCGATGCCGTGCGCGCGCGCTACCTGCCGCGCGTGGCGCGTGGCGAGGCGATTGCCGCGTTCGCGTTGTCAGAGCCGGAGGCCGGCTCTGACGTGGCGGCCATGCAATGCAGCGCGCGGATCGATGCCGACGGCACGCACTACGTTCTCGACGGGGTCAAGACCTGGATCTCGAACGGTGGCATCGCCGATTTCTACTGCGTGTTCGCACGCACGGGCGAAGCGCCGGGCGCGCGCGGCATCTCGGCCTTCGTCGTTGACGCCGATACGCCGGGCCTGTCGATTGCCGAGCGCATCGACGTGATGGCGCCGCACCCGCTTGCGACGCTCCGCTTCGACAACTGCCGCGTGCCGGTGGCGAACCGGCTGGGCGAGGCAGGGCAGGGCTTCAAGGTGGCCATGATGACGCTGGACATCTTCCGCGCCTCGGTGGCCGCCGCCGCGCTCGGCTTCGGCCGCGCCGCGCTGGACGATGCGCTGGCACGTGCCACGTCGCGCCCGATGTTCGGCGGCGTGCTGGCCGATCTGCAGCTCACACAGGCGGCCATCGGCGAGATGGCGACCGCCATCGACGCCGCCGCGCTCTTGACCTACCGCGCGGCCTGGCTGCGCGATGTGAAGGGCGTGCGGACCACGCGCGAGGCCGCGATGGCGAAGATGGTCGCGACCGAAAACGCGCAGCAGGTCATCGACCGCGCGGTGCAGATTTTCGGCGGGCTGGGCGTGAAGGTTGGCACGCGCGTGGAGAGCCTGTACCGCGAGATCCGGTCGCTGCGCATCTACGAAGGCGCCACCGAGGTGCAGAAGCTGATCATCGCGCGCGAGACCCTCGCCGGCAAGTCGGCCTGACGCCGCCGCCAAGAGAACGAGGGCCGCGACCCGCCATCGCGACAAAGACATAGGAGACAGGAGACAACCATGGCCCCCACCGCACATGTCGATACCTTCGCCCGCGACCGGCTGCCGCCGCCCGCCGCGTGGCCGGTGTTTCGCTTCAATGCGGCCACGCCGTACCCGGAAGGCCTGCACAGTGCCGTCGAAACGCTCGACCCGCCCGTTAGCCTAGGACGCGGCGAACGCGG
>JACXTT010008182.1_pt1 | contig 14554 bp, 11 predicted proteins | sample 9270951 | NCBI WGS metagenome assembly JACXTT01 (sample SAMN15532306, study PRJNA645909) | rock metagenome | isolation source: weathered quartz diorite | place: Puerto Rico | collected 2017-06-21
TCGCGTTCCAACTCGGCCAGCACGGCCCGCGCGCGCGCGATCAGCGCGGGCGGAAGGCCGGCGCGCTGGGCGACGTGGATGCCGTAGGAGCGGTCGGCCGCGCCTTCGGCGATGCGGTGCAGGAACACCACGCCGTCCCCCCACTCCTCGACCGCGACCTGGACGTTGCGCAGCCGAGGCAGTTTCTCGGCCAGCTGAGTCAGCTCGTGGTAGTGAGTAGCGAAGATGGTGCGCGGGCGCGCCTCGCTTGCGTCGTGGAGGTGCTCGGTGACGGCCCACGCCAGCGCCAGTCCATCGTAGGTGGCCGTGCCGCGGCCGATCTCGTCCAGCAGCACCAATGAGCGTCGCGTGGCGAGGCGCAGGATGTCCGCCGTCTCCTGCATCTCCACCATGAAGGTGCTCTGCGCTGCTCCCAGGCGGTCCGAAGCTCCCACCCGCGTGAACAGACGATCCACCCAGCCGATCCGGGCCGCCCGCGCGGGAACGAAGGATCCGGCCTGGGCCAGCAGCACGATCAGCGCGATCTGGCGCAAGTACGTGCTCTTGCCTCCCATGTTGGGTCCCGTGAGCAGCAGGACTTGCCGCGATCCGGAGTCGAGCTCGAGCGCGTTGGGCACGAACTCGCCGTGCGGCAGCAGCCGCTCGACCACCGGGTGGCGCGCTTCGTCGAGCGACAGCGCTTCGGAATCGTCGAGCACGGGCCGGGTCCAGCCGAAGCGCGCGGCGACCTCGGCGAGCGCGGACTCGGCGTCGAGGACGGCCAGCGCATCGGCCGACTCCTGCAGGCCCCTCACGAACGCGGCCGCACGCTCGCGCAGCGCGACGAAGAGCTCGAGCTCGAGCGCCTTGAGGCGATCCTCGGCGCCCAGCACCTCGCTCTCCTTCTGCTTCAGCTCGGGCGTGACGAAGCGCTCCGCCGTGGTCAGCGTCTGGCGCCGTTCGTAGTGGGGCGGGACTTTGTCGAGGTGCGGCCGCGTCACCTCGAGGTAGTAACCGAAGACGCGGTTGAAACCGACCTTGAGCGAGGCGATTCCGGTGCGTGTGCGCTCGTCGCGCTCGAGCTCCGCGATCCAGCGTTTGCCCGAATGGGCGAGATCGAAGAGCTGATCGCGCCGGGCGTGGTAGCCGGCGCGCACGATGTCGCCGTCGCGCGCCACCGGGGGCGGGTCCTCCACTAGGGCCCGGGTCAAGAGTTCCAGCAGCTCGGGAAATCCGCGCAAGGCGGCGGCCGCCCGGGCCGGTGCCCCGCCGAGGCCAGCCACACGCTGAGCCAGGTCGGGCAGGCGGGCGAGGGCGTCGCGCAGTGCGCCGAGATCACGCGGCGTGGCGCGTCGCAGCGCCAAACGACTCGTCAGGCGCTCGAGGTCGGGGAGGCCGCGCAGATGCTCGCGCAAGGCGGCCCGCTCCAGGCCGGCCTCGAGCCAACCGGCGACCGCGTCGTGGCGTTTGGAGATGGCTCCCACGTCGGCCAGGGGTCGCTCGATCCACGAGCGCAAGCGTCGCGCGCCCAGCGCGGTCACCGTGACGTTGAGGTGATGCCACAGCGTGTGCGCCGGCTCGCCGCCCGGCTGGGGCTGGAACAGCTCGAGGTGGCGCGCGGTGGCCGCGTCGTAGCGTAGCGTCGCCTGCTCGGCCAGGAAGCGAACCCGTGGGACGCCCAGTGCCGGCCCGCCCTGGACTCGATCGAGGTACGCGAGCGTCGCCGCCACGGCGGCCTCGGCCGCCGGCAGGGCGGCCAGCCGGGCCGCCAGCGTCGGCCCCCAACGCGATGCGATGCGGGTGCCATCCAGATAATGGGCTGCCGGCAGCGTGGTGCGCGCACCGGGTTGCGCCGCGCTCGCGCAGTCCAGGCGTTGGCGCAGCTCGTCGGCCGGCCCCTCGCTCTCGGGCAGGAGCCACTCCGCGACGCGCAGGGCGGCCAGCGTCGCCGCGGCTTCTTCCCAGGGCAACGCCGCGACGCCGACCTCGGAGGTCGAGACGTCGGCCAGGCACAAGCCGAGCGCCTCCGCGGTCGGCCACAAGGTGGCGATGAAATTGTTGGCGGCGGGCTCGAGAAAGCTCTCTCCAACCACCGAGCCCGGGGTCAACACCTCGGTCACGCCGCGCTGCACCAGCCCTCGCGCCTGCGATGCGTCCTCGAGCTGCTCGCACACCGCGACCTTGTGGCCGAGCTTGAGCAGGCGGCCGACGTAGGCGTCGCGCTGGTGCCAGGGGACGCCGCACATCGGCACCGGCTCCGGATCCTGCTTGTTCCGCGACGTGAGCGTGAGACCCAGCAACCGCGCGCCTTCGATGGCGTCCTCGAAGAACATCTCGTAGAAGTCGCCGAGGCGGAAGAACAGGAAGGCGTCAGGGTGCTCTTGCTTGGCGCGCCGATACTGATCCATCAGCGGCGTGCGAGTCGCGCCGCGCGTTGCGGTGCTCACTCGGCTCTCACGACGGTATAGGACACACCCAACGCCTTGACCGCCAGCTCGCCCGCCTGACGCGCCTCGGCCGCGCTCGAGTAGGAGCCGAGCCGCACCACGTGGATCGCCGCGAGGCCCTGGCCGCGCGTGATCACCTGCGCGTTGGGGAATCCCGAGCGTCGCGCCTCCGCGGCCAGCGCGTGGGCGCGGCTCGGGTCGATGAATTGGCCGATCACCACTGCGACGGTCCCCGCGCCCGGTCGCTGCGCCGCGGCGGCGAGATGCGCGCGTGCCGAAGCGGCCTCGATGCTGCGCGGGTAATCGCGCAGCAATCGCTCGCGCGCCCGCCGCGCCTCGTCGGGGCGGTTGGCGCGCTCCGCCAACGCGCCGAGGCGCTCGAGGATCGAAGCCCCCGATTCGCTCAGCGGCTGCCCCAGCAGAGGCTCGAGCGTCTCCAGGGCGCGCTCCGGACGTTGGTCGAGCTCCCAGGCCTGCGCGACGCCGAGGAGCGCGTCGTCGTGCAGCGCGCTCGAGTTGTGCGCGACCTCCTCGAGCGCGGCGCGCGCCTGGGTGGGCTCCCCGAGCCCGAGGAACGAGAGGCCTTGTGCATAGCGGGCCAGCGGCTTGTCACCGGGTGCCAGGCGAGCGGCCGCCCGACCGAAGGCCGCCGCGGCGTCCCGGAACTCACCGCGCGCGTAATGGAGCTGGCCCAAAGTCATCACCGCGCGCGCGCCCTCGTCGGGGTCGGGCGAGGTGGCCTCGAGGCGTGCCAGGGCGCTCGGCAGGCTATCGGCCGGGCTGCGCTCGAGCAGCATGGCGAGACGGGTTGTGGGCGCGCCAAGGGCCAGCGTCCCGATCAACAAGGGCGCGAGACCCAATACGAAAGAGCGCGGCGACATGCGGCGGAGGATACGGGCCAGGCGGCACAAAGCAAGCCGGGCGGGTCGTGGGACCCGCCCGGCGTCGTGGTGACGACTACTCTTCGTCTTCGTCCGGCTCGTCCTTGGACTTCTTACCCTTGCTCTTGGCCGTGTCCTCCGGCTCCTCGGCCGGCGGATTGGCGGCGATCTTGGCCCGCACCTGGTTGCGCTTGGAGGTCCACTCGGCGAGCGCGATGTCGTCCTGATCGGACAGCCAGCCCTTCACGCTCAGGATCAAGCGGTGGTTCGGCACGTCGACCCGCGTCACCTTCATGGTCAGGACCTCGCCCACCTCGAAGGCATCCATCGGACGCTTGAGGTCGTCGATGCCGAGCTGCGAAGTCGGGACGAAACCCTCGACGCCGTTGCCGAGGTCCACGATCGCGCCGCGGTCGAACAAGCGGTTGATCGTGCCGGTGATCTCCATGCCCGACGGATACTTCTCCGCCAAGGACGGCCAGGGATCCTCGGAAACCTGCTTCAACCCCAGGCTGATGCGGCGATGCTCCTTGTCGATGGCCAGGATCATGACCTCGACCGAGTCGCCTTTCTTGAGCACTTCGCTGGGATGCGCGACGCGCTTGGTCCACGACATGTCGGAGACGTGCACCAGGCCGTCGATCCCTTCCTCGAGCTCGACGAAGGCGCCGAAATTGGTCAGGTTCCGCACCTTGCCCTTGACGCGCATGCCGGGGGGGTACTTCTGGTCGAGGGTCAGCCACGGATCGGGCTCGACCTGCTTCAGGCCGAGCGAAATCTTCTCGTTGGCCTTGTCGACCTTGAGCACGACCGCCTCGATGGTATCGCCCAGGTTGACGACCTTGGACGGATGCCGGACATGCCGCGTCCACGACATCTCGGAGACGTGCACCAGGCCCTCGACGCCCTTCTCGAGCTCGACGAAGGCGCCGTAGTCGGTGATCGAGACCACCTTGCCCTTGATGCGGTCGCCGACCTTGTACTTCTCCTCCACCCCTTCCCAGGGGTAGGCGTCGAGCTGCTTCAGGCCGAGCGAGATGCGCTCCTTCTCCGGATCGAAGTTGAGCACCCTGACCTTGAGGCGGTCGCCGATCTTGACCAGCTCGGACGGGTGACCGACGCGGCCCCACGACATGTCGGTGATGTGGAGCAGGCCATCGATGCCGCCGAGATCGACGAAGGCGCCGAAATCAGTGATGTTCTTGACCACGCCCTCGCGGATCTGATCCTTGGCCAGGTCCTTCAGGATGGCGCTCTTCAAGCGGTCGCGCTCCTCTTCGAGCACGGCGCGCCGCGAGACCACGATGTTCCGGCGCCGCTTGTTGAGCTTGATGATCCGCACGGAGACCGATTGTCCGAGGAGTGCGTCGACGTTCTGGACCTGGCGCAGAGCGATCTGCGACCCGGGCAGGAACGCCTCGACGCCGTAGAGGTCGACCACGACGCCGCCTTTGATCTTGCGCACCAGCTTGCCCTCGACCACCTGGGCCTGGTCGTAGGCGTCCTTGACGCGATCCCAGACCCGGACGAAGTCCGCGCGCTGCTTGGAGAGCACGACCAGGCCGTCCTGGTTCTCCATCTTCTCCAGGAAGACGTCGATCGTGTCGCCGACCTTGATGGAGGTGGGGTCCGGGAACTCGGAGAGCGCGATCACGCCCTCGCTCTTGAAGCCCACGTCCACCAGCACTTCCTTGTCGTCCACGGCCAGCACCGTGCCGCGCACGATCTCGCCTTCACCCAGGGAGCGCAGCGAATCTTCGTAGTGACTCAGCATCTCCGCCCGCTGCTCGGGCGTGATGCCGTCCTCGTCGTCCTGATTGACGAGCCTGGGAGGTCTGGGTGCCCGCACCGGCATCTCCGCCGCGGGGGTAAGGGTCTTCTCGGACGTCTCCAGCATGAACGGGTGGCCTCCTGAATCGGTGTGAGTTTGGGCGCTCAAGCCGCGCCCCGTGATGCGGCGGTCTCCTGTCCGGTCTTGAGGATCGCGATCTCCCGCATGACGCCTTCGCCCACCTTCTGGTAGAGCGTGCGCCCAGGTGTGAGATCGGTCTCCGGATCGATCAGATCTTTCCAGTGGCGTGCGGGCCCGAACCAGAGCCGGACCTTCACGCCGCGGCGCCACCAGCGCGCCGGTCGATTGCTGCCCGAGATGTAGCACGGCACGATCGGAACATCGGCCTGAACCGCCATCATTCCGACGCCCGGACGCGCGGGATGCAACTCTCCGTCACGCATCCGGCTGCCCTCGGGGAACATCAGCAGGGCGTCACCCTGACGAAGCACCTCGAGCGCACGCGCCAGCCCGCTCAGATCGGCGACCCCGCGTCGGATCGGAATCGCGTTCAACGAGCGAATCAGCAACCCCAAGCCCGGCGTGTGGAACAACTCTTCCTTGGCGAGGAAGTGGACCTCACGCGGGAGGGCGGCTCCGATCATCGGCGGGTCCCAGAACGAGACGTGATTCGAAGCGACGAGCAAGCCACCTCTGCGGGTGACGTGCTGCCGGCCGCGAACGTCCCATCCCGTCAGCAAACCGAAGCAGCCGCTGGCGAAAAGCCGCGCGGCACTATAATACGGGCTCAACGATTCTCCTAACCCTCAAAGACCCTCGCTCCCCGCGCCGGGCGCGGTCCCGGAGGCGTCCTCGACCCGACCCGGGAAGCGCGGATGGCCGCGCACCAGCTCGAGGACTTCGGCCACCTGAGCCTCGACCGTCAAGGTCGACGTGTCCAGTCGGATGGCATCGGCGGCCGGGACCAGGGGGCTGTCGGGGCGCTGCTGGTCCCGGCGGTCGCGGCGGGCCAGATCCTCGGCCACCTGCTCGAGTGGGGCTGGAATGCCGTGGCGCACCAGCTCGTGGTGGCGCCGCATGACCCGAGTTCGGGGGTCGGCGTCGAGGAAGATCTTTACCTCGGCGTCGGGAAACACGACGGTGCCGAGGTCTCGACCCTCGGCGACCAGCGGACCGCGCTCTCGGAGTTTCCTCTGGATCTCGATCAGCCGGCGGCGCACCACGGGGCGCGCGGCGAGCCGCGACGAGGTTTCGCTCACGGCTGGGGTGCGGATGCGATCGCTGACGTCGACGCCGTCGAGCCAGACCTGGGGACGATCGGGAGCCCCGGTGAGCGAGAGCGCGGTGTCGGCCACGCAGGCATCGAGCGCCGCGTCGTCATCGGCCGGCACCCGCAGCTCGATGACCTTGACCGCGAGCGCGCGGTAGAGCGAGCCGGTGTCGACGTAGAGGAATCCGAGCCGTGCCGCCACGGCCCGCGCCGTGGTGCTCTTGCCAGCCGCCGCCGGCCCATCGATCGTGACCACGAAGCTCATCGTGCGAGCGCGCCTTCCCCGTGCTCTTCGGCATGGGCTCCCAGCCCGCGCAGCGCCGCGACGAATCCCGGGAACGACGTCGCGATCTCGCGCGCGCCACGGATGGTGACGGGGCCCGCCGCGCGGGTGGCGAGCACCGCGAACGCCATCGCGATGCGATGGTCGCCGTCGGCCTCGACCTCGCCGCCCATCACGCGACCACCGTGAATGACGAGGCCGTCGCGCGACTCGTCGATCGCGATCCCGAGCGCCTGGAGCTGCGTCGCGAGCGCCGCCAGGCGGTCGGTTTCCTTGACGCGCAGCTCGCCGGCGCCTTCGATGCGCGAATCTCCGTGGGCGAGCGCAGCGGCCATGGCCCAGGCCGGCACCTCGTCCACCAGCGTGGGAAGCGCCGCGGCCGGAATGTCGGTCGCCACCAGACGCTCGGGGCCCTGGACTGTGACCTGCCCGACCGGCTCGCCTTCCGGATCGCGCAGGTCGCGCGTCGTGACCGTCGCGCCCATCCTTCGCAACACGTCGAGCAGTCCGGTGCGGGTCGGGTTGAGGGTGACGCCGTGCGCGGTGACCGAGGCGCCAGGCGTGGCCGCGGCGCCGGCCAGGAAGAAAGCCGCCGCCGAGAAGTCGCCGGGAACTTCGACGGTGGCCGCGCGGAGGACCGCCGGACCGCGCACCGAGCGCGCGCGGACGCCCGCGTCGGCCACGCCTCGATTCTCGACTTCGATGCCGAAGCGGGGCAGTAGCCGCTCGGTGTGGTCGCGCGCCGGGCCGATTCGGACGGTGGTCGTGCCCGGGGCGAACAATCCCGCCAGCAGGACGCACGACGCCACCTGCGCGCTGTTGCTCTTCACCGCGTAGTCGATCGGCCGCAGAGGCCCGCCTTGGATCTCGAGCGGCGGCAGTCGATCTCCGTCGCGCGCGCGGAGCGTGGCCCCCATGATGCGCAGCGGTTCGATCACCCGATCGACCGGGCGCCGATTGAGCGAGGCGTCCCCGGCGAGTGACGACGCGAAGCTCTGCCCCGCGAGCGGGCCGGCCAGGAGGCGGAGCGTGGTGCCCGAGTTGCCGCAGTCGAGCGGGTGGGGCGGTCGCACGAAGCGCATCGCTCCGCCGCGAATCCGTACCGCGCCGCCTTCGCGCTCCACCCCCACGCCCAAGGCCTCGAGGCAGGCCAGCGTGGACTCGCAATCGGCGCCGTGATTCCCGCCCTCGACCCGGGTCTCGCCCTCGGCCAGTCCGCCGAACAGGTAGGCGCGGTGCGTGATTGATTTGTCGCCGGGCGGCGTCACCGTTCCGTTCAGGCCTCGTCCGGGATGGACGACGAGGCGGGACGGAGCGACGCCGGACATGGTGCGGTCGAGGCTAGCGGCTGGCGGCGCGACGCGTCCCCCCGCGTCGGGCCTTGGTCTTACGCGCGGTGGCTCGGGGCGTCGCACGCGCGGCGCGGCGCGGGCGAGACGCTCGGGGCGCGGGCACCGCGTCTCGCATCGCCTGCAGATTGCGCCAGGTGACGAAGTCGTCGAGCAAGAGCCGGTGGCGCGGATCGAGCTCGATGAAGCTGCACGCCAGCTCGTAACGAGAAGGCCGCGCGCGCACGCTCGCAGCCTCGCAGCGCACCACGACCCCATCGCACTTGATCAGGCGCTGCGCGCCGTGCGCGGTCTTCTGGTTGGGCAGCACGATGGTCAGGGCGACCTTCGACAGCGGCGCCAGGTAATGGGGCGAGCTGCAATAGACCCCGCTGGCGGAGATGTTCTCGCTCTCGGTCACGATCTGGGTCAGCGCTCCGTTCTCGGGCCGATCCTCGACCCTCATGCTGAGGCTGGCGTCGGCGCGTGCGCTGGTCCTGCGCTCGAGCTTGGGAGTCCCTTTCTTGCGCGGCATCAGTGTCTCCGTAGGTGGCGGCGACCAGGTCGCCGCGACGGAACTTCGATGGCCAAATCGCATTCACGGCCCGGCACGTCCACTCGGGCGACGATGACCTGAACCGTGTCGCCCAAGCTGAACCGCCGACGGGTGCGGCGCCCGGTGAGCCGCACACCCGCGGGATCCAACACGAAGTGATCGTCCAGGTACAAGCCGAGCCGAACGAAGCCCTCCACGGGGATGTCGCTCAGCTCGACGAAGAAACCGTGAGGATTCAGCCCGGTGATGATACCCGAACCCTGTTCGCCCAGTCGCCCCTCGAGAAACCGCAGTCCCTTCACCTTCACGGCTTCGCGCTCGGCGTCGGCGGCGTTCCACTCCGAGGCGCTGCACGATCCCGCCAGTCGCGCCAGGTGATCGGGATCCCAGGCCTCGCTGCGCCGCCCGTGGATCCACTCGCGCACCCTGCGGTGGTTGTGGAGGTCGGGATAACGGCGGATCGGCGAGGTGAAGTGGCAGTATTCGTGCGCGGCCAGGCCGAAGTGCCCCAGGTCGGTCTCGAGATAGCGCGCGCGCGCCAGCGAGCGCAGGACCAGACGATGGAGGAGGCGGCGATGCGGCGGATCGAGAGGGGCGCGCAGGAGCGCCTGCAGGGCGCGGGCGGGATCCTCGGTGGTGCCGAGGCTCGGCAGGGCGAGAGCGCGCAGCATCGCATCCAGCTCGACCAACTTGGGCGGTCCGGGCGCCTCGTGAACCCGAAACAGCATGCCGCTCTTGCGCTGGGCGCCCTCCCGGCCCACGCAACGGTTGGCGAGCAGCATGAACTCCTCGATCAGCTCGTGACTCTCGAGGTGCGGGCGGCGCTCGATACGCAGCGGGACCCCGTGCTCATCGACCCACGCTTTGGTCTCGGGCACGTCGAGATCGAGGGCCCCACTCTTCCAGCGTCGACCGCGCAGCTGGCGCGCCAGGCGCATCAAGGTCTCGAGCGCGCGTTGCAGATCCTCCGCGAACGGTTCGCCGCCGTCGAGCGCCCTCTGCACGCGGCCGTAGTCGAGCCGGTGTCGGCTGCGAATCAGCGTTTCCTCGAAGCGATAGCCGCTCATCCCCCCGCGCTCGTCGAGCTCGACGAAGACCGAGAGCGCGAGCCGATCCTGATCCGGTTTGAGCGAGCACAGATCGGCCGAGAGTGCTTCCGGCAGCATGGGGACGACGCCACCCGGCAGGTAACAGCTCAGCCCGCGACGCTGCGCCTCGGCGTCAAGCGCGCTGCCGGGCCGGACGTAATGCGAGACGTCGGCGATGTGGATGCCGACCTCGTGGGCGCCGTGGCCGAGCGGACGCCACGACAGCGCGTCGTCGTGATCCCGAGCATCCTCGGGATCGATCGTGAACACCAACCACTCGCGTAGATCGAGCCGGGATCGGGTCTCGGCCGCGGCGGGCGACCGCCACTGAGCGGCTTCGGCTTCGGCCTGATCCGGGAAGCGGGTCGCCAATCGGAACTGCGAGGCGACGGCGTGGTCGTCCCACTCGGGCCGGTCGTCGGCTCCCAGCACCTCGACCAGCCGGGCCACGCGCTCGTCTTCGATCTCGGCGATGCAGTAGTCGCCGTCTTCGGGCGCGAGCCGGCCCTTCCACACCAACGGAACTCGACCGGGCCGCACCCGGCGCGAGGGATCGAAGATCCAACGGCCGCGCGTGAGGTACGCGCGGCCGAGGAGACGGCGAATCGGAGGAGGCGGTGAGCCCCGGTCAGCGGACGCGCTTCTTATGGCGGTTCTTCCGCAAGCGCTTCTTTCGCTTGTGGGTCGCGATCTTCTTGCGCTTGCGCTTCTTCCCGGATCCCATCCGTCCTCCTTGTCGGATTCGTGTCCTACGAGGCGACCGGCTCCGGCGCGTCGACCGGACCCGAGATCGTGGATCGCAATTCCTTGCTCGGCTTGAAGACCGGGACCAGCTTGGCGGGCACCATGACCTCGGTTCCGCTGCGCGGATTGCGCGCTCGGCGCGCTCGGCGCTCCCGGACCTTGAAGGTTCCGAAGCCCCGGATCTCGAGGTGCTTGCCTTCGCTCAACGCTCGACACACGGCATCGATCAAACCATCGACGATGATCGCCGTGTGGTTCTTCGATACCCCGGTCGTCCCGGAAATCTCTTCCACGAGGTCGGCCTTGGTCATGTCTCTCCCTCCGTGTTCGATTCCGTCACGCGTCGTGGGTGCGGCATGCGCAGTCGGTCGAGCCGCACGGGCCCGGAGCCTTCACGGCGGCGCCAGCCTTGCCGACGGCGAAAGTGGATAGCAGACGCTCGACCTGATGTGTGCCGCAGCGGGGGCAGCGCATCTTGGCGCGCTCAGCGGACGTCACGAGGGCTTCGAACCGCTCGCGACAGGTCGTGCACCGGTACTCGTAAATCGGCATTCGACGACCTCCGGCGGCACGCTAGCAGGCTCTCAGGATGCGGTCAACGGCTGCGCGAAAGAAACCAGGCCCGCCGCGTGGGCGAGCCTGGTCGCTCGTCGAAGCTGGCGCGAGACGAGGCTACTCGAGCACCACCAGCTTGTGCGTGGCGTTCTGAGTCCCGGTTCCCGCCTTGACGAAGTAGAGCCCCGAGCGCGCGGTGCGCCCATCGGAATCCTTGCCGTCCCAACGCGCGTGGAACTCGCCGTTCCCGTTGGCCACGCCGTCGAGCGCGCGGACGTCGCGTCCGGCGGCGTCGATCACCCGCAGCTCGACGCGCTGTCCGGGTCGCGCCTGGACCGCGAAGTCCGAGCCGCCGCGCGCCGGGTTGGGGAACGCCCGCAGATCGAGACCGGGCGCCTGGGCGTGCGGCTCACCCACGCCGGTCGTGGGGACCGGGGCCGCGGCCAGTGCTGCGGCGAGGTCGAGAATCCCGGTTCCCAGCACCTTGGTATGGCCGGGTCCGAACGCCTTCGTGTGGCCCGTGATCAGTGCGGCCTTCTGAGCCGCAGTCAGCGCCGAGTTGTACGACTCGAGGACCGCGGCGGCGCCGACGACGTGGGGCGAGGCCATCGACGTGCCATCGAGCAGCGCCACGTAGTCTCCATCCGGAACGCCGTCGTCGATGTTGGGGCTGTACGTGCTGAGGACGTGCACGCCCGGGGCGGCGAGGTCGACGTTGGGGCCGAAGCTGGTGAAGCTGGCGTCATTGCCAAGCGAGTCGGTGGCGCCCACCGTCAGCACGCCGGGCACGGTGCAGAGGTAATTGCCGTCGACTTCGTTGGCGGTGTTGTTCGAGTTACCGGCAGCGCACACCACGAGGACGTCGTGCGCCTGGAGGTTGGCGAGGGCCGTCGCGATCCCGCCGCTGTTGCTCGATCCCCACGAGCAGTTGATCGCGGTCACGTCGATGCCGTGGTCCACCAGGCCGGAGACGTAGTTCATCGCCTGAGCCGCCCAGGCCATCGACACGATGCCCGCGATCTGACCGGTCCCGTGGCTGCACTGATTCACGGTGCCGACGCAGGCGTGGTAGCCCATGCGCAGCGGGATCAGCTTGACGCCGTCGGCGGCGCCGGTCGGCGTGCCGTCGCCCCAGCCGCCGGCGATCCCGGCCACGCGGTTGCCGTTGTTGGTGATCGCTCCCACCGTGCCCCCGACGTGCGTGCCGTGACCCTCGCCGTCCATCGGATCGTTGTCCGGGGTTCCACAGTCGGGATCGCGGCAGACCGTGCCGGCCAGCGTGGCATCCATGAAGTCCCACCCGATCACGTCGTCGACGAAACCGTTGCCGTCGTCGTCGATGCCGTTCCCCGGAATCTCACCCGGGTTCACCCAGATGTTCCCGTTGGTCACGTTGTCCGCGGGCCCGGGAGGGTCCGAGCCGCCGAGATCGGAGTGGAAGTAGCGCATGCCGGTGTCCGTGATGCCCACCACCACCGTGGGCGACCCGCGCTCCTTTTCCCACGCCACGTTGGCGTTGATTCCGTAGGTGTCCCAGTAGTGCCACTGCTTCCACGGGAATCCCACCGGCGGAGTTGCATTGAGGTAATAGCCGTCGTTCGGGGTGAGCAGCACGGTGTGGATGCCGATCTTCTCGACGTGGTCGATGTCGGGCAGCTTCTTGAATTCGGTCATGGCCTCGTCGAGGCCCATGCCGGGCGCGACCCGGACCAGGTAGTGCCCGGTCATCTCGGGGAAACGCGATCCGCGCGGCTCGGGCTTGGCGCCGGCGAATTCGCGCTCGAAGTGGATGGCCGCGACGCGATCCAGGACCTGCTGGACGCGATCGAGGTTGGCCCGCGCGCGGTCGGGCAGCGCCGGCAGCGCCTGCAGCTGGTGCGCGGTCTCGGGCTTGAACACCGCCACGAACCGGTCCGCCTCCCAACCGATGAAATCGGGCACCGTGGACACCGACTTCTGGATCACGACGTCCTGAGCCAGCGCGGACGCAACCCACGAGGTCGAGGCGAAAAGTGTGGCGATTAAACCATTCCGGAAACCGGTGAGAGCCGGGGGACCCATCACGACCTCCTTGGTGAAATCCGATCGAAGCGGGATCGCGGGCAGCCGCACTGGGATCTGAAGCCGCTCAATCATACGCGTTCCCCCGCCGGGGCGTCCCCGTGATTCCAAGGAGTGATCTCTCCGGGCACGTCATGGGCCCCACCACGGCTCTCGGATGATTGCGCCAGGGATCAGCTACCGTGGTTGGGGCCCGTCAAATGTGTTCCCCGCCTCGACCGTGTGCGCTGCCGTAAGACTCCTTCGCTCGCGATAGGGGGATCAGCCCACAGCAGGCCAAGCACGAGTCGCACAGGGAACAACCCTTATTCACTTTTTGCTCCCGACTCGTCCCGCGTCGGAGGCTCGAGGGGATGGGAAACGCACGGCGCGTGCCGGCCGTTCCGTAACGCGTCGCCGTCGGCTCATCGCATTGGAGGCCATGGGCTTGGAGCGAGGCTCACCGGTCGGTCCCAAAGCGGTTCGGAGCACGACCCGTCTTGGAATGGGGAAGATTCCCCGACGCCTCGTGGGGACTGGGCGAACGCACCTAAGGATGGACGTCGGAGATCGAATCCGAGTCAGCTCGTGACCGGTGCGCGCTCGACCTGCTCCGCGAAGTGGCAGGCCGACCAATGGCCTGTCCCCACCGAGCGCAGCGGCGGCTCCTCCTTGGAGCAGATCTCGCGGGCCATGAAGCACCGCGGGTGGAAGCGACAGCCGCTCGGCGGTCGGGCCGGGCTGGGCACGTCCCCTTTCAGCACGATGCGCTGCTTCTTGCGGTCGGGATCGGGCACCGGGATCGCCGACAGCAGTGACAAGGTGTAAGGGTGCCGCGGATTTCGGTACAGGACTTCGCTCGAAGCGAGCTCGACGATCTTGCCGAGATACATGACAGCGACCCGGTTGCTGATGTGCTCCACCACCGAGAGGTCGTGGGCCACGAACAAGTAGGTGAGCCCCATCTTGCGCTGCAGGTCGCGCAGCAGGTTGATGATCTGAGCCTGGATCGAGACGTCGAGCGCCGAAACCGGCTCGTCGGCCACGATCAGTTTGGGCTTCACCGCTAACGCGCGTGCCACCCCGATCCTCTGGCGCTGGCCGCCCGAGAACTCGTGCGGGTAGCGGCGCGCGTGGTCGGGATGCAATCCCACCAGCTGCAGGAGCTCGGCGACACGAGCGCGAGCGGCGTGGCCCTTGGCGAGGTTGTGGATCGTGAGGGCTTCGGTCAGCATGCTGCCCACCGTGAGCCGGGGGTTGAGGCTCGAATAAGGATCCTGGAAGACGATCTGCATCTCACGCCGCAGCGCGCGCAGCTCGCGCTTACCGAGCCCGAGGACGTCGCGGCCCTCGAACTTGACGCTCCCGGCGGTCGGCTCGATCAAACGCAGGATGCAGCGGCCGGTCGTGGTCTTGCCGCAGCCGCTCTCCCCCACCAGACCCAGCACCTCGCCCGGCTCGACCGCGAACGACACGCCATCGACGGCCTTGACGTGACCGACCGTGCGCGACAAGAGGCCCTTCTTGATGGGGAAATACTTCTGCAGTCCTTGGACCTCGAGCAGGGGCTCAGCCACGCGCGGCGCCTCCG
>JACXTT010008183.1_pt1 | contig 14554 bp, 14 predicted proteins | sample 9270951 | NCBI WGS metagenome assembly JACXTT01 (sample SAMN15532306, study PRJNA645909) | rock metagenome | isolation source: weathered quartz diorite | place: Puerto Rico | collected 2017-06-21
CACCCCTTTACCGTGGGAGAGATGTTATCCAGTAACAGACGGGACGTTTCTACCCCCACAGGTTTTTTGGAGGCAATTCTTGCGAGTCCGAACAATGCTGCGGCCGAGGAGGCCCTGAAAGCGCTGGAACGGTTCACAGGATTTCCCGAGCCGCTGTTTGCGGGCAGTGAAACCCGTCTTCGACGCTGGAGTCGGTCGCACGAACAGCTCGTTGTGCGTGAGGACTTGAGGGACCTCACGCGGATTCGCGAACTGGGATTAATCGAGTCTCTGGTGACCCTGCTCCCCGAAAGGGTTGGTTCACCCCTTTCGATTAACGCACTACGGGAGGACCTCGGCGTCCGGTTTGAGACGGTACAGAACTGGGTCTCCTCTTTGGCGCGTCTATTCTTCCTCTTCAGCATCCGCCCCTACGCCGGGAAGCTTGCGAGGACTTTGCGACGGGAGGAAAAGGTGTATTTGTTCGATTTTACTCCGATCCGTGAGGCCGGTCCGCGATTCGAAAACCTGGTTGCATTGCACTTGCTCAAGCTGTGCCATGCGTGGACAGAGTTCGGACACGGGGACTTTCAACTCTTCTACGTGCGCGATCGTGAAAAGCGCGAGGTAGACTTTCTGATTACGGAGCGAGGCAAATCATTCGCTCTCATTGAGGCAAAGTTAGCTGCAAGCGAAGCGGACTCCTCACTGCGCTATTTTGCCGATCGCTTGAAGCCGCGCTACACCGTGCAGATAGTTCGAAGGCCGGAGGGATTTAAGAACGCCTTTATGTCCGGCGGCATCTTGATGGCGCCGGCTACGCAGGCGCTTGGTGTGATGTGACTTACCTCCGATTCTTCGGACACAAAATGTCGGGGGCTACTTGCGCTCTGGCGCCCGGGTTCGCGTGCCTATTCATCACAATCATGACGGGATGCAAGGGCCCCGAAACTCCCTCGAGTCTTGGCATCCCACCGGGTAACCTGCCTCCCAAAAACCCAATACTGCGAATGAAATTCATCGACGCAATGACTGGTTGGATCTTCGATGACGAATCGTCCGGACCAAATACTCCCCCAACGATGAAACTCTACCGAACTACAGACGCCGGGCGCAACTGGAACCTTCAGTTATTAGTCGACTCGGCATCCCGCGGCTCAATGGCGTTCCTAGGAGAAGGAATTGGCTGGGTGGCGGGAGGCAGCAGCGTATTCTACACGTCCAACGGCGGATCATGTTGGGAAAAACGCGACACGAAAAGTTCCTCCTTTAGCCTCATCACTGACATACAGGCCGTTGACTCTGACAACGTTTGGCTCACAGACTCCCCGGGCTACCTTCACGGATTCGTTTACCACAGCTCCGACGCAGGTAGAACGTGGACAAAAAAATATGATGATCTATTCGGTCAAAAGCTTCTCTCCACGAGTATTCAGGGCAGTGATATCTGGTCAACCGGCGGTGGTTTCGACAATCTCGACCCACCATTGATCATCCATTCCAGCGACAGCGGTAATTCCTGGAATGTCCAACCAATAGGTGATAACTACGTCGGTCCGAATTGGTACGTCAAGTTTGTCAGCAGCAGGATTGGGTTCTGTGGTGGCTGGGGCCCTCTGAGAAAGACCACGGATGGAGGCGCTCATTGGAATGTAGCGCTGCTGAGAGGGATTTATGATATCTCGATAGTGGATGAAAGAAATATTTGGGTTGCCGGCACCACTGACCAGTTCCCTCGTAACGCGATCTATCGGTCCACCGATGGGGGGAGGATATGGACCTCGGAGTGGGACAGCACCGGATCAGATGTTTTCAGCCCTAAAAATATTTCCTTCATCAACGATCAGGTAGGCTGGGCTGCAGGCGATATCGATGATTCCACAGGTACATTCATGAGAATTTTCATTAGGTATCACGATGCGGCTGGATGGCATTTGCTTATTCCTTAATCCGTGAGTATCCGAGGGGTATTCAACAGTTCACTTACTCTTACCCAACACTACAATCCACTATTGCAGTCCGTCAGATAAGAGACCTTCTACGACGTGGGAGAAAACCTCAAGCTATTGCTAAATTCTCGGACCTGCAATTAGGTGTGTACCGGGGGGGGGAGAACCGACAGATTGTTTTTTGAGACTTTTTTTCCTACATTTTTGCACCAAAGATTCAGAGATTCTCGTTGGGGGGCGTGCTCCTATGGGGCTGTAGCTCAGCTGGGAGAGCGCGTGAATGGCATTCACGAGGTCGAGGGTTCGATCCCCTTCAGCTCCACAAGCGGAAGGAACTGATAAGATTCCGATCATCAGTTCCTTCTTTGTCTTACATGCCGCGAGTTCCTCCCTGTGGAGTTTTCAGTCAGCTCCACTCCATTAATTCTTTTCAATGGTTTCTTAATACTTGCCCCATCTCTTCGAGAAGTCAGGCGACGTAGCAGCATTTTCTCATTGAAACATCCCGGGATCCTGATTTTAGAGTGGGGGTGATGTTCGGGATCGTCTCTTTCTGTGGGGTTAACGGGGATTAATGTGAGGCCGACCTCTCGACTGTCTATATTCGCGGAGACAACCTCTGGTGAACCAAACGCGCGCCAGACACGTTCGTACAAGAAGAGGCTTCCCGTCGGGAGCCGAGTATTTGAACATGTGCAATTAGATATGAGGAGATGCGCGATGAACGCAAAGAGTGTGATGATCGGATTCCTCTCCGGCGCCACGATCGGCACCGTTGCCGCGCTGCTTTTGGCACCACAGAAGGGCAAATGCCTGCGGGCGGAGATTGCGAGGAAAGCCTCGGAGGTCGCGGATGATGTGAATAACCACATCCGTGATGCGGCGATTCGTGCTACGGACGCCGTCCGTTCAGCCGTGAAAAGGTCACCCAAAGTCGCATAGAAGCGTTCTCCGCCGATCGCTTGACTGATTTCTCAAGGTTTCGGGTCACTCAATAGATTACCCGGGCCAAAGCCGTAAACGGGAGGCATGGTTCGGCATTCGTTCGTCCAGGACAGTACTGGATCCCTTCGTAATTTCTCTGCTCTGGAATCGAGGAATTGATAGTCGCGCAGTTTCTTTATACATTTCGTGACCAAAATTCCTTGTCTCATACCAGATGATCCGGTTTCCATTCCTCGGTGAACTCAGCGCTCTCCTCGCGGCGATTTCCTGGTCAGTGAGCTCGATGGCGTTTGCGTCCGCCACGAAACGCGTCGGATCCTTTCAGGTAAATATTGCCCGCTTGGTGCTCGCCGCCACCTATGCTCTTCTGATCGTTCTGCTCTTGCAGCTTGACGTCCATCTCTCCAGTACACAATTCTTTAAACTTGCGTTGAGTGGCGCAGTGGGTCTGGTCCTCGGCGATATATTCTTGTTCAAAGCTTTTCGGGACATCGGAGCCCGCCTGACGATGCTTGTCATGTCCCTTGTCCCGGCAATCGCGGCGTTCCTCGCCTATGCCACACTGGGCGAACAGCTGACGATCACCGGAATGCTCGGCATCATCATCACTCTCCTGGGAATCAGTATTGTTGTCCTTCAACCTCAGGCTAACGGATCGACCGAATCATCGACTTCGTCGGCAGGGCTGTTCTACGCCGTCCTCGCCGCGATCGGCCAGGGGAGCGGGCTGGTGCTGGCGAAATTGGCGTTCAGAGAATCGCCCGTGAATGGATTTGTTGCAACCACAGTAAGGATACTCGCTTCGCTCATCATTCTGCTTCCCTTTACGCTGGCCACCGGGAGGAATCCCTATGGCGCGTTTTCACGGGACAAGAAGGCCTTCCTGCTTACCGTCCTCGGCTCTCTTTTTGGACCGTTCCTAGGAATAACCTTCAGCCTCATCGCCGTTGCACATACGAATGTGGGGATCGCCGCGACCATTATGGGAATTGTGCCGGTTCTCATGCTCCCTCTCGTGAAGCTTGTCCATAGGGAGGTTCTGTCCTGGCGAGCCGTTCTGGGCGCGATTGTCGCGGTCAATGGTGTGGCAATTCTCTTTCTGAGGTAAGATCGTGCTCGGCTCGAGATTAGAGCAGCAGGGCATTGCGCGGAAGTATTGTCCGGCTGCGTCGTGGAATCGCTGCCACAAGAGTGCGGACAAATCTTGTTGGTTTCTTTAAACCCCACATTAACGAAGAAAGGATTTCATGGCTAACCGTGTCGATGATTTCAATGCATTTCGCACGAAAATGAACGAGCGCATACTTGGAGTTGATAATCGCGCCATTAAACGGTTCTTTGGCGTAGATACCCTCACCTATGAGGCCGGCGCCCTCGACGGTAAGACGAAAGAAATGCTCGGGCTCGTCGCCTCGATGGTTCTCCGGTGCGATGATTGCGTCTACTATCACATCATTCAGTGCAAAAACGAGGGGGTGACGAATGACCAGATGTTCGAGATCTTCAGCGTAGCCCTGACCGTTGGGGGTTCAATCGTGATTCCTCATCTCCGGCGGGCCGTCGCGTTCCTCGACGAGCTTGACCCAAAGGCGGCAAAGAGTTAAGCGGGTAAATGAACAGAAGGCGAGAGAAGGGGAGGTCCATGGTGAGGATCATTTTGCAGAATGGTCTGCTGTCGCTCGCTTTTTCGCGATCGTGGCAAGCCGTCCTCAAATTCCTTACGGGAAGCAACGTCGTCCAGCGGGCAGAGTGATGCCCGGAGCACTCTGTCGTGAAGAGAATTCTTCTGGCGGTGAATGGTCTGTCCGGCAGATGATGGTGACCTCAGCCCGATCCGCAGATAGCGGCTCGCCGTGAGTGTCCACACTTGGAAAAATAGTGAGCCAGTGACATTTTCAATGGGCCCGATGTCAGGGTGTTGGCTATTACAGTTGACATTGAAAGAAGAAGTGCGTAAATATACCTATCATTCCACTACGTCCTTACACTAACGGAGCTGTCCCATGACCTATATCGTTTGTGAGCCTTGCCTGGATTGCAAGTTTACAGATTGTGTTGAAGTCTGCCCGGTTGATTGCTTTTACGAGGATGACCGGATGCTCTATATTCATCCGGATGAATGCATCGACTGCGGCGCGTGCGTCCCCGAGTGTCCCGTTGAAGCGATCTTCGCCGAGGCGGATGTTCCGGAACAGTGGAAGGAATGGATCCCCATAAACTACGAGAAGGGTCGAGCCACCACCCAGATAACTCATAAGAAGGATGCGCTCGCCGGTACAACGGGTAAAGAGTGTAAGAAAAAGTAGAGTCCCTGGATCAACCATGCGAGGTACGCTCCCCCTCACGCGATGAAAGCAGAAAAATCGCCACCCGAGCCAGTTCCGCGTAAAGATCTCCTCGAACTTCTGAACTCATCGAGTGACCTGATTATCGTTCTCGATCGGCGATATAATATCGTCAATGCGAGCGCGAGCGTGTATGCCCAGATGGGATACTGTAAGGAGAATCTCGTCGACCGGAAGGTCACCACCTTATTCCCCACGGCACGGCGCGTGGCCGACGCGACGCGCGTTTTTAACAGCCTGAGGAACAAGGGGGAATGGACGGGTGAACTCACGCTTCTCAGGGTTGACGGGTCGACCGTCAAGGTGAAGGCAAACGCCATAATCTGCCGTGAATCCGGGGACTGCGCTGTCCTTACCGCGGAGATTCTGACCTATAGAGAATTACTCTCTCAGGAGAGGTGGAGTTCCGATGAAAGTCTCCGCCCGGTCGTTGAGTCGATGCCGGATGGACTGCTCGTTTTCAACTCAGCGAATGTTGTCGTTCTTTGTAACACGGCGATGAGTCACATGATCGGAGAATGCCCGACGGAGATCATAGGGGTCCGGCCTCCATTCGCATGGATTAACCCCGCCACGAGGCCCGCCTTTCTCCGGGGATTGAAGATTTTTCAAAAGGAGGGAGGGCTCCAAAACTATACGCTGATCTGGCGAAGGCGGGATGAAGCCCACCGAGCCCTCAGCATCGCGTTCTCCCACCTTTATGACCCTTCAGGTGCAAAGTCAGGATTTGTTGTCAGCGCCCGTGACCTTACTGGCGTCCAGTATGTGGAAGATCTGCGGCGCGCCGATGATCAAATGCATCGCCTTATCGACGATGTCAAGAGAAAAGCAGAACGCCTCAGGACTCTGCAGGCGACCAATACTCTCGTTCTCCGCTACGCGAGCATTTCAAGGATTTTCCAGGCGATCACCTCGGGCGTCAAGAAGCTCGTGCCCCACGATCTTGCCGGCATCTACGTCTATGACCCCGCAAAACAGGCGTTCGTCTCCCATACCCTTTCCAAGCTGACACATTTTTCCCGCAAGCTCGCGAAATTTCCACTTCCGCTGGGCGAGGGTATCGTCGGCGCCGCTGCCCTTTCAGGAAAAGTCGTGTGCGTGAATAACGCCCAGCAGGACCCCCGATCCCGTTACCCGTCGGGAATGAAGCCGGATATAGAACATGTCATCGCCGTCCCCCTTAAGGGCCGAGAGTCGATATTCGGCGTCATTGTGGTCGCCCGTAACCACGATCCGGGTTTCATTGAGGAAGAAACACTCGTCGTCGAGTCTTTCGCGGATGCGGCGACCGTTGCCCTGGAAAATGCACGGCTCTATCAGGAGCTGCGGAATTCACGGAAGACGGGGAAGAATGCCCCGCTCCCCGCGGCTCCCTCCGATGATTCTTCTACTGCTGCAAGCGAGAACAACCGGTCCCGAGTCACCCAAAAATCGGTGGCGACAAGGGCCGACTGAGCCGCCGCTCCGGCGGCCGTGAACTTTTCGCCTGGAACTTCGTACACGGAATAAACCGCGGGCTGAAGAAGCGCGATTTTTCATGCAAACATTTGAATTTCTCGGTCTTAATGTCGTCATCGTTGGTGGGGTCGCGCTTATGGTCGTTCTGTACCTAGTTTTCCTTATCAACAAGCGACGAAAAGAAAAATTTCTGCATGAGGAACCCAAGCACGAACGGATTTTGCACTAGATAGTCCTCGCTCGTGTCCATCTGACTGCCCCTTTTATGTGACGGAGGGGCATTTTCATTTGCTAGTCCGCTCCTCGCATGGTATATTGGCTTGGTAAAATCTCAGGCGAATTATGATCGTCATGAAATTCGGAGGAACGTCGACGCAGGATGCCGGGGCAATCCGGAATGTGGCCAAAATCGTTAAAGAGAGAATAGGGAGGAAGCCGGTTGTTGTGATCTCGGCTATCGCCGAGGCGACAAACATGCTCGAACAGTCAGGGAGGCTCGCGTGCCAGGGAAATGGATCGGAGGCCCGGGCGGTTCTCGACAAGCTGTTTGCTCGCCATTACGCTATCCTCGATGCACTCGTGAAAGATACGGTGCGCCATGCATCCCTCAAGTCTGTAATCTCTGCTTCCCTCGCTGAATTGTATGCGCTGATCGACGGGATTGCCATTCTGAGGGAGCTGACGCCGCGAACACTCGACTCGCTTTGCTGCTTCGGCGAGCTGCTTTCGTCCCGGCTCGTTGCCGCCGCCTTCCTCGAAGAGGGAATCCCCGCCCGGTGGGTGGATACGGCCGATTTTATGGTCACTGACGAGAATTTTACGCGCGCCAACCCGGTCTGGCATGTGGTTGAGGAACGCCTGACGCCAATCATCCTTCCTCTGGTCCGCGACGGGTCCGTTCCCGTTACACAGGGCTTTATCGGGGTCACCACATCGGGTCGCCGCACAACTATGGGGCGGGAAAGTTCGGACTTTTCGGCATCAATCGTGGGCAGCGTGCTCCGCGCGGAGGATATACAAATCTGGACGGACGTCGACGGGGTTCTCACCGCCGATCCGAGGATCGTTCCGGCGCCGAAAAAAATCCGGGAGCTGTCGTTTGAGGAAGCGTATGAGCTGTCATACTTTGGAGCCAAAGTGCTCCACCCGAAGACAATGCTTCCCGCGCTTGAGCGGAATATCCCGCTGCACATTTATAATTCCAGGCACCCGCACCTATCAGGAACGAGCATCATTGCGGGATCTACCGATTCCGACAGTGTGAACATCAAGTCGGTTGCCTATAAGCGGGGTGTTTCCATAATCGATCTGGCGCCGAAGAAACGCCTGAGCCAGTATATGCTCTGGGAGCATGTCCACAACATCCTCACCCGCTACGACGTGTCTGCCGCCGCGACGGTGACGTCTGAGTATAATTACGCCTTCGCCATCGACTCCAAAAGCCCCATACCCGCCATTCTCCAGGATCTGGGGGAGATCGGAATCGCCCGACTGAGCGAGGGGATGGGAATCGTGTGCCTGGTCGGAAGAAATCTGCGCGAATCTCCGGGCCTTTTGACCAGGGTCTTCCGGTCCATTTCCGGCATTCCTATAAGCATGGTGTCCTTCGGCGCCTCACGGTCCAGCCTCTGCCTCCTGGTGCCCGACGCGGAAGTTCCCGACGCGGTCCGGAATATCCACTCGGAATTTTTCGGCAAAGATTCCAATCCCCACCTTTTCGAGACTCTCGAACACCTGGTCTCCCAGCCCGCGTGAGGCCGCGGCTCAAGGCGGATCGCACTTCACAAGCCCTCGAGGAAATGTTCGGTGTTCCGACTCCTCCTCGCCGGCGTCCCAAACCGCTCGATACCCTGATCGCGACGCTCCTCTCTCAGAGCACCTCCGACACGAACAGTTATCGGGCCTATAGTGAACTGAGGGAGCGGTTTCCGACGTGGCAGGGTGTCCTCGCGGCTCCCCGACGCGCGATTTCCTCTGCGATCCGGGCTGGAGGTCTCGCCAATCAGAAAAGCGCTAGAATAAAACAAATTCTCCGGCGACTGATGGACGAGGAGGGTGATCTGGAGATGAGATCTCTGCGCAGAAGACCAAGCGATGAAATAATAGAGCGGCTGACTTCGTTCTCCGGCATCGGAACCAAAACGGCAGCTTGTGTGCTTCTCTTCTCTCTCGGTCGGGAGGTTTTTCCCGTCGATACTCACGTTCACCGCATCTGCAACAGGCTGGGTCTCGCTCCGGAAAGCAAATCTCCTGAAGAAACCTTTCGAAAAATGCAGGGCATCGTTCCGCGCGGGAAATCCTATTCGTTCCACATCAATCTTATCCAGTTCGGCCGGACAGTCTGCCGGGCACAAAAACCGCTGTGTGCGTTCTGCCCAGTCTTCAGACTGTGCACATTCAAACAAAAGGTTTCTTTCAGGAAATCACACCCCCATTTTTCTCGAACGGGCGGGAAAAACTTGCTCCTCCTGCGCGAGATAACGTAGCAGCTTGCCCCCGATCTGAGAAAAGAGGCTTTTTCGGCCTCCAACCCCCAATGCCCGGGCGGAATAGGCTTGCGTATCATGCGACTCTATTTGATTCTCTTGCCTGGCGCAGAAAGTTAGCCGCAAACATCTTCGGTTGCACCGGCAGATCGGCCCGATTGGCCGCGTCGGTTTCCACCATACATGCTGGCTCCCAGGCGGCGAATGGAGTTCCTTGAATGCAACGAGGTGATTGGGTATATTAGCGCATGAGCATCGACTCGTCCCTTGTTTCAAGAATTCTGGTCATCAAGTTGCGGGCGATCGGCGATGTCCTGCTTTCTACCGTCGTTCTTCCCCCTTTGCGCGCAGCGTTTCCCGGCACCCCGATCGATTTCCTCACCGAGAAGCCGAGCCGTGAGGTTTTGGACGGAAATTCGGACCTATCGTCACTCGTCGTCTTCGATCCGGCAGCCCAAAGCGCGCTCGAGTTGGTCGCGGAGGTCCGGTCGCGGAAATACGACCTCGTGATCGATCTTTTCGGGAATCCCCGCAGCGCGGTCATCGCCCTCCTGAGCGGCGCCCGGTACCGTGTTGGCTACCGATTCAAATGGCGCCAGTATTGCTACAACATCGTTGTAGAGCCGCGGGGGGGGAGGGTGCACAATACCGAGTTTAATCTGGACGCCCTGCGTGCCATCGGCCTTCCCGTCGGATCACCAAGACCGCGTTTTCCCCTCTCGGACGACGGAGAATCCTTCGCAGAGCGTTTTTTTGATCAAGCCGGCTTGTCGGGGAAGAATGTTGTCGCGCTTAACCCAGGCGGGGGCTGGTATACGAAGCGCTGGCCCCTGGACAAGCTTGCACGACTGGGTGATATGATAGCCGAGCGGATCGGGGCGAGTATTCTGATCGTATGGGGGCCGCGGGAGGAGACCGATGCCGTGAAGATCCGATCTGCGATGAGATCCCCCGCTGTCGTGGCTCCCCCCACCACTCTTAAGCAGCTCGCCTCGTGCCTCAAGCGCTGCTCGTTCATGGTGACGAACGACTCGGGTCCGATGCATATCGCCGCCGCAGTGGGTACGCCGGTGGTTGCGATTTTCGGGCCGACGAATCCTGAGTTACAGGGTCCCTCGGGAGCAAACGTCATTATCCGTAACGATGAGCTGCTTTGTCTTGCATGCAATTACACGAAATGCCCGATCGGAAATCCGTGTATGGAGGAACTCTCGCCCGAACTGGTGATGGCCGGCGTCGTGCGCTTGATCGAAACCGGTCCGGCCCCGGTCGCAGGGAACGTCAGTGTCCCAGCCCGGTCCAGTCCATCGGCGGAAAAAGGATGAGGAGGTTACTCGGGGGAGCCGTCGCGGCCATAATTCTTGTGGGAGTTGCTGCGGAGGAGCATTCTATAATAGAAGCAGGGGTGAAAGCGCCAGATTTTACCGCCGCCACTCTTTCAGGGGGAAAATTCACCCTTGGAGATTTCCTGGAAAAAAAGAATGTCGTTCTCCTATTCTATCCGAGGGATTTTTCGGCGGGATGCAGCCGGGAATTGTGCATGTTCAGAGATGGATACGCCGGGCTTGCGAAGCATGATGCCGTTGTTTTCGGCATAAGCTTCGATCCCCGCTCCTCCCATGAGCAGTTCGCGTCTTCCCTTTCGGTTCCGTTCGATCTGATCAGCGACTCAGACAAAAGCATCAGCACACAATATGGTGCCGACTGGCCATTGCTGCCGTTTCCGAAAAGAATTTCAGTCGTGATCGATAAGGAAGGGATCGTCCGCGGCGTGTTTCACCATGAGTTCGATATCCAACGGCACTTCGAGGATGTGGTTCGAACGCTGGAGCGGATGAGGTGAGGTTATTGCTCGGGGTCCGGGCATCAGGCCGGCGCCGCGGCATCAGATGTCAGTTCTTGTCGAGCCCGCTTTTTTGCCGGTACTCGTCCCAGGTCATCGACTTGTACTTGTCGTCGCCGATGTACATGATGATCGGGAGAAAACGGTCGGCGGCGACATATCCGCCGAGGGAATTGATCGGTTCCCCGTTTGAATCGAGGAAGATGATGGTGGGATAACCCCTCACTCCGAAGGCCTGCGCAAGCCCCCCCTCCGTCAGTGATTTGTCCCGATAGGTGAGTTTTCCGTTGCTCTCGGCATTGAGTTTTATGATGACGTATGCCTTGTTCAGGTACGCCGCCACCTTGTCGTTGGCGTAAACATCTTTATCGAGCTTCTTGCACCACCCGCACCAGTCCGTATAGACGTCCAGCAATATTTTCTTGTTGGACTGCTTTGCTTCCGCAAGCCCTGCGTCGAATGTCCGCCATTTCAACTCGCCGCCCGAGGCTTCCGCCGATAAGATGAACAACGCTATGCCCGCAAGGAGGATTTTCATGGTTCTCCCCTGGAATCAGTCAAATTCTATAACGAGCGAAATTGTGTGTGTGGTCCCGAGGTCGTACCGGAATGGTAGGAACGCGTAATCAACCGCGAGCATTCCATAGCGCACTCCGATGCCCGCACTGATGTTTCTAGCCTCGTAGCCGCTCTGATAGCCCGCCCTGACCGCGAAGACGGTGTTGTACCGGTACTCGGCTCCTACATGGACGTGGGTCTTGCTCTCGTTGGTGATCGATACGACATCAGATGATACGATGAGAGATCCACCCGACTGGTCGAGGGCCAGTTCATAGGCCGCACCGGCGCGGAATATGCGGGGCAGTACTGTTGCCTCATCCGCCAGGCTGTTCATCGATCCCAGGTTGCTCATGGCCGCACCGAGCCGCAGATTCTCCCGGCGGTATGAGGCACCTATATCAACGCCGATTCCGGATGCCTCATCAACCAGGATTTTTTCATAAAGGTACTTCCCGGTCAGACCTATACTCAGGTCGGGTGAAATGTCGTAAGCCGCCGAAATCCCCATTGCCGCGTTCCGGGCCGAGAATGTCCCGATCGGGGGCCCCGGGACCGTCCGGAGCTCTATGTCGTCAACGCTCGTCGCATTGACGCTCAAACCGAGGCGAAATTGTCCGACGGGAGTCATCGCGCCGAGATATTCGCTCCTTACCCCCTGGATCCATTCCTTGTGCAAGAGGAGGATCTGTGGTGTTTTCGAAAGCGACATGGAAGCGGGGTTGTAATGCATTGAGGCAGGATCCCCTCCCTCAGCTGTGTATGCCTCTCCCATTCCGAGAGCCCTGCCACCCACCCCAATCTTCAAGAACGAAAGTCCCGTCTGCCCCGCCTGGCCGAGGATTTCGCCGGCACCGCAGGCTGAAACGAGGAGGATGGCGATGATCCGCTTGTTCATTCGATCAGAATTCAGCAGAGAGTGTGATGATGTGCATGCCCCGCGGAGCGAAAGATTCAAAGACGTATGCATAGTTCAACGACGGCGTCCAGCTATTAAATGAATTTTTGGCCGTAATTCCAAACGTCGGCTTGACCCCGGTCGCATCTTCTCCGGGATCGACCCGGTCGAGTCCCCCACGCACCGCAAAGCCTTGAACGACCTCGTATTCGCCGCCGAATCTGATCAGGTTCGTGCTCTCCGATGAATTCTGGTATTCTGCACTAAGAATTCCGCGCCCGAGCCGGTATGCCACCCCGATCTTTCGGAGGCTGGGGAACTTGTCTTCCGTCGTCCGCCCGTCAACCAGCCCATACACCGACTCCGTGTTCCACTTGTATTTTGAATTCAGATCAAGGATGGCCGCTCCTATCGAAAGGTCCTCGGTCGCTTTCACGCAAATTCCCACGTCGAAACCCACCGTGGTGCTTGTTACGCCTTCAAAGAGTTTGCTGTGATAGAGCTTTATCGCCGCCCCGATCGACACTCCCTCGCTGACCTGGTTCGAAAATGAGAGGAAGAACTGGTTTTCATAAGTTGAATAATCTTCGGTGTGAGCCCCGTCTCCGTCACGTCCGTCGATGTTCCCGACCCCCGCGTTGATCAGACCGAATGAGATGCCCGCCGATGGCTTTATCGATTGGGTGTAGCTCAGGAGATTCAATGACCGATCGAAGGCGAGGATGCCAAAGCTGGCCTGCCCTGTGCGTGCCTCGGAATAGGACGACAGGGCGGGATTGTAATACGGGGTAACTTCGCCGAACGAAACCGCAACCATCGAATTTCCCATTCCCATGCCGCGCGCGCCAAATCCCATCCTCGCGAACGTACCCGCCCTCCCGGCGTCCTGCGCCATGAGGCTTTGTGCTGTTAGGAGCACGATCCCTGTGTAGATGAGGCGTCTCACCGGTTCACTGCATCAGTATGATTTTTCCATACAAGGCTTCTTCCCCCTCGACGTCAATCCTGTAGATGTAGACCCCGTTTGCGACGATTTTGCCGTGATCGTCACGCCCGTCCCAGGGCTCGTCGTATTGTACAGCGGAGACCCGGGGGGCATCGTTGAGGAGGCTGCGAACTCTGTTCATTCCAAAATCGAAAATTTCCACTCGAACCGTTTTCCGGGACCCGCCTGCAGTAACCCCGTAGTGGATCCTCACCGGCTCGATCGACGGGGAGAAGGGGTTCGGATATGCGTACGCTGTTCGTAAAGCCGCCGTCTGCCCGTAATTGCGTGAAATCTCCCATGTGGCGCCGAAGGGGTGGGAGGCATTATCAATCGTCTTGGCTATCCCGTTGGTAGTGCCAACATACACCGAGTCTCCAATCACCCCGGAGGAGAATACCTGCGGGGACGTAATGACCTGATGCGCATCGTTGTCGACGAATGCCGAGATTCGGATGAAAGTGAGCCCCCCATCCGGAGTGCGGTAAATCCCCTCGTCGGTCGCGATGTAGCATACTGAATCCTTGAAGGAAAAATCATAGGCCCTGATACCCTTCAGAAGGTTCGTCCAGGTAGATCCACCGTCATCGGTGTAACTGACGCCGAAATCCTCCTGAGTATCTTCCGCCCGCCAGTTCGTGGTCCATACGCGGTGAATGCTTTGGAAATCCTGTTTCTTGATTGCGATAACCCAGTTCCCCAGAATGGGTTTCGCCTGATTCTGGTGATTGAATTTTTGCCAGCTCTTCCCGCCGTCCGTGGACTTATTCACGCCGCCGGCCGTCCCACACCAGACCGTATCCAGATCGGCATAAACCCCAAAAGCCAGGAAATTATTGTTTTGCCGCGGGTCAAACCGTGGCCAGATTTTCCGCTGATGAAGAGTGTCGCCTGCCGCATAGGTCCAGAGAGTGTCGCTTGGGCTGATGCTGTTTTTCCCGTCAGGAGGGAGGAGGATCCGTTGCCAATGCGGTCCCCCTTCGGAAGATGTGCGTAGTCCGCTCGCCCAGCTCGCTATCCAGACAAGCGCCGGAGGGCGGGCGAGGTCGACGGTGGCATTCTGCTCCGGCACGACCCGGGGCAGGTCCGCGCACGACCCGTGCAGCCC
>JACXTT010008184.1_pt1 | contig 14554 bp, 12 predicted proteins | sample 9270951 | NCBI WGS metagenome assembly JACXTT01 (sample SAMN15532306, study PRJNA645909) | rock metagenome | isolation source: weathered quartz diorite | place: Puerto Rico | collected 2017-06-21
CTCGCAGAACTGGTAGATGTCATCGAAGAGCGGATCGAACTCGTTGACCGCGGCGATGCTGTAGGACTGGCGGCCGGGCTCGGCGCGCCCCGAGCGGCCCACGGGGGGCTTGAGCGGATAGTCGGCGTCGCGGTTCTGCTCCACCAGATAGAACTCGAGCTCCGGCGCCACCACCGGCTCCCAGCCGCGCTGCGCGTAGAGCTCGAGGATGTTGCGCAGCACGTGCCGCGGGGCCATAGAAACCCGCCGGCCGTCGGCATAGAAGCAGTCGTGGATCACCTGCGCGGTGGGCTCGGCCGCCCACGGTACGCGCCGCACGGTCTTGGAGTCCGCCTTGAGCACGATGTCGATTTCCGCGGGGCTCATGGCATCGCCGGTCTCCGGCGGATAGTCGCCGGTCACGGTCTGCAGAAACACGCTCTCGGGCAGGCGCATGCCCCCGTCCTCGGCGAATTTCTCCGCGGGCATGATCTTGCCGCGCGCGATGCCGGCCATGTCGGGAATGATGGCCTCGACCTCGGAGATGCCGTGGTCGCGGAAGAACTGCCGGATCTCACTCACCATAGGTTGAGGCCCCCTACCTGCCTCTGGCGCGCTCGCGGCTCGCCTCCCCGAAGGCCGCAAACAACGCGCGCGAAAACGGATTGCTCATCACCTGCCACTCCGGGTGCCACTGCACCGCGAGCGCAAAGCGGTGCGCATCCGGCACCCTGAACGCCTCGATGACCCCGTCCGGCGCGCGTGCCTCCACGGTGAGCCCGGGGCCGAGCCGGTCGATCCCCTGGCTGTGGAGCGAATTCACGCGGATGCGGTCGCTCGATGCGAGGGCGCGCAGCATCCCGCCGGCCTCGAGCACCACGTCGTGCGCCGGGCCGTACTGCACCTCGAGGGGCTGCGTCTCATCGTCGCGATGATCGAGATGCCCCGGCACCTCGTGCAGCCTCTGGTGGAGCGTACCGCCGAAGGCGACGTTCATCTCCTGAAAGCCGCGACAGATGCCGAACACCGGTACTCCGACCGCCACGGCCCTGCGGATGAGGGGCAGCGTCGTCGCATCGCGCGCCGGGTCATGGAGCGTCCCGGGCGCACTCGGCGGCCCCTCGTAGCGATGCGGCTCGACGTTCGAGGCGCTGCCGGTGAAGAGTAGCCCGTCGAGCCGCTCGAGCAGCTCGTCGAACTTGAGCTCCTCGGCGAGCGCGGGGATCAGGAGCGGGGCCGCCTCGGCCGCCTCGAGCACCGCGCGCGCGTACTTCTCCCCGACCATGTAATAGGGGTGGGCCCCGACGACGCGACGGTCGGAGGGGATACCAATGAGTGGGCGGCAGGATGCCATGGTGGGCTGCCGTGCGTTGTTTAATATTATAAACAAACCGCCCGGACGACGTCTCCCAAGTAGGCGTCTATTAGACCACAGGTGCGCTCGGGAAGCCTCAATTGCAGAATGGCACGGAAGTGCCGTAGTAGCCTAAGTACGGCCCTTGCGTGAATGGTTGTGAACCCGGCCGATTTGCCGGCAGAGCCCGTCGCTCGCTATCCTGCGCGCCTCCCCCGCCCGGCGGGACGTCAGAATATCCTAAACACCCCGGACCGTCCGGAAGAAGAAGCCTCGTGGGACGCTCGAGTCACGTCCGCTCGTACTACGCCGCCTCGGCCCATCCGGCGCCCGAGCGGCCGGCGCTCGAGGGCAGCGTCGACTGCGACGTGTGCGTCATAGGGGCCGGCATCGCCGGCTGCTCGACCGCGCTGCATCTTGCTGAGAAGGGTCTCGGTGTCGTTCTGCTCGAGGAGCATCGGGTCGGCTGGGGCGCCTCGGGGCGCAGCGGCGCGCAGGCGATCTACGGGGTCGCCGCCGGCCAGCGCAAGCTCGAGCGCCTCATCGGCCCGAGCGGCGCGCGCGCGATGTGGGATGTATCGATCGAGGGGCTCGCGCTGATCCGCGAGCTGATTGGGCGCTTCTCGATCGAGTGCGACTTCACGGCCGGACACCTCGCGGCGGCCGTCAAGGAGCGCCACGTGCGCGAGCTCGAAGCCGAGCTTCACGAGCTGCGCGACCGCTACGGCTACCCGACCGTGCGCTATGTGCCGCGCGAGGAGTTGCGCGAGATGCTCGCCACCGAGCGCTATCTCGGGGCGCTCTACGACACCAACAGCGGCCACCTGCACCCCCTCAACTACACCCTTGGGCTCGCGGCCGCGGCCGAGCGCCTCGGCGTGCGCATCTTCGAGGGAACGCGCGCCGCGGCTTTCACCGCCGCGAACGCCTCGCAGGTGCGGGTGCGGACCGCGACGGGTGAGGTCCGCGCCCGCTACCTCGCGCTCTGCGGCAACGTGTACCTCGGCGAAACCGCCCCGGCGCTCGCCCACAAGATCATGGCCGTGGCGACCTACATCGTCGCCACCGAGCCGTTGGGGCCCGAGCGGGCGCGGCAGCTGATCGCTAACAACGCCGCCGTCAGCGACATGAACTGGGTGCTCGATTACTTCCGCCGCTCGGCCGATCACCGACTGCTCTTCGGCGGGCGCGTCAACTACTCCGGGCTCAGCTCCTTCGACGCCCCGAGCGCCACGCGCGCCCGCATGCTCCGGGTGTTTCCGCAGCTCGAGGACGTGCGCATCGAATACTCCTGGGGCGGCGACCTGGACATCACCCTGAATCGCGCCCCGCACTTCGGGCGCCTCGCGCCGAATGTCTATTTCCTGCAGGGCTTTTCCGGCCACGGCATTGCCCTTACCGGCATCGCGGGGAAGGTCGTGGCGGAAGCGATCATCGGCACGGCCGGTCGCTTCGACGTGTTTGCGCGCATTCCGCACGGGAACTTTCCCGGCGGCGCGGGGCTGCGCCGCCCGGCGCTGGTGCTCGCGATGCTCTATTACCGCATCAGGGATCTTCTCTAGTGCTGCGCTACCGGCAGCTGATCTCCGCGCTCTGGCTCGCCTGGGCGCTCTACTGGATGGTTTCGGCGGTCGGCGTGAAGAGAACCGAGCGGCACGAGTCGCTCGCCTCGCGGCTCTCGCACGTGCTGCCGCTCGTCGTCGGCGTAACACTGATCGCCTGGCCGCACCTTTACCTGACGGGCTGGCTGTCGCGGCCGCTCCTGCCACCGGGACCGCTGCGCTTCGGTGGCGCCCTCGCACTGGTGGCGGCCGGGCTCGCTTTCACGGTGTGGGCCCGCGTGCACTTGGGTGGCAACTGGAGCGGTACCGTGACCCTCAAGGAGGGACACGAGCTCATCCGCACGGGGCCTTACGCCTATGTGCGCCATCCCATCTACAGCGGACTCCTGCTCGCGCTCTTAGGGAGCGCGGTGGCCTGCGGCGAGGTGCGCGCCCTGTTCGGCTTCGCCGTGGTGACGGCCGCCTTCGTGCGTAAGCTGCGCATCGAGGAGCGCTTCATGCGCGAGAGCTTCCGGCAGCAGTACCGGGAGTACTCGGCCAAGGTGCCGTCCCTGATTCCGTTCACAAAGCTTCGGCGATCTGCACCGCGTTGAGCGCTGCGCCCTTCAGGAGCTGATCACCCGCCACGAAGAGCGAAATGGAGCGCCCCTCCGGATCGCTCAGGTCCTGGCGGATGCGGCCCACGAGTATCGCGTCCTGGCCGGAGGCGTCCTTCGGCATGGGGAAATAATTGCGCTCGGCGTCATCGACCAGCCTCACCCCCGGGGCGCCCTGCAGCAGCTCGCGCACCCGCGCCGGCGTGATCGGCTGCGCGCATTCGAAGGTGATCGCCACCGAGTGTGCGCGCAGCACTGGCACGCGCACGCAGGTCGCCGACACGCGGATCTCGGCATCGCCGAAGATCTTGCGCGTCTCCTGGATGACCTTGGTCTCCTCGTCGTTGTAACCAGTCTCAGGGTCGATGCGCGTGTTGTGGCTGAAGAGATTGAAGGCATAAGGATGCGGCAGCACCCGGGGCTTGTAGGGACGCCCGTCGAGATAGGCGCGTGTCGACTCGCGCAGCTCCTCCATGGCGGCGGCGCCGGCGCCGGATGCCGCCTGATAGGTGGCGAGCAGCAGCCGCCGGATGCGATTGACGCGGTGAATCGGCCACAGCGGCGTGATGGAGATGATGGCGCAGCAGTTCGGGTTGGCGATGATCCCGCGGTGGCCGCGGATGCTCTGCGGATTGATTTCCGGCACCACCAGCGGCACCTGCGGGTCCATGCGGAACGCGGACGAATTGTCGATGACGATCGCGCCGGCGCGCACCGCGAGCGGCGCGAAACGCTTCGAGGCGGAGGCGCCTGCGGAGAACAGCGCGAGCCCGACGCCCTGGAAGCTGTCCTCGGTGAGCTCACGCACAGGGAGCTCCTGGCCGCGAAACCTCAAGGTCTTGCCCGCCGAGCGAGCCGAGGCGAGGAGGCGCAGCTCCTTGAGCGGGAAGGCCCGCTCCTCGAGGCAGTGGATCAGCTCGACGCCGACCGCGCCGGTGGCCCCGACGATCGCCACCACGGACGCGGAGGAGGAAGGACGCGCAGACATCATTCGACGCTACCGCAATGCCAGCTGGGCTGTAAAGCGACCCGATTTGGCGCGGTTGGGGCTTCTGTGACGAACTTCACCCGCCCCGCCGTCGCAGCGAACGTATGCTCCGGCGCGTGCTCCCGTGCGCGGAGGCTCCTATGCGGTTGTCGCCGACGATGTTTGACTCATTCTGGCGCGGTGCCGCGCTCGCAGCGCTCGCCTGGCCCGGCCAGCCGTTACTCGCTCAGCAGGTCTACAAGTCAGTAGACGCCCAGGGCAACGTGGTCTACTCCGACCGGGCGCCCACGAAAGGCGCGACGAAAACCAACCTTCACGTCGATCAACCGGATCCCGCCGAGGTCGCCCGACTCCAGAAGGAGCAGGCGCAGCTGAAGGCCGCGGACCTCGAGCGCTCGCTCCAGCAGGCCGTCGGCGACAAGAACAAGGCGATCTCGGATCAGAAGCGGCAGGTGGCGTGTCAGAACGCTCGCAACCGCTATTATCAGCTCAAGGATTCGAACCGCATCTTCAAGCGGGACGCCGAGGGCAATCGCGTTTACTACTCCGACTCCGACGCCGACGCGATGCGCGAGCAAGCCCGGCGGGCGATGATCGCGGCGTGCGGGAGCTGAGCTCAAGCGCGCGGGCGGACCTCGTAGCAGCTGTGGATCCTTCTGTTGCGCTCGAAGTCCCGAGGTAACGTGGCCGCGGAGACATCGTTGACGTCGTAGCGCTCGCGCAACGTCTCCTCCAGGCGAAACCGCTGCGCATTGGTCGAAAAGACCAGGAGACCTCCGGGTGAGAGCAGTCGCATGCACTCATCGATGAGCGCCGGGTGATCACGCCCGACGTCGAGCACGGAATCCATGCGCTTCGAGTTCGAGAAGGTCGGCGGGTCGAGGAAGATCAGGTCGAATCGTTCGGCCTCGCGGGCGGCGTCCTTGAGCCACTCTCGGCAGTCCGCCTGGACGAGCGCGTGCGATGCAGCGGCGAAGCCGTTCAGACGCAGATTGCGCTCCGCCCACTCGAGATAGGTTCGCGACAGGTCGACCGTGGTGCTCGAGACGGCGCCGCCCGCGGCGGTGTACACGGTGGCGGTGCCGGTGTAGGCGAAGAGGTTCAGGAAACGCTTGCCGCGTGCCGCCTCGCGGAGCCGCGCACGCGTGATGCGGTGATCGAGAAAGAGTCCGGTATCCAGGTAGTCCTCGAAGTTCACGTAGAACTTGAGCCCTCCCTCGCTCACGATGTGGAAGAGAGCCTGGCTGCTCTGCTTCCCGTACTGCTCGCCGCGGCGCGTGCGGCGCCGTGTGCGCAGACGGATGCGCTCGCCCGGCACGCCCGTCGACTCCGTCAGCACCGCGAGCGCCTCGCCGCGCCGGCGTCGCACGGCCTCGCGCTCGATCTCCGCAGGCGCAGCGTATTCCTGCACGTACAGCCACGACTCGTCCGGGTCGAGCGTGCGATACGAGTCGATGGCGAAGGCGTATTCCGGCATGTCGGCGTCGTAGAGCCGGTAGCACGAGACGCCCTCCCGCTCCACCCAGCTGCGCAGCCGCCTGAGGTTCTTGCTGAGCCGGTTGGCGAACATGCGCGCTCCCGGCGTCCCGGCGAGATGCGCCGTGCCCTTACCCAAGGTGCCCGGCTCGCGGGCGCTGTCCGGCGCCACCTTGATCCGCAGCAGCCGGCACTCGATGGGGCCGTTCCAGACCTTGTGCGTGCGGTGCGCGCGCAGGCCGAGCTCTACGCCGAACTCCGGCGCGCCGGTCAGCACCGCGGCGTTCCAGCCCTGGAAGCGCTCACGCAGCACCTCACCCAGCTCGCGGTGCAGCGCGCGGGCACTCTCGCGGTCGTTGAGGCGCACGCCGTAGGGAGGATTGGTGCAGAGAAGCCCGGGCCGGTTCGGCTCACTCGGCGCAAGCGGCGCGGCATCCGCCAGCAGCGCCGTCTCGAAGCGCACGAGCGCATCGACTCCCGCACGCACGGCGTTAGTGCGCGCGCTGCGGATCGCGGCGGGATCGCGATCGGTTCCCCGCACGGCCGCGGGGGTCGACGCGCCCGCCGTGGCTCGCGCCTCCGCCTCCGCGCGCAACCGCTCCCAGAGCGGGGCATCGTGGCCGCGCCAGCCGAGAAAGCCGAAGTAATCGCGCCTGAGCCCCGGCGCCCGGTCGGCGGCGATCAGCGCCGCCTCGATGCACAAGGTCCCCGAGCCGCACAGGGGATCGAGGAACTCCGCCCCCTGGGCCGCGAGCTCCGGCCACCCGGCGCGCAGCAGCACTCCCGCGGCTGCGTTCTCCTTGAGCGGCGCATCGCCTGCCTCGCTGCGGTAGGCGCGGCGATGGAGGCTCTCGCCCGAGAGATCGATCGACACTGTAATGGCGCTGCCGTGCGCGTGAGCATGCACCCGCACGCCCGGTCGCTCGAGTGCGACGTCGGGCCGCGTGCCGGTGCCGAGGCGCAGCGCATCAACGATGCCGTCCTTGAGCTTCAGCGCTCCGAAGTGAGTGTGGGTGATCGCGGGATGCCTCCCGCTGAAATCGCACGCCAGGGTGGTGCCGGGCGAGAGGTGCGCCGTCCAGTCGATGCCGCGCACCGAGGCGTGGAACTCATCGGCGTCGCGCGCCTCGAAGTGCGCGATCTCGAGGAACACCCGGTTGGCGATGCGCGACCAGAGACAGGCGCGGTAGGCGCTCTCGAGCGTGCCGCGGAAGGCCGCGCCGGTCGAGCGCTCGCGCACCTCGCTCGCGCCGCAGGCGCCCAGCTCCCTGGTCAGCAGATCGGCCAGGCCGCGCGGTGCGCTGGCGCGAAAACTGAGAAGTGGCGTTCGGGGCTGGTGCAAAAGGATTCTTGTCGGGGCGTGCAAAACATGGACGTTTTGCCCGCAGCCTCCAGGGATGGATTCACGGCGTCCCGGAAAGAATCCTTTTGCGCCAGACCCGACGGGTCATGACAGGTCGAGCCAGGTGGTCTTGAGCTCGGTGTACTTCTCGAGGGCGTGCAGCGACTTGTCGCGTCCGATACCGGACTGCTTGAAGCCGCCGAACGGTACCGTCAGGTCATCGGCATCGTAACAGTTGACGTACACCGTGCCGGCGCGCAGCGCGCGCGCCACGCGATGCGCGGTGGTGACGTCGCGGGTCCACACCGCGGCGGCGAGGCCGTAGATCACGTCATTGGCGATCTCGATCGCCTCGTCGACGGTCTTGAAGGTGATGGCCGAGAGTACCGGGCCGAAGATCTCCTCACGCGCGATCGACATCGCGGGCTTCACGCCGTCGAACACCGTCGGCTCGACGAAGTAGCCACCGCTCTCCTCCCGCACCCGGCGTCCGCCAACGCGAACGCGGGCACCGTCCTTGCGGCCGGCATCGATATAACCGAGCACCCGCTTCATCTGGGTCTCGTCCACGATGGCGCCGAGCTGGGTGGCCGGGTCGAGCGGATCGCCGGGCTTGAGCGCGCGGCTGATCGCCTGCACTTTCTCGAGCACCGCCTCCTTGATGCCCTCCTGCAGCAGCAGCCGCGAGCCCGCGGAGCACATCTCGCCCTGATTCGAGAAGATGGCGGAAGCTGCGGCCTCCGCGACGCGGTCGAGGTCCTGATAATCCGCGAGCACGATGTTGGGTGACTTGCCGCCGCACTCGAGCGACACGCGCTTCATGTTCGACTGGCCGGCGTACTGCATGATGAGGCGCCCCGTCGCCGTCGAGCCCGTAAAGGCGATGCAGTCGACGTCCATGTGGAGCGCGAGCGCCTTGCCGGCGGTGTGCCCGAAGCCCGGCACGACGTTGAGCACTCCGGGGGGGATGCCGGCCTCGACCGCGAGCTCCGCGACCCGCAGCGCCGTGAGGGGCGACTTCTCCGAGGGCTTGAGCACGAGCGAATTGCCGGTCGCGAGAATCGGCGCGATCTTCCATGCCGCCATGAGCAGCGGATAGTTCCACGGCACGATCGCGCCGACCACGCCCATCGGCTCGCGCGTGATGAACGCGAGCGCCCGCGGCCCCGTGGGCGCCACCTCGTCGTACACCTTATCGATCGCCTCCGCATACCACTGCAGGCAGCGCGCCACGCCCGGGACATCCACCTTGAGGCTGTCGGCGATCGGCTTGCCCATGTCGAGCGTCTCGAGCAGCGCGAGCTCCTCGGTGTGCTCGAGGACCGCGTCGGCGAAGCGCAGCAGGATCTTCTTGCGCTTCGCGGGCGCAAGCTGCGCCCAGTCCCCCTTGCGGAAGGCACCGCGCGCGGAGGCCACTGCACGCTTGATGTCCTCCTCATCGCCGGCGGCCACCCGGGCCAGGAGCTTGCCAGTGCCCGGGTTGATGGAATCAAAGGTGCCACCAGAGGCGGCGTCCACGTAGCGCCCGTCGATGAAGGCCTGCGTGCGAAAGCTGAGCGTGCGGGCGCGCTCGTGCCAGGAAGTGGCGTCGGGTACTGCGTTCATGGGGCTCGAGCCTTCAGAAAGTCGGTGGGGTGCAGGCGCTGATGATCTCACACGTCTCGCGTCCGACGTTGCGGAAGCGGTGCGGCAGCTGACTGGCGAAATAATAGGCCTCGCCGGGACCGAGCACGCGCGTGGCGCCCCCCACGGTGAGCTCGATACGCCCGCGGATCACGACGCCCGCCTCCTCGCCCCGGTGCGCCATCATTTCCTCGCCGGTCGCCGCTCCCGCCGCATAGCGCTCGTGCAGGACGGTCAGCTGCCGCGCCGGCCGTTGCGCGGCCACCAGGCGCAGCGAGACATCGGGATTGCCGAGCTCCACCAGCTCATCGACCCCGAAGAAGGCCTGCGGCGTGGCGCTTAGGTCGAGCGTGAAGAACTCAGCGAGCGACATCGGCAAGCCGTCGAGCACTTTCTTCAGCGAGCTCACCGAAGGGCTCACGCGATTCTGCTCGATGAGGGAGATGAGCCCGTTGGTCACTCCCGCACGGCGCGCAAGCTCGCGCTGCGACAGGCCAAACGTGGTGCGCACACTGCGCAGGCGGGCGCCGACGTCGACGCTCATGGTGTTTAGGATCTTAGACAATAGACGCGAAATAGTCCCTCGAGTGGCCTCCTTTGTCCACTTTATTTATCATCGCGGAGCCGTCGGGGCCCTCGTGGGCCACGTGCGGCCTCAAGCCCGCTCCAACAACCTGAGCACTACCGAGCCGCCCATGTCCAACGCCATCGCCACACAGAGCCGATCCGAACTCGAAGCGTTCTGGATGCCCTTCACCGCCAATCGCCAGTTCAAGGCGAAGCCGCGCCTCCTCGCGAAGGCGAGCGGCATGCATTACTGGACCCCCGAGGGGCGGCAGATCCTCGACGCGGCGGCGGGACTGTGGTGCGTGAACGCCGGCCACGGCCGCCGGGAGATCACCCAGGCAGTCGCGAGCCAGCTCGAAACCATGGACTACGCGCCGCCGTTCCAGATGGGCCACCCGGCAGCGTTCGCGCTCGCCAACGAGCTGGCGAAGATCGCTCCGCCTCCGCTGCAGCACGTGTTCTTCACCAATTCCGGCTCCGAATCCGTCGATACGGCGCTGAAGATCGCACTCGCCTGGCACCGCGCGCGCGGTGAGGCCTCACGCACGCGTCTGATCGGGCGTGAGCGCGCCTATCACGGCGTGGGCTTCGGCGGCACCTCGGTGGGCGGCATTGCGCCGAACCGCAAGGTCTGGTCCGCAGCGCTCCTCCCGGGCGTCGATCACCTGCCGCACACGCATGATCTGGCGAAGAACGCCTTCTCGCGCGGCGTGCCAGCCCACGGCGCGCACCTGGCCGATGAGCTCGAGCGGCTGGTGACGCTGCACGACGCTTCCAACATTGCAGCGGTGATCGTCGAGCCGATCGCGGGCTCGACCGGCGTGCTGATCCCGCCGCTCAACTATCTCAGGCGCCTACGCGAGATCTGCGATCGCCACGGGATCCTGCTGATCTTCGATGAGGTCATCACCGGCTTCGGCCGCACGGGCTCGCCGTTCGCCGCCCAGGAATTCGGCGTCACGCCCGACATGATCACGCTCGCCAAGGGCCTGACGAACGGCAGCGTGCCGATGGGGGCGGTGCTGGTCAGCAACGCCGTCTACGAGACCTTCATGCAGGGCCCGGAGGGCATCGAGCTCTTCCATGGCTACACTTACTCATCCCACCCGGTGGCGTGCGCGGCCGGACTCGCGACCCTCGGCATCTATCAGCGCGAGGGCCTGCTGACGCGCGCCAAGTCGCTCTCGACGCAGTGGGAGGAGGCCGCGCACGCGCTGCGCGGAGTGCCGCACGTCATCGACGTGCGCAACTACGGTCTCATCCTGGGAGTGGAGCTCGAGCCGATCCCGGGCAAGGCCGGGACACGCGCCTTCGAGGTGTTCGTCAAGTGCTTCGAGCGCGGCTTGCTCGTGCGCCAGACCGGGGACGTGATCGCGCTCTCGCCGCCACTCATCATCGAGCAGTCGCAGATCGATCAGATCTTCAGCACCCTGGGCGCGGTGCTGCGCGGGCAATAGCTGCGCCCGCCGCGGCGCATCCCCGCGGGAGCGCTCGGGCGGGGCGTTTGACTCTCGGGATGCGGGGCGCCGGCACGGCACCCCGGAAGACTAGGCGTTCGGCCGGCGGTCGCGGCGCGCGCGCGCGAGCACCATCCACACCAGCACCGCGAGCACGACGGCGCTGCCCACGAGCATCTCCATTTCCGACAGGCTGAACCCGCTGCTACGCGTGGCAGCGACCGTTATGGTTTCCACGAACGACCTCCAAGGCTCACCGGAATTCCACACACCGGCTTAGGCTCGCACAGGGCGCGGAGCCATGAGGGAGGCCCGCGCAGATCTGCGACGGGGGTCAAGAGCGGCTGCGTGTTATGTCTGGTCAGGGTGGGTCGATCAGCGGCGGGCTTCGAAGACGGCGTAGATCTTGGAGCAGTCCTCCACCACTTCCCACGTGCCGGCGAAGCCCGCGGGCACCACGAACGCATCGCCCGGCCCGAAACTGCTGCGCTCGCCGGTGATGCTCTCGATGGTGACGCGCCCCGCGGTCATCACGCACAACTCGTTCTCGGTATAGCGCACGCGCCATTTGCCGCGGGTCGCCGACCAGCGGCCGGCAAAGAACTGCTGGCTGGTGTCGGTGAAGTAATTCCGTACCTGCACCTCGGGCGTGCCGGCGATCAGCCGATCGGCGGGCAGTTCGGACACCTCGGCCTCGACCCGCCCGTCGAGGCGCACGATGGCAGTGCTCACGAGCGTGCCGCACAGGTATCCATGCCATGAAAGTCTAGCGCGATCGCGCACCGCGGGCGCACCTGCCCGCGGCGCGCCTCGCTCCCACGGCTCACGCGGGGCGGTCAGGGTCGGTCTAGTCACGGCGCGCAACCTGCCCGGAGTCCGAGAGCTCGAGCCGCACCGTCACGCGGCGGTCGAGCGCGTAAGCGTCGAGGTCGTCACGGGCGCTCGTCGATTCCTTCCTGCCGTGCGCCTCGATGAGGATGCGCTCGCGCGGCATCCCGGCGCTCATCAGCACCGCGGCGACGCCCTGCGCGCGGCGCAGCGAGAGCTCCTCGTTGTAGGCGTCCGACCCGCGCGGGTCCGCATAGCCGGCGACCCGCGCCCGCGCCTGTGGCATGCTCGCCAGCAGCGCACCCAGCTTGAGGAGCGGCGGCATGCGTGCGGCCGGAATCGAGTCGTCGTCGGTGCGAAAGCCGACCTCGAAAGTGAGCTCGTCGGTCTGCTGCAGCGTCTGATCGAGCTGCGCGCCGTGCGAGCGCGCCTGCGCGAGCGAGCTGTCGAGCTGCGTCAGGCTTAGGCGGAGCTGCTCGCGCTCCGCCTCGCTGTGATCGAGATCGGCCGTGAGCGCCGCGCGCGCCTCAGCCTGGCGGTGGTAGCGATCGCCGAGCAGCGCCCCGGCCGCCGCCCCGAGCACGGCGCCCACCGGTCCTGCGGCCGCCGCGCCGACGGCGAGTCCGGTCAGTGCGCCGATGTCGGACTGCTTCGAGCCCTCACTGCGCTCCTCGGCGCGGCCCGTTGCGGGCCATGCCGCCACGGCGCCTGCGAGCGCTGCCCCGAGCACGCCGGCCCGGAAAGTCGATGCGAATGTGGTCATGTTGCCTCCTGTCGCGTCAGTGCCGAACGTTGATTCCGGTACGCTCATCAGTTCAGCGCATGCGACGGCCTGTCCCGTGATGCAAAAGCGACGTCGCGGGGATGATTTGTGGCGAAAGGTGGCGGGGCGAGGCGATCGCATATACTTGCCGATCCTCGAGAACCGGGACCCGTCCATGCCGCACTGTCACCGGCGTCCGCGACCGCGGACGCCGCTCGCCGCGATCATCGTCCTGGGCCTGACCGCCGCCGTGGCCGCCGCGGCGCGCGCGGGTGAGCCCGAGGCGGGAGGGGGAAACGGCGGGGTGTTGCGCGCCACGCTCACGAACGGCCTGCGCGTCGTCATCGTCCGCAACACTCTGGCGCCGGTCGTCACGACCTCGGTCAACTACCTGGTGGGCTCAGACGAGGCGCCGGCGGGGTTTCCGGGAACGGCGCACGCCGAGGAGCACATGATGTTCCGCGGCAGCCCCGGCCTCACTGCCGACCAGCTCGCCGACATCGGCAGCGTCGTCGGCGGGAATTTCAACGCCAACACGCGCGAGGGCATGACGCAGTACCTGTTTACCGTTCCGGCGGAGGATCTCGATGTGGCGCTGCACATCGAGGCGCTGCGCATGCGCGCGGTGCTCGACTCCCCCGAGCAGTGGCGTCAGGAGCGCGGCGCGATCGAGCAGGAGGTCGCCCAGGATCTGTCCGAGCCCGGCTACGTGCTGTTCGAGAAGCTGCGCGCGCGCATGTTCGCCGGCACGCCCTACGAGCACACCCCCCTCGGCACCCGGCCGTCGTTCGAGAAAACCACGGAGCGGATGCTGAAGAGCTTCCACGACACCTGGTATGCGCCCAACAACGCCATTCTGGTGATCGCCGGCAACGTCGACCCGCAGACGGCACTCGGGGAGGTGAAGGTGCTCTTCGGTGACATCGCGCCGAAGAAGCTGCCCGCGAAGCCCCGGGTGCGGTTGCGTCCGGTGCAGCCGACTTCATTCACGCTGGACACCGACCGCCCCAGCGGCACGCTGATGATCGCGCTGCGCACGCCGGGTCCGCGCGATGCCGACTTCGCCGCGCTCGAGCTGCTTGCGGACGTCCTCAGCAGCCGCCGCTTCGATCTCTACGGCCTCGTGCCCCAGGGCAAGGCGCTCGGCGCGGAGTTCGCGCTCGATCCGCTGCCGGAGGCCGGACTTGCCTACGCCGTGCTGTCCTTTACCTCCGGCACGGATCCCAAGGCCCTCGAGCACGACGCCCGCGCCATCCTCGAGCGCGTCGCTCGTGCAGGCGTGCCGGCGGAGCTCATCGAGGCCGCGAAGCTCCAGGAGCGCAGCGCCGCGCAATTTCAGCGCACCAACATCGCCGAGCTCGCCTCGGTATGGTCCGACGCGCTCGCCCTCTACGGCCTCGCCTCCCCCGACGAGGACCTCGCGCGCATCGAGCGGGTGACGGTGGCGGACGTCAGCCGCGTCGCGCGCCGCTATCTCGACCTCGGGCACGCCATCACTGGCGTCATGTTGCCGCGCGGCTCCGGCCGGCCGATCGTCACACACGGCGGGTTCGGCGGGAACGAGTCAATCTCCCTCGGGGAGGCCCACCCCACGGCGCTGCCGCCCTGGGCGCAGAAAGCGCTCGAGCGCCTGGAGGTGCCGCCTTCGACGCTGCACCCGCTCGTCAGCAAGCTGCCCAACGGGCTTACGCTGATCGTGCAGAGCGAGGATGTCAGCGACACGGTGGGCGTCTACGGCCACATCCGCAACCGGCCCGAAACCGAAGAGCTCAAGGGCGAGGAGGGAGTGGCCCAGGTGCTCGACCCGCTGCTCACACATGGGAGCGAGCATCTCGACCGGGTCGCCTTCCAGCAGGCGCTCGATGCGATCGGCGCGCGCGAGCATGCGGGCACGGATTTCTCCGTGCAGGCGCTCGCCGAGCACTTCGAGCGCGCGGTCGAGCTGCTCGCCGACAACGAGCTGCACCCGGTGCTGCCGGAGGCGGCCATGGAGATCATCCGCGGCCAGGTGGCCCAGGG
>JACXTT010008185.1_pt1 | contig 14553 bp, 17 predicted proteins | sample 9270951 | NCBI WGS metagenome assembly JACXTT01 (sample SAMN15532306, study PRJNA645909) | rock metagenome | isolation source: weathered quartz diorite | place: Puerto Rico | collected 2017-06-21
TATCGCACTTACCTGCAGTATTGGAAAGTTCGCGGAAAGCAAGGGTGGTGCGTAAACGAGTCCATAGGCGAAAATGGTCGGGTGGAAGGCGGGACCGCGATCGATATACGATCCGGAGAACTAGTCCCGATCCTCGGCAAAGCCGTGATCATCGCAACTTGCGGCTGCGGACGAATCTTTCAGTTCACAACGAATGGCTGGATCAAAACCGGCGACGGCATGGCAATTGCCTACCGAGCCGGCGTTCCTCTAAAGGATATGGAAATGGTGCAGTACCATCCGACCCTTCTTCCTAACACCGGGATTCTGATCACAGAAGCTGCAAGAGGAGAGGGCGGGCATCTGCTCAACAAGGATGGAGAACGATTTCTCAAGAATTATGTTCCGAACAAGATGGAGTTGGGTCCCAGGGATATTCTGTCGCGTGCAGAGATGAGTGAGATTAACGCGGGCAGAGGATTCGAAGGACCTTACGGCGCATACGTCAATCTTGATCTGACCCACCTGGGTCATATCACTATCGAGGACAAGCTACCGTTCGTGAAAGAGCTCGCCGAGAAATATGTGGGAATAGACCCGGTTCACGAGCCCATTCCCGTCCGTCCCGGACAACACTACATGATGGGCGGGGTGCACACCGACCTGCATGGTTACACAGGGATGCCGGGACTATATGCAGCTGGCGAAGTAGCCTGCGTCACGATGAACGGTGCTAATAGGCTAGGAAGCAATTCTCTAACGGAGTGCCTTGTATTCGGCGCCGAGGCCGGAAAGGCTGCAGCCGAATACGCATTGAAACTGGCAAGTCCGAGCTTTGGAAACCCGGTTCAAGGAGAAGCTTTGACCGAGGAAAAGCGAATTTTCGACCAGCTTTTGAAGCGTGAACAGGGCGAAAGAGTCTCAACGATCCGTACTGAAATGCAGAATGGGATGGAAAAATTTGTTGGAATCTATCGGGACGAGAACGGACTCAAAGAAGCATGCAAACTAGTAGGAGATCTAAAGACTCGCTTGAAAAATGGGATTGTGGAAGACAAGGACCACGTTTACAATACTGAACTAGTCGCAGCGCTAGAACTAGACTTCATGCTCGACGTTGCCGAGACAATACCTTACTCCGCAGTCCTGCGACACGAATCGCGAGGCGCTCACTATCGCACCGACTTTACCAGAAGAGACGATGATAATTATCTGAAACACTCGATGGCGCGCATCACGAATGGGCCGCCCCGAATCGATTATAGTCCTGTTACGATAACTAGGTGGAAACCGGAAGCAAGAGTGTACTAAAAGAATGAGTCAAGACATCGCAACAATACGAGTCACGAGATACCGGCCTGAGAAAGATGGCAAGCCGTACTATCAGGACTACAAGGTACCCTACCGGCGTGACATGGTGGTTCTAGATGCACTGAACTACATCAAGAACCAGATCGACGGCACCCTCACCTATCGCTGGTCCTGCAGAATGGGTGTCTGCGGCAGCTGTGGTGCGAGTGTTGACGGTGAGCCTAAACTTACGTGTGAGAGTTTTCTCCACGAGTTCAAAGGCCGCACGATTACTGTTGAACCACTTCCACACTTTCCGGTCATCAAGGATCTGGTTGTCAATATTGATGATTTCATGGAGAAGCTGGTCAAGGTCAAACCTTGGCTGATCCGCGAAAAGGAGACTTCTCTTGACGAGGGGGAATACAAGCAGTCCGCAAAGGAACTTGACCGCTACCTTCAATTCTCATCATGCATAAACTGCATGCTTTGCTACGCGGCCTGTCCCATCTATGGACTCAACGAGAAATTCCTTGGCCCTGCAGCAACCGCTCTAGCATACCGTTACATCGACGACAGCCGAGACCAAGGCAAAGACGTGCGGTTCCCGATCGTCCACGAGATGGAAGGCTCGTGGGAATGCACGCTGGTTGGCGAGTGTAGTGTTGTTTGCCCTAAGGGCGTTGACCCCATGCTCGCGATTCAGCGAACAAAGATTCTCGGAGCAACCAACGCCGTCAAAAGCCTCCTGATGCCTCGTGGCGGAAAATAGCATGACAGAGAACCAGCAATACCCAGAATTCCGGAAGAGACTGACTCCGGGATGGTGGACCCATAACAGACGATATGCCAACTATATGATCCGCGAGTGGACAAGCCTCTTCGTGGCACTCTACAGTCTTCTCATGATCTACGGATTATCGCTCTGGTTCAACGGAACGGAAGCGGAATTTCTCAACTTTCTCAAGAACCCTGCAATAATAGGATTCAGCCTTGTCGCACTATTCTTCACAATGTATCATGCAGTAACATGGTTCTATCTTCTCGGAGCAGTCGCCCCCGTCAAGATTGGTAGAAGCCACACGAAACCCTGGCAGGCACTGGTGCTCAACCTCATCCTCCTCATCATCATTTCCTATGTCGCAATTTGGATAGTGGTCTTGCGATGAAGACAGAGACTCACAAGGTTGCACGGTTACACGCTCTCCTCTGGGGGATCTTCTCTCTCGGAGGAATGATCGCAGCATTTCTGCTCCCTGTTTTGATCTATCTCACAGCCATCGCATATCCCTACAACCTTTGGCCATTCGACAGCGGCAAGAACGCTGGGTTTCTCATCACCGGTCACACGCTTGGCGCATTGTTTGTGTTTGTAACTGTCTCCGGCTCGCTTTATCACGGAATCTTCAGATTTCAATCAGTGCTGACCGAAGTTGGGCTTCAGAAATACCGGAGAGCCTTGGAGGCCATCGGCTACCTCATCATCTTCGCTGGAATAATCATACTCGGATACTATCTGTTGACCTGGTTTCTAAACGGGACAATCACCTAACAGCACCCCCCTTTATCTAGGAACGGAATTCCTTGCTTTGTATCATGAGATATCTTTGCGGCGAGAAATTCAAGGTCATTTGATCCTGGCCGAACCTGTCAGAAAGGTAAGGTCGAACATGATGGGCATGCAGTCATGGTCCTATGAAGATCATCGTCGTGCGGACCACGTTCTAGATTCTGCGCAAGTTCGCGGCACTTTGCAGGATACCACTAAACCACCCTTCTAATACGGAAGGGAATGAACCTGAGACGTGGCGAAACTGGATGGGACATCACCATTCTTCTCTTGAAGAGTTCAGAAAATACCGCGAGAAAATGAACGAGAAAATACTATCCCAAGGAAATCTCGGAATCAAGCGATTTTTCAATCTGGACACGCAGGCGTACAGCGACGGAGCATTACCTGCTAAGACCAAGGAATTGCTGGGGCTTGTCGCTTCTCTGGTGCTCAGATGCGATGACTGTGTCAAATACCACATCATTCAATGTGTAGAACAGAAGGTTAGTGATGAAGAGTTCTTTGAAACATTCAACATCGGACTTGTAGTCGGCGGGTCCATCACGATTCCACATTTGCGTAATGCTGTCGACACTTTAGAAGAGTGTAGAAAGAAGACGCGGAACTAATTCGGGTTGGTGGGCCGGGGGAGATTTGAACTCCCGACCGTGCGGCCATTACTGGTTTCCGCGTGTAAGGCGGACGTTCTCGCCGGAGACGTAAATGTCTCAACCGGGCTGAACTACCGGCCCACGATTACGAACGGCGATTGTATCGGTAGATTACGATTTGCATAGCGAAGCCTATCAGTTGAAATCGGCACTCCGGGGGAAAATACTCTTGACGAAGGAGCAACAGAGAGCGACCCACCGGAAAGGTTGCTCCGCGATTTTCATTAGCCAGCTGGAATGGGATGGCATAGTCCGCCAACAAGTTTCTCCCAGTAGGTTTGTTGTCCGAAGCGTGATGAGCTTCCGGGGGATGTCTGATACGTACAGCTTGTCTCGGTGGTGAGGACGGCCACAGACGCGACCACTCCTAGCGCCACTAGGACCAAGACGGCAATCGCCTTCAGCCTGAATCCTCTTGTTACACCCTTGGATTGGCTCATTAGCTTAGGCTACCAGATGCAAGCGCGTATAATTTTTGTGTTTTTTTAAGTCGATAATGTTCGTAAGTCGCAAGTGTTTCCATATCACTCCATTAGCGATTAAGTTAGGTATGTGTGGGCATGCCTTTGGTTTGACCTGGTATTACTCGAGCTTCGCAATGTTGGGAGCTTGACCTTTTATACCCGCGAGCGAATTTTCATTTTGGACAGTTATGGCGGGGAAGGAGCCGCTAGTCTACATCGACGGAGAATTCCATCCTAAAGGTAACGCCAAGATATCCGTCTATGACCATGGACTACTCTACGGCGACGGAGTCTTCGAAGGAATAAGAGCCTACAACGGAATAGTTTTCCATCTACGGGAACACATCGAACGAATGTTCGAAGGACTACGACTCACAAGGATCAACATCCAACTCTCGAAACAAGAAATCATGGACGCCGTAGTCGAGACACTTCGAAAAAATAATTTCATGGACGCATACATCCGGCTAATCGTCACTCGAGGACGAGGAAATCTTGGACTTGATCCTAGAAGCTCGCCGAAGCCATCAGTCATCATAATGACTGAGCCAGTAGCTCCCGCCCACGGAAGAGAGGCCCGTGAAAAGGGAATAACGGCAGTCATCTCAAGCTACAGGCGCGATATGGTCGACGGGACCAGTCACGAACTGAAGTCTCTCAACTACATCCAAAGCGTTCTAGCCAAGTTCCAGGCGATAGATGCTGGGACTGACGAGGTTGTAATGCTCGACCATCGAGGAATGGTATCAGAGTTTCACGGATCCAATCTTTTCATGGTCAAGAATGGAATAATTAGAACACCGACCTCGGCCTCAGGGATACTTCACGGGATAACCAGGAGCAGGATCCTGCAGCTTGCAGAGGAACTGGGCTATGATGTTCATGAAAAGGACATCACTCCCTACGAGCTTTTAAACGCGGACGAGGTATTTCTCACCGGGACAATGGCCGAAATCGTCCCGGTAATCCGGATACAAGGCGTGCCGATCGGCGAAGGTAAACCTGGACCGGTAACAAAGGAAATGATCAAAGGATTCCAACGAATGACCCAGGATCCAAAGGAAGGGACCGTTATCCGAGAACAGGTCCAAGTGCCCGCTAGGACACGTTCAGGCTAGTTAGCGACTTTTCCCCGGTTCTTCTTTAGGATATTTGTATGAAATAGAATGTAGGTTACGTAGCCGCCGGCCGCATCCATGGTCATCGATCCAATCACTAGAGTGATGTCATTAGTGGCTCCTGTTCGAATGTAGCCTAACCATTGTTGGAGAGAGCTCCAGGCAGACCCTATAGCGACCACTGCACCGATTGCTAGTAGCGATTTTTTGTCGGGCGTTACGTTTAATCTAAAGTTGAGGAACCATGCAGACCCAGCAGTCGCGATTGCGAAATGGAGAAGCAAAGAAAACGGAGTGATGGTCAAAACAGTAATTTGATTGAAAAGAATTCCAACACCAACTACTATCAGGGCGCCCGCCGAACATGCAAACGTTAATCGTAACCATCTCGGAGATGTATCCAGAAGCTGCATTTTCATGGCTTGCAAAAAGTCATTAGACTCGAAAGTGCTGAACTCTTCTTGCGATGATATTACGCACGTAACCTCAAGCCAAACCATATGGTTACATTGACTGTGAGGCTGCGAACGATCGAGAATTGAAGGCCGCGATTTTCGACTGGGATGGGACACTCGCAAGCATCGATGATCGAGAATTCTACTGCATTAACTATGCCCTATTCGAACAGGGCGAGAAACCAATTGACAAGAAGTTCTACGTCGACAACTACTATCGGAGAGCTTACGAGCTTGGCACAGGACCACGCATGGTTCTCGAGGCCGCTTTAACTGGCAAATCAGAAGAGATAGTTAGAAAAGCGTACGAGTCATACAGGATGGTCTTCCAGTCGACCCCCGAGAGGGCAGTGCTGCAGAAAGGAGCTATTGAGATCCTAAAGAGCCTCAAACAAGCGACTCTCAAGATCGGCATAGCAACAATGAGGTATACGCGACCGGTTGTTGAGTCCGAATTGAAGTTGCTTGGCGTCGAGCCGCTAATCGACTTGTTGAAGACGAGGCAAGACCTAGGAGTTAGTGGGAGGCTTGATTCGTTGGCGCAGACTGTCGGCCAACGCGTTCAACTAGTCCGGAGCGAAATGGAAGAACTCGAACTGGATTCAACCGATGTATTTCTCGTCGGCGATTCTTGGTGGGACATTCGAGCAGGGCGGGAGATCGGGATCAAGACAGCCTTGGTAAAGACAGGTTTCGCCGCCTATAACGACTTTTCAGCCGAGCATCCAGACCTGAACGTTAGCTCGCTTCTCGAACTACGAAATATCCTCGAGGATAATCATTGGTCTTTCCAAGAAAGTGCCTAGGCGCTTCTTCGACCCCTCGCCCGTCGGATGGGTCCGGCATTGCTCAGGGGCTGGTTAGTTCCGTCGTTGTGACGGCTTCGATATCGTTCTTCTCGATCTCTTTGAGAAAGCGATTGATGCCCAGCCAGTCGCTTGCGATATGGCCAAGAACAACCAAGTTTCTTCCGATTTTTTCGGCATTCAGCCTGGATAGGTCCGTTTCAGAAATGTGAATGTAAGAGAGTGTGTCGGTTCCGTTCTGGAAGTAAGCGTTGGCGACATCGAACCCACCGTTCGTGTAAGCTGCGTGTGAGATCGAGACCTTTCCGATCTTATTCTTCGGGGAACCAATCCTAACTTGAATTTTGGTCTCTGCCTTCTTGAACTCAGGAAGTTGATTGATCTTGAAGATGAGCTTGCTTACAGAGTCCTTCTCGTTGAGGTCATTGGTCGCCTGTACTAACATTCGACGGCCGATCTCGTCGCATGGACTGTGAATGGTCATAAGTGGCAAGCCCAATTTCTTTGCGGCATTAGGTGTCTGATCATAGTTCTCAGGATGGTGTTGAACATCCAGGATTCGGTACTTGTTCTTCACCGCGTCTCTCGCAATTTCTGCTGGTACCCCCGCACTTCTCATCTGATCGATATGGCGTAGGAATACCTTGTATCCTTCGAGCTGGGCCGTTCCGCCCGCTGGGTGGTGTGAAATTACTCCGTCACACCCAAGATTCTTGGCTAGAAGTAACTCGCTCACTCCGACGTCGATGGAAACCAAGACCCTTCGAAGTCGTCGGCCGGGAACATGAATTCCGCTGTCAGCTGGGATTGTGTTGAAGCGGGCGAGTCTCAGCGCTATGTCCATTATCTGCCGAGTGTCGAGCATGGCTCTACTCAGCCCTCAGGAAATGTTGAGTGTTAGGCGCGACCGCCCTTAGTTATCTTGTTGAGGTTGAGAATCTCGTTAAGCTTCTCCTTCGGCACGGTTCCCTCTTCGGTAAGGACTTGCCGGAGCGACTTGTTCTCTGCAATCGCCTTGTTTGTAATTTTCGCGGCGTTGTCGTAACCAATCTTAGGCGAAAGAGCCGTTACGGTCATCAAGGTGCGCTCTGCGTACTCCAAGGCTCGTTTCTTGTCAGCTGTAATGCCAGCTACACATTTTTCACCAAGAATTCGTGATCCGTTCGCTAGAATTTCGATCGATTGTAGAAGGTCATAGGCGATTACAGGCATCATAACGTTCAGTTCCAATTGACCAAGTTGGCCGCAGATGCCGATTGCAGTGTCGTTTCCGTACACTTGAGCAGCAACCAGGCCTAACGCTTCTGGGATAACCGGATTGACTTTACCCGGCATGATGCTCGAACCTGGTTCCATGGCTGGGAGGTCGATCTCTCCGAGTGCAGTCCGTGGGCCTGAGTTTAGGAGGCGGAGGTCGTTGGATATTTTCATGAGAGAAGTTGCGATGACTTTTAGGAGTCCACTGGCTTCGACGCACGCGTCTTTGCTCTGCATTCCTTCGAATGTATTTTCAGCCTTTCGAAAGTGAAGTCCCGTGAGCCTGTTGATCTCTAAAATTGCTGTTTCGGCATATTTCGGGTCCGCATTGAGTCCGGTTCCTACGGCTGTTCCGCCGAGGGGCAGCTCCATCAGAATGTCCCTTGCTTGTTCAGCTCGTTTGATTCCGTGTCGTAACATGCTGGCGTAGCCACTGAACTCTTGGCCTAGTGTGATAGGGACTGCGTCTTGGAGGTGTGTTCGTCCGGCCTTGACTACATCTTCGAATTCGACCGCCTTGTGGTCAAGGGCTTCGGCCAAAACATTGAGGCTGGGGATCAGTTTGCGCGCAATCGCTTCGGCCGAGGAGATGTGAATGGCCGAGGGAAAAACATCGTTTGTTGATTGGCACATGTTAACATCATTGTTCGGATGAATGATTGACTTGTCACCGCGTTTTCCGCCGAGGAGTTCGATTCCGCGGTTTGCGAGGACCTCGTTCATATTCATATTCGAAGATGTACCGCTGCCGGTTTGGAAGACGTCAACGACGAACTGGTCGTAAAGGCTTCCCCCCATGATCTCTTTCGCCGCAGATACTATTGCCTGTCCTTTCTTGTGGTCCAAGAGGCCAAGTTGCATGTTAGCCCGTGCTGCGGACAATTTGATCAGAGCCATTGCTCTGATGAACTCTTTTGGAAGACGGAGCCCTGAAATCGGAAAGTTTTGGAATGCTCGCTGAGTTTCAGCACCGTAGTAGGCGGACTTTGGAACCTTAACCTCGCCCATCGTGTCCCTATCTAATCGATATTCTTCGAGAGCAACCATTTCCGTGACGCTCGACCGGTTCGGTCTGAAATCAGGATTAAAAACACTCCTTCTTTCATGAACCGAATAGTAATTATTCTCTGAACAAGATTCCAGTTTCAGTACTCTCTTCGTGATGACTAGAGAGCACGGAACTCCTCCTCGACTTGATTTCCGTTACCATAGTTCGTCGAAACAGTCAGAAGCTTCGTGATCAGGTAAAGCAAGTGCTAACCTGCTCAATGAGATGGAGCAGTACCGACTGAGAAAGACGAACAGACAGTAATCGAGAATTGTAGACTGCTAAAAACAGCTTTTAGCAAAGCAGAACGGTTTACATCGGGAGGTTCAGCGAGGGCCCTCAGTCCTAAACATGCGACTAATTCGCTTTCAGGAGAAACCCTCAGAGAACAGAATCGGAATAATGGTCGACGGCACGCGATTCGTTGAGATACCGGCATCTAAATCACAGGAACCAATCTTAGATTTTCTTAAAGATCCCAAACATGAGGCGAAGACTATTCAACTCTTGTCCAATTCTTCAAAGACTGGATATCGGTTAGATAATGGAGATTCAAAAGGAACTTTTAGTCTTGAGAACGTAACTGTTCTTCCTCCTATAGGTCGGCCCACCAAGATCATATGCATGGGTGGAAACTTTTCGGATCATCTTCAAGAGGGATCGTCTAGTCTTCCTCCATTCCCTATCTCGTTCTTGAAATCTCCGACCGCTTTGCTGGGGCACCGTGCTGGAGTGGTTTATCCTAACAAAGTGAAACTCCTTGACTACGAGGTCGAGCTTGCGACTGTAATTGGGAAAGAATGCAAAGATGTGTCGAGGAAAGATGCCTTGGATTATGTTGCCGGTTTCTCAGTTTTCAATGACATAAGTGCTCGTGATATTCAATTTGCCGAAATGAAACGCGGCTTTTGCAATTTGGGAAAGAACTTCGAGACGTTTGCTCCAATGGGACCATTTCTAGTCACACCTGACCAAGCAGGAGAACCTGATGCACTTGGAATGGAACTCCGTGTCAACGGCCAGACCAGACAGAACTCGAGCACCAAGCATATGATGTTCAAGGTCCGTGAGTTGATAGAGTTCTTCTCCTCGATGACACTCGAGGCTGGGGACATCATCACATCCGGGACACCTTCAGGTGTAGCTATCTACCGGAAACCTGACAAGGAACCGTACCTGTTGAAACCTGGAGATCAGATCGAGGCTAAAATCGAAACTCTCGGTAGACTTCAGAACACGGTCGTCCGAGCAAGCCAAAATCCATCTCCAATCCCTCAACTCGTCTCGAGCCAGCACACACTGACGGCTGTTCAAGGAAACTGAACGCGGAACATCTTAAATCAACAACAAAGGCAACACTTCGACAATCATGTCAAAACAGAAACCGAGGGCTTTTCCGCGAGTCAACTTTGTCGCATTGATATCTGCCGCTCTCTTACTGGTTAGCACATTCCTCTATTGGTGGGGTTTCAACACTTCCGGTGTAGTAACAGATAGTGCTAGCTGGTCTCTTTGGAGCGGCCCTTCTGGAATCTACAACGGCTCGTCGAGTTCTGCATCCACCCTGACAACTTACAGCCCTCTCATCGGAGCACTCGTAATTGCAGCGATCGTTCTCCTATTGCTCGGGATGCTTCCTCGGGCCTCAATGCTGATGATCGGAGGAATTGCTGTCGCAATTATTGCCCCCATTGTCTATGTCATCGTTGTGAACCAAACAATTTCGAACGCATGTAATGGCATGTCGAACTGCTTGAGCGGACCCTTCGGGACTCGCACTGTTGGCTTTGGAGGTTTTTCCTTCACAATAAACTGGGGATTCCAGATAGGTTTCTATGCTGAGATTGTGGGCGCTATACTCTCCATTCTTGCCCTTGCATTCCAGCGCACCTATCTCTCTACAAGAGCCTCATGAACGCGCGCGCGAATCATACTTCTTTCATTCTACGACCAATTCTGGAATTCTGTGCGGGCCCGGCGGGAGTTGAACCCGCGACAACCGGGTATCTTCCAAGGAGGTAAAAGCTTCACCAGAGATAGCTCTCTTCCGGTGCTCTACCTCTCTAGGACCCTTACCAGGGGTCTGGCTAAGCTACGGGCCCACGAAAACCCCGTGCATGGATTTCAGCTATATTAGCTGATTTTTCGAGTATCCTGAACAGTCAACATTAACAATCAAAATCATCTCGTCATTCTTCTATGGTCGACTTCTCCACAATAATCTCCTATCTTAGCGCACTAAGTTCTGTTGCCGTTGTCTTAGGAGCCATATTCGTTATCTTTCAGCTCCGACAGAACGCCAGGCTGATCAGAACAGCAAATTTCGATACCAAAGCCCAGATGTCCTTTTCAGTTCTCGAGAAAGTGACTGAGGAATCTTTCGCTCGTCGCCGTAAGAACATGCACGATGCGATAAAGAAGTTCAGCCAAGTCAACTGGGAGGGTTTTGATGACACTTTGGAGGATTTCGAGGCGAGGAACTTTGGATATATCTACGAACTAATTGGAGAATTAGTCAAGGAAGGAATAATTGATCTAAAAATAGCGATTCACTCTCTAAAGTACCTAGTCGTGTATGACTGGGAACGGTTCCAGCCCCTCGTCAAACACTTGATGCAACGCTACAATGTCCCAGTCAACCCATACGGCAATTTCGAATACTTAGCAAACGAGTCTAGAAAGTTCCTTAGAGATACTGGAAGACTGGACTCTGACCAACAAGATCCTAGTGTGTCTACTAGCTTAAACGCTCGAATGGAACACCAATGATCGACGATCATGATAGTTAGACACGTTTCAGATATTACTCCTGAAAGAGTAGGCGACTTCAAACGATGGTACCTTTCCAAGGCAGACTGGAACCATTCACTCTCTGTGAGATACGTTGAGGTCAATGGAATCGTTCCTCCGCATGCCCACCAGGTTGAAGAGACTATTTTTTACATTGAAGGTAAAGGTCTCGCGAGTGTTGGCGAGCAAGAAATCAAGGTCCGGCCTGGAACAATGGTCGTGATCCCGCCGGGGACGATGCATAGCCTCGCGAGAGAGGGAATGGAACCGATTCGATATTTGGCCGTATTCATCGGCAATCCAGAACTCTAGAGAATACTCTCATACTCGGCGTGAAAATTGGAAAAGTCAGACGGTAATTACACCCTACAGCAATCAAAGGTGAGGCTGACTAAGGATGGCGAGACAAGTCTTGTATTCGCTTTGCCGAGCAAGAAGTACGAGCCCTCGACCAGCGTCATTATCGCGCATGGAGCCGGCGGCCCTATGCACTCACCCTTCATTCGATTCTTTCACATAGAACTCGCTAAACAGGGATTCACTGCTGCAAAATTCAACTTTCCATACATGGAAGCAAGAAGAAAAGTCCCGGATAGAACAGACATATTGGAAACATCCTATCGGAATGTAATTGATGCCGTCAGAAATGCCAAAGCTACAACAGATCGAATCATCATCGGAGGCAAATCAATGGGCGGACGAATCGCGTCCCAGATAGCAGCGAAAAACAAAGTTGATGTGAACGGCCTCTTCTTCCTCGGATATCCATTACACCCACCAGGAAAGACCGATCAGATGAGAGACGCTCACCTCTACGAGATCAAGAAACCGATGCTCTTCATATCGGGAACAAGGGATAGCTTCGCGAGAAAGGATCTGCTGGAAACGGTCGTCGAAAAGATTGGCTCTAATGCTCAACTAAGCTGGATTGAAAATGGCGATCACAGTTTCAAAACCTCCCAATCGAAAACTGACAAGCCAGACGGAACCCAGTTGGCCCTAGGGATTTTGCTGGAATGGCTCCATACGATTCCGTAGGTCTCCAGAGAGAGACGACCTAGTCCAACCGATCAATTCTCTACGTTTAAATAACAAACAACGACGATTTGGAGGTTTGAAGAACCATGTGCGACAGTTGCGGCTGTTCTTCAGAGCAGGAAGAATCTCACAAAGAAGAGGAAGCATAGCCCTATACCTGCTGGGGCATTGACTCTTCCCAACAATCCAACGAGGGAGCCTTCCTTGGGCTCCTTCCGTTTTTACATCACCGCTCTGGTTCTGAGACTATAACCCGGGAATCTTGGGCAGAACGACAAGAGCTCCAAGCGCAAGGGCGCCGAGAATGAACAGAACCACGACTCCAACGATTAGAGTCATGATCCCAACGCCAATCGCTCCGAGCCATCCTGTTTTGAAGTAGTGTTTGATTAACAAGAGAAAGATGAGAAGGCCCAGCAGACCACCCAATACTAATCCCAACAATGTGAGGCATGCGCCGATCAGGAATGTACCTACGCTCGCGATTCCGAGAGCTTCACCAAAAGTGACTCTTCGTCCAACAACTATCTCTCCCGCGAGCCAAAGGACGAATCCGATGACAAGTAGATAGATGATGAAGAGAATGAGGAACGCAACTATCGCGCTTCCGAGGATACCGATCGAAGGGACAGAAAGGCTGGCCAACCGGAAGCCCTACAGGTTTGATCTCTGTTGAATGTGGATTTAGCGCTTGTTGGAACTGTGACGGCAGATCTAGAGTAATGACGAGCCTACCTTTGTTGGGAAGGTTTAAGCGAGCTTGCTTTTGATGGCGTCTTTGCCCAGGATACCGGGCTCGCGCCCAGTCTCGATAAGGGACGCGTTAAGGTAGTATAGCCCGGTCCGCGGCTTGCGGGAGCCGGCCGAGGGTAGGCACGGCTGTCACCCGTGCGAAACTCGAAGAAACATTCGAGCGCACGGCGGGTTCGAATCCCGCCCTGGGCGCCATTCCTTCAATGAAGGATGTCTTTCTAGATCACGACCAAGGGTTAACATTCAGGCGGATTCTTCGGTCAGAGAGGATCGCGAATGGTTTCGATTATTCATTCACCGCCACAGGAAATTGTGGTGACAGGTCTCACGGGCTTCAACTCTCAACAGAACCTGGCCTCAATGATCGCATTCGTTATGAACATGTCAGGCCAGCCTATGGCATTATACTGGGCTGAGGGTGTTGTCTTCTTGGCAGACTTCGTCGAGCCAGAGGCTCTTCCTGACGAGTACGTGAAGGGAAAGATCTACGCATCGAATGTATCACACGCACCCATGGTGAAGTACAATACTATGATCCGCGTCGGCAACATGGAAGTACCCGTCATTGACGTATCCTCCAACATCGCCCTCCGTGATCTTGCGCGCTGGATACGCGAGAACCACCAAGAGTCCCCCGACAAATCTTAACTAATCACTCGGACCCGGTCAGCCCCGGTCCCGGGGTAGCTCAGCTTGGAAGAGCTTCCGAGTCGCCTCTAAGCGACGGAGACGCTGTAGATGTGCGCCCAGCGCGCATGCAACTCAGCCTTCTAGGCTAACAATGGAAACCGGAGACGGGCCGAAAAAAAAGGCTCACCGGATTGTCGCCGGTTCAAAGCAGGGTAACCTGTGAAACTCCGGCCCCCGGGACCAAATACGGACTACGATCTGATTGCTTACGATAACGAAGCGAGAATCTATTTCGTCTTGATGGGAGTCGGTCGCATTTCGACTTCTCGAAGGATCAGTTCGTTTTGCTTCATGATGATTTTGTTTTGTTCAGTTAGAATTCGGAGTGCGCTTGCGATTAGGGAAAGCGACGGGTTGTCCCACTTGAACTCGTTCTCCTTCATCGCGAGAGCCTGTTTGCCCTTAATGATGGAACCTCTCAGGTTCTCGTCAGTATCATCGTCCGAAAATGCTATTCTCTTCCGGTCCATCTTTTATGACATGCTACTCGCGTCATGTTAACGTTTCACTTCTGGGTAGCCGTACTCGCAGAACCTTATTCCTTTGAGTTCAAGCAGAGGATCGATTAGGCTCGGCGCCTTTCCCCCTCTGGACAGGAACACTGCCTTTCTCAGTTCATTACGAAATCAAAATAGCCTGCTG
>JACXTT010008186.1_pt1 | contig 14552 bp, 15 predicted proteins | sample 9270951 | NCBI WGS metagenome assembly JACXTT01 (sample SAMN15532306, study PRJNA645909) | rock metagenome | isolation source: weathered quartz diorite | place: Puerto Rico | collected 2017-06-21
GGATGCGCAGGGCGGCATCATCGGTTCGCCGCTGGTGGCGCATGGCGTCATCCACTACGCGATGAAGGAACTGGGCCTGTGCGCCGGCATCAGCGATGCGCGCTATACCAGCACCACCGAGGTCTACCCTGACAGCCCACGCGCCACGCCCGCGCAATGCATTGCCGCGCAGGTGGCGGCGGTGTGTGCGGCGCTGGACTTTGTCTGCCATGAAAGCCGCTGACATGCCTTTTGCCCAAGCCCCCCTGGTCCGTCGTGCCCTGTGGGTCGGCCTTGCCGCGCTGTGCGTGAGCCACACTGCCTTTGCGGTGCAGGACTGCGAGTTCAACGGCCAGAGCATCAACACCAACAATGGCGCCGAGACCGCCGGCAAGACCGGCATGGTGCGCTGCAAGGACCGCGACAGCGGCCGGCCCGAGCGCGAATACGAACTGCGTGACGGCAAGAGCGTGGGCCTGAGCCGCTACTTCCGCGACGGCAAGCTGTACAAGGAGTTCACCATCACCGCCAATGGCCCGCACGAAGGCCTGGAGCGCGAATGGGCGGCCAACGGGCAGCTGGTGCAGGAGTTCACCAACGTCAACGGCAACGCCCGCGGCCTGCGCCGCCAGTGGTTTGACGACGGCAAGCTGCGCAAGGTGGAGTGGCTGGCCGACAGCGAACGCGACGGTGCCGCCGTGGAATACCACGCCAGCGGCCAGCTCGCCAGCCTGCGCTGCGGCCCCAAACCGCTGCTGGCCCCGAGCCTGGACGACGCCAAGCTGTGCGGCTTTGGCGCGGCGTCCACCGTCAACTTCTATTCCTACAAGGGCGAGCTGCGCAAGACCAGCGTGCTGCTGGGTGGCGTGGAGCAAAAGGCCACCAGCTTCTACGGCCCGGGCAAGCCCGAGGTGGACGAGGAACTACTAGGCACGCAGAAGCGCGAAACCTTCTACTGGGAGGACGGCGGCAAGCGCCGCGAAAAGCTGTGGGACGTCTCCACCCGTCCGGCGCTGCTGCTGCGGGACGCCGAATTCCACGCCAGCGGCGCGCGGGTCGTCGAGCGCAGCTACGCCATCGTGGAGGCCAACGGCCGCAAGCGCAGCCGCCTGGTCAGCGAGTCCCGCTTCTACCTGAACGGCCAGCCGCAGAGCAAGGACGTCTATACGCTGGACGGCAACACCGAGTTGCGCGACAGCCAGCAGTTCAGCGACAAGGGTACGCTTCGCCAACAGGGCCGCTACGCCCTGGACGGCCGCTATGGAGACCACCCGGTCGGCACACACCAGACCTGGTTTGCCAACGGCAAGCTGGCGCAGGAAGACGTCTACGACGGCAAAGGCAATATTGCCCGCGAGAAGGTCTGGGACGAGTCCGGCAAGCTGTTGAGCGACGACGAACTGTTTGAAGACGGCTCGCGCAAGGCCTATTCCAAGTAAACCAATAGGCTCTCAGCCCTGGTGGGGTGTGCGCTATTAGCTACTGAAAGCATAGCGGCTGCAGCTTGCGCCGAAGGGCGTCAGCCGTGGCCCAGGTCGCGGATCAGCGTCTTGACCTTGGTCGTGATGATGTCCACCGCAGGCCCGTTGGCGCCGTGCGGAAGTATCACGTCGGCATTGCGCTTGGTCGGCTCGATGAACTGCTTGTGCATGGGGCGCACTGTCTCCAGGTACTGCTGGATGACGCTTTCGGTGCTGCGCCCGCGCTCGGAAATGTCGCGCTGCAAGCGGCGGATGAAGCGCACGTCCGACGCCGTGTCCACAAAGATCTTCAGCGACATCATTGCGCGCAGGTCTTCGTCGTACAGCGCAAAAAGGCCTTCGATGACGATCACTGGCGCGGGCTGGATGGTGATGGTCCGGCTGGTGCGGTTGTACTGTGCAAAGTCGTACACCGGCATTTCTATGGCCTCACCGCGGCGCAGCGCCTGCACATGCTGCACCAGCAGCGGCCAGTCAAACGCGTCCGGGTGGTCGTAATTGACGCGGTGCCGCTCCTCTTGCGTCATGTGCGTCTGGTCGCAGTAGTAGTCGTCCTGCAGCACCACCGAAGCCATCTGGGGCCCGATGGACGCCAGCACCTCGCGCGTCACCGTGGACTTGCCGCTGCCGCTGCCGCCGGCGACGCCGATCACGAAGGGTTTGTGGGGGGGCTTGTTCATGGTACGTTGGTCAGGCAGATGGCAATGCTTCTAGTTGAGCCTTCAATGCGGGAAGTGCGGTTTGCACAGTGTCCCAGACGACTTCAAGATTGATCTCGAAGTAACCATGTGCAATGCGGTTGCGCATGCCCCGCTGCTGCGCCATGGAATTTGCGTATGTTGCCCAGCGAAGGCCGGGTGCTGGTCCATGACCTTTGTAGCTGCTTCGCCCAAGACAATGAGACTCATCACAACGGCTTGCTGGGTGCGTTTGTCCCGTGTGAAGTCTGCCTGGGCCATACCCTGCGTAAACGATTGCACATCCGCAATGGCCTGCCGCATGTGGTCCAGGTAGTCCGACAACCTGCTCACGGTCATACAGGGCGTGCTTCTTGGGCAACGATATCTCGGAACTTGACGGGTAAGTCTTGGAGGGTGAGCACATCTACCGATATGCCCAGCAACTCCTGCAGTTCATCTTGCAAGCCACCCAAGTCGAGTAGCGTGGTACCTGGCAATGTGTCGACCAGCAGATCCAAGTCACTGCCATCCCGGTCGTCCCCATGCAGGGCCGAACCGAATACCCTTGGATTGGTTACGCGATGGCGCGCCGCAGCCATGCAGACGGCATCGCGGTATTGGCGGAGGGCTTGGGAAGGACGCATGCCCCGAAGTTTACCGGAGCACGTCATTTCTGTGTCAAATCGTCCTGCAGCCCCTGCTGATGAAGCGTCAGAAGCTACCAAAACAGTAGCAACTCAAAGCCCCGAATCCACCATCATCAGCGAGACCTCGTTTTCAATCGCCTGCTGCAAGGCCTTCACCACCTCCTGCTGGGTGTCCGGGTCCAGGTTGTCGTCCAGGCGGTAGGTCCAGGGCTTGCCATCGGGCCGGGCGACCTGCACGCCCTGGCGTGGTGGGGCGTAGCGGCCCATGAAGATCTGCCGGGTGGGCAGCACGCCGGCCATCTGCAGGCCAGCCTGGGCGCCGGCGCTGCGGATGTCGCCCACGCCCGCGCGCAGGGACATGTTCAGGCCGTGGATGCCGCGGTCGGGGTCGAAGTTTTCGGCAACCACCAGCACCGCGTCCACGCCGTTTCTCTGGGCCAGGTTCGCCACCTCGGCGTCGATGCGCTCCGCGTTTTGCGACATCACCATGGTGCGGGCATTGAGCCTGCCTGCCATGCCCGGCACATCCACCGCGATCTGCCGGACCTCATATTTGCCAGTGCCGCGCAGATAGCGCTCCACCGTGGCGCGGGCCGTGGCGTTGAACACGTCGCCCCCGGCAGGCACCGACCTGTACTCGTTGTTGAAAACGGTGATGCCTGTCTTGCGGTACCGCACCTCCTGCGGCAGCAACGACACCACGCCCACGCGCCGGATGGCGCTGGCCTGCTCGGGGGCAAGCCGGGGGGCAGCGCAGGCGGACAGCCACAGCGCGAGCAAACACAAACCCCAATGACGGATGGCCGGCATAAGAGAACTCCCTGGAATTATTGAAATATGCGGCGATTGTCGCCTCTTGCATTGCCAGGCTGAAATCAGACCTTGACGCCCCACGTGGCGCGCACGCACCGGGCCCGTCGCCATGCATCTTCCTAGACCTTCGTATCCCTTGTGGCACGGGGCATCCAAGAAGAATTTGGAGAAAGGTCGGATGCCTTGCAGGGCATCAATCGCGTCCATTCTGGACCTTGTTTACCCCTTGTAACTGCCTGATTCGGACAAAGTTCAGGGCTTGCAAAAACAACGCAAACCCAGAGCTGGCTTCAAACGCTGCTCTCATTTCAATGAGCTTTCCCATGACTCCATTCCGTTTCAAAAAATCTGCCGCAGCCATTCTTGGCTGTATCCCTTTTCTCACTCCGATAGCCGTCCGGGCACAGGCCAACAGTTGGCAGCAGACCTTCGGGTCGCCTTCCATTGTCTGGGGCGTCAACGCCACCGGTGACGTCGCCGCTGGCGACGGCAACACACCTCTTGGGCAACGGGCTTTTGTCTGGACCGCTTCTGGCATGCGCAATCTGGGGGTGTTTGACGGAGGTACCTCTTCCGGTGCCTATGGCGTAAACGCTGCCGGCGATGTGGTGGTAGGCGGCAGTGACTCGGCCAACGGCTGGCGTGCTTTCCGCTGGACGGCGGCCACCGGCCTGACCAACCTGGGGGTACTTACCGGTGGGGCCAGTTCTTCCGCCTCCGGGGTGAATGCCGCCGGCGATGTGGTGGTGGGGAGCAGTGGCACTGCCAGCGGTGACCACGCGTTTCGCTGGACCCAGGCGACCGGCATGAGCGATCTGGGCGTGCTTGCAGGCGGTACCAAATCCGCAGCCTATGGCGTCAATGCAGCCGGCGACGTGGTGGTGGGTATCAGTGGCGTATCGGGACTGACAGAGCATGCATTCCGCTGGACGCAGGCTTCGGGCATGACGGACCTGGGAACCATGTCTGGCGGCAACTATTCCTTTGGCCATGGAGTCAATGCGGCCGGTGATGTGGTGGTGGGCTGGGCCAATACAGCCAGTGGCGCTGTCCATGCTTTCCGCTGGACGCAGGCCTCGGGGACCATGAGCGACCTGGGGGTGCTGGCTGGCGGAAATATCTCTTGGGGCTATGCGGTGAACGCCGCCGGAGATGTGGTGGTGGGACGGAGCGAATCGTCCCAGGGAGCCCGCGCCATGCGCTGGACCGCTGGCACCGGCATGCAATCGGTAGAGGGCTGGCTGGCCAGCAATGGCGTGAAGGTATCGGGAGTGACCACCGACGCCGCTTACAGCGTCAATGCCGCTGGCGATGTGGTTGGGGGGCAATTGCAGAACGGGCATGCCTTCATTGCCCGCACCAGTGCCGTTGGCAAGGGCCTGATCGACGTGCAGGACTACAACCGCACCCTGCAGGAAGTTGCCTTTGCCCAGGCGCAGCTCGGCAAAACCTCCGACCTGGTGCTCAACGGCCTGATGGGCTCCGTGCCGCATACGCTCTTACAACCCAGCAAGCTGCGCGCCTGGGTCAGCGGCGACTGGGGCCAGCAGAGCCGCCAGGGCAATAACGGCCAGGCCGCCGCTGGCGATTTCGGTCTGGCAGTGGGCATCACCGACAAGCTGGAAGGTCAGCTTGCCCTGGGGCAGCAATACACGGACAGCAACACGCTCTACAACGGCAAGACCAGCGCCCAGCAGAGCTATGTAGCGCCGGGCCTGACCTACCTGTTCCCCCAAGCCCATGTGGCTGTGAGCGCGCTGGGCTACTACGCGGACGGCAACGTCGACGTGAGCCGCGGCTACCTCAACGCCGGCACGCCCACCCTCTCCAAGGGAAGCGCGGGCACCAGCACCACCGGGGCGCGCCTGCGCGCCGACTGGATCAACGCCTATTCACTGGGCCCGGTGGGCATGACGCCGTATGTGAGCTACACCTGGATCACCAGCAAGATCAACGCCTATACCGAAGCCGGCGGCAGCTTCGCCGCGCAGTGGAACGCACGCACCGACACGGCACAACTGCTGCGCCTGGGGCAAGACGGTGAATGGGCCGTCAACGACCAGTTCAAGCTGACGGGGCGCGTGGAATATGTGCAGCGCCTGCAGCAGGACAACCAAGCCGTGACCGGGCGCATCGTGGGCTTGAGCGGCTTTGCGTTTGACGCCAACCAGAAGCAGAACGACTGGGTCCGCGTGGGCCTGGGTGGCGAGTACAAGTTGACCGCCACTTCGCTGTTGCGCGCCATGCTCAACGTGACCACCGAGAAGGCCGATGCACCGGACGCGTGGCTCAACTTGGCGTATGAATGGACGTTTTGAACGGGCCTGAATAAACCAGGCCCCCGGCGCACGCGGCTCAGTTGGCGACGATGTCCGCGTTCACCACATCGGGTGGGTAGTACTTATCAAAGAAATGCTTCAATGTGCCGTCCTTGCTGGCCTTGGCCGTGGTGGCACGCAGCAGCTCCAGGTCGGCGGTGTTCATGGTCTGGCGTGACACATAGGCCCCCACGCGCGAGCGTGGCAGGCCGGCCAGCGTGGTGTAGCGGAACTCGCCCGTCTGTATGCCTTCACCCGCCTGCAGCGCCGAATACAGCAGCGTGGGCGGCAGTATCGTGAAGTCCACCCGGCCCAGGCGCAGCAGGCGGGCCACGGTGTCCAGGTCATTGACAAACTCCAGCCGGCCGTCTGCGCCCAGCTCGCGCAGCAGGCTGTCGTATTCGTCGCCCCAGCTGTAGGTGCGCACCATGGCCGCGCGCCAGCGCGTGCGGGTGACCAGGCTGCGCACGTCCTTGGGCACATTGGGCGTGTTGCTGAGGGTGATGAGGCTGGGCGTGAGGCTCACAAAGTGCAGAAACTGCCCCTGTTGGTCACGCTCGGCGTTCTGTGACGCGGGCAGCAGCATGTCGGCCTGGGCATTGCGCAACACCATGGAATCGGCCCGTGCCCGCGGCACCACCGGGAACTGGAAGCTGCAGCCCGCACGCCGCCCCACCTCGCGCAGCCAGTCCGGGTAGACCCCGGTGACCAGTTCGCCTTCCACCCGCACATTGAAGCCCGTGGGCGCCGCCGGCACGACGATAGGCCGGCTGCACTGTGCCCAAGCCATATGGACAGTCAGGCCCCAGGCCCATGCCAGCCATATTGTTTTCAGCCACAGGGGCAGACACCGGAATCGGCCAACGCTTGTCATCACTTCACTATACACAGGCAGGTGCCGCAAAGCCGCGGCAGGGGCGGCGTGGCCTTGCGTGGTTGCTATAGGACAAGATACTTGAATCCTTTTGCAGGTGCGCGGCCTCTAGGCATAGGTCATCCACTACCACTTGAGGTTCAAGCATGTTCTTCCTGAAACGCAATCTCCCGGCCTGGGAGCGTATTGCCCGCATCGTGGGCGGAGCCGCCGTCGGCGCTGTCGCCGCCAGTGGCCTGATTACCGGCCTGGCCGCCTGGCTGGCCTGGGCAGCCATGGCCACGCTGGTGCTCACGGCCTTTGTGGGGTTTTGCCCGGCATGCGCTATGGTCGGGCGTCGCTATCTGGACCACTAAGCATGCCCGGTGCCCCCCTGCCATTGATAGAAGCCGCCCGCCTGGGCGACGCTGCCGCCATTTCCGAACTGCTGGCGGTGTGCCAGCCCGACCTGAAACGCTTTGCCCGGCGAACCTGCTCCACCAGCGAAGACGCAGAAGACGCCGTGCAGATTGCGCTGTGGCAGCTCTATCGCAAGCTGGGCCTGCTGCGCTGCGCGGCCACGTTCACCACCTGGATGTTCCGCATCGTGGAGCGCGAGTGCTATCGCCTGTTCAGGCACGCCCGGGGCACCGAACCCTTGGACGAGGTGCTGGAGCACGAGCTGCCCTCTGCGCCCCAGCTCCCCACCGAGCTGCGGCTGGACCTGGTGCGTGCCATGGAGCGGCTCACACCGCCCTACCGGGAGGTGCTGATGCTGCGCGACGTGCACGAACTGACCGCGCCGGAGGTGGCTGCCCAGCTGGGCCTGAGCCTGGAAGCCGTCAAAAGCCGCCTGCACCGGGCCCGCGCCCAGGTGCGTGCCCACCTGCTGGCCAGCGGGTATTGGCTCAAGGACGGCGCGCCAGAAGCGCGCGGCGATGCTTAGAACGACGAGCCCGGCTGGCCCAGGAACTCCAGCTCTTGCGCTGTTGACGTGCGCCCCAGAACGGCATTGCGGTGCGGGTAGCGCCCAAAGCGCGCAATGATGGCCTGGTGGCGCCGCTCGTAGTCCAGGTTGTCCTCCATGCCGGGCTGCGCAAACAGCCCAACCGCTTGCGCATGCACCAGCGCAGACTCGCTGTGCATGTAGGGCATATAGGCAAAGATGCGCTGCGCCACCAGCAGGCTGCGGTCCTGCCCACTGGCCACCAGCTCCTGCGCCAACACCAGCGCCAGCGCGTCCTGCGCAAAGGCACGCGGCGTGTCGCGGTAGGCGTTGCGAGAGAACTGGTCCAGCACGATGATCTCGGCCAGCCGGCCTTCCGGGGTGGTGCGCCAGGCAAACAGCTCACACCGCGCCGCGGCCTCCAGCGTGGCGCCGAAGCGGGTGCGGATGGCTTCGTCCAGAGCGGGGTCTTTGGTGAAGTGCTGTTCTGGCTTTAGTTCTTCGAACCAGAAGTGGAGGATGGATGGAGGTTGCATGAGGGCGGGCTCCGTTTGTATTTGGCAAGCACTTCGGCCAATGGGACAGCCTTGATTTGCCCGGTGCGGTATGCCGCAAGCCTGCGTTCGGCCTCTACGGCCCAAAGGGCATCTAGTGCAAAGTGTTTCATGATCAGACCATTTGAATGACAAGCTTCTTGCCACAGGCTTGCGCGTACTTGCGCAGGGTCGCAAAAGAGGGCGAATGTTTTTCGCTGCGCAATGACGCTTCCAGCCGGGAGACGGCCGACACTGTGGTTCCCATGCGGTTTGCCACATCTGCCTGCGTCAAACCCGCCGCTTGGCGCGCGTCCAGCATGGCGTGCAGCGCGGTGTATTCCTCTTCGAGCGCATCAAATGCCTTCTTGACGCCGGGTTTGGCCAGCAGCGTCTTGCGGAACGCCACGTCATGCGGCACAGGTTGGTAGTCAGTCTTGGCCATGTTGCACATCCTTGAGTCGCTTACGGGCCAGGCGCAGTTCTGTGTCTGGATTGCTTGGGCGTTGATGGCTTCGACGATGGGGGCATGGACACTCCAGATGACGTGGCGGCCGGAAAACGCCACCATCGTAGTGGGGCTACCGACATTCGCGCAGTGGATTCACATCCTATTTGAGTGCTTCGCCCGCACGGGCTTGGAGCCGCCACCACTATGGGTGCTGCAGAGTGCTTGCTTGCAATTGCAATGAGGCTGTTGTGCCCGGCAGCCGCATACCTAGTACCCCTGCATGAGCCTGGCGTAGGTGCCGTCGGCCTTCGTGGTTTACAGGGCCTTGGTCCAGCGGTTCAGGACGGCCGGGTCCACGGACTTGCTGGCTGCCACATAGAGCGGGTATTTGGAGACTTCCAGCGCTACCTCAAACGCCGACCGTGCAATGGCACTGTCCTTCACGGTGGCCTTCAGCACGCCGCGGGCGAGAAAGGCCGCGTCGATGTGCTTCTTCTGCAGCATGCCCAGCAGGTTGGAGTTGTCGGGTGCGGTGCTGACCCACGCAAAGCCGTTGTCCTTGAGCAGCTTGACGGTGGACGAGTTCACGTGGGTGCCTATGGCCAGCTGCCTGGCCTGGTCGAACGAGGTGACGAGATTCTTTTCTCCGGCGCGGACGACGAACACCAGCGCATCGTCATACAGCACCGGCCCGTAGTTGAGAAACTCCTCGCGCTCCGCAGTACGCCCCCGTGGGGATCATGATCACCGGCTTGGTCCTGGCCTCTTCAGCACCCGGCCCAGCGGCACCTGCAGCACCGGCTGCCGGGCCCCCGCCCGACGGGCCAACTCCTCAAAAACCCGGTACAGAAAGCCCTGGCGGCCCTCGGTGGAATAGGGGTAGATGGTGGCGGCATACAAGACCGGCACCGTGGGCGACGGGTCGGCATGGGCAGGGAGCGGGGAAGCCAGAACCCAGGCTGCAAGGAGGATGCAGAGCGCGCGCATGGTGCATCTTAATCTGCGGGTTTTGGGTGAGGGTGGCGCGATGTACGATGCGGCAAAACTCAGGGGGGGTACCCATGGCAACCAATACCAACCAGAAACTTGCGGTACTGATTGACGCGGACAACGCGCAGGCTTCCGTCATTCAGGAGTTGCTGGCCGAGGTGTCGCGCTACGGCACCGCCACCATCAAGCGCGCCTATGGTGACTGGACGACCACCAACCTCAAGGGCTGGAAGGACGTGCTGCACACCATGGCCATCCAGCCCATACAACAGTTCAGCTATACCAGCGGCAAGAACGCGACCGACTCCGCGCTGATCATCGACGCCATGGACGTGCTGCATACCGGCAGCGTGGACGGCTTCTGCCTGGTCAGCAGCGACAGCGACTTCACCCGTCTGGCAACCCGCATCCGCGAGGCCGGGTTGGTGGTCTATGGTTTTGGCGAGCGCAAGACGCCGGAGCCATTTGTCGCCGCGTGCGACAAGTTCGTCTACACGGAAATCCTGCGCGCTGAGCCGGAGGAAGCCAAGCCCGGCCGGGAGCCCGTGGCCGAGTTGCCCAAGCTCAAGCCCATTTTGTTGAACGCCCTGAACGCCACCGCCCGTGAAGATGGGTGGACCACGCTATCGGCCCTGGGCAGCCAGATCAGCCGCAGCCACCCGTCGTTTGACCCGCGCAATTACGGCGTGGCCAAGCTGGGGGAACTGATACGACAGCAGGCGGCCTATCTGGACGTGAAGGAAGTGAAGAGTGGGGAAGGGGACGCCGCGCAGACGCATCTGCATGTGCGGCGCAAGCTCAGCAATCCACCAAAGGCTTGAGCGTGATGGCATTCAAACAATTTCTGGCGCGTTTGCTGGCCGGCAAGAGCGTATCCGTGATTCCTGCAGGCCGAGTGCACTTTGAGGAGCCTACCGGCTACTACACGGTCAGGGGTGACGGTTTTGACGGTGTCTATAGGGAATGGCTCAAAAGCAGACAGCTTGTGCAGGCATGGGTATTGACACTTGGCGCGCCGGCTTTCTTGGACAACCTGCACAACCGCAGTGGCTATGTGCGTGAGTTTTGCCTGCGAGCGCTGACGTTGTTGGAAGACGAAGGGAGCTTCAAGCCCGTGCTGCAACGGCTCAATGACTATGTACCGGGCAACCGTTACTTGGCTTTGCAGCTGGTGTTGAAGTATTTGGCCGAGTTACCCCTCGACATGATCATTGACGCCTTACCCGAAATCGAAGTGCTGAAGACGCAAAGCCGTGTCAACCACGCGATGATCTATGGCGCTCTGAGCCAACGGCTGGACAGCGAAGAAGGCCGTGCATCGCTGGAAGCTGGACTGGTGCATCACCGTGCCAAGGTGCGGTGGGCTTGCTGGAAGCGCTGCGAGAGTGCACTCACATGGTCTGACAGGGAGCGCATTCAATACGCCTTGCACAGCGGAGACCCCGCCATTGCCCGCAGTGTGGAGAAAGATGTATTGGCGCTTTCCGATGGTGAGTTGATGAAGCGGCTACCCGGCCTTCACCAGATACGCGCCATGCCGCTGCGCAGGGCGTTCCTGATTGCCTTGTGGCGCAAACACCTTGCAGACGCCCAGACATTGATTGCCGCAGCGCTGTGGGATGACTCCTATTCCATCCGCTGGCTGGGCCGCCATTGGAGCAAGGAAGTGCCTGAAGCCTTGCTGCAGCAGTACGCGGCAGTCATGCAGCGCGATGAAGGCTCTCGCCACAAGCGCTATGCGTTGGAAGGTCTGTCGCTGCTTAAGCTGCCCGACGCCGTGGCCGTTTGTAAAGCAGCGCTGCAAGACGCCAAACCTGTCATCCGTAAAGCTGCACTGTCTGCGGCATGTGCTGTGGATGAAGAAAATCAGTTGGTGTATGTTGCCGCGGCCATGCAGGATACGGATTGGACCGTGGTGCGGGAGGCGTTCAGGCTGTTGGTCGCGTTGGGTTTGCCTCTACCAACCGATGTTATTGCGGCAGCGGCAGACGCGCGGCGTGAAGAGTTGCCGTTCTTTGAATTGCTGCTGCAGAGCGCAGACCACATGGGTATCTGGAAGGCGCTGCATCTGGCGTCGTTTACCGGACGGGCGCAGCCTAGTTTGCAAACCAGGCTGGCCCCCGCCATTGGACTGTTTCTGAAGAACGTGGGGGTGACGGAGGTCTATACGGCGCCGACCCAACCGCAATGGCGGGCTATTTGCGCCTGGATGCCTATGGAAGTGCTACCGGCGAATTCGGGGCTGCGGTATGTGATGGATATTTATGCGAAGCAAATGGGAAATTAGTTGTAGTTTCGCTCTTGAGATGCTGCGTCAACGCCGAGGGTTTTTCTAAGACATTCGCCAAGAGGATTCAAGAAATCGGGATCGTTTTCAAGTATCCAGGACACCAAAGTAGGAACATCTCTAGTCTTGCGAAATTCAAGGGTGGCTTTTGATAAGGATGAAATAGTGCGTGCTAGAACTGCGGCTCCATCCAATTCGTTTATGTTTACGCTCTCGACTTCCTTCGAGAGTGCATCTGATACCAGTTCAGGTTTTAACTTACATCCAAGTTCTGATAAGACTGCATTGAGGGCAGATGAATGCAGAAGATAGTTTTCCAGCATTCTTCGACTGAGAAATCGTAATTTTCCACTGGATGTAGCTTCAATCTTTTGGCGTTTTTCGAGAGTTCGTGACTCGCCATCCAATAGTATGCACATCATCGGTGGAACCAATGCCGAGGAAGTCGAAAGCCGTTCGTAGATGTTGGCAACCTCTTCCGGTTCGATACTCTTTTTGTCAAAGGTTCCAGTGCGTTCAACGCGCAATACAGAGGTGCCTGCTGCAATCTCCGGGCAAGCCCACTTGAGCAACTCAGGCATAACAAGCTCTTCGGTTTGACCTTCAACCCAAACTACCCGGTCTTTTGCGTGCAAGTCTGTGATGCGAATTCCCAGCGCTGCGAGTTCACTTCGGATGAGATGAAAATTCTTTGCTTCCACTTGCTGAATAGCTGTTGTGGTTCCGTCGAAATCCAACAAGGAAATTGATTTTGCGTTTACAGCCGTAAGAACATCGGCCGAGTGCGCAGTCAAAATAAACTGATGTTCCTTTCCTTCAGTTTCAAGAATGCACAAGAGTTCACGAAGGGCGCGAGGGTGCAGAAACGCGTTGGGTTCGTCTATTGCAATGACCTGAGGAAATCGCGCGGTCAGGACAACATAGAACATCGCAATGACGTTGCCAATGCCGGCCCCCATTTTTTCGATGGGAACCATGAGATCACTCCTCCGGGCGGAGGGGAGATGTGGAAGGCATCGCAATTCAAAATGACTTCCGACGGGTGTCGCTTGAATCCACTTCACGCTCGGAAATACACGATTGACCCACTCACAAAGAATTTTGTGTCCATGAGCATCGTTCGTTTGTAGATGGTTGATGCAATAAGGTAAGGACGTCGCTTCTCTGTCTAGAGTGCTGTTTTCCAACGCGCTACATTTAAATCCAGGTCGGCGCTGTGCGCTAAACCGGTATACGCGTGACCTACAGTACTGGCTGTAGTTCCCGGGGCTTTCGTTAAGACTGGCGGTAATGAACTGTATTAACGGTGCTGGAGAGGAGGGGTCATAAACGACGCGGCAGGCGGGGACCGGGTTGCCGTTCTGAGTCGACGCGACACCGCGTATAAGGTCGTTGGCATAAATGCTTACTGCAGTCATGCCACTTCCAAACATGGCGGTTAATTTTAAGAAGCCGTCGGAATCCACAAAGGACCGCACATATTCTTCACGGTTGAGTCCCATGTGAAATGGATCAAAACTGGTTACTGGAAACAATATGTTGTTGTCACCTACAAGTTGCCGGAGCTCAGAATACTGTGTAGCTATCGTGACTTCAAATTTCGATTGCGCAACTGGTTCCCTCCCATATTCGGGAATACTTCTGACGGAGCGATGTGGCTCACCCAGGGCGGGATTCAAATCAATGGCATCCAATACGGAAGTCTTTCCTGCGTTGTTTGTCCCCACCAATAAGTTGAAACCACGCTGAAGTGAAAGTGTTTGCTTTTCGAAGAAGCTCTTGTAGTTTTCAATGCTGATCGTTTCGATATGCATATGGTTCTTCCTCTTCTAAAGCAACAGAGCACCCAAGGTGCTCTGTTGTACTAACTGTGCTGTGAGTTGAACTCGCGTTTTCGAGCCATCATTTCCCCCAGCTATCCTTCAACCCCACCGCCAAGTTAAACACCGGCTTGGCTCCCGCCACGTGGTCAATCCGATCCGCCACAAAGTACCCATGCCTCTCAAACTGAAACTTCTGGTCCGGTGCGGCATTGGCCAATGAAGGCTCAACAATCGCGGTGACCACCTTCAGGCTGTCCGGGTTCAGGCTCTCGATAAAGTCCTTGCCCCCCGCATCCGGTTGCGCATCCAGAAACAGCCGGTCATACATGCGCACTTCGGCACTCACGCCATTGGCCACGCCCACCCAGGTGATGGCGGCCTTGACCTTCACGCTGTCTGCGCCGGGGGTGCCGCTCTTGGTGTCGGGCACGACGGTGGCCAGCACTTCGGTGATGGTGCCGTTGGCGTCCTTGTTGCAGCCGGTGCACTCGATCACGTAGCCGCCCTTCAGGCGCACTTTGTTGCCGGGGAACAGGCGCTTGTAGCCCTTGGGCGGCACTTCTTCAAAGTCTTCGCGCTCAATCCACACTTCCTTGCCGATGGTGAACTGGCGGGTCGGTGATTCAACGCCTTCGGGCGGGTGGGGCAGGGCGGGCTGGGTGCAGGGCTCCAGGTGGCCGGCGCCCATGACTTCGTCCCAGTTGGTCAGCACCAGCTTGACGGGGTTGATGACGGCCATGCCGCGGTGGGC